>Ga0172370_10004396_pt1 | contig 18895 bp, 17 predicted proteins | sample LakKiv5m_FD_114538 | JGI IMG/M metagenome (GOLD analysis project Ga0172370, IMG submission 114538) | Freshwater microbial communities from Kabuno Bay, South-Kivu, Congo - kab_022012_11.5m | ecosystem: Environmental > Aquatic > Freshwater > Lake | place: Democratic Republic of the Congo...
TCCCTTTCACCCCTTCAATTTTACGGTCACACCACAGCCTATTCCAGATAATTGCAGCGCGGAATTTATTCCGATCAAGAAATTTTCTCGTAAGCAGGCGGCATAACTCAGAAAGTTTTGATAAGCCCGAATGGTTATTAATGCTGACCCCCGATAATTCCAAAAAATTTCTTGCTAGCCCAAAAATGTGTCTTTTAGGTATGTATGCACCACTTCTATTTATAACTGTTTTTGTTATATACGGCCTAATTTCTTCTTTTAAACGTCCCATAAAATAAAACGGCACCTTATCGCTGCCAATCATTGCTGAAAAATTTTTATATATAGCCCGGGCTTTGATCTGGTCAAATATTTTGATTGCAATATCACTTACCATCTCATCTATTTTGTGCACCAATCGTGATCTATCAGCACCGTTATCCCTGAGAGCAGACCTATTTATTGTTGTCATATTAAAATTTCTAGAAATGCTACCTATTTTTTTGAGATAAGCTTGTTTACTACAAGCAAATGGTCAAGCCCCGATAGTTTAAAAGTTCGCAACGCATCTGAAATGTTATTTACAATCGGCTCGCCGTGAAGGTTAAAACTAGTGTTTAATAATGCAGGAATTCCCGTTAACCTATAGAATTCATCTATCAATTTATAAAAATTAGGCGAATATTCCTTTGAAACATATTGGGGACGCACTGTTCTATCATAAGGATGAGTTCCGGCTTGTATATGATGATATAGACTTGGCAGAGTGTCAAAGGCTAATGTCATAAAGGGGGCTTTTAGGTTTTTAGGATTAAATATGTACTCTTGGGCATGCTCTTCCATGATTGATAAGGCAAATGGCATCCAAAAATCACGATTTTTTATTGCCTCGTTGATTTTAAAAACACTCTCACTCTTGCTTGGATCAGCAAGAATGCTTCTATTGCCCAAAGCCCTTGCTCCGAATTCGGCACAACCGTTAAGAACGGCAACAATGTCTCCATAAGCCAATAATTCAGCTACTTCCATTGTTGTGACATCACGGATAACAAAATCCTTGGAGATAAACTCCCAGTCAATAGTGTTCAACTCATCATTAATATCATATCCAAGGTATAAATTCTTCAATGGTTGATTGTTTTTGCTATTTTTATTTAAAAAGTAACACCCACCGATGCTCACTGATTCATCCCCGCCGGATCCACATATAAAAATTGAATCCACACAATCAAGCTCAGATACTGCTTTATTCATTTTAACATTCATAGATACACCGCCACTTATAACATATCGCCTTATACCCGTTTCGTTATAGATGTTTCTGACAAGCTGTTTAACCAATTCTTCCGAATATAGCTGAACCGCACCGGCAATATTATCGAAGCGATGGTCAGCCAAAACTTCTTTCAAAAACGAATATGTATCATTAGGCCTGTTCATATGCACAATTTTCATGCCATCCACCTGCAAAAGATTCTCGATTTCAGATAGTGTCTTCCGCACGTGGGAACTCTTGGCATAAGGTGCAAGGCCCATTACTTTATATTCATGCTCATCTGGGCGCATCCCCAAAATAAGGGTCACCATTTTATAAATACGCCCTACATCAGCCTGAGCCGATTCTGCAATCAAAAAAAGTTCATTGTCAGAAACTTTCCAGACCGTTTGGTTCCTGCCATCGCCCCAGCTGTCCAACGAAATGACTATACAGTCGTCTCCTCGGAAAGGGCTGCCGAAATATCCATAATAAGCATGGCACGCATGATGGTCCAGAAATTGAATCCTCTCAGTTGAAATGCCTAAATGCTCTCCAAGGATTTTTTTCTGTTCATAACGGAAAAGCTCCGACTCTTTTGCCGTATCATTTAAAACCTCATCAGTTAAAAAGGTAAAGTCAAAATAATTTTCGTGCTTATTAAACTTATCATCATCTCGCAGCCATTTCAGGTAATCAAAGTAATTTTCCCCTGTCAATTTCTTTTTATAAAATTTTTCGCCGTAGTAATCGAGATAGTCCCGAATCGAAAATTTTATAAATTGTTTTGATTTTATAAAAATACTTGGTAGATATGTAGTGGTATACGCTATATATTCAATATCATCGCCCTTAATTCCGCTTTTATGTATGCAATAATCTATGGATTTTTTAGGATACCCAATATGATTTTTTTCCCTGCTGAACCTCTCTTCCTGAGCCGCAATAATTATTTTGCCATCCTTCATAAGCGCGCACGAAGCATTATGTCCGCAATGAACGGCAAAAATATACTTAGGCTTCCTTTTAATTACCAAGCTGATAATCCTCCGTCAACCATTATGGCCTGACCTGTTATATATTTCGCGGCGTCCGAACAAAGAAATAATATAGGGCCGGCTATATCAACCGGTTCGGCCATTCTGTTCATTGGCACGAGCTTTTTATATTTCCTTACAAACTTAGGGGGCTGATTATTGAATACCCCTCCGGGACAAATAGCGTTTACCCTTATGTTGTATCGAGCATAATAAGTAGCCAGATATCTTGAAAAATTTACTATACCTCCCTTTATAAGAGAATATGCCGCGGGCATGGTCATTGTTGTCCCTTCATAAATCGAAAAATTAGGGCCGAGCACGCCGTAGTGAGACCCGACGTTTATTAAAACCCCGCCCTTATTTTTCTTCATCTCCTCAAGGACATTCTGGCAACACATAACATAGCCGTTCATATGCATGTCAACATTTTTCCTAAGCGAGCCTAACTTAACATCCTCGAATTTATTTCCCCAATCGGGAGTGCGGGGATAAGCGTTGTTAATCCATATATCTATCCTTCCGCAACCCTTAATTATTTTATTTACGGCAGTTTTTATTGATTTCGGGCTTGTAATATCCAATCTGATAAAATCAGCGTCAAGACCGCTCTTTTTGATGTCAGCGGACAGTTTCTTCCCTGTTTCATCGGTATCTGCGATAAAAACCTTTCCGCCTGCCTCGGCAAAGGCGCGGCAGACGGCCCTTCCTATCAATCCCGCGCCCCCCGTAACTACAGCTATTTTGCCGCCTAACGAAAATTTCTCAGGAAATATCATGCGCCCCGCCTTTCCTTCATTATCAGTTCAACGAGTTTGAAGTCAATCTCGCTGTCTATGTCTACCGACCTGTCATCCGGCATTTCAATAAATTTTGTCCTGTCTGCAATAATATCCTCCCTCCGAAATAAGACATCCGTTTTCCATACATAAACCGATGCATTCATCGCATAAACAAGAGGCGCTGCCTGCCTGCTGAGCACTTTAACTTCCGGCTTCTTGCTCAATGATGCAAAGCCGCTACCGTCAAGTTCTACCATATTAAAATATGGATTCTTATTAGACCTGTATCCTGTGATAACGGAGTCGCATTCCGGATCGTTCATAATTAAATCTATACACCTTTTTATATCTTCCATCGTTCGCAGCGGGGAAGTCGGGTCAAGGTCCACCACAAAATCAGGTTTAAATTTCAGCTTTTCCGTATAATGCCTGACAAGGTGCTGTATTGCCGGCAGCTTGGACGCCTCGTCCGTTGCGAGATGGGCAGGCCTGATGAAAGGGGCCTCTGCCCCGAATCTTTTCGCCGTTTCAGCTATATCTTCCGAGTCTGTTGAAACCGCAACACGGTCAATCTGCGGGCATGCAAGGGCCTGCTCTATTGTATAAGCTATAAGCGGTTTCCCCAGCAACAATCTTATATTTTTCTTCGGGACGCCTTTGGAACCTCCCCTCGCGCATATCGTGCATAATATGCTCATATCTTAAACCCCTGCTTTATCTCAAGGCATGCGTTTAAAACATAAATTCCGTCCGTAAGTCCGCTGATTGTATTTTTTCCGCCTGATATGCAGTTAATAAAATATTTCATTTCTTCCATATACATTTCATTATTGTCATAACCGTTAATATCCAGGACAGCCTCTTCTGATTGATTCTCAAAGTGATAGAATTTTAAATATCTGTCTCCCACACGATAATCCACGGACCCCTTTGTACCTTGTATTTGTATCGTTCTCTTTGCCGGGCGCTGAAGATAGTCCAGATGTATCTCTATGAGCGAACCATTTTCGGTTTCTATAATAATAGAGGCTATATCCTCCACATCCGCCTCCATGTCGCTTATCTTTTTAACATGGGACTTTATATGCTTAAATGCGCCGAAGAGCCAGTACGCATAGTCTATCTCATGCTGCAATGTCAAAACGACTCCGCCGCCGAGGTCTCTGCGGCCGCTGTAGCCCTGCCTGTAGTCCTCCCACGGATGCCAGTCAGGCAGGTATTGCCCTGCCTGAATACGCGCAAACAATATACGCCCGAATTCACCTCTGTCTATAAGTTCTTTAAGCTTTATAAAGACCGGATGAAACCTGAAATTATTCGCAGTAAAAAAAACCAGTTGTTTATCGGAGACCTCCTTTTTTAGTTTATCTATCCCGTCAATGCTGTGTGATACGGGCTTTTCCATGAATATGTGGCTTTCCATCCCTGCCGCAATAAGAGCATATTCAATATGTTTTGACGTCGGAGCAGCTATAATAAAAGCATCGGGCTTTCTTCTTCTGACCTCATCAATATCGTGAAAAGTTTCAACGGCGTATTTAGCTTTATACTCTTTATCTTTTTGCTGATCGGATGATTCCGAAAAACTGATTATATTGCCGCAAGAAAGCGTTTTTAGATTTTTTATATGTCTCGTGCCTATGGAGCCCCTGCCTACCACACAGAAAGTAAAATCTTTTCTCATGACAGTTTTTATTTGCCGTAGAACCCTAAAATCTCTTTCGCAATATGGATAACCTGTTCATCCCTCAGAGAAGGGAATATCGGCAGATTTAAAACGTTTGCGGTAAATTCTTTTGCAACAGGGCATCGAGTAATTCTGTAAGGCAGCTTGTTCTTACTGTAAACTTCCTGCTCATATATAGGCATGGGATAAGCTATCCGCGTATCTATCCCTTTATTCCTGAGTTCAAGCGCTAAAGCGTCTCTGTTGTCAACAAGAATCGGATAAAAGAAATACGCATGCGAAGACTCTGGATAATCGCACTTCATAACTTTTATCCCCGGTTTATTTTCAAAAAATGAATTATAAATACCGGCTACCCTTTTTCTTTCCTTAAGCATGCGCTCAAGTTTTTTGAATTGAGACAGCCCCACAGCAGCGGAAATATCCGTCATTCTTGCGTTGGTGCCTAGATGAGAGTGCAAATATTTGCCGGATTCTCCCTGATTGCGGCGGATTTTAGCCTCTTTGGCGAATTCTTCATTATGGGTAAAAATCATCCCTCCCTCTACCGTTGTCATAACTTTGGCCATATGAAAACTCATGGTAGACATCTCAGTCTGGACCCCAAGAGGCATCCCTTTATGCACCGCTCCCAAAGACTGCGCTGCGTCCTGCAATAAAAACAATCCGTACTTTTCGGCCGCCGCTTTAAGGCCTTCATAATCCGCTGGGTTGCCGCCGTAATCTATATAAATTATCCCCTTAGTTTTTGGTGAGACCGCGGCTTCGATTTTTGAGGGGTCTAAATTATAAGATTCCTGCTCTATGTCCACAAAAACAGGAATCGCATGCTGATACGACACGGCCGCGGCAGTCGCCATATAGGTCATTGCAGGGACTATTACTTCGTCTGCCGGCCCCACTCCTAAAATTTTCAAGGCGATATCAAGGGCTACAGTGCCGTTGGTAACAGCAACGGCATGAGGCACGTTAAGATATTCAGCCATGGCCCGCTCGAATCTCGCCACCTTCGGCCCCATAGTAAGCCAATCTGTTTTGAAGGAATCTATTATCTGGTCCAGTTCATTACCGTCTATTTCCGGCTGCGACCATGGAATAACAAGTTTACCCATATACTTATCTTGTAAATGTTTTCTCGTGTGCTGAAAAAAACTTTTTCAGGTATTCGAGGTTATTTGATTCATAATCATCACGCGTCAGGATATTATTATTAAAGCAGAAAATCAACTCCTTTATTCCATCGCCTACCGTCTTTGCGGGCTTAAATCCTATTGTTTGTTCAAGTTTTGAAAAATCAACCCTGTAATTTCTCTTATCATCAATTTCGTTGGCGAAATGAACCTCTATATCCGGAAGAAACTCCTGAATCTTTTTTACTAATTCATCTTTTCTGAAATTCTGCGATGTTACGCCGGCATTGAATATCTCTCCCGAAATGCTCTCGGACGGAACCCTCAGGACTTCCAATACAATTGCCGCCGCGTCCGATACATGCACATACGGCCTCCACATGTTTGCGGCGAAAACCACTATCTTTTTTTGAGTCAATGCTTCATATACAAATGAGTTTATCAATAAATCAAACCGCGTTCTAAACGATACCCCATAGGCGGTTCCATAGCGCAGCATGACAGGATGAAAAGAATCACTCTTAAGGGAAAGTAGCAGTTTTTCGCAGTCAATCTTCGTCTCGGCATATAAGGAGACCGGGTTTAACTCTCTTGTCTCGTCGGCGGGAACTGTTATGTCCACTATGCCATAAGTGGAACACGTGGATCCAAAAACAAATGTCCGGATGTTTTTTTTCTTCGCAAGGCTCGCAAGGAGTTCGGTTCCATGAAAATTTATTTGATAAGCTGATTTTGGGGCAGCCTGACATGGCAGGTCGCCAACGATTCCGGCGAGATGGACGATAACATCAACTCCCTCTAAAGCCTTTTCCACATCCTCCTTATTTCTAACATCTCCCTTCATCAACTCAAAGTTAGGGTTACTCAGCAATCCCACTATTGATTTGCCGCCGTACAATAAAAGGTCGAGGCAGCGCACCCTATAGCCCGTTATAAGCGCATCGCGCATCAATGTGGAACCGACATAGCCAGCGCCTCCGGTAACCAGCATCAAAGGCTTTTTATCCATCGTGAGCATTAGTCTGTCTCCTTGCGATATAGTCTTTCCATATCTTTATTTATGATCGTGCCTGCCGGAATATTCTGGTTCTTTCCGATTTTCAGCCCGGTTTCAACAATCGCTCCGGCATTCAGGGTTACATTTTTCTCTATCGTGCACGCCCCCTCGATTACTACACCGGAATAAAAATGACAATGGGAGCCTATTCTGGAATTTACGCCTATAACAACTGACGGATTTATGATGATATTGTCTTCAAGCGTTACTCCGTGAGCGATAACCACGCCCGGCGAAATTATCAATCCCCTGCCGAAAGAGACACCGGGATTAATGCTTGCGTTTTTTGAAACGGCATTTATAGGAATGAGGCCTGCCTGCAATGCCTCATAAAAGCGCTGTTCCCGCGTATTATTATCGCCTATGGCTACTATAAAACCGATGATGCCCGTTACCTTTAAATCGCTTAAGATTGAATGGTCGCCCAAAAAGGGTATGTTACCGTAAAGTTTAGAATGGGCTAACCTCGCCGCTTCCTCCTGCGTGCCTATAAACCCGGCAAGCGTAAAATTATGGCTTTCACTTATGATGTCGGCCGCTGTTATCGCCGTCGTCCCGGCGCCTATAATTACTATCTTCATATCCTATTCCTCCTTTTTAATTTAAAATTTTAAAATTCCTAAATATTATAAAATTTAATCTAGTTATTCTTTTTTGCCGATTATTTTTGTAGGTACACCGTAAGCTATTGAGTTATCCGGAATGTCCTTTGAAACGAACGCGCCGCCCCCGATAAGACAATTATTTCCTATTTTGATATTTTCTCTGACAACGGCGCCTATTCCAATAATCGAATCAGGACCAACAGACACATTTCCGGCAAGGACGCTGCGCGGCTGGATAAAAACATTATCGCCGAGAACACAATCATGTTCAACTATAGCTCCAGTATTAATACAGCAATAGTCTCCTATCTGAGCGCCCGTATTTATTATCGCTCCTGCCAAAACCGTCACTCCAGCCCCGATACGAGCAGTGGGCGCTAAAATTGCCGATGGATGAATAACAGACACAGCAGTTAAATTTAAATTGCGTATTTTTAAAATAAGTTTTTTTCTCACATCCATTAAATTCGCGCCCAGGCAAAGGTGAATATGTATGCCTTTATCCAGCGCCGGCAGCAGCGTATCATCCCCTAAAATCTTATATCCTTTTTCCTTCATAAATTGCGGTAAATTTACAGCCTGCTTGTCTATAAAACCACATATCTCAAGACCCGGCAGATCCCGTATCTTTTCGGCAACTACTGCCGCATGCCTGCCCGCGCCTATTAAAACAACTTTTCTCTTCATGAGTTAATTTTTAAAAAAGTCCTTTTTTATTTTTTGTCCGGTTTTGATATCTACTTTTGCGGGTTTATTGCAAAATTTAAAAAAAAATTCTTTTAAACTCAGTTGTCCGCGCGGGCGTAAAAATTTCACATCCTGCATTGTTACCCGCTCGCCTCTTTTAATATCCCTTGAAGCATAAACGCCTTTTTGCATTGTTTTCCGCTGAGACAATTCTTCGTCTTGTATATTCCATTGCATGCTGCCAAGGGCTTTCTCGGATTTTCTTACAGCTTGAACGAATTGATTAAACTCAGCAGGAGTCATTGAAGCCTTATGATCAGGGCCCCACCATGTTTTATCCAGAGTAAAATGCCTTTCCAGCATGCTTATCCCAAATCCTAATGCAGTAAGTGATATTTCAAATCCTTCCGAATGATCGGAAAATCCCACAAGGCTCCGCGGAAAAGCCTCCTTAAGCTTGGCAATTCCCAGTAGATTAATGCTTTTTGCCGAAGCCGGATAATTTGATGTGCATTTTAAAATGCAGATTTTATCGTTGTGCTCATTTATAAAATTAACTGATTCCATAATTTCTTTCCACAAACTCATTCCGGTTGAGACAACTATCGGAACTTTTGAACGCCTTATGACATCCAGCAAGGGATAGTTAGTCATCTCACTGCTTGCAATCTTCATAATATCTACTCCGAGACCGATTAAAAACTCCGCGGATTTTATGTCGTACGGAGTTGAAATGAAAACCATGCCTTTCTCTTTGGTGTGAGACTTAAGTTCCTTAAATGCGCTAAAAGGAAGCTGCAGCCTTTTTATCAAATCAAAATGGGAAAGTTTCTCCTTTACATTTGCCGTATGATGGCCTGCGAGTGGAGTTTCGGGAGAAACAAGATCTTCAGTTATGAATGTCTGAAACTTTACGGCGTCGGCGCCCGCCTCAGCAGCAGCGTCAATAAGATTATGCGCGATAGCAATGTCCCCGTTGTGATTGACGCCTGCTTCAGCGATTATAAATACGGGCTGGTTTTCACCTACGACTTTATTTCTTATATGCCACATTTGTTTTTTTCGATTGAGGTAAAACTATACATATTTCTCTGTTAAACCGTAGCCGCATTGTATTTATTCAATTGTTTTTCAATAAGTTCTATTTGGCCTTCAATTAGACCGGGAGTGCAGTCCTTGATTTCAAGGGAAATATATTCAAGTTGTTCCCATGGAAGATATGGCCAGAACCATGATTGCTCGCTAATGTGAAGATTTTGGTCATATCTTCCGTCATTGTCGCTGAGATGCACAGCCTTGATTTTTTCTTTGAATAAATTAATAAAGTTATAAGGCTCAAAACCAAGATTTGCAGCATTGACTTTTAAATGCCCGAAATCCACCAAAATACCTACATTTTGATGGGAAAACAAAGGAAAAAGTTTTTCAGAATCATCCGGATCCGCGAAATGATAAGAATTATTTATGTTCCCTACGCAGTTCTCTTCGTTTACAACGTTATTTTCAATAAGTATTTGAACGCCCTTGCCTAAAGCATAGTCCGCAATCTCATGGCATGCCGTAATTAATAAGTTACGCGACTTCATGAAATCAATAGGAGCATAGTGTGAGAGAGATTTCCCTAAATCGTCAACTGCCGGGTTTATCGCCATCCCGGCATGAATAGAGTAAACCCCTATTCCGAGCCGGGAACACAGATCCACCGCTTTCAAACAATGTTCCAATGATCTTTCATATGTTGCGGGATGCGCTAAATTTAATACAAAGTGGTCCTTGGGCGCGGGGAAATAATTATGAATATGAAAACCGATCCTGTCCGCGTACATTTTTAAAATCTCAATAAGTTTCTCGTCTGGAATGAATGAAATATTCGCGCTAAGTTCAATGCTGCGGATATTGTTTGCCGCAGCATATTCGCACAATGATTTTATATCGACATTACCAATACAGGTTGACGATAGAGCTATTTCTGGCTTTTTGATTACTGTCACAAGAATTATTAGGTTTGGCGAAAACCGCGGAAACTTGAATCTCTCTCCAAATAAAGTTTTTTTGCCTGTTCTAAAGTCAGTGCTAGCTTTCTTTGAAAGTAATTTGTAAGCAGCCTCGCATTTGCCTCAAACAAACAACGATGAAATTCATCATCGGTCATATTTGTAAAATTAACAGCCAATAAATCAGAGTTTACATGTTTGTTCTCATAAAAATCATCGGCACCTTTAAGTAACCCTTTTTCGATAGCATAATAATAAAGCGGCGAACCTGGATAAGGCGTTACAGGACGAATATGGCGCATCTGGGAGCCATCGTCGTATTTTAATAGAAATTCTACTCCTTTATTTAAAGTCTCCTCGGTCTCACCAATATTCCCAAATATTATGTTAAACCCAGGGCTTATACCGGCTCCCAATGTGGCTTCTATCCCTTTAATAATTTGTTCCGTTGTCAATCCTTTTTTCATATTTTTCAGAATTTCATCATCCATTGCCTCAATACCATAACTAATAAACACGCAACCTGCTTTTTTCATTAATCTTAAAACTTCAGGCTTTGCATAGTTCAGCCTGCCCTGACAATTCCACTTGATATCAAGTTTTTCCTTGATAAAATCTTCGCATAGGGAAATAGTCCTATCCATGGACGACATTAAAAGCTCATCGTGAAAAGCGATATATGTAATGCCGTAATCCTTTTTTAAGAGCTTAATTTCTTCCATGATGCTTTCATTGCTTCTGGGCCTAAAACCCGCATCCATTCTGTAACAGAAATTGCATTTAAACGTACATCCTCTTCCTGACAACATATTTATTATAAAATCAGTACTTGAGACATTAGGGACTCTCAATAATTTGTAGTAATTAATTGGAAATAATTCATATGCCGGGAAAGGAATCGTCTCTATATTTTCTATCAGAGGTCTTCTTTTATTAATAATCACATTGTTGCCATCGCGGAATGCGATACCTTTAATGCCGGATAAGGGCCTTTTTTCGGCGAGAGCGCTAAGCAGTTCTATAACCGTAATCTCGCCTTCTCCCATAACAATAGCGTCAGCCGATGTTTTCTTTATGAAAAATTCGGGCTCAGGCGTTGGCCCGTGCCCTCCCATTACAAAAAATGGCCTCTGTTTTGATTTGTTAATCGCATCGGAGATTTTAAGTAATTTTCTATATTGATAGTATCCTCCTATTACGCTTACACCGACAACATCAAACTTCGTTTTATTTAAATATTCCGTCAGATGTTCGTCAGGCCAATGGTTAACATCTTGATTGTATATCTCCACATCATAGCCCGCTTTCGATAGCACAGCGGCAATATATGCGAGTCCTGACGGGAAAATATGTATGTGTGAGCCATTATCATAAACAACCAGTAAAATTCTCATTTTTTACCTCGCTCTAAGATTATCTTCCATACAGGTCATCGTATCTTACGATGTCGTCTTCCCCAACGTATTCGCCGTTCTGAACTTCTATGATTTCCAGCAGTGTTTCGGCGGGGTTCTCAAGACGATGCAATGTTGCTTTTGGGACATAGACCGATTCATTTTTACTTATTATAATTTGCGTATCCCCTGTCGTAACCTTCGCAGTTCCTTTTATGACAACCCAATGCTCGGACCTTCGATTATGCTTTTGCAGGCTCAACTTCTCGCCGGGGTTTACTACTATTCTTTTTATTTTGTATCCATCTCCATCTTCAAGCACTGTAAAATTTCCCCAGGGCCTGTATGTCGTGACATGTTCATCCGCCTCTTTCCTGTTTTCCTTCTTAAGCTCATTCACAACATTTCTAACTTTCTGTGCTTCTCCTTTTTTGGAAATAAGTATTGCATCTTCTGTTTCAACCACAAGGCAATTATCCAGCCCTATGGTTGATATATGCCTCTTATTGCCGATTATCATGCTGTTTCTCGTATCTATTGCCAGGACATCGCCCTTTTTTACATTCCCATTTTTATCTTTGTTCAGGATATCATATAGAGAATCCCACGAGCCAATATCGTTCCAGTATAGATTTAACGGCATTGTAACGACCTTTTCTGACTTTTCCATAACTGCGTAATCAATGGAGATATTTGGCATTTGATTGAAGTTATAGGCAAAGTCATCAAAATTCTCTGAGGCGATTTCAGCAATTCGGGGAGCATACTTTTTTAATTCATTTATCATTGTGCGTATACTGAATGCAAACATCCCTGAGTTCCAGTAATAGTCACCTTTGTTTATATACCTCGAGGCCGTCTTGGCGTCGGGTTTTTCTACGAATTTCTCCACTTTAAAAATCTTCTGGCTGCCGGCTGCGGGTTCCCTTCTCACTTTAACGTATCCGTAACCTGTCTCCGGCCTGTCAGGTTTTATCCCGAATGTTACTATATACCCTTTTCTTGCCAGCTCCTCCGCCTGTTTTAAATATCTGATGAACTTACCATGGGGCTTTACCATGTGATCCGAAGGAGAGATAAAAACAACATCTTCTTCATTGCACGCTAACTTATCCATGCAATATTTAATACCAAGCGCAATGGCAGGTGCCGTATTTTTGCTCACAGGCTCAAGAATAACATTGGATTCCGGAATTGGCATTGACAAATATTCCAAATCCGATAAGACATGGAATTTATATTCGTTATTTGTCATAACAATAATATCACTGCCTGGCATTGCCACTAAAAGCCTTTCAACTGTCTGCTGTAAGAGTGAATTATTACCGTTAAGCTTTAAGAACTGTTTGGGATAGTTCTTTCTTGAAAGCGGCCAAAGCCTCGTTCCGCTTCCGCCAGCGAGGATTATCGCCTTCATGACTTTGATGCCTCTTGAAACTCATTTAATAAAAAGGCCTTATAACTTATTAAGCTTGCTTCGTCTACCGCTTCCATTCTCATTACTACGGCCGGTTGCGTATTGCTTGTTCTGATAAGCCCCCAGCCGTTATCAAACTGCACCCTTATTCCGTCAACGGTATTTATATCCCTGACCTTGCATTTGCCATTTCCATTTTCCTTATATCGGATAAATCGCGAAATAACTTTTTTAGTTATTTCAACCTTCTTGTCATCAGGGCATTCAATCCTTATCTCGGGGGTACAATGCAGCTTGGGAATATCGGAAAGGAGTTCTTTTATATCCCTGCCAGTATTCTTCATGATCTCTATTAACCTGAACGTAGCATACATCGCGTCATCATAACCGAAATACCGGTCCCCTATAAAAATATGGCCGCTGAATTCTCCTGCAATAGGAGCGTCTTCTTCTCTCATTTTCTGCTTTATAAGCGAGTGGCCTGTTTTCCACATTATGGGAATACCGCCATGCCGTTTTACGTCATCAAACATCACTTGAGAGCATTTCACATCCCCTATAATCTTCGCCCCTTTTTCCCGCTCAAGAAGCTCACGGGAAAGAATAATCATCAATTGGTCGCCCCATATGATGCTTCCATCCCTATCAACCACGCCTATCCTGTCGGCATCTCCATCGTAGCCTACCCCGATATCTGCATTTGTTTTCTTTACCGTATCGATTAAATCCCGCATATTATCAATCACCGTCGGGTCAGGATGGTGATTCGGAAACCTTCCGTCGGGCTCACAATAAAGAGGAATTACATCACATCCGATACCGTTCAGGATTTCAGGCACAACAGTACCCCCGGTTCCATTTCCTGCGTCAACAACCACTTTAAATCTCTTAAATTTAGAATTAACCAGGTATGAGAACTCATTAAGCATATATTTTTTATATGCGTAGGCAATATCATATTTTTCAACTTTTCCTTGTTTGTTATCACGGCCGTCCCATTCCTTTTTGGACACTATATTTTTCAATCTTTGTATGTCATCGCCGTAAATGGTTTTATCTCCCATGCTTAGCTTAAAACCGTTATACTCCGGAGGGTTATGGCTCCCCGTAACCATTATTCCGCCATCCAGTTTTAGAGTATAAAGCGAAAAATACTGAAGAGGAGTGGGACAGACGCCGATATCGTATATGTCCAGCCCCATCGAATTTATTCCGCCAACTATGCCTGATGCCAAATCACTCGAACTCAGCCTGACGTCCCTTCCGACACTGACACGTTTTGAATCAGGCTTTACCTCTTTTAAAAGAGTGCCGAATGCCTTTCCAATCAGAAGAGACGCCTCTATCGTCAGGTCTTTTCCCGCTATCCCCCTGATGTCGTATTCTCTAAATATCTTTTCTTCTAATATGCTCAGAAGTTTCCTCGAAGATTTCAATTCGGTTTGAGGTTCTTACTGATTTCTATAATATTCAGGCCGGTACACCATTAGCTCAGAACCGCTGAAATCGAATTTAAACGGCACATGGAGATAATCGCTTAATGCCCTCTTAACCTTTTCCTGATTTCCAGGCTCGACATAAAACACCACAAAGCCGCCGCCTCCAGCGCCGCACAACTTCCCTCCAACCGCGCCGTTTTTAATAGCAGCCTCGTATATATCATCTATATCGCCTGTCGTAATCTTGCTGGATAATTTTCTTTTCAGTTGCCACGTCTCATTCAAAAGTTTCCCGAAATCGGCAAAATCGTCCTTTCCCGATGTTAATATCTTATAAGCTTCATCCACCAATTCTTTCATCTTAAACAATTCGTTCTTGTTTTTTTGTGTGTTCTGAATCTGTTCCTGCGCTATAACAGAGGCATGCCTCGACAGCCCCGTGAAAAAAAGCATGAATTTATTTTCAAAACTCCTTATATGCTCTTCTTTTATTATTACCGGCTCAACTATTATTTCGCCGTTTTGCAGAAATTCGATTGTGTTCAGCCCCCCGCATGCAGCCCAGACCTGGTCCTGAGAACCCACATTCTCTCTTATCAAATCCTGTTCGATATGTATCGCCTCTTTATAAAGTTCTTCCCTCGTAATAACCCTGCCGTCAAGGGCGTATAACGTCTTCAGAAGCCCTACCGTAAATGCGGAGCTTGAGCCCATACCGGAACGGGCGGGGATGTCGCCGTCGTGATGAATTTCCAGCCCGCATTTAATTTTCAGGTATTTTAAAGTTTCCCTTACGGACGGGTGCTGAATTTCGTCCATATTAGTTATGGTCTCTATTTTTGAATATGCAATCCTGTGTTTATGCTTAAAAAATGGCGGAAGCGCCCTGCATGTTATATAACAATATTTATCAATGGCCGCTCCAAGAACCTTGCCCCCGTGTTCCAGATACCACGAGGGATAATCCGTCCCGCCTCCGAAGAATGATATCCTATGCGGAGTCCTTGAAATAATCATTTATTTACTCCTTTAAAAAAATTAATTCCTTCTGCGCTTTTTTATAGTCATCAGGAATTCCGATATCAATGAAATATTCGTCGCTGATAAAAGCAAATGAACGAATCCCACTTATTTTTTCATTCAAAAAATCTGCCTCAAACGAGAAAGCATCTTCGCCGGATTTAAAAAATCCGGATATCGCTTTTTTTACGACATAAACTCCGCCGTTTATATAACCAAAGCGCCTAAAGCTTTTCTCATTAAAACCGACAACTTTCCTGTCTTTTATGATAACGGTTCCATATCTGTCAAAATCATTCATGGGCTTAACGGCAATCGTCAACATGGAATCTTCTTTTTGATGAAAATCAATCATCTGCTTTAAATCAAGATTAAAAAATGTATCGCCGTTTAAAACCGCGCATTCATCCGCTTCCACGAATGCAAGGGCTTTTTTAATCGCCCCGCCGGTTCCGAGAGGTTTATCCTCAATGACATATTTAATGCTCATATTTTCATAACTTGAGCCAAAATAGTTTTTAATCAGATCATACTTATAGCCTACGGAAAGCAATATTTTACTTATGCTAAATTGCGACAAATAATCGAGCAAATAACATAGGAACGGCCTGCCATTTATATCCGCCATTGGCTTCGGCAAGTCTTTTACCATGCTTCGCAACCTCGTGCCAGACCCTCCCGCGAGAATTATCGCTTCCATTATCAGTTTTTCTATATCAAGATCAAGCCAGTATCCTGCTCACTATAGCTGTAACCATCTTCGCGATAGAGGGAGACGCAGTGAGCCCGGGAGATTCAATACCTACTAAATTTATCAGCCCCTGCAGCCCCTTTTCCGTCTCTTCTTTTATAATAAAATCTTTAGCCTTTTCATTTGGCCCAGATAATTTTGGACGAATACCCGCCATGTCGGGGACGAATGCGCCTTTTTCAAGTTTAGGAATAATCTTCAGCGCCGCTTCATAAAATCTCTCTCCCTTGTGCGCGTCAACCCTGTAATCAATGTTGTCTATATATTCGGCGTCAGGCCCGAAGCGAAGGCGGCCGGTTAAATCCAGCGTGGCATGAACCCCTAAGCCTGTCAATTCCTCGTGCGGGACGGGATAGACAAGCATCTTGACAGGCGAGGGCTTTGCATAAGAGAAATATGACCCCTTACAATATTTAAGTTTATAATTATTTTTTTGAATATCGATTCCTGCAAGTTCAGCGATGTAATCCGACGAAAGGCCCGAACAATTTATCACCACTTGAGATTTGAATTGATAATGTTCCTGTTTAACGCAGATAACGAATCCGTCATTTTCTTTATCGAGCCTTTCAACTTCGCTATTAAAAGCGAATATCACGCCGTTATCTTCAGCCGTTTTATAGAAATGTTTCATAAGAGAATGGGAGTCTACTATGCCGGTATCCGGAGAGTAAAGGGCAGCTATTGCCGAAGTATTAGGCTCAATTTTATCTATATCTTTCCTGTCTATAATTGCCAATTCCTTCGCTCCGTTCTTCAGCCCTTTCCTATACAGTCCTTCAAGGGTTTCAATCTCCGCCGGTTCCGTCGCCACTATTAATTTGCCAAGCCGTTTATAGGGAATAGAATACTTATTGCATATGGCGTATAACTGCTCGGCGCCGTCCACGCACAATTGTGCTTTCAACGAACCCTCCGGATAATATATCCCGGAATGAATCACTTCGCTGTTGCGGCTGCTTGTTTCCCGCCCAAAGGTATCGTGTCTTTCAAGAACAACAATGTTGTCGCATCTTGAAGATAATTCCGCGGCGATTGCCAAACCGATGACACCGGCTCCGATAATTGTAGCTTGCACTTTTTCCATCGCTGATTATTGTAATGTAATTTTACAACGCATATTGCATGGTTGCGGGAATTTTATTTCCAGCAGAAAAGCTCTCTTATAAACTGAAAATAATACGCCGCGCCCCATTTTAATATTTTGAGTTTGCGCTCCCCGCCGATTCTCGGCGGTTCATCGCCGGGAATTTCCGCAATCTTGAGTTTTCTTTTTGCCACGCGCACGGAAAGCAGTGGTTCCCAACTTATTTGGGTTCTAAATAGTTTTTCAGCCCGCTTATATCCATCATCTTTATCCAATTCCAAATCGTATATTAAATGTGTCTTATAGGCGCGGAATATTACCATCGCATCCGTATAATGCCCGCCATGAAGGAAGTTGACAGTCCTGGTAAATAACCAATTGCCAACCGCGGTAACGCTGTCATCATCTTCACTTTTCGCCCCGGCAAGATAGCGGGATACAATAACCATGTCATATCCTTCTTTCATCTTGTCAATAAGCCCGGGTATCAATTCCGGTATAGAATTGCCGTCAGGACTGAATGTGATGACGACGTCCCCTTCGATATAAGGCAGCACTTCCGTATACGCATGCCTGAATCCCTTTTGTTTTTGCACATAAACAAAATATCCTTGTTCCCGCGCCCATTCAATCGTCCCGTCGGTAGAACCGCCGTCAACTATAATGATTTGGTCGCACCATTCCTTTCCAATCCTTGGCATGATAGCCTTCATCCCATTGACCTCATTCAGCGTTAGAACAAGCAGCGTCATTTTCATATTATTAATGCTTTCGAGTCAAACCATAGATACTCTTATGATTTTTGTCTGGTGTGTTTTATTTTAAACGCTAAAACTCTTTAAAAAACTACTATCGGCTTTATCCATTCTCAGAGCAATCAAATACCGACACCTATCTGATAATATTCAAACTCCATCTCGTGAAGTTTTTCCCTGCTGTACTGGTTCCTGCCGTCAAAAATTATTTTATTCTTCATACGCCGTGCCATCTCAGCAAAGTCAGGGCTCCTGAATTCTTTCCACTCCGTAACGAGCAACAAGGCGTCGGCGCCTCTTAATGCGGCATACTTGGAATTGGCATATCCCACTTTTTTTAAGTCCTTGAGATAATACTCCCTGGCAACATCCATTGCTTTGGGGTCGTATACCTTTATCCTCGCTCCGCGCCCTACGAGTTCGCGGATTATGGTAACGCTTGACGCCTCTCTTACATCGTCTGTCTCCGGCTTAAATGACAGCCCCCACACGGCAAACGTATGTTTGCGCAAATCCTTGCCGAATCTTTTTAAAACTTTCCGGACAAGCGCCAATTTCTGGGTATCGTTTATTTCGTGAACCGCCTTAAGCAACTTCGGCTTATATTTATTTTCTTTTGCTAATCTTTCCAATGCCCTTATATCTTTTGGGAAACAACTGCCGCCGTATCCGCAGCCCGGATATATAAAGCTGTACCCTATCCTGCTGTCGCTGCCTATGCCGACCCTGACTTTATTTACATCCGCCCCTACCCTCTCGCAGATATTTGCTATTTCATTAATAAATGATATCTTTGTGGCAAGCATCGCGTTAGCGGCA
>Ga0172370_10004398_pt1 | contig 18891 bp, 15 predicted proteins | sample LakKiv5m_FD_114538 | JGI IMG/M metagenome (GOLD analysis project Ga0172370, IMG submission 114538) | Freshwater microbial communities from Kabuno Bay, South-Kivu, Congo - kab_022012_11.5m | ecosystem: Environmental > Aquatic > Freshwater > Lake | place: Democratic Republic of the Congo...
AGATCTCAAGCGCCTCGAAGGGGAGATGGCGGAGATCCTCACGGCGCTCGGTGGGCCGCAGGTCGACGTCGCCGCGCTGGAGGCGGAGCGGCGGCAGGTGGCGCTCGCGGAGGCCTCGGCGCGGGCGGATCTCTCGCGCGTGCAGGATCAGATAACGGCCCTGCGCGGCGAGCAGATGAGCCTGGAGCGGAGCCCCAAGCGCGCGCCGCCGCCCTGGGTGCTGCGCATGGTGGACGAGCTGCGTCACGCGCACATCGAGGCGACGCTCGTGGCCGACGCGGTGGAGATCACCGATCCGCATTGGCAGGTCGCGGTCGAGTCGATACTCGGGCGGGATCGCTTCACGGTGCTGGCCGACAGGCGTGACGCGCTCGCGGCCCGCAAGATCGCACAATCGCTGCGTTATCCCTGCTACACCGCGGAGTACGGCGAGTCGCGCCGCGAACGGCCCCGGCCCGGATCGGCGCTCTCGGTCGTCGCGCTCGCGGACCCGCGCATGCCGTCTTGGATCCTGCGGCAGCTCGATCAGGTCACGCTCGTCGAGACGGTAGAGGAGGGCCACGCGCTCGGTCGCGAGGCCATCAGCATCACGCCCGACGGCTTCCGGCAGGATCCGCGGGGCGGCGTGTTCGTTGGCACGAGCGACCTGTACTGCGGCACCGGCGCGTCGAGCCACCGCAACGATCAGGTCAAGGACGAGCTCGATCGCCGGCGCAACGAGCGGCCTGCGCTCGAGGCCTCGTTGGAGCGACACGTGCGCCGGCTCGGAGAGCTCGACGAGGCGCTCGCGGCGGAGCGGCAACGCGGCAAGATCGCGAAACGAAGCGGAGATCTCGCGACGTTGCCACAGCGCATCGAGGTGCTCGCGACCGAGCGGCGCGCGATGAGCGAGCGGCTCGTGGGCCTGCTCGGCGAGACGGACAGCGCGAACGCGACCGTCGTGGACAAGGAGCGGCGGCTCGGGCTGCTGGAGTATCGCCGCAAGGAGGCCGAGGTCGATCGCGAGCGCGCGCGGACGCAGCTCACGGTCTTGCAGCTCAAGCGGCAGCGCGTGGCCGAGGAGCTGGAGGAGCACGAGGTGCTGGTGCCGCTGGAGATGCGCACGGACGCGGCCTTGGCGCTCGTCGAGAGCGAGGTGTCGCTGCTCGAGCGCACGAACCTCATGCGCGATCGCATCGAGCGCTACGACGGGTGTCGCGACGTGCGCGCGGTGGAGGTCTTCGACAAGGCGCAGGCCGATCTCGACGCCGAGTCGCGCCGCCTCGCCGAGCGCCGGGCCGAGATCACGAAGGGCGCCGAGGAGCTCGCGCGTGCGCGCCGGGCCTACGTGCGCGTCGTGCAGGAGACGATCGGCCGCTACCGCTCGAACATCCTGCGCCTCGGCTCGCTCGCGCGCGTGGACGTGGAGGTGCGGGTCGTCGGCGCGGAGTCGCTCCAGAGCGACGACGACGCGGTGCTCGGCCAGGCAGGCCTCGAGGTGCGCATCGGATTTGACGGCAAGAAGCCCATCGCCATCGACGATCCGAAGCTCTCGGGCGGTCAATCGGTGGTCGCGTCGCTCATCCTGCTCATGGCGCTGACCATGCAGGACAGCGGCGAAGTCGCGGGCTTCTTCATCCTCGATGAGCCGTTCGCCCACCTCTCGGTCGAGCGCATCGACGACATCGCGCGATTCCTGCACGTCACACGCGCGCAGTTCATCCTCACGAGCCCGACCACGCATAATGTGCTGGTTTACAATCCGGCCCGTTTGACATTGAATCTACGGAAGAAGATGCCCGGAGACCGCTTCGCGCCCGTGCCAACGTTCCTGCGGCGATAGGGCGATCATCTTGCCCCGTGTCACCCGAAGGGAGATCGTCTCCCTTGCCCTGCCCGCCGCCGCGTCGGCGCTGCTCAACAACGCCTTCCGCGTCATCGACCAGTGGGCCGCGGGCGGCCTCGGCACGGACGCGCAGGCGGCCATCGGCTCGTGTACGTTCGTGCTCATCGCGTTGTACGGCGTCCACACCGTCATCTCGGCGGGCGCCGGTCCGCTCATCGGGCGCGCGACGGGTGCGCGGGACCTGCCCCTGCTGCGCCGCGCGTACGGCAACGCCATCACGGGCGCGCTCATCGCGGGCCTCGTGGTCGCCATCATCGGCGGTCTCGGCGCGGGCCCGCTCGTTCGACTCATCGGCCTCGAGGGCGATCCGGCCGAGCTCGCGACGACCTTCCTCGCGTGGCTGTGTCTGCTCGGCGTGCCGATGGCGCTCAACCCCACGCTCGACGCGGTCTTCGTCGGGCTCGGGCGTACGCGCGCGATGATGGTCTTGCAGGTCCTCGCGGCCGTGCTCAACGCGCTGCTCAACCCGCTGCTCATCTTCGAGATGGGCCTCGGCGTGCGCGGCGCGGCGCTCGCGACGGTCACCGCGCGCACGATGTCGGCGATCGTCGGCCTGTGGCTGCTGCAACGCGAAATAAAGCCGCAGATCAAGAACTTCTGGCCAGATGTGTCGTTGTTGCGCATGCTCCGCATCGGCTTCCCTGCGTGCTGGACGACGATCGCGTACGCGGGCGTGTACTGGGCGCTGCTCGCGGTCGCGATCTCGCCCCTCGGTCCCGCCGTCAACGCGGCGCTCGGCATCGGCTTTTCGGCGCTCGAAGGCATGGCGTGGCCCATGTACCTCGGCGTCTCGCTCGCCGTCGCGTCGGTCGTCTCACGGAGGCTCGGCGCGGGTGAACCCGACGAGGCGCGCCGCGCGCTGCGCCTCGCCACGCCGCTCGTCACGGGCCTCGGCGCCGGTGTCACGCTGGCGTTCTGGCTGAGCGCGCGGCCCATTTGCGCCGTGTTCACGCGCGATCCGGACGTGCTCGAGGAGGCCGTACGCTACGCGTGGATCCTCGGCTTCTCGCAGGTCTTCGTGGCCTGGGAGGCGCTCGCGGAGGGCGTGCTCGGCGGCGCAGGCGACACGCGAACGATCTTCCGCTGGTCCGTGCCGTGGAACCTGCTGCGCGTCCCACTCGGCTGGGCCATCGCCATCCCGCTCGGCTTCGGTCCAGCGGGCATCTGGTGGGTCATCAACGCGACGAGCGTCGTGAAATCCCTCGGGAAAGCCACGGCGGCGCTGCGCGGGGTGTGGGTGAAGACGGTGGTGTGAGGGGCGAGCTACTCGAGCGGGATCTTCGCCGCGTTGACGGCGAGCCACTGCTCGAAGCCCTGGAGCGCCGGGTCGAGCACGCGCGCGAGCGCCGGATCGCGGGGGCCGGAGAAGAGGTCCTCGAAGTCGCGCTTGAACTGGAACATGTTGCCGATGTCGTCCGCGCCCGGGAATCCGAACGAGCGGTAGACGTCCGCCGGCACATCGAAGTACTTGACTTCCTTGCCGAATGCCTTGGCGAACGCGGCCGCGATCTGCGTGCCCGTGAGGCGGTCGCCGGCGATCGCGACGGTCTTGCCGGCCGCCGTGACGCCCTGCTTGAAGACGCCGAGCGCGCACCGGCCGATGTCGTCGACCGCGATCATGGGGAGCGTCGCGTTGCCCATGGGCATCGTGACCGTCAGGACACCGTCGGGGCCGGGCTTGGGGCCCATGCCGAAGCCGATGAAGTTCTCGTAGTAGAAGCTCGTCGCGAGGAACGTGGTCGGGACGCCCGCGGCCGTGAAGAGCGCGTCGGCCTCGCCCTTCGCGTCGAAGTGCGGGACCTTGTACTTGCCGTGCAGCGCCGGCATGCGCGGGTCGTCGAGCGTCATGTAGCGGCGCGTGTCTTCGAGCGTCGACCAGATGGCGTGCTTGACGCCGGCTGCCACGGCCGCGCGAGCCATGTTGCCCGCCTGTGCGGTCTCCTTCTCGGGCGAGAAGTGCTCCCAGAAGTTGGTGACGCAGAACGCGCCATACGCGCCGCTGAACGCGCGCTCGAGGCTCGCCTGGTCGTCCAGATCGGCGGCGACGACCTCGGCGCCGGCGGCAGCGAGGGCCCTCGCGGCGCCGGAGTCGGGCTTGCGGGTGATGGCGCGGACGGCGAATTCGCCGCCCTTGTCGGCGAGGATGGCGCGCGCGAGGCCGCCGCCCTGTGCGCCCGTGGCGCCGACGACGGCGATGATCTTCGTGGTGCTCATGTGCGTGACTCCTGGTTCGATGGGTGGGGAACCGCTGCGCACCTTGGGCGAGGGGTGTGCCGGCGTCAACAAACTGATCTGGATCAGGGCCTGGGGGCGAGGGCTGGCGCGCGCGCGGGCCGTTGCCACGCGCCGACGCTTCAGGTCGCAGCCGCCGCGGGGCATGCCGTGCCGACAACGCGCGCGCACCATGCTAGCCTCCCGCGCCTGAAGCGGTTGTCGGCCCGAATACCCTCCGAGGAGGCCCCCATGCACGTCGCGTTCGTCGCAGGTGCCACAGGCTACGTGGGGCGAGAGACCGTGCGCGTGCTGCGTGCGCGCGAGGTGATGACCATCGCGCATGTGCGTCCCGACTCACCGCGCATGCAGCACTGGATGGAGTACTTCGGCGATCTTGGCGCGGGGATCGACGCGACCGCTTGGGAGCTCGACGCCATGGCGCACACGCTCTCGCGCGTGAAGCCGACGATCCTTTTTGCGCTGCTCGGCACCACGCGACGGCGCGCGTCGATCGCGAAGGCGGAGGGCAAGGACGCGGAGAGCTACGAGCGGGTCGACTTCGGCCTGACGAACCTGCTCATCTTCGCCGTGCTGGCCGCGAAGATCGCGCCGCGCTTCGTGTACCTCTCGGCGATCGGCGCGTCGGAATCGGCGTGGACGCCCTACTACGCGGCCCGGGCGAAGGCCGAGAAGGCGCTGCGCGAGAGCGGCCTGCCCCACGTCATCGCACGTCCGTCGATCATCACGGGCGCCGATCGCGAGGAGCAGCGGCCGATGGAGCGGGGCGCCGCGCTCTTCGCCGACGCCGCGCTGGGCGTCGCAGCTCGCCTCGGTTTCCGGCGCACCTTCGATCGCTACGCGTCGATGACGGGCGCGGCGCTCGCGGAGGCGCTCGTGCGCCACGCGTTGGATCGGGAGGCCACGGCGTTCATCGCGGAGGGCGCCGATCTCAGGTAGCTAGACCGTCGCCTTGCGCTCGGCGATCCACGCATCCATCTTCGTGAATTCACCGTCGATCCAGTCGGTGAACGCGGCCTCGTCGCGCGGCACCTGCGCCGCCGGCACGCGCCACAGCTTCACGTGGACCTTCGTTCCGATGAGCCGACCCGACCACATCGCGTCGAAGCTCGCCGCGCGCTCGAAGCCCACGTGCGCGCAGAAGACCACGTCCACCGCGCCGCCCGTCTGCTCGATCAGCGAGAGCGGGCCCGCGATGCGTGGTGGCATGAGGTTCGTCATCGCGCGCAGCCGCGCCATGCGCTCGGGCGAGACCTTGCCCTCGAGCTTGCCCAGGATCCGCTCGCGTTTGCTCGCTTCGTAGCGCGTCCCCTCCGGGTAGATGAGCACCATGTCGCGCGGCCCGAGGTCCTTTCCGAGGCCACGCACCTTGGCGATCTCCTGCTCCGGCGAGCCGCTTCCGCGCCGCACGTAGGCGTTCGGCAGCCGCTGTCCGAGGATGTCGATCGTGGGATCCCAGAGCAGCTCCTTCTTGATGACGTAGCGCGGCCACAGCGTGCCGATGAAGGTGAAGGGGAGCGTGACCTCGGCGGTGCTGGTGTGCCGTTGAAACAGCAGAAAGGGACCTTCTTTCACGCAGTCTTGGCCCTCGTGATCGATGCTGACGTGGAAGCAGAGCTGCCCTCCGCGGAGGATCGTCTTTGCCCAGAAGCGCTGCATCGCGTACGACCACGCGAGCAGCCGGCGGTGGCCGAACCCGAACGCGGCGCCGCTCGCGAGCCAGGTCACGAGGCCTGCGAGCACGCCCGCGATGATCTCGAGCCAGAGGTAGAGCGCGAAGAACGCGACACAGCGCGTGAGCACGAAGCGGCGGCGCGCCACGAGATCGACGAGCACGGCAAGCAGCAGCCACGCGGGCAGCGCGCCCCACATCAGCGCGAAGAGCGCGCCGATCGCGGCGATGCTGATCGTTCGGCGGCGCAGCGTTCGGAGTGTGTCGGAGGAGGTCACCGGTGCAGGTTACTGCAATTTGCCGTAGCCGAGAATCGTGTCGCGGTCGCGTCTTCGCTCCCAGACGCCCTCCTGCCCCGTCTTCGGGTTGGAGGTGTTGCCCTCAATCGTCGTGACCGTGCCGTCCTTGTTCCCGTGCTCCACGATGCCGACGTGATCCGCCTTGCCGTCGCCGTCCCAATCGAAGAGCACGAGGTCGCCGGGCTCCGGGTTCGACGTCTTCCAACGGCCTGATTTTTTGAGCGTATTGACGATCGACGGGCAGTACGGGTCGTTCATCTTCTTGCCCGCGTGCGTGTAGACCCAGCTCACGAAGTCCGCGCACCACGGCTCCGGGCCGCGGTTGAAGTAGTGCTGGTACTTGAGCGACGCGCCGCCGTTCCAGCCGCTCTCCTTCGTGCCGAGCTGGCTTCTGGCGACCGCGAGGATGTCGGCGCGGAGGTTGCCTTTGCCGCCGTCCGCCTTTCCGTCGTTCTTGTGACCCGGGTCGACGTGCGGGGGGCCTTCCTTCGGGGGCTTGCTGCCGGGGTTGTGCTTCGGCGCGCTCGTGACGACGCCGAGCGCCGCCCAGGTGTGCTTGCCCACGATGCCGTCGGGCGCGAGGGCCTTGGCACGCTGGAACTGGATGACGGCCTTGCGCGTGCCGGCGCCGAATTGCCCGTCGATGGGGCCCGGATCGAAGCCCCGTTCCGCGAGCATGCGCTGCAACTCGGCGACATATGGGCCCACTTCGCCCATCTGGAGGAGCGGTCCCGTCTTCGCGCTGGCGTCACGCTGCCGCTCGCTCGGCCCCGTCGGCTTGAGATCCAGTGCCGCCTGCGTCTTCGGGCCCACGATGCCGTCGGCTTGCAGTCCCTTGGCGCGCTGGAAATCGAGGACCGCCATCCGCGTCAGCTCACCGAAGAAGCCGTCTATCGGACCGGGCGTGAAACCTTGATTAATTAGATCTCTCTGGAGCTTCTCGACCGCGGAACCGCTCGAACCGACCTTGAGGAGCTTCCCGGCGTGACCACCGCCCGCGGCCCCGGGCGTATGCGCGACCTTGGCGCCGAGCTTACCGCCCTGCGGGCTCACGTAGTGCGCGCCTGCCGCGTGGCTCATGCCGCGCAGCTGAGACCGCGGACCGGCCTGTGCGGCCCCACCTCGCACGCCCGCACCCTGCCCCCGCGAGGCCGCGCCACCGCGCTGCGACCCCTGCTGCTGCCCTCTCCCTGCGTGATGCCGGACGGTCATCGCTGGCTCCGAGCGCCGCGCGTGGCGGCTTGCATCGGCACATCTTTGCGGTGCTCCGATCGGTGGTCAACGCACCGTCCCCCTTGCGAGCAGTGGGTGTGGGGTGCGCATGCCCCACCATCGCTTGTGGCCATGCCACCGACCGGTCCGACAGTGGGGTCTGTTCGCCACGGGCCTGGACGCGGCGATCGGCCGTCGCCCCGGGATCAGCGTCGGACGAAGCGCGCGATCCAGCCGTCCCACCAGCCTGCGCCGCGCGAGGTCGTCACGCCGGCGACCACGAAACCATCTGGAAGCATGACGATATCCACCGGATCGTCGAGCTTGCCGCCGTCGATCGCGTGGTCCCAGAGCACCTCGCCGCGCGGATCGAGGCGCAGGATCCAGGCGTCGCGCCGCTCCTTTCCCTCCTGCGTGCGGGAAGCGCCCAGCACCGATCCGCCGTCCGGCGACAGGCCCAGCGCCCACGCCCACTCGTCTCTCGGCCCACCGTACGTGCGATCCCAGACGTGTCTCCCGTCTGCGTCCGTGCACAGGAGCCACGCGTCGCGCTCACCGCCGCCCTTCGAACGCGTCTCGCCCGCGACGAGGAAGCCGCCACCCGGCAGCGCGCGGACCTTGAAGGCCGCGTCCGCGTCCAGGCCGCCGTGGGGGCGCTGCCAGCGCGGCACGCCCTGTGCGTCCGTGCGCACGAGGAGGACGTCCTGGCCCGTTGGTGGACCGGATTGCGTACGGCCGGCGACGATGTAGCCGCCGTCCGGGAGGCGCTCCACGTCCATCGCCCAGTCTGCGCCGGGGCCACCGAAGTGCGTCTCCCACAGCGGCCTGCCGTCCGGATCGGTGCGCGCGAGCGCCATGTCCTCGCCCGACCGGGGGTCGGTCCGCATCCCCGCGAGGAGGAAGCCGGGTCCCCCGGCCGCTTCCGCAGGCACGGCGAGCAGCGCGGAGGCCAGGTCCGTGCCCGGCGTGCCGTACGTGTGCGCCCATCGCTGCGAGCCGTCGGCCTCGAGCCGCACGAGCCACGCGTCCATCCCCCTCGCGGGAGGCGAGCTGGTCGACCCGGCGAACGCGAACGAGCCGTCCGCGAGCGCCACGACGGCGTGTGCGGCGTCCTTCTTGGCACCGCCAAATGTCCGATCCCACAGGACATTGCCCCGTGCGTCCGCGCGCACGAGCCACGCGTCCGGCACGCCGTCGCCGCGCGACTTGGAGCCGGTCTCGCCGGCGAGCACGAGACCGCCGTCCGGGACGCTCGCGAGGGCGGAGACCTCCTCCTCCCACTCCGCGCCGTAGGTGCGCTGCCAGGCGAGGCCCGCGACCGTGCCCGACTCGGCCGCCCGCACCGCGCTCGAGGCCTGTGCGAAGGCGCGTTGCCAGGCCGGCGCCGGCGCTGCCTCCGCGGGGTCGGTCGCTTCGACCGCTTCGACCGGCGAGGCGACCTCACCATCGCCCCTGTCGCACGCGGCGAGCGCGAGGCACAGGCCCACGAGCGTCCACGGGCTGCCTTGCGCGCCGCGTGGACCCGGTGTCCCCGGCCAACGTATCGTGGGGCTCATTGGGCCTCCGCGACGGCCGCGAGCGCACGCTCGAGCGCGACCAGCGTGGCGCTCCAGTCGTAGCGCGCCCCGAGCGTCGTGGCCGCCTCGCTCCGCAGCCCCGCGCCGCCCTCGAACGCCCGCCGCAGGGCCCGCGCCAGCGCCTCGTCGAAGGGCTCGAGCGCGCGCTCGTGGACCAGCAGCCCAGCGCCGCGCGTCGCTCCGTCCCGCCCGGCGAGCAGCTCCCGCGGACCGTCGGTGTCGCTCGCCAACACGGGCACGCCGCACCGCATCGCCTCCACCAGGCCCAGACCGAACGCCTCGTAGCGCCCCACCTGCACGAAGAGGCCCGCGGGCGCCCCCGCGATCGGCTCCCGGGCCGCGAGCTGGAGGTGGGCCGTGCGCTCCGGTCCACGAAGAAACCCCTGAAAATGCACGTGAACCTTGCGCAGGCCGAGGACCAGGTCGCGCAGCGCACCAAGGTAGGCCTCGTCGTCGAAGAACGACGGGCGCCCGCAGACCACCCAGTGCAGATCGTCGCACAGCGCAGGCGTCTCGCGTTCGAGCCTCAGCAACGCGCGCGCGACAGCGTCGAGGCGCTTGTCAGGCGAGATGCGGCTCATCGTGACGAGGACGCGGCTCCGGGCGCCGATCCCGAGGCGCTCGCGCAGGGCGCCGACCCGATCGGGCGTGCAGGCGTCGAGTTCGACCGCCCAGGGCGCGACGCGGTAGGCCCGGTCGGCGTCGGGGCGCGGGTAGGTCACGCGCACCTTGTCCGCCATCCCCCGCGACGGCAGCAGCACGGCGTTGGACCGCGCGAACGCCGCCTCCTCGCTGTCAAAGACGCAGCGCGCCGCGTCGGGGAACAAACGCGCGAGGTGCGTGCGCTTGAACAGGCGCGTGATCCGGGCGAATTCTCGCGTGGATCGCGGGCGGCGCAGGACCAGGCGCGCGAGCAGCCGGACGACGGGCCCGAAGCGCGCCTCGTCGTCGAGCCGGCTGAACGCGTCGAGGTCGAAGCCGTCGAGCGCGAATTCCGAGAAGACCAGGTGCGCGAACGTCATGACCGTGTCGCCCGCCGCGCGCGCTGCATCGATCCAACCGGCCTCGGCGACGTCTTGCGAGAGGCACACGAGCGGGCGTCCCGCCTCGCGCCGCAGCCCGTCGAGCACGGGTACGACCGCCCGCCCGTAGGCCGCCATCGCCTCCATGAGCCGCCACTGACCGCCTCGATGCAGCTCGTGCGCGCTATAGCGGGCCGAATGCCGCGTCTCCACCAGGTGCACACGCGCGCCGTCCGACAGCGCGCGCGGAGGGTCGTCGCGGCCGCGGTGCGTGATCACGTCGACCTGCACGCCCCTCGCGACGAGGCCGGCGATCAGGCCGTGCACGAAGGCGTCCTGGCCCCCGTGGATGTCGTGTCCGCCCGGTCGGAACCGGAACGAGGGGATGACGACGGCGTTGGGCAGCACGACTCGGGCCGTCAGCGAACAAACGAGAAAGATTGTAGCATCGGAGCGAGATCCCGGCGAATGTCGAAGTGCAGCAGCGCGCGCGCCACGACCTTGTCCCCTTCGAACACGCTGCCGTGCAGGACGGTCATGGTCCGCACCGGTCGCAGGGGGCTCGGCACCTTGGCGCCGCGAAACGCGAGCGCGCGCCCGGCGTCGTCGGAGAAGGTGAACGCGTAACGGATCCGGCGTCGCAGCGGTGCGATCTCGAGCGTCCCTTCGAGCGGGCGGCGCGTCGCGAGGCCGTCGAGCGTCACGCTGCCGCGCAAGGTGGTCAGACCTCCGCGCACGAACGAGACGAGGTCGGCGAGGTGGGCCGAGACCGTGAACTCGCACGGTCGGATCTCGTCCGGCTCCCCGACGAGATACCAGGTGCCTCGCATGGTTTCTTCGAAGCTCAGGCCCACCGTGCGCTCCCAGGCCTCATGGCCAACGATCCGGCGCCGATCATGCGCGCACCGTCACCGCATCCGCAAGCCCGCTCGGGCGCGTCGCGGCGAAGAAGCCGGCGAGGGCGTCGACGGTCTCGGCCGGGCGCTCCGTCGGGAAGTCGTGCCCCGCGCCCCGAAACCATGTGACCTCGGCGTGGGGCAGCAGGCGTTCGAGCAGGCGCGTGTTGTCCGGTGAGATGAGCACGTCGGCGTCGCCGCAGAGCAGCAGCACGGGCATCCGGAGCGTGCCCACCTGCGCGGACGCGTCGTGGCGCGCCGCCGCGAGCAGCTGGTGGACGACGACGCGCCGCCGGACGGGCTCCTCGGCCAGGATGCGGGCCCAGGCCTCGAGGGTCTCGGGGTGCGTCCGCCGGTGCGTCTCGCTCAGCACGACGCGCGCCGCGGTCTCGTTGGCGGTCCGGCGCGGGAGCACGAGCGAGAGCAGCAGGGACGCCGCCGCGCGCGGCGCGATGCGCCGGGCGAGCGGTCCACCCGGTGTCGTGGCGCCCAGCGCGAGACGCTCCACCTGCGCGCCATGCCGTAGCGCGAGGTGCTGGGCCACCATCCCACCGAGCGAGATCCCGAAGACGCCAAAGCGCACATGCCCGAGCGCGGCCATCACCGCCGCCGCGTCGTCCGCGAGCGCGTCCAGGCCAAAGGACGTAAGTCCGCCGGTGGATTGACCAATGCCACGGTGGTCGAGGGTCACGACGCGGAAGCCACGCTCCGCGAGCCGGAGGTCCACGTCGAGCCAGAAGCGCCGCGAACGCGACAGCCCCCGCAGCATGAGGACCGTCGGTCCACCGCCGTCGATCTCCACGGCGCAAAGCGACGATCCCGCGACGGTGATCCGCGTCTCGCGGTGGGAGAGCGCGCGCACGTTCAACTCCGCCTAGCCGTGCTGGGGCCGCAACGATTCCACAATCTGCCTGAATTTCGCGACGATGGACGCGTCGTTCCCGGTCGCGATCTGGACGTCGAACTGGCCGATGGGCGAGCTCGGATCCGCGGGACCCTTCGTCCGCAGCACTTCGCAGCGCAGGATCACCTCCTGCCGCTTCGCCGCCGGGTTGACCATCTTGACGTTGAGGCGGGCGTAGGGCGACGGGATGAGCGAGGCCGTCTCGATGCGTATCTTGGCGGATGTGAAGCGGACCGCCGTGCCCTGGTACTTGTTCTTGCCGATCTCGTAGACGACCGGGAGTTGCGCCCGCACCACACTCTCCGCGGCGGCGTCCTCCACGTGGGGGGTGTGCGGATCGGGGATCGTGAAGCCCTTGTTCATCTCGAAGGACGGCCCTGGAGGAGGCAGGCCGGGAGGCGGAGGCGCCGGGGCCGGCTTGTGGCGCACGGCGCTCTCGGCCGCGTGCTCGGCCAGGCGAAGCGCGGCAGCGGGCGTCGGGACGGCGATCGGCGAGGCGACCGGAATCGCGACGGGCGTGGGCGCAAACGGCTGCAAGGGCGACAGCGGCGGCGCGGGCATCGGCGAGGGCGGCGGCGGCGGTGGCGCGGCCTTGAGGCGGTGTCCGGGCACGGGCGGCTCCCCCGAGAGCTCGGCCAGCAGCGAGGCGAAGTCGGCAGGCCCCTCTCCGTCCCCCTCGTCGGCGCTGTCGAGCGGCGCGGCAGGCGCGGCGGGCGCGGCGGGCGGCGGGGGCGCGCGCAGCGCAGGCGCGTCCTGGGCCGGATCGCGTTCCGGCTCGGGAGGCGCGGGCCATTGACGCACGCGGACCGGCGGTGGAGGCGCCACGCGGCCGAAGCCCCCTTCCAGCACGGCACCCGTCGCGGGCTCGATGGGCGCGGAGATGAAGGGCGAGCTCGGTCCCTGCGAGGCGGCCGGCACGTCGCGGCTCGTCGGATCGGAGCGCGGGGCGGCGAAGGGATGCGGCGGCACCTCGAAGGCACCGGGCGCAGAGGGGGCAGCGGGAGGCCTCGAACGGAGGGTTGTCGGCGCCGTGTCACGGGGGACGGCCGCTGGGCCGAACTGGTCGACACGCAACAGGAAATCGAAGTCGACCTCGGAGTCCCCACCGCTGTCGAGCGAGGAGGAAGAGGCCGGCCAATCCCCCTTCTCGGTCGGGTCCCCCTGTCGCGGAAGCTCCTGAGGTGGCACGGTCTGACCGTGCTGCGTCGACTCCTGCTCCGAGAGCGCGAACTCCAGCTCCGATGCGAGTCCGGCCGGACCGGCCACATGCTCCGTCGCGACGACCTCCGGGAACGTGTAGATGAAGCGGCGCCGGGGCGGATTCGTGCCGCTCATGCCGGTCTGGATGGTGCCGCCGACGATGCCGAAGTGCTCGAGGAAGGTCTTGAGCGGCCGGACTACCCCCGTGACGCCGGCGCGTGCCAGCCGCACCAGACCGACGCGCCCGTTGAGCGGGTCCTGCGTCGCGCCAACGTAGCGGCCGCTGAGCGAGACGACCTCCTCCGGTCCCGCGTCCTCGTTGAGCGAGAGCGAGAGCTCCGCGCCCGGTGGCGGTTCGAGCGACATCTGCAGCGCGGCCTGGTTGTCACGCACGGTCAGCAGCGTCGCGATCGTGCGCTCACCGTGCCAGTCCAGCAGCACCTTCGTCCGTACGCGTTCCATTGAGGTCAATCAGCCTTCCCCGTTATCGGATCGCCGTGAGCAGAGTATAAGGGGAACCGCCCGCCGAGGGAACTTATTGGGGGATGCGAGATGCAGCAAAGCGCAACGAGGATCGTGGGGCTCGCCCTCGCGTGCATGCTCGGATCGATCGCGGCCGGCTGCGCGGACAAGCGCACCAACACCGCGCGCGAGAAGATCGAGGCCGAGCGAAAAAGAATGGAAGCCACTAAAAAGATTGGCGAATCGAAGCTACCGGGGGAGGGCACGCTGCTCGCCGAGGTGCCCAAGCCGACCGAGATCCCGGGACAGCGCGTCGAGCCCGGCTCCGGGCCGGTCGGTGTGGGCGAGATCGTGCCTCCGTTCAACAAGGACGACGCGCTCGGCACCGACGAAGAGACGCGCGCCGCGCTGCTGCTGCTGCGGTCGGCGAGCGGGCGGGACCGGTGCGCCGACAAGCTCAAGGGCAAGCCGGGCGCCGCCGCGGCGCTCATCGCGGGCCTGTGGCACGAGGACGCGAACGTGCGATCGCAGTCGGCCATCGTGATCGGCAAGCTTGGGCTCAAAGGCGACGAGATCACGGCGGCCGTCCGGCGATCCCTGCGCCTCGAACCCGATCGCGACTCGCGCGGCATCATCGCGAAAGCACAAGTGGAAATTCGGGACAAGCGGCTCGTGCCCACGCTCATCGAGGTGCTCGAGAAGGACGGGGACGCCACCGTGCAGGCCAACGCCGCGTACGCGCTCGGCGCGATCGGCGATCCTTCGGCGACCGACGCGCTCATCAAGGCGCTGGCGCACAAGGAGACCTGGGTACGCATGCGCTCCGTGACCGCGTTGCGGCGCATCAACGCGAAGAAGGCGCTGCCCGCGCTGGTGGATCGGGTCAAGGACTCCAACGACCTCGTGCGCAAGGACGCGGTCAAGGCGCTCCAGCAGATGACCGGCAAGAAGATCGGCGAGGACTACTTCAAATGGAAGGCCGCCGTGGTCCGGTAGCGCGCGTCAGTTCACGAGATCCGCGTCGCCGTCACGCCGGCCGCCCGGGATGACGCGCAGCCGCGTGGCGCGCCCGCTCGCGGCGGTGGCGGGCCGTTTCCGCTTGAACCACTTCGTCGGATCGATGCGCCCCGTCACGAGCAGCCACGCGGTGCCGAGGCCACCGAGGTGCGCCAGGATCGCGAGCGGCGAGCCGCTGATGTAGGCAAGCACGTCGAGGCCGACCGAGATCGGCACGATGTAGCGCGCGCGGATCGGGATGACGAACGCGAGCAGGATCGTCGCGTCGGGGTTGAGCCAGGCCCACGCGCCGAGCAGGCCGAAGACCGCGGCGGACGCGCCGACCGTGACCGAGCCGAACACCCCGGGCAGGACCAGCGCGCCGATGGCGGTCGCGACACCGCCGCCCACCGCGCAGAAGACAGCGAAGCGGAGGAGCGCGGCGCCGCCCCAGCGCTGCTCGAGGGGCGCGCCGAGGAAATACAGGCCGAGCAGGTTGAAGACGAGGTGCATCGGATCGTCGAGCGAGTGCAGCACCGCGTAAGTGAGCACCTGCCACACGAACCCGGTCTCGATCCCCGGCGAGCTGAGCGCGAAGATCACGTGGTAGAGCCAGTACATGATCCAGAGGCCGATCACCTTGACGCCCACGGCGAACGCGACGTGCACGGCGAGCAGGACGGCGCCGATGCGAAGGACCATGGGCGACAGCGGCGGCGCGCCGAACTGCGGGAGGTTGCTGCGGGGCGGGAAGGTCATGGACGCAGTCTAGACTTGCGCGGCGCGAAGGGCCAGGATCGTCACGCACGGGGGTGGGCGATGCGGGTGATGGCGGCGTGGACGGTGGCGATGGGGCTGTGGGCAGGAGGCGACGCCTGCGCGCAAGGGGCTCACGCCGCGCAGGCCGCACCAACGGCGCCCGTGATGTCGATCCTCGAGAACGCCCGGGTGCTGGAGCGGACGGCCGGAACGCTCTACGTGCAGGGGGCCAATGCCCAGTTTTCACGGGCGATTCCACTCCCGACCGAGCCCGGCGAGCTGGCCCGATGCGTGGACGGGGGGACGCCGGAAGACGTCGACGTATCGGCTATTATTACAGTACGATATGATCCAAAGAACAATGTACCACCTCGCATTATGGTGCTCAAGAAGCCTGAAGTAGAGCTGTTGTCGGGCGTGACGGTCTTCGACAAGGGGCCCGATGTCGTGTACGTCACGCTCGCCGACGGGGCGCAGCGGGCCTTCCGACTGGGCGCGGCCTCGCCGGAGGCCTGGACGGCAGCGGTCCGGGGCGGGACGCGGGAGGATGTCCGACCGGGCACGCGGCTGAACGTGCGCTTCGACCCAACCGGGCGCGAGCCGCTCACCTTCGAGATCGTGGAGGTCGGCCCGGGGCGGAAGGGGCGATCGGGGGGCTGCGGCTGTCACATGCGACGCGGCGACGAGGCGCCGGCGGGGTTCATCGCGTCGCTGGCGGGCGTGGTCATGGGGGCATGGGTGATCGCGAGGAGACGCGAAATGCGGTAGCTAGGAGCCTGTCTTTGCGGGGTTGCAGTCGACTGCAAAGAGCGTCATCCCTTCCACCGGGACGGCCTCGCCGTCGGAGCGCCAACTCGCGCGCAGCAGCCTGAGGCCCGCGTCCGTGCCGCCCCACTGCTCGGGCGCCCGCTCCGGCAGGACCAGCACGCACGCCCCGGGTCGCGCGAGCGCCGCGTCCCAGTCGGTGTCGCTCGCCTGCCACGCGTCCCAGGGCTCGATCTCGGGCGCGTGGGCGTGCAATGGGAGCGAGAGCCCTATCGTGAAGATCCGGAGCCGTCCGCCGAGGTGCTGCGCGTCGCGGGCGATCTTGCGCAGCGTGCCGATCTGCGCCTCCTCCCGCCCCACTTGGATCTCCAGCCGGCGCGACTCGCGGACACCGCCGGCGAGGCCCGCGATCACGACCAGCGCGAGCAGCCCCCGCGACAGGGCGCGGGCACGGCGCAGCGGCAGCGCGCGCACCTGATCGAGGGCCAGCGCGCCCAGCACGGCCGCGAAGGGCAACGCGAGGAGCCAGAAGCGGGGGTTGTGCTCCGGCAGGCCCAGCACGAGCGCGAAGAGTGCGCCCCACATGAGCAGCGCCAGGCGCCTCAGCTCGGGGCTCGGCGGGGCGACCCCGGCCCGAGGCCGCTGCCACAGCGCCCCCGCGATCGCCAGCGGACCGAGGCCCAGCGCGCCGATCCCCGGTCTCAACAGGTCCAGCGCGTAGATGAGCGCGAGCGGTCCGCCCCACTCCGAGAGGCCGTCGGGGCCTCGGAATTCGGTTCGCAGCGCGTGCAGCGGGCTCCAGTCCTGGCCGATCGGGTGTGCGAGGACCGCCTCGGGCGGCAGCAGGCCCCAAGCGATCACCCCGGCGAAGCCGAGCCCCACGAGCATCGACGCGAGGCCGATGAGCGCCCGGATGGGATCGCGACGCCTGCGCAGGTAGAGCGCGACGAGCCCCACGCCCATCGCAGCGGCCGGTGCCGCGGCGTAGCGCATCAGGACGGCCCCGCCCGAGAGCAGCCCGCAGAGCAGGCCGGTGCTGAGCGCGGGCCAGCGTCCGAGCGCCAGCGCCGCCCAGAAGCCGCCGAGCAGCACGAGCAGCGTGGGCGCGTCGGACATGAGCAGCAGACCGGACCGGTGGAGCATGGGGCTCGCGGCGAGCAGGAGGGCGCTCCGCAGGGCGATCCGGTGCGCGCGCGAGGCGTCCACGCTGTCGCGATCGTCCGCGATGAGGAGGCGTCGCACGAGGCCGTAGAGCAGCGCGGGTGAGAGGGCGGCACAGCCGAGCGCGAGGAGGCGTCCGGTCTGCGCGGCCTCGTCGTCGCCGAGGCCCGTCACGCGCAGCAGCGCGGAGAGCACGAGCGGCCAGCCGGGCGGGAAGGACGGCGTGGCGTAACCGTCGCCCAACCACGGGTATCGAAAGGCGAAACCGCGCCCTTCGAAGAGCCACCGGGCGAGGTCGAGGTAGCCGTAGGGGTCCTGACCGAAGCGCGGCGGCAGGCCGAACAGCGCGAGCATCGCGCCTATCCACGCCGCGACGCCGATCGCGAGCGCGACCATGATCGCGAGCATGGCGGGCGCTTGTCCGCCGGTCGACTCGGGCGCATCATCGGGCGCATGAGCGGCTGCCGTTCCATGTGCCTGGTCGGTGGACGCGTGCTCGGCCGCGCGGGGTTCGAGCGCGCCGATGTGCGGATCGAGCGCGGGCGCGTCTCGTCCATCGCCCTCGACGCCGAGCGGCGCGGAGACGTCCGGGTCCCCGTGGAGGGGGCGCTCGTCCTGCCCGGCCTCGTCAATGCCCACGATCACCTCGACCTCGGCCATCTGCCGCGGCTCGGAACACCACCCTACCCCGACTTGAGGGCCTGGGGCGAGAGCCTGCACGACACGTGGCCCCGTCTTTTGCGCTCGACCCGTCGAATTTCGACCGCGGTCGCGGCCGCCGCGGCGCTCGAACGTAACGCGCGGGCGGGCGTGACGCACGTGTTGCACCACGGCGCGCGGGCTGCGTCGTTCCACCTCGTGGCGCCGGCGCTCTGCACGGTCGAGCACGCGGCCTGGGCTCACTCGCTCGACTTCGACGCGGAGGGGCTGCGACGCGCGATGCGGGGCGTGGGGGAGGTCTTCGTGCACGCAGCCGAGGGAGACTCGGACCGCGCGCGCCGTGAGTTGGACGTCTACTGTGATCGCAAGGAGGAGGAACGACGCCGGCTGGTGCTCATACACGCGTGCGCTGCCGGCACGCGCGAAGAAGCCACACGGCTCGTAGAGGCGGGTCTACGGGTCATCGCGTGCCCCGCGTCGACGCGCTTCCTCTATGGGGCGACGGCCGACCTGCCGGCGCTCGCGAACGCGGGGCTGCTCGGCCTCGGCTCCGATGCGCCGGTCTCGGGAGGGACCACCTTCCTGGAGGATCTGCGCCTCGCGCACGCGCTGGGCCTCTCCGCGGAGGTGCTGCTCGACGTGGTGCTGGACTTCAACGCGCGGCTCGTCGGTCTGCGGTCGCGTCGCGATGGCCTCCGGGTGGGCATGAAGGCACACGTGGCCGTCGTCGACGCGTGGCCGCCCCACGAGGCCAGCGCGCGGCTGACGCTGCTCGGGGGCCGTCCGACGTGGTCTCGCACGTCGCTCGGGCGCACGCGCGCGTCGGCGTTCTGGTCCGAGCTCGGGCACGTCGCACGGCAGCGCACGGCAGCCGAGGCTCAACGTCAGGGCGCCCTCGCGAGCGATTGAAAGAGCGCCCTCCACTGCGGCCCGAGGCGTGCCGGCGTGAACGCGGCGGCGAGATCTCGCGCGCGCGTGCGGGCCGACAGGGGATCCCGGTCGAGCCTCCCGAGTGCCTCGCGCAGCGCGACGAAGAGGCCCGACACGTCCCCCGGCGCCGCGGTCCCAATGGTGTCCGGCCCCGTCCTGCCGAGCTGACGCGCCAGATCGCCCAGGATCCCGACGTGCGTGCCGCAGGGCACACACCCGTGCGCCATGCCCTCCAGCACGCCGGCGCCGAAGGCCTCGA
>Ga0172370_10004399_pt1 | contig 18891 bp, 19 predicted proteins | sample LakKiv5m_FD_114538 | JGI IMG/M metagenome (GOLD analysis project Ga0172370, IMG submission 114538) | Freshwater microbial communities from Kabuno Bay, South-Kivu, Congo - kab_022012_11.5m | ecosystem: Environmental > Aquatic > Freshwater > Lake | place: Democratic Republic of the Congo...
CAGATGTGCGCGGTTATTTATATTGGTCACTGACTGACAATTTTGAATGGCAACACGGATTTTGGCCGCGTTTTGGCCTTGTTGGGATTGACCGTGATAATTTATTACGCCGGAAGGTTCGTTATAGCGCTTTAAAGTATGCGGAAATTTGCAAACATAATTTATTAGAATACGAAAGCAAATGATAGTTTTTCTAACCATTTTTCAATATTTTATTCAAGCAACGGTAGATTTAATGGATAAGTTTTTAATCACGGCCAGAAAAGTTGAGCCTGTGGCCTATACTTTTTATACCTTGGTAATGGGGCTGTTGCTGATTTTGTTTTGGCCGTGGAATTATTATGCGTTACCTGTAAAATTTATTTTATTAAATTTGCTTTCCGGTGTGGCCTTCTCTTTGGCGATGTATGTGTTTTTTAAAGCTTTGTCCCAAGGAGAGACTTCCCGGGTAGTTCCTTATATTTTTGGCTTGGTGCCGGTTTTTGATTTAGGATTGGCTATAGTTACAGGCCGGGGGGTTCCTTCTACAAACGAAATAGCAGCTATTTTTTTGCTTGTTCCGGGCGCTCTTTTAATATCACACCAAAAAGGGGGCTTTTGGGGAAAGCACGTTGCCATAAAAACTCTAAGTGCTTTTTTATTTAGTGCTTACTATTTTTTGTGGCAATTTGGCGCCCATGTCGGCCCGGTTATGAACAATTTAATTTGGAATAGAATAGGCGCGGCGGCAGTCTTGGTTATCTTGTTAGTCTATGTTCCTTACAGGAAAAAGATTTTTGCAATAAAAAAAGATAAAAAGAAAAAAAGTACTGCGGCAATTTTTCTATTCAAACAGGTTTTAGGAGGAGCAAATTTTATATTTTTGAGCTTTCTCCTTGCCTTGGATAAAATTGTGATTGTTAATTCCCTCCAGGGTTTCCGCTATGTTTTTTTACTGTTATTCGGCCTTTTGCTTTCCAAAACTCGAAACCATTTGATTTCTGAAGAATCGGAAATAAAAATTTTTAGCCAAAAAAGTTTTGGAATTATTTTAGTTTTTATCGGCACCATTTTACTGTTTATATAAAAAATGCTTAAATTTTTCAAAAGATTATTATTGTTTGTTATCGTTGTTGGGATATTGGCCTGGGTTATTTCACTTTTTGCCCCTAAAACTTCTAAAATTGAATATGGTTTTACTTTTAGTGCCCCTTACGCCCAAAGTTTGGGACTTGATTGGAAAGAAGCTTATATTGCTTCACTTGATGAACTTAAACCAAAATATGTCAGGCTGTCGGCTTATTGGGATAAAGAAGAGTCTGAGCAGGGAAATTTTTTGTTTTTGACCGGACAATCCAGCCAGCTAGATTTTCAAATAAAAGAAGCTTCTGACAGAGGTATAAAGATTGTTGTGGCCGTAGGCAGAAGGCTACCACGCTGGCCGGAGTGTCATGACCCGTCATGGATTGGAGACTTACCGGAAACCGTTTTGCAAAATAAACAATTATCATATATTGAAGCTGTAATCAGGCATTATCAGAACACCCAAAATATTATCGCTTGGCAAGTGGAAAACGAGCCTTTTTTATCTTCTTTCGGGATTTGTCCGCCATTAAGCAAAGAGTTTTTGGACAGCGAAATTGCTTTAGTAAAAAAACTTGATATTTTACGGCCGATTATAATTACCGACAGCGGAGAGTTATCGTTTTGGATAGATTCCGGAATTCGCGGTGATGTTTTTGGCACCACTTTATACCGGTTTGTTTTTTCTGACGTATTTAATAAATATTGGACAAATCATATCCCCGCAGTTTTTTACCGCTTTAAAGGTGGAGTTTTGGGCCTCTTGCACCCGGGGAAACAAATTGCCATAATGGAGCTACAGGCTGAACCTTGGACAACCGCGGGGATACCGAATACTTCTATTGAGGATCAATTTAAGACAATGAGTCTGGAGAATTTTCAAACTATTCTGAAAATTGCAAAAGAAACAGGCTTTTCACCGCAGTATTTATGGGGTGTAGAATGGTGGTACTGGATGAAACAACAAAATCATCCGGAATTTTGGGAGGCAGCGAAAGAATTATATAAAAAGTAAAAAATATGGGAAAAATTATTGGGCTGGATGTTGGTGGCACGAAAATTAGCGGTGTTTTATTTGATGGCAAAAAAGTTTTAAAAGAGCTGACAATCAAGACCCCAGACAATCTTTTTGAGTTTGAAAGAAATTTGCTAAAACTCGCAGATTTTTTATCTGTCGGAAGTAAAGTTTCAGGGGTTGGAATTGGAATGGCCGGTTTAATAAATTTTAAAAAGGGTATTGCCATTCACTCACCAAATATTAAATTTGTAAAAAATCTTTTTTTAAGAAAACTTTTCCAACTTAACGGGTATAAAAATGTAGAAATTGAAAATGATGCCAGATGTTTTGCTTTAAGCGAAAGTTTGATAGGATACGGCAAAAACATAAATAACGTTGTCTGCCTGACTCTGGGAACCGGAATTGGCGGTGGGCTGGTGTATGATGGAAAACTAATTCGGGGGTCTCATTTTGGCGCCGGTGAAGTTGGTCATATGATTTACGAAGGACAAATTACTTTTGAAAAAGCTTTTCAAAAAGCCCGCGACAGAAAAGATAATCGGGCTTTGGCAAATGTTGTTGGAAATTTATTAACAAATATTTATAGACTAACAGATCCAGATTTAATAGTGTTGGGCGGGGGAGTGGCGATGAGTAAAAACAGGAATTTTATCAATGAAGCAACGAAAAAATGCGCGAAAAACTTGGTTACGTATAAAATTAAACCCCAAATCAAAACTTCAAAATTAAAAAACGCCGGCGCCATTGGTGCGGCATTGTTGGTTGGCTAATTATATGAATTGGAAGATAAATCTATTGTTATTTGCATTGTTGACTTTGCTGGCAAGTGGATGCGGCAAGGTGGTATTAAAGCAGGAAATTCCTTCGAGTCCTAAGGGATCATATCAAGAGTTACCGAAGTAACCAGTTCGATTTATGATGTAAGATTTAAAAAAGCCTGCATTTTTGTGCGGGCTTTTTGCGATAGAAATTACTCATCTTGATCATCGTCTTCTTCAGGTTCGTCATCTTCATCTTCCCCAGGCATATCTTCAGCGGCAGTATTATTTGGCGCTGCTTCCGTAACTGCACCTTCTGCTGGGATTTGCTGCTCAGTTGCGGTTTGTTCCGGCTCGACGATGGTTTCCTTTTCAAGCGCTGAGAGACTTATTGGTTCTTCGATTTTCGCAGTCTCATCGCTATTAGCATTTGCAATAGCCGGTGTTTCCGGCAGCTTAATCTGCTCAACCAGTTTTTCAAATTCCGGCAAATCTTTTACCGAAGTTAGGCCCAAATGCATTAGAAATTCCGTGGTGGTTTTATACAAAAAGCTTCTGGCATCATTTGGGTTGCTAATTTTTTCAATAAGGCCACGCATTAACAAATTGCGCAAAGAATATTGTGAATTTACTCCTCTTATGGCCTCTATTTCGGCTTTGGAAATCGGCTGGCGGTAGGTGACTATTGCCAAAACCTCCACTGTGGCATCGGTGAGTTTTTCGCGCAATTCCGCGTTTAAGAAGTTTTTAACTTGAGTGGAATAACGGTTGTTGGTTGCTAACTGGTATTCACCATTACTGTTAAGCAAAATTACTCCGGCGTCTTTTTTTTCTTCCAAAAGGGCATCCAGTGCAATTTGTATTTCTCCGGCCTCTAATTCCAAAATTTTTGCCAGTTCTTTGGCATTAAAGGGTTTGGCCGCGACAAACAGTAATGCCTCAAGCGTATTTTTTACCCCGTTAGAAATGTTTTTGTTGTCGTTTTGAATGGGATTGTTTTGATTATTTTCTGCCATAATTTTTTTATATCATTTTATATTTCTAACGGGGTTTAATTGTTCCTGTTCCATATTATAAATAAACCGATAATTATTAATCCAAAGCTATATAGTAAAATCGTGGGTTTCCGTCCTAATAAAACAGTGATATCTTTTTGTCCCGGCAGTGGTGGCTTAATCCATTTATTTTCAACCAGCCAACCTAGTGTCCGGTTATAAACGTCATCTATGGCTAAAGAACCGTAAGCGGTTCCTGCAAGAATGAATAATAGGCCAATGATTGTTTTGTTCATAGAAGTTTAAAGCCAAATGCTAATTTTCCGGGTTGTATTTTTTTATTATCACTTCCTCAAAAAGAGCATCTTGGTCGGCTACAAAAATCCTTTGTTTTATCAGTTCCAAAAGGGCCAAAAAAGTAATAATTATTTCGCCTTTGTTTTTTGCATTTTTTAGCAAGTCGCTAAGCCGAGTTTCAATTTTATTACTTAACGAGTTCCGCAAATGGTCAATTTTTTCTTGAATGGAAATTGCTTCTTTGAGTTTTGCTTTTGGTAGTGCATCCAGTTCTTTAAGCCCGCTTAAAACTTTTAAAACGCTTTGATATAAAATTTGTGAAGAAATATTTGGATCCGGATAAAAACTAATTTTTTGTTCAAAAGTAACAAAACGGATAAAGCCTTGTTTGCGTCTGTTGTCCAGTTTTTTTAAAAATTTGGCAACTTCTTTAAACTGTTTGTATAAAAGCAACTTACCTTCCAAATCAAAACCGGCATCGTCTTCTTCTTGCTCCAATTCCAGGGTGGGCAAAATAGCCTTGGATTTTATAACCAATAATTTTGCCGCAATGGATAAATAATCGGCCAAAACCGTAGGATCTATAGATGTTAGCTGTTTAATATAGTGTAAAAACTGCTCGGTGACTTCCGCAAGGGCAATCGTTGTAATATCTAATTGGCGCTGTTCTATTAAAGAGAGCAGGAGATCAAGTGGACCTTCAAAATTTTTGGTTTTTGTTTGGAGCATAATTGTTTAAGAGATCCTTCGTCCGGATAAATCGGAACTCAGGATGACGCCTACTTTTTCGCCTTTGAAAAGGCTCCTTTTAGAGGTCGCGTCAATTTTTCAAAATCTTTGAGCGAAAGCTCTAAACTGTGAGTGTAAGATCCGGCGCTCGCAATCATCTTTTTAGTTTTGCCCATACCTTTGTCCAAAAGCGTTTGTAGATTATAGGCGCTACCGAACGGGTGGAGTAGCCCAACTTTTGTCTTTAAATATTTTGTAATATCTTTTTCACTAGCCATGGAAACTTTCTTGGCTTTTAAGGCTTTTTTAATGCCTTTAAAGTCCACATATTTACCTGCCGGAAGGACAATTAGAACAAAATAAGTCCCTTTTGTCATTGCGAATGTACCTGAAGCAATCTTTTTACTTTGAGGTTGCCGCGCCCCTCGCAGAGTCTCGGTGCTCGCAATGACCGGCTGGGTGCCGTCCACCTTAACCAAAACCACTTTCGCAATTTCTGAAAGTTTTTTCTTGGTGGTGGCGCTTACATCGTGCGCGGTAAAAACCACTCTATGCTCTATGGTTTTGTATTTGACCTTAGCGGCATCGAGCAGTTTGGTTACTGAATTGGACAGTTGTTTTACTATTTTTTGGATTTTTGGTTTTGGAGTTTTCGATGTTTTTTTCTTTCGCATAAAGTAATTTTTATTTAGATTTAGGTAGATCCAATTTAATGTGCAATTCTTTGAGTTGTTTTTCTTCCACAGTACCTGGAGCACTCATCATAACGTCTTCGGCACTGCCGTTTTTGGGGAAAGCAATTACTTCTCTTATGTTGGGCTCGTTTTCAAACAACATTAGCATGCGGTCTATACCGGGAGCAAAACCGCCGTGTGGCGGTGCACCGTATTCAAAAGCCCGAATCATCCCGCCAAATTTTTCGTTCACGGTATCTTTGGTATAGCCACAAATTTCAAAAGCTTTGTACATAATTTCCGGTTTGTAGTTTCTTATTGCGCCGGAGGAAAGTTCTAAGCCATTGGCAATAATATCGTATTGGTAAGCGCGCACTTCATCCGGTTTTTGGGTATTTAAAGCTTCCATACCGCCTTGAGGCATAGAGAATGGGTTATGCATAAAGTCCCAGCGTTTCTTGTCGTCACTCCACTCAAACATAGGGAAATCTGTAATCCAAGCCCATGCCACCACAGAAGGGTCTTTTAGCCCAAAAATGTCGCCAAGTTTGTCTCGCAACTTGCCCAAAACTTTATTAACAGTCTTTTTTTCATCTGCGCCAAAGAAAATAATATCGCCGGTTTTTGCTTTAGTTTTGGAAATGATAACGGATTTTTCTTCTTCGGATAGGAATTTTAAGATAGGGGATTTTATACCATCTTCCGCCATGTTTATATAAGCTAACCCGCCGGCGCCTTCTTTTTTCACCATTTCTGTAAGTTCGTCAATCTGGGAGCGCGTAAGCTTAGCTCCACCCTCACAGCAAATAGCTTTTACAGCGCCATTATTTTTAATTGCGTTTCCAAAAACACTAAACTGTGTATTTTTTAAGTCTTCTGTTAAATCCACCATTTTCATTTCAAATCTCAAATCCGGTTTGTCGCTGCCATATAAATCCATTGCCTCCAAATAGGGGATGCGGGGAAAAGGTTTTTGCATGCATTTACGCCCGGCAAATTTTTCCGTCAGTTCCACAAATAAGGCTTCCATTTCCTGAAAAACAATTTCGTCACGGTCCGCAAACGCAATTTCTAAATCTAATTGGTAAAATTCTCCCGGACTTCTGTCTGCTCTCGGGTCTTCGTCGCGAAAACACGGAGCAATTTGATAATATTTCGGTACTCCGCCGACCATCAAGAGTTGTTTGAACTGTTGGGGCGCTTGAGGGAGCGCGTAAAATTTTCCCGGATGCAGGCGCGAAGGAACCAAAAAGTCGCGCGCGCCTTCCGGTGAAGAAGATGTGAGAATGGGTGTTGTAACTTCTATAAATCCATGGTCAGTCATATATCTATGAATGGCCTGAATCATAGTGTGCCGTTTTTGGAGCATCTTTTGCATTTTTTCCCGGCGTAAATCCAAAAAGCGGTACTTTAACCGTAAATCCTCGTTGGACAGTGTTTCTTCGCCATGCCCGTGAGCTACTTGGAAAGGAAGCGGTTTGCTGGAGTTTAAGATAGATAATTCAGATATGACAATTTCAATACCACCGGTCGGAATATTTTTGTTTATCAGTTCCGGTGCGCGCTTGATAACTTTGCCGGTTGCGGTTATCACAAATTCATCACGGCATTTATCCGCCGCGGCAAAAGCTTCTTTGCTTTCCGGATGAATGGTTAGTTGGACCAGCCCCGTGTGGTCGCGCAAGTCAATAAAAATAACGCCACCGTGGTCGCGACGGGAATTTACCCAGCCGGAAACGGAAACGTCTTGTCCTACCAATTCGGTAGTATGTATGGAGAGTGTTCTTTGCATATGCCACTGATCAGCCGAAGATATTGCGCTGATCTATTCTGTCCTGTTGCCGATAAACAGTCGGTAGGACTTAATTATTATGATTTTAACATAAAATTTAATGATTGACAATAAAAAATTTACTTTGTATTATATTAACAATCCTGTTGCAAGGACGAAGGTGCTGGTGCTGACTCCAGCGTTGTAACAAGATTGTGTTCGTTCCTCCGGCGAAGCGCCGGAAACAAGGAGCAAACATGCAAAAATCCCCCGGCGTCCCTCGCGGGCGCCCGGTGGTGGCCATCACCGCCACCCCTGGTACTAACCCGTAGTAGAAGTGCACCTCCTAAAGCGCCATGAAACAGCACCCCGTGCTAGTTGACGGGACGGTATTCAGTCCGTAAAGGAGGTCATGCCCCTGGCTATCCAGGGACAAACAGGGCGCAGTAATGTGCCCATGGCGAGTAGAATCCGCCAGTCGGATTATCTCTGACTGGCGCACTCATTACTCCTTCCAGCATTAATTCGGGGTTCGTGCGCAAGCACACATAAATGGGTAGCTTCGCTGCCAAGCCTGTTTTTTTGTATCTTCTTGCCGGACGCGGGGATACAGGACAACTGGCGGGCCACCATGCTGGATGGTGGCTTTTTTCAGTTGTATAAATAGCCAAAATTTTTTATAATAGCAAGGTAGAAATTTAAATTGGAGAAACAAAATGTTAAAAAAGATAGTCTTAGATTTGGAAACGCAAAAATCTTTTCAGGAGGTTGGTGGGCGGGGGAAAAACCATTTGCTAAAAATTTCTGTTTGCGGAATATATGATTATTCTACCGATAAGTATTCAATTTACGAAGAGCATGAACTGCCAAAGCTTGCTCCCATTTTGCAGACAGCTGACCAGATTATCGGGTTTAATATAAAAGATTTTGACTTTGAAGTGTTAAAACCATATTTGAATTTTGATATTTTCCTGGTGCCATATTTGGATTTACTCGAAGAAATAGAAAAAGTGATCGGGCATCGGATTAAATTAGAGCTGGTTGCCCAGGGAACTTTAGGGGTGGGCAAATCGGGTTCAGGGCTGGGAGCTCTTTTGTACTATAAGAACGGACGGATGGATTTGCTTAAAAAATATTGCCTTGATGACGTGAAAATTACTAAACAGATTTACGATTATGCCTTAAAAAACAACAAGCTTTTGTATAAAGATTTTTTTAAAACCAAAGAAATTGGACTTAAAATACCGGAAGCTGTACAGAGAACTGGCATAATGCACCAGGCGTCTTTGTTTTAGAATCACAAATCTGGTTTAAAATTATGGGTAAAAGCATAATTTATGCTATGCAATTTATGGCTAATAAATATCAAAAAAAAATAATTTGGTTTCTGATAATAATTACCACAGCCGGTTTATCATATTTATTAAACTATATCTTTTCCGGTCGATTGATTTTATCTCAAACTTTTTTTTTGGGTCCGCTAACCGTTCATTTTTATGGACTTATTTTGGCTGTAGCTGTGGGTGTTGGGTTTTATTTGGCTATCAAGAGGGCAAAAAATTTTGATTTTAATGAAAGCTGGGCGGAAAATATATTATTCTGGACTGTTATCGGGGGGTTTATTGGCGCGCGTATTTATCATGTCTTTTCGTCTTTTGAGTTTTATCAAAATAATCCGGTTGAGGTGTTTAAAGTTTGGAACGGTGGTTTATCTATCTATGGCGCTCTCCTGGGTGGTCTTTTTGTTATTTGGCTTTTTGCAGATAAAATTTTACATCTTAAATCATCAATCTTGAATCTATTAGACTGGCTGACGCCATCGTTAATTGTTGGACAAATTATTGGGCGGTTTGGTAATTTGTTTAATTACGAAGCTTATGGTTACCCGACTAATTTACCATGGAAAATGTTTGTGCCATTACAATTCCGACCCGAAGATCTAGTGGCCGCGCAGTTTTTCCATCCGTTATTTCTTTATGAAGTTTTGGGTAATTTGGCTATTTTATTTTTTCTTCTTTGGCGGCGGAAAAAAATCCCGAATCCAATTCCGGGCGGGCTTTTCTTTTCCTACCTTTTATTGTATAATAGTTTAAGGTTTTGTTTGGAATTTGTAAGAATAGATAGTACTTTTATTGGCAATTTTAGATTAAACGCTATTATTAGTTTAAGTTTCGTCGGATTAGCTCTAGTATGGTTTTTAACCACAAATTATAAATGCTTAAAGAACATAAATTAATTTCTTTTTGTATCGGGTTGGTTTTGGTAATTGTGCTGCAAAAATTTGCCACCCCGGAGCCAGTTTTTAGATTTTTACTTCCGGCATTTTTACTATATTCAACTGCCGTATTTGTTTATAATCGGTGGTATTTAAAACAAATTCAGAAATACAACATTTGGGTGGGGCTTCGAGCCATGTTGTTTTTGGCTAGCGCTTTCGGGCTTTTTTTAATAATCCCCACAGAAAGCTTTAGGGCTTTTTATTTGGTTGTTACGGTAGGCCTTATTTGGTTTGGAGAAACAATGTTGGGGAATGAAGGGGAAAATATTTTATTAAATGAAACTTTGATAATAGCATTTGGATTATTTGTGTTTTTTCCCGCATCTTATCAGTATATTCCTGTTTATGGGCCCTTATATGCCATCGGGGTGTTTATAAGCGCTGTGCTGCTGTCCAGGTCATTTTACGAGCTAATTCCTCAGGCGGATTATTCTAAACTTATCAGCTCGGTAGTTTTAGGCCTTTTTTGCAGTGAATTTTTTTGGGCATTAAGTTTTTTACCGTTTCATTTCAGCATAAGTGGAATTTTTTTATTTAATCTTTTCTATCTTTGTTTGATTTTAAACTATTATCACCAGTTTCATAATTTAAATCTTAAAAAAATTCAATTTCATTTGCTGCTAATAATTATATGTAGTGCAGTGGCGTTACTTTCTACGCCATGGAAAATAATTCAATAAACATCAGTATGAATAAAAAGCAAATAGCTTTATTAATTATTGTTTCTGTTTTAGCAGGTTGGTTATTTAATCTGTTTGCCGGGAGATTTCTTACTGCCAAACTTTCCACTTGGCCTTTACTTAATCGAATGAAATTTTTGAGCCCACAAGCTCCGATTGTAATTAACAACAAAGAAACTGTCAGAGTAAGTGACAGCGAAGACGTTGCATTGGCCGTTGCAGGGATTAAATCAAAAATCAGCGCAGTGGTGCTAATTTCTCAAGGCACAGCCCAGGTTGTTGGCAGTGCGATTAATTTAACTAGTAATGGGGATTTTGTTACCGGTTCTGCGACTTTTACCAAACCATCGGTGGAATTTTACGTTGTGCTAAACGACGGCAGGTCGGGAAAAATTATTTCTATGCAAAAAGATCCTTCAGCCTCCTTGGTTTATTTTAAAGCCTTGCTTGAAAGTGTGCCGACAGTCAATTTTGGTAGTTCCGCAAATTTGTCGGCGGGGGATAAGGTGGTGTATATCCAAAAATCGGGGCAAAGTTTTTTTAGTAAAGCCTATTTGGGAACTGTAAATTCTGCGCAGGGTGACGTGGCCGGCACGGTTTTTGAAAGCAATTATATTAAACGAGGTTTTACTGCTGACATAACTTTTCCCCTTGTAAGCGGTGAGGCGGTAGTAAATACGCGAGGTGAAGTGGTTGGAATTTATAACGGTTCTTGGTTAATTTCTTCCGATTCTTTAAAACAATCTTTATCTAATTATCTAAACAATCCTGACAAAATTTCCCGGCCGGCTTTTGGGTTTAATTATTTAATTATTTCTTCCACAGAAAGCAAATTAACTAAAACAGCTGAAGGCATGTTGGTTACAGATGTGCAAAACCCTTCCGCGGCTCGCAGTGCCGGAATTTTAGAAGGAGATGTGATAATCCAAATTGGCGATCGTTCTACAAAAGCAGATGTTTTTCCGGAAGAAATACTGCAGCAATATAAGCCAGGGGATAAAATAGTTTTTAAAGTGTCTAGAAAAAATCAAACACTAAATTTAGCATTAATTCCAACAGAACTTAAGTAATATGGATGTTTTGGATATTGAAACTCAAAACGCAAAAAAAGTTAAAACTCACGATGCGCAAGGCAAAGAGAACGGTTGGTTGATGGAACTTTTTAAAGACAAGGAAACCGGACAAAAGACAGAAAGCTATTTAACCGCAGCTTTGCCGGGTGCTTTTAAGGGATATCATTTGCATCGTGTTCGCGCGGCTAGATATGTGGCGTTAAAAGGAAAGATGAAAATTACTACGTACAGACAGGAAAACAGCAAATGGATTAAAAGCGAAACTATTTTGGACGCTAATGTTCCAACGCGAATGTTTATTCCAAAAAATGTTGCTACCGGGCTGGAAAATATTGGCAGTGAAGAAGCTTGGCTAATCAACTATCCGGATCCGGCATACGATCCTTCTTTAAAAGATGAGCAAGTGGAATATACCAAAGAAGAATTGGAAGCGGGAGTAATAAAATAATTTGCAAAATATGAAATTACTTATTACCGGCGGGGCTGGATTTATCGGCTCCAACTTTGTCCATTACTGGGTAAATAAATATCCGGACGACGAAATTGTCGTCTTAGACAAACTTACCTATGCCGGCAACTTGGCTAATTTGGAAACTGTAAAAGATAGAATCGGATTTATCAAGGGCGATATTTGTGATGCTAATATTGTGGAAACGGCAATGGCTGGGGTTGATACGGTGGTACATTTTGCGGCCGAGTCTCATGTTGATCGTTCTATTTTGGGGCCGGAGGAATTTGTTCGCACCAATGTTTTAGGAACACAGATTTTATTAGATGCGGCAAAAAAACATAAAATAAAACGTTTTCATCATATTTCCACTGATGAGGTGTTTGGACAGATTTCCTTAGACTCAAAAGAAAAGTGGACAGAAAATTCGCCTTATAATCCGCGCAGTCCGTACTCTGCCAGCAAAGCGGCGAGCGATCATTTGGTTAGATCTTACTACCATACCTTTAATTTACCAATTACTATTTCCAATTGCGCTAACAACATTGGCCCGTTTATGTTCCCGGAGAAGTTAATCCCTTTGGCAATTACAAATTTGTTGGAAGGCAAAAAGATTCCCATTTACAAGCCAGGAAATCAAGTTCGCGAGTGGCTTTATATGGAAGACCACTGCTCGGGGATTGAAGTTATTTTAAAAAAAGGCAAAGTTGGCGAGACTTACTTTATTGGCCCGAATAATCCGGAAGTTTCCAATTTGGATATTATCCGCAAACTTTTAGTTTTAATGAAACTGGGCGATGATATGATTGAATTTGTAGGAGACCGGCCAGGACATGATCAAAAATACGCTCTGGATCACAGTAAAATTACCAGAGAGCTTGGGTGGCAGCCGAAATTTGCCTTGGATGAATCTTTAAATTTAATGGTTGATTGGTATACCAAAAATCAGGATTGGTGGAAAAATGTTAAAAACGGTGAGTATAAGAAGTATTACGACCAACAATACGGAAGAAGAAAATAGTAAAAAATCTTTCGACACGATTTTAACGGCCGTTAAAATCGTGTCAGTGTAAATTTATGGAAGAGAAAAATAAAATTTTAATTTTAGGCCATAAAGGGATGCTGGGCGGACAGTTAATGAAAGTTTTTGGCAGCAATGCCATTGGTTGGGATCGAGGAGATGTTGATGCGTCTGATAACGCCCAATTGTCTGGCAAGCTAAAAGCTATAAACCAAAAGCTAAAAGCTATAATAAACTGTGTCGCGTATAATGACGTGGATGGTGCACAAGACAATCAATCAACTTCCTTTTTACTGAATGCCGAGGTTCCAAAAAACTTAAGTATTATCTGCAAAGAACTAGATGTGCCTTTGGTGCACTTTAGCACGAACTATGTTTTTGACGGTCTAGCAGGGGAGTATGGCGAAATCGCTGAGCCCAATCCTTTGTCGGTATACGGCCAAAGTAAATATCAAGGCGAGAAAGATGTTATGGCCGTAGGGGGTAAATATTATATAATCCGTACGTCCGTGCTATTTGGGCCTAAAGGTCAAAGTGAGCTATCAAAAAAAAGTTTTGTGTACTTAATGCTCGGTTTGGCGGAAAAAGATGAGGCAATTAAGGCCGTAAGCAACGAAGTAAATAGTTTAACTTATGCGGTTGATTTAGCCGTGCAAACTAAGGTATTATTAGAGCAGGAGTTGCCATACGGTATTTACCATATAACTAATAGCGGGCAAGCCAGTTGGTATGATTTTGCGAAAGAAATTTTTAGCATAAAAAATATCAAGGTAAAATTATCTTCTGTACCTCGATCCGAATTTCCCCGCAAAGCAATAACGCCAAAAAAAGCGGTCTTATTAAATACCAAACTTCCGCCGGTGCGTTCTTGGCAAGAGGCGCTTACTGAATTTTTAACATCTAAAGATAATTTATGAAAGGCATAATCCTTTCCGGCGGGAGTGGAACCAGATTACTACCCCTGACTAAAATTACTTCCAAGCAGTTGTTACCGGTTTACAATAAACCGATGATTTTTTATCCGCTTGATACGTTACTTAAAGCCGGTATTACCGAAATATTAATTATTGTGGCGCCTGATTACGGGGACGATTATAAAAAACTGCTTGGGGACGGCAGCGAATTTAAAGCGAAATTTTCCTATATTGTCCAAGATAAACCGGAAGGTTTGGCACAGGCCTTTATTTTGGGGGAAGAATTTATTGGCAAAAAAAATGTTTGCATGATTTTAGGCGACAATATTTTTGAAGAAGATTTTTCGCAAATAATTAAGAATTTTAAATCCGGCGGGCAGGTATTTGCCAAAGAAGTTTCCGACCCGGAAAGGTTTGGGGTAGTAAAATTTGATGCGCAAATGAACGCCATTCAAATTGAAGAAAAGCCCAAAACCCATTTGTCCGATTATGCCATTACCGGGTTATATATTTATGACAATCGTGTTTGTGATGTTGCAAAAAAGGTACGGCCGTCAGAGAGGGGAGAACTTGAAATTACGGAATTGCATAACTGGTATTTAAAACGAAACGAACTTAAAGTGGATATTGTCAAAGGTCGCTGGTTTGATGCCGGCACGTTTGAGTCTTTACACCAGGCTTCGGCAATGGAGTATCAAAAATCATTAGCCATTAAATAAATGCAGGTTAAAACGCAAAAAATTATTTCTTTGGTGTTGCTTGCTTTGGTGGTTGTTTTAGGCTTCCTGGCGCTTATATACATTCTAAATTTAAACCAGCCTGGCCTCTTTTGGAGCACGGCCACTTATATTTGGCTTTATTTGATGTTGTATATTGCCTTGGTTTACGACTTGCACTTTAAGGTTGAGGGAAGTTGGGCGAGAGCAACAAAAAAACACGAAAATGTGGTAAATGTTTATCGCAGGCAGTTAAAAATATTTTTTTCCGCACTATTTAACCGAGTGAAACATTTATTGGAATTTTCATTTTGGCGTCACTGGCTTAATTATTTAATTTTACCAACTCTGGTGTTTTGGGCCAGTGCCGGGGTATTTTATGTGAACTTCGGTTTTTATAAAATTCAGCAAATAGCCGCATTGCTTTCTTCCATCGCGCTAATGCTTAACTTTTGGTTTTTAAAAGAAGTCTTCGTTAGGAGAAAAGAAGTCGTTGACTCAGATGTGTTTGTAATTTTATCCGTGGTAAAAATTTACGCCGTAACGCTGGTTTATGCCGCTTCTTTAGCTATTGTCAGGCATTACTGTTTGGATCCAAAATATTTTTCCGTTGGAGTTTTTGCATTAACATTTTTGCTTATTTATCAAGCGCTGTTTCAGCACAAACTGGCGAATTTAAAAAACCTAAGCATAGGTTTGTGCATAGGGTTTGTTTTAGGTGTGGCCGGTTATTTTTTGGTTATTTTTTGGGGGTATAATTATTTTACCGGCGCGGTATTTTTGGCAATATTTTACAATTTGTTATGGGGGATATTCCATTACAGTTTGGATAGGGTTTTGACTTTCAAAGTTTTTATTGAGATAGCCGCTATTGGTTTATTGCTTGCATTTATGGTTTTTAGCGTAACAAATTTTAAAGCGAGATTGCTTGACGGCTGTCAATATAAAATCAGTCTCTAAACAAAAATTTCCGATATGGGAGTGGCCTAAAAATTGCTTTTAGTATAAATTTTCAAAGCCAATACATAAAAGCGATGACAATTATGGAAATCAGCAACACAATTAGGTTGTTGACTTTTTTGTCTAAAGACCCGAGTTTGTTTTGTATGGCTGCCTTTAAATCTGAGAGCATTAAAAACAGCAAAACAATGGCGCAAACAAGGATTAAATATCTATTTATTTCGTAATTATTTATGGCCGGTTTTTGAGTTTGGCCGATTAAATCTGTTAATTGTTCGGTTGGCAAAGAAGTGCTTGCCTGCAAAGGCGTTGATGAACTATTGAATGAATGGGTAGTTTGTGGGAGAGCAAAATTTGGTTCGCTTGCCGAGTCGGCTATGCCACGGGTTTCTACTTGTCTTGGCACGGCAGTCGGTGAGGGAGTCGAAATAATTGGGGAGGGTACAATTTGTTTTGGAGTTTCAACGGGGGTTTTTTGCGGAGTTGCCACGGGCAGTTTGGTTTGTGTGGCGACCGGAGGAGGAGTTTGGGTTATAGGCGGGGGAGTTTGTTTTTTAGGTTTTGAAACAACCGCTTGAGTGCCAAAGGTGTTGGCAATGGCTGAGTAGTACTGTCCGGCTTTCGTGTTTCCGAAAGTCAATCCCATGCCTTGGTCTTTAAAACCTTCTTGAATAATATTAGCTCGATGGGTCGGGCTATTCATCCAGGCAGACATCAAACTGTTAGTATCATAAAATTCAATGGCCAAATTTTCTCCCAATTGTAAATAGGGAGTGTATCCGGCTTCCACAATTTTGTCCCAAATGTAGTTGCCGTCCGGGTCAACGTGTGCAAAATAGTGTCTGGACTGCATATCATCTGCCTTGCTTTGTGCGGCAGTTCCAAGTTTACCGTTTGTGGTTAAGGTCGCTAAATTTCGCAACAACCGTTCTTTATTTACAGCATTAAGAATGTTTTCCTGGCTTAAATCCGAGGCCAAAGGCATTTCCCGGGAAGGCCAAAATAAGGACAGTAAGACTTTTGTTAACAAGAAGAAAACCACAGTCGTAACAAAAACAGGTCTATTTAACAGGTGGGATGATTCTTTTAAATCTCTTTTATTTATAGCATTATTTGGCATTTGAAAGTATTATCTTAATTTTAGTTTAGCATTAATTTTAGGACTTGACAAATTTTTAAATTTGTGTTAATATATTAGGTTAATATGAAATATATGGATCAAAACGATTCTCCAAAAAAATACCCCGTCTCAACTGCTGAAGTTGCAAAGATGCTTGGCATTGGCCATGTGTCTGATAACTTACCATTAGGCAGTGGTCTTAAGGTATCCGATTTACCGGTTACCGATTTGCCTGTGGAAAATTCGGTTGCGGAAGCCTCTTCGCAAGTTGAATTAAACTTTAAGCCTGCTAAGAATTTGGCAGAAGACTTGTTGGCCAAAGAAGCCAAACAACCAATTTATATAAAAATAGCTAAAGCTATATTACCTTACGCCGCTGTATTTACTGTCGGTTTGTTTTTATATTTTTTCTTTTTTTCTTCTTTTAATTTTTCTACACTTTTTAAAATTAAAAATGCTGCGCCCGCCACTCCCAAAGAGACGGCTATCCAGCAACTTGAAAAACAAGACCTAACCGCATATTACGCATGGATTGGGAGTTATTATTATGATGTTTCCGATGCCAAAATTATTGATCCGGAATATGATAATTCCGGCAACGGACTGACCAACTTTGAAAAGTTTTTGTTAAAACTAAATCCAAAATCTTACGATACGTTAGGTCTCAAAATGGCAGACAGTCAGGCCTTAGCTTTAGGGTTGGATCCAGCTTCCGGAAAACCCTTAAATAACGACCAAAAAGACCTTATCGCCAAATATATTGATTTAGAAGTGGCAAGTAATAGGCTTACTTTGTATAATTTGCAAAATCCTGGGCAAGTCGCAGGTGCCGGAATTGGTATCCGCGGTGATAGCATAACCCCGGTGGCCACCACCAGGAGCACTCTTGAAATTACTCAAAATACAGCCCCAAAAACAGGTACAAATGTTTCGGCCCCGAATATTGGCACTGAAGTGGAAATAAATACTGCAGTGGCCGGTCGTTTGGAAATCCCTTCATTAAATGTGAATGTTCCTATTATCTGGACTCAAGATGTAAAAAACTTTAATAAGGATTTACAGGCCGGAGTGGTTCACTATCCGGGAACGGCATTGCCCGGCCAGATTGGGACTGCTTACATTTCCGGGCATTCCAGTAATTATGCTTGGGTAAAAGGCGATTTCAACAAAGTTTTTTCCAAGCTTGGCAATTTGGCCGACAATACTTCTTTTAAGATTACTGTGGTGCAAAAAAACGGAAAAGATGCAATATTCCACTATGTAGTAACGGACCACAAGGAATTTTCAGCAACCGACCAGGAACAATTTAAAAATACCGGGGAATCAATCGTTGCTTTATCTACCTGTTGGCCGGTTGGTTCAACCGCCAAAAGATTAGTAGTGTTCGGGCAATTAACTCAAGTTGAAAGATAATACAAGCTTAAATAAGGGATAAATTGTCTGTGGCTGTCTATTGACAAAACTACTAAAAAGTATTATAATTGTTAGTTAGATAAATAACTAAGTAATTAATAGATTTAATTAGTATTATTAAAAGTTGTATTTAAGAGCTAAGTAAATCTCTTAAAGTAACTTTTTAGAGGTTAACAAATATGAATAATATTATATTTAAGTTAATGAAGCCGGGTACTTTGTCCGCTTTTTTAACATTGGTTTTAATCGGTGCCGTTTTAATAATCGCACCACAAAAAACCAACGTCGCAAAGTCGGAAAATTGTTCAAATGCTCCGACAGTAGCAACATTAAATTTTTTCCCAGTAACATGGGATAGCACTGCCGGTTATGGATGTACCGATTTTGCTCCGATAGCCGTGCGTAATTTAAATGAAACCGGCTACGTTGCTAACGATTATGGTAATGTTGGTGATGAATTATATGTGAGAATTTATGCTCACAATGGAGCCCAGCAAGGTTTGAGTTCCGAACAAACTACGGCTTTTGGTGTAAACGGAGACTTTTCGATTTCCGGTAATACTATTAGTACATCATTTTCCGGAACCCGTGGAAACGGAAGCTTGACCAATACTGTAAACGGGAGTGTCACAATTGATATTCCGCAAGGCAGTAATTTGGAAATAGTCCCCGGTAGTGGCCAGTTTTTTGACTACCAAGCAAACCCGATTTACGGCAAAGATATTTTAGGTCTTACAGCCGGAAGTTTTGATATGGGCGAAATGCAAGCCTGCTTTGAATACTCAAAATTTTACCGTTTTAAAGTAAAAGTTGTCGGCGAAGTTACTCCTCCGGTGATTAAAGTTCCTGCCGGTCAAATTTCCGCTACAGCAGCTGTTAAAGTCAGTGGCCAGTGTTTATTTAAAACCACTGTCACTTGGTCAACCCAAAATGTAACTTCCGCTGTGGTAGAAGTCACTGATAC
>Ga0172370_10004403_pt1 | contig 18879 bp, 16 predicted proteins | sample LakKiv5m_FD_114538 | JGI IMG/M metagenome (GOLD analysis project Ga0172370, IMG submission 114538) | Freshwater microbial communities from Kabuno Bay, South-Kivu, Congo - kab_022012_11.5m | ecosystem: Environmental > Aquatic > Freshwater > Lake | place: Democratic Republic of the Congo...
GACGTGCACCTCGGACAGTTCGAGTCGCGCGGTCCCGTGCGGACCTGCGAGTCGTGTCACACGGGCGCGGCCACGTTCAAGCGGCCCGGATTCGATCACCGGAAGGAGACGGCGTGGGCGCTCGACGGCAAGCACGCGCGGGTCAAGTGCGAGGCGTGCCACGTCGAGGTCCCGGCCGACAGCGTGCGGCGCGTCCGCCTGTGGCGCCTGGGCCCGTTGGCCTGCGAGGCGTGCCACGCGAACCCGCACGCGCGGCCTGACGGAGGTGCCCGATGAGCGCGCGTTCCGCCGGCGTCCTGTTCGTCTTGGCGCTGGGCACACCCGCGATGGCACTTGGCGCAGAGCCGCCCCGCCCCGATGCCAGGCCCGGCGCAGGGCCAGAGTCGAAGGCCGCCGAAAAGCCGAGGACGGTCTGGGCCTGCAAGCTCTGCCACGTGCCTTCGGGCTGGCGCGAGATCCCGGCGCGCGTGGATTTCGATCACGACGTGACCGGTTGGCCGCTGCGAGGCGCGCACAAGGCCTCGGCCTGCGCCTCGTGCCACCGCGCCGATCATGTGCAGTCGAGGCCCTCGCGCCTGTGCGCGAGCTGTCACGCGGACAAGCACCAGGGGGAGTTCGGCGCTGCGTGCGAGCGCTGCCACTCGACGCGCGACTGGCACATGGCGCGCCGCTACGAGCCGCACGACGGCACGCGCATGCCCCTCGTCGGGGCGCACGCGCTCGCCGACTGCAGCACCTGCCACGTGCGTGCGCGCGAGGGCCAGTACCGCGGCGCGCCCGTGAGCTGCGACGCATGCCACATGAAGCAGTACCGATACGCGACGGATCCGAACCACACGACGGGTCACTTCGACACGGACTGCGCGCGCTGCCATGGCCAGATCTCCTGGAAACCCGCGCGCTTCGACCACAATCGATTCTACCCGCTGGAGTTCACGCACAAGCTTCAGCCCTGCGGCGCCTGCCATCCGGGGGGTGTCTACGGAGGCACCTCGAGCGCGTGCTATGCCTGTCACGCCGGCGCGTACAACGGTCCAACACACCCAGATCACAAGGCTTTACACTTCTCCACGGACTGTGGACCCTGCCACGCACCGACGACGTGGAAGCAAGTGCGCAAGAATTGGCATGATGTCTTCTTCCCGACCGCGATCGGGAAGCACGCGGGCTTCGCATGCAGTGACTGCCACATCGGGACCGAGCCGCTCTCGAGCTTCGTGTGTACGACCTGCCACACCGCCGCGAAGACCAACGGAAAACACGACGACGTGGGTGGCTACGTCTGGGCGTCGCAGGCCTGCTACAGCTGCCATCCGACGGGCAAGGGGGACTGACCATGCTGCACTGCACAAATGCCCGCCCCCGAATCGTCGCGCTCGTCGCGGGGCTCGTCGCGGCATGTGGCGAACCGCACCCGGACACCACGCCGACGGAGATCGCCTGCGTCGATTGCCATCGCATCAAGTACGACGTCACGCAGGCCCCGGTGCACGCAGAGGCCGGCTTCCCCACGACCTGCGTCGATTGTCACGAGACGAGCGCTTGGCAGCCCGCCAAGATCGACTGGCACGATCAACGCTTCCCGATCGCGAGCGGCAACCACGCGAAGCCCTGCATCGAATGCCACACGACGCCGGGCAAGTACGCCGAGTTCGCCTGCACGGGCAGCTGCCACTCGCAGTCGAACCGCGACGCATCGCACAAGGCGGTAACCGGTTACGCATGGGAGAGCGCCAAGTGCTACAGCTGTCATCCCGACGGCAAGGTGAACTTCGACCACGCGGCGTACTTCCCCATCGCTGCGGCACCGCATAACTTGGACTGCGCTCAGTGCCACATCGATCCGACGAACAAGAAGAGCTTCTCCTGCACGAGCGGCGGTTGCCACACGAAGGCGAGCCGCGACAGCTCGCATGTGGGCGTGGCGGGCTACGTCTACGAGAGCGCTCAGTGCTACAAGTGCCACCCCGACGGCGCGGCCAGCGTCAACCACGACCCATTCTTCCCCATCCAGAACGCGCCCCACGATCTCACCTGCGCGAGCTGCCACACGACGCCCGGCAACAAGAAGGCGTTCTCGTGCGTCGACGGCAACTGCCACGCGCAGCCCGCCCGGGCGCCGGCGCACAACGGCCTTGTCGGCTACGTGTGGCAGAGCGCATCGTGCTACGCGTGCCACCCGGACGGCAACGCGGTCGCGCACGGGCCGCTCTTCCCCATCAAGAGCGGCAAGCACCACCTCGCCTGCGCGAGCTGCCACACCGACTCCAAGACGTTCAGCTCGTTTACCTGCATGTCGAGCGGTTGCCACCCGAAGGGCAAGACCGACGAGAAGCACTGGGGTGAGGTGAGCGGCTACACCTACTCGGCCGCGGCCTGCTACGACTGCCATCCCACCGGCAAGGGCGATTGATGCGACGCGGAATCCTCCTCCTCGTGTTTTTGTGCGCCGCAACAGAGGTGTTCGCGGCGACGCCGAGGCGCACGCGACGGCAGCCCGTCAGGCCTCCGAAGGTCGCCCAGCCGCCCGCGACGGCGCCGTCCACGCCGATCGTCGAGGCTCGCGGGCCGAAGATCGCGGAGGTTCGGCGGGGCGGAGTGTACCTCGACGTGGGGCTGCGGACGGGCTTCGCGCCGGGCGCCCGGATCTCGGCCCACACCAAGGGCCACAAGGCCGGCGCGTGCGTGCTCGTGGTCAAACGCGCGAGCGACTCGCACGCGTGGGCAGAGGTCGAGCCCGGCTCGGATTGTGCACTGCACAAAGGGGCGCCGGTCGAGGTGCTTCACGGCGGGCCGCCGCCACAGGGCGCGCTCGCCAAGGGGTCGGAGCTGCCCGTCAAGCGGCTGCCCGTCCCCGATCGGGTGCGGCTGGCGCCCGAGGCCTTCGAGGCCGCCGCCCTCGCAGTGAGGCCGCACGAGAGCCCGCAGGCGGCGACGCGTGGCAAGGGCGGGAGCGTGCGCGGCGATGTCACGCTCCTCGTTCTGGGAGCAGGGGATCTCGCGGGCAACGGCGGCAGCTTCGCGTCCGCGCGCGTGCAGACGCGGCTCGACGCAGAGGGAAGGGCGGGGGCCTTCCTCGGCGGCACGCTCGGCTGGTCGCACGACGTGGCGGTCCGCGGCGACGTCGCGCAACGCGGCGAGAGGCAGGGCGCCGACGCGCGCCCCATCCTCGAGGCGCGCAGGCTCACGGCGAGCTGGACCTCGGCGGGCGGCGTGCAGGTCGCGCTCGGGCGGCAGGTCGCACCCGCTGGCGGTGCCTCGTCGCTCATCGACGGCGCGGGCGTGTCGGTGCCGATCGGGTCCTCCCTGCGGCTGGCCGCGCACGGTGGCCTGTCTCCGGACGTGCAGTCGCTCCGCCCGTCGCGCGAGTCGGTGCGCGGTTCACTGCTCGGCGGCTTCGACCTCGGCAAGGCGCCCTGGCGCGCGCGCGGGCATGTCGGCGGCGTGATCACGGCCTTCGGCGGCGAGGTGGATCGCTCGCTCGCGACCGCACAGATCGACGTCGCCTTCGGGCCGCGCGTGGAGGTGTTCGCAGAGGCGGATCTCGATCTGCGCCGCGCGGGGGACCCGGCGGTGACGATCGGCGGCCGTCCAAGCGTGGACCTCTCCCGCGCGTGGGTGATGGTGCGTTCGCGGCCGCTCGGAGGGGACGGCTGGCTGCGGATCGACGCGCGCTACAGCCTCCTGCGCGACGTCATCACGCGCGAGCTGCGCGCGATGCTGCCGGCCGAGGCCTTCGCCGTGAGCCCCGGGTTGTCGCGCCAGAGCGTCGCCCTCGATCTCGGCTTGCAGCGCAATGGGCTCGGTACGCTGACGACGTCGGGCGCCTTCGCGTGGAGCGACACGCACGATCCCACCTGGCTTGGCGCGCTCCAGGCCTCGTCGGTGCCGCTCGTGCGGGACGTGCGTCTGCTGCTGCGAGGCGGCGCTTTCGGCGGCGGGCTCGGGCTCGGCGTCTTCGGATCCTTGCGCGGCGCGCGCGAGATCGCGGAGACGTGGACGGTCGAGGCGGGTTACGGTCTGCGTCGCACGTCGCTCGCCCTCGTCGACGAGGTGGACCTCGCCCACCGCATGGAAGGATCGGTCTACACCTGGCGAGGGTCGTGGCGCCTCGCGGTGGATCTCGGCGTGACGGCGACCGGCTCTGCGCCCGGTGTGGATGGCTTCGTGATGGTGCGGAGGAAGATCTGATGGGCCGGCGCAGGTGGCTTGCACGGTGGGCCGGCGTGGTCGCTGGGGTGCTGCTCGGCGCGGTGATCGCGCGGCTCGCCTGGCTCGACGCGGACTACTACGAGGTGAGCCTGCGGGCCCAGCTCGCGCGCGCTGAGGAGGAGGCCGCGCCACCGTCGCCAGATTCCGCGCCGCCCGCGCCCGCCGCGGACGATCAGGCGTTCGATGCGCCGCCCGAGCTCACGCCCTTCGACAGGCTCGCCGAACACCCGAGGCACCCGTCGCTGCGGCCCTCGGGACCCAAGGGGCACTGGCTCGGGCTCATCGGCACGCTGCTCATCGGGGCCAACCTCGCCTACATGGCGCGGCGCCGCCTGCGTGTCATGCAGCGTGTCGGATCGCTGCGCGCGTGGATGGCGGTGCACGTCATAGCGGGCCTCGGCGGCGCGGGCTTCATCGTGCTGCATTCGGCGCTCACGCTGCGATCGGATGCCGCGAGGTACGCGTCGTACGCGCTCGGCGTGCTGGTCGCGACGGGCATCGTCGGACGCTGGATCTATGCGGCCGCGCGGCCCGCCCGCCTGCGCGAGGATCCCGACGTGATCGTGAGCCCGGGCGCGATGGAGCGGCTGCTCCAGCGGTGGCGCGTCGTGCACCTCGCGGCCGCGATCGTCATGCTCTACACGCTCTTCCGGCACGTCGACAGCGCGATCGCGAACGGCTTTCGTGGCCCGCTGCCGGTCTCGCTCGCACCTTGGGGCATGGGGCTGCTGGTGCTCGCCGCGGTCGTGAGCGTCTTCGAGCTACGCGCGCGCCGTCCCCGCAAGCAGCTCGCGGCCGGCCTCGCGGGCCCGCAGGGTGAGCCGCCGGCCACGCTCCACCCCTACATCGATCCGCTCGTGTGCATCGGCTCCGGCGCGTGCGTGACCGCGTGCCCCGAGGGGGACGTGCTCGGCCTGCGCACGGGTCGGGGCTTCCTCCTCGCGACGGATCGCTGCATCGGACACGGTCGATGCGAGGCCAACTGCCCGGTCGAGGCGATCTCGCTCGTCTTCGGATCGTCCAAGCGCGGCGTCGACATCCCGGACGTCACGGAGCACTTCGAGTCCTCCGTCCCCGGTCTCTACCTCGTCGGGGAGCTGACGGGCATGGGCCTCGTCGCGAACTGTGTGCGACAGGCCAGGCAGGCCATGGCCCACCTCGCGGGAAGCCTGCGCGGCGCGGCGAAGGGCGAGGCGTTCGATGTCGTGATCGTCGGCGGCGGTCCTGCCGGTCTCACGGCTGCGCTCGCCGCGCGCGAGGCGAAGCTGCGCTATGTGCTCGTCGAGCAGGAGGGCGACATCGGCGGCACGATCCGACACTACCCGCGCCGCAAGATCATCATGACCGAGCCCGCGGAGCTGCCCGGCTACGGCAAGTTTCAGTTCCGGTTCGTGGAGAAGGAGAAGCTGCTCGAGCTGTGGGAGGACGTCGTCGATCACACGCGCCTCACGGTCGAGGCGGGCGTCAAGGTCGCTTCGGTGACCGGCAGCAGGGACGCGTTCGTCGTGAACGCGGAGGATGGGTGCCTATGGAACGCGCGGCGCGTCGTGCTCGCCATCGGGCGTCGTGGCGTGCCGCGCAAGCTCGCCGTGCCAGGCGAAGAGCTGGACCACGTCGCCTACGCGCTGCGTGACCCGGACCTGCACAAGGGACGGCACGTCATCATCGTGGGCGGTGGCGACGCCGCGCTCGAAGGCGCGATGGCGTGCGTCGAGGCGGGCGCGAAGTCCGTTCACCTCGTCCATCGCGGCAAGACCTTCGATCGCGCGAAGCAAGGCAATCGCGACAGGCTCGAGACCTTCGTCGCGTCGGGTGGCCTCGAGGTGCACTACGAAACGACCACCGCGTCGATCGACCCCGCTCATGTTGCACTGCACAACGGCAGGCGCCTCGATGCCGACGACGTGATCGTGCTCATCGGAGGGACGCTCCCGACGGCGCTGCTCTCGGCCTCGGGCGTGCGTGTCGAGCGCCACTTCGGTCGACCGCTCTGAGCCCCGCTACGCGAGCGTGGAGGCGCGGAGCCGCTGCGGTCCCACGGTGATCGCGATGTCGCCCGGCTCGACGGCCAGGGCAACCACCCCGAAGTTGACGCGACCCCGGGGCCGCCCTAGGCTCGCCGTCACGCGCTCGCAGCGGGCGAGACCGGCTCGGCGACGATCGCCGGGCGACAGTCCCAGCCGGATGTCTCGGTGGCACGTTCAACCTCGGAGGTGACGGCATGTGGCAGCGTTCGAAGTGGTGGATCGTCGCGTCGGTGGAGATCCTCTCCGTGTTCTCGGTGGGCGCGCTCGCGTGGGCCGCGGAGGCTCCGCCCAACAAGTACCGGAAGATCACCAACGGCGTGGGCAACTGCATCTTCTCCACGAAGCTGATGGAGCCGCGCAAGGAGGAGAGCTACACCGACGTGCGAACCGCCTTCAAGGCCGGAGAGCCGCTTCACACGCGCTGCTACTTCGCGCACGCAAAGAAGGGGTTCGAGCCCAAGGGCAAGCTCTACAACAGCCTCCGCGACGACAAGGCGATCTACACGGAGTTGACCGTGCGCGAGGCGGCCACACGCGGCAAGAAGAAGGACTTTCCGCACATGAGCAAGGAGAGCGACAAGACGCGCGAGTTCGACAGCGTGCGCTACGTGCTCGACCCCTCCGATGCGACCTGCGCGTGGAAGGGCACCTCGCTCGACGAGGCGCCAAACGGCTGTCTCGACATCGGCAAGGTCATGAAGCAGGTGGCCGACTCGAACCAGGCAACACAGGGCGAGCTGTGCCTGACGGCCTTCATCCGCTACGCCGACGACACGAAAAGGGTCTGGGACGCCGACCTCAAGGCCTGGGTCGATCGCCCCGTGGTGGCGCCATGGAGCCTCGCGACGGGCTGCATCACGTACACGGTCGGCAAGTAGGCGAGGCCCCGACTCGGGCCGCGGTAGCCGCGCGGCCGGGTTGCATCGGGGTGACTTCGGTCTATTATCGCCGCTCGGGAGTGCGCACGGGTCCGCTCCGGGGAGGTCTGTATGAGCGCGTTGCTTCGCCCGATTGGCATCCTGGTGGCCGCGTTCGCGGTCGTCGCTTGTGGCAGCTCTAGCGGCTCTACCGGCACCGGAGGCACCGGCGCCGACGTCACGGGCCTCGCCTCGGACAGCGCCGGCAGCGCCGGGCAGACAGACGCGGGCGCGACGTCGGACGGCACGCCCACCGCGGAGACGGTGACGGGCGGCGCGGCGGCCCCCGCGTCGATCGCCGGCAAGACCATCACGTTCGCCGAGACCGGCGGGCCGACCAACACATGGACCTTCGCCGCAGCCAAGGCCACGCTCAAGGGGGTCGGCGACTTCCCCTACGCCTACACGAACAAAGGCGGCGCCCACTCCACGATCGTCTTCGAGGTCGGCGGGCAGGACGCGTACGAGATGACGTGGACGAGCGCGATGGGCGGCACGTTCCAGGAGTCCTTCGACGGCAAGGCCGGCAACCCCGGCACGTTCACCGTCTCCGATACGATCTCAGGCTAGGCGCGCCGCGGGAGGCGTCAGGACTGCTCCGCCCACCACGCCGCGAGCGCAGGCCAGAGCGTCTTCGCCGCGCCGCTCGAGACCACGCCACCCACGTGACTGCCAGGCAGCTTCCAGACCGCCTTCATTTGTGCACCGCACAAATCGACGACCGCGGCGCAGCTCTGCCAGGGCGCGATGGTGTCGTGCTCGAAGACGACGGCGAGCGTCGGAGCCGTCAGCTGCGCGAGCTTCACGGCGCGGCCGCTCACGACCAGCGTGCCCTTCGCGAGCGCGTCACCGCGATAGAGATCGTGGATGTAGCGACGGTAGAACTCGCCCGGCAGCGACACGTTGTCGTTGGCCCACGTCTCCAACGCGAAGAAGCCATCGAGGAATTGATCGTTCCACGCGCGATCGACGAGGTGCACGGTCTTCGAGGCCCCGAGCGTCGGGCGCAGCATCGCAAAGGCGCCCTGCATCAGCTGCCACGGTACGAGCCCCGAAGCGTCGACGAGCGCGTCCACGTCGAAGTCCCTGGACCGCGTCCACTGCGACAGCAGGCTCTCGTCCTCGAAGCGCACGGGCGCGGCGAGCGCGACCATGGACGCCACGCGCTCCGGGTGCAGCGCGGCGTGGATCGCGGTGAAGGTGCCGCCCATGCAGTAGCCGAGCAGGTGCACCTTGCCGTGCCGTCCATGCTGCGCTGCACAACGCACGGCGCGACCGAGGTAGCCATCCACGATCGTGTCGAACTCGAGCAGCCGATCCTCGGGTCCCGGCGTGCCCCAGTCGATGGCCAACACGTCGAAGCCCTGCGCGACGAGGAACTCGGCGAAGCTCTTGCCCGGCGTCAGATCGAGCACGTAGTGCCGGTTGATGAGGGAGGGCACGAGCAGGATCGGCGTGTCGTGTCGCGGTCCGCCCTCGGCCGGTGCGTAGCGCAAGAGCCGCCACTTGTTCTCGCGGTGCACGACGGACGCCGGCGTGACGCCGACCTGCGGCCTCGGTCGCGCCCACAAGGTCGCGAGGTTCCATACGCGCTTCATGCGTACATCTCCCTGAACTCCGCCTCGAATGCCGCCCAGACCTGCTTGCGCCTGACCTTCATCGTCGGCGTGAGCAGGCCCGTCTCGACGGTCAGCGGTCGCTTCATCACACGGAACCGCTTCAGCGTCTCGTAGCTCGGCAGCTCCGCGTTGACGCCCGCCACCCGCTCGCCGACGAGGGCGTGGACCGCCGCGTCCCACTCGGGTGAACCGATCTCGACTTCGAGACCGCGATCCTCGAGCGAAGCCTTTGCGCCGGCGGGATCGATCCAGAAGCCGCCGACGAGATAGCGCTCGCCGTCGCCGTAGACGACCGCGAACGTGATCACGGGGTCGTTCGCGAAGCGCAGCTCGATGTTCGCGGGCGGGACGTTCTTGCCGCCGGCGGTGACGAGGATGTCCTTCTTGCGATCCACGATCTGGAGGAAGCCGTCCTCCGTGAAGCGACCGACATCGCCGGTGCGAAACCAGCCGCCGGGGGTGAAGCACGCGGCCGTCGCCTCGGGATCCTTGTGGTAGCCCGCGAAGACGTTCGGTCCCCGCGCCAAGATCTCGCCGTCCTCGTCGAGCGCGAGCGCCACCGAGGGCAGCACCTTGCCGACGCTGTCGAAGCGGAACGCATCGGGGCGGTTGAGCGTGAGCGTGGGCGACGTCTCGGTGAGGCCGTAGCCCTCGATGATGAGGCAGCCGGCGCCGTGGAAGAACGTCTTGACCTGTTGTTTGAGGCCCGCGCCGCCCGAGAGGCAGAAGCGCAGGCGGCCGCCCGTGAGCGCGTCCAGGGCCGCATGCTGCGCTGCAACATCGGGCTGCTTCATCGCGGCGGTGGCGAGCTTCTCCCAGATCGCGGGTACGCTCATGAACACGCTCGGGCGCACCTCGGGCAGCCTCGACATCACGCTCATCGGATCGCAGAGGTAGGTAAGGAAGCCGAGCGTGTTGCCGAGGCACGCCTCGCCGAAGCCGAAGATGTGGCTCATCGGCAGCCACAACAGATCGACCGGCGCCTCGTCGATGAGCGACGCGTTGCACACGAGCCAGTCGCGCCCGTTGACACCCACGTTGCGGTGGGTCAGCGGCACGCCCTTCGGGTCTCCGCTCGTGCCGCTCGTGTAGAGCATGACGCCGTTCTGATCTAGGGAGAGCGCATGCAGCGTCCGTTCGAAGAGGCCCGGATCCTCGGCGTCGCGCGCCGCTCCGACCGCACACGCCTCGCTCCACGTGAGGACGCGACGCGCCACCTCGGCGGCGTCAGGGACGGGGCTGCCTCTGCTGCACAGGTCCGCCATCACGCGCGACACGTCGAGCGCGTCGTCGAGCAGCACCACGCGCGTGACGCGATCGATGAGGTGCCACGCCTGCAAGACGCGCCCGAGCAGCAGCGGCGTGTCGACGAAGAGCACGCGCGCGTCGCTGTGATCGACAACGTAGGCCGCCTGCTCGGCCGTGTTCGACGCGTAGACCGGCACCATCACGCCGCCCGCGGCCTGAATGCCGAGCGCGGCGCTCATCCACTCGACTCGGTTCGGCGCGAAGATCGCGGCACGCGCGCCGTCGCACACGCCCTCCGATCGCAGGTAGAGCGCGATGTCGCGGATCTGGTCGCCGGCAGCGCCCCAGGTCACGGCGCGCCAATCGCCATCGGGTGTCGCGATCATGAAGCGCGGTCGCGCGCGACGCTCGGACAGAAGGTCGAAGAAGACGCGCGGCGCGGGCTTGATCTCGAGGTAGCGCGAGACGTCCATGGCTTCTCCCCTATCGTTTTGTGGTGGTCCGCGCCTCGACCTTCCGCCCGAGCTCCGCCGTCGCATCGGCGAGTTGGGCTTCGAGATCCATCACGCGGCTCCCGAGCTGATTGACGGCGTGGAGCAGCCGCTCCTGATCGCGCCGGGTCGGCAGGCCAAGCGCAGCCCAGTATGCCGCCTGCGCCTTGTCGGCCTGCGCCTTGGCTCGCATCACGGCGGAGAGCACCTTCCCCGACGGGCCGAGCAGCAGGGGGCTCCTCATCACGTGCTCGACGTAGGCCGCTGTGTGGTTCTCCCACGTGTCGAAGCCCTTCTTCCAGCTTGTCCAGAGATCCATCTCAGCACCGATTGTGCACTGCACAAAATGCAGCACATGTCTCAACGAACACCGCTAATACCCCAGGCGCCGGACCTCGGTCGCCTTCGTGAAGTCCGCCGCCTCTTCGTCGTTCCGGCTCGTCGCACGCGCGACCTCTCCGAAGCACTCGAAGAGGAACGAGACCTGCCGCCGCGTCGTGAGCTTGCCCACGACCGGATCCACCGTGACCTTCGTGCGCACGCGCAGCGCCTGCGTGAACGTGAACGCGGGCAGCTCGAGCCGCCCCGCCCCGTCGACCGAGACCTCGTACGTGTCCGATCCCGCGTAGGGAAGACCCATCAGCGTCGCCTGTGTCGTCGTCGCCTTGGACGTCCAGGACGCGCCGGGTTGCAGCGGAAAGCGGAACAGCGCGATGGGCGTCTCGTAGACGAGCAGCGTCTTGCCTTCGGGCGCGTCGGAGGTGTGCGACGCGATCCCGAGCAGCCACAGCGCTTCGCCATCGTGCCGGTAGACGGCCTCCATCGCGCCGGCTGCATCCATGGGCGCGACGAACTGGCCGCTCGGAAAGGCCGGCGCGTACCACTTGTTCGCGAGCACGCTCGCCGCGATCGTCGCGACCCGATCGTCGGGCTGCTCCATCGACCAGTCCCACACGCGACGGCCCTCGGCGTCCACCTTCCCCGCCAGATCCACGTCGTGCTCGGTGTTCGCGGCCGTCACGAGATAGCGCACCGGCAAGCCAGGCGCGGCTTGCAGCTCGGCCGCGTCGATGTTGCCGTCGAGGTTTGGCATGCACGTGAGCGTCGTCGACGTCGCGGCCTCATAGGGCGGCCAATCGGTCGGGACCGTGCGGTTGTCGGCCGCGCACGCGAGCAAGGTGCACGCAACGAGAGGGACTGAAAACGGCGAGCGCATCATCAGAACACCCAATGCAGGCGCGCGCGAATGAGCTGCGCCGCGCGGGCCTGGAGGCCGAGTTGCGGGTTGTCGAGGCCTGCGCCGGGGAGGAGCACCGCGTGCTCGAGCGCCACGATGAAGCCGTCCTTCGACACGTAGGTCAAGGTGGGATCGATCTCGACGCCGAGCGCGCACGCGCTTCCGGGCGTCGACGCGGGCTCGATCGCCCAACTCGCGATCGCGGCCACCGAGACCGTAAGCGTCCCCGCGCCGAATTGCGGGAAGCGCCAGCGCACGTGTGGTCGCAGGTAGACCGCGTCCGTGACGGTACCGACGATCTCGCGCCACAGGATGCGGTCGATGTGGAAGTCCGGATGGAAGCGGAGGTTATCGATGCGCATGTCGGCCGGCGGGTTCGACTGCGCGCCGTCGAGCGCTCCCCTGCGCGGCGCGCGCCCGAGCAGCGGCTGGTTCGCGCCGAATCCAGGTGCCGGATCGCCGCTCGCGTAGCCGCCGTCCAGGCCCAATCCTGGACCTTCGTCAGGCGCTCCCCACTCGCTCTGCATCGCAGCGCCCGACTGCTGCGACCTGACCGACCCACGCAACAGCGCGCCTGGCAGCAGCGTGGCCTGCCCCACCTCGCCGGTCATGTACACACCCTCGGCCTCCAGACGGAAGCGCGGCAAAGTCAGGCGCAGCCAGGCATCCAAGGCGGTCGCGCGAAAATCACGCAGCACGACCTGCGCGGGGTCGAGCCGCATCGGCGTCGCAATGGGCAGGTAGGACGCCGGGAGGTCCTTCGACTGCCGGCGATGCGACACGAACGCGCCGTACTCGAGCGACACCTTGCCTGCGCGTGCGCGCCGATCGCGGGCGAGCTTCGTCTTGTAGTTGAGCAGCGCCACCGTGACGGTCCGCACGTCGTCCGCCGGATCCAGATCGAGCGCGCGCGTTCCGTCTGCCCGCTTGGTCATGGGCCCGGTCGCCGAGAAGTCGTAGGCGATCCCGATCACGTGCCCGAGCACCGGCATCACGAACGCGACCCGATCGGCCGCGTCACCCGAATCGCACGTAAGGCAGTCGCCCCCGTGCGCGAGCAGGCCCATGCCCCAGTGGCTGCCCATGCGACCGGCGGCGAGCACGCCGAGCGGGGTCATGGCTTCCGCCCACGCGCGCTTGAGCGTGATCGACGTGGCCGGCGGCGCCTGCGTGGTCGTCGCGAGCGGTGCGCCGCGCGGCGCAGATCCGAGGCTCAGGTTGTCGAGCGCGTCGAGGCGCGCCTTCACCACCACGTTGCCGCCGGGCGCGAAGATCGCCACGTCGGAACGGAGGCGCATGTCTGCGTGCGAGAGCCACTGCGCGCGCGGATCGGAGGCCGGCACAGGGAAGATCGCGCGCCCGGACGCGTCGGGGCCGCGGTCCAGATCCAGGTTGTGCAGGCCCTCACCTCGCCAGCGCAGGTTGCCGCGGAGGCGGACCCAGGTCTCGACGCGGTTGTGCAGATCCGCGCCGAGATCTTCCCAGCCGTCGGCCCATGCTGCGATGCAGCAGAGCGCGATGCTGCACTGCACAATCGCAGAGACGAGCGCGCGCCTCATCGCGCCGCCTCATCGACGAAGCGCAAGAGCTCCGCGTTGGACGCCGCCGTCGCCTCGAGCATGGGGAAGTGACCGCAGCGCGGATAGACGACGAGGCGCGCGTTTGGCAGATCACGAGCGAGCCGCTCTCCGAAGGGCAGCAGCGTCACCGCGTCGTCGCGCCCCCAAAGGATGAGCGCCGGCTGCGTGACGTGCCGGTAGCGCGCCTCTTGCGGCTCGAAGCGCTGCCCGCGCGTGGCGGCGAGCGCGGCGGCGACCGTCCCGGGGCGGCCGAGGGATCGCTCGACGTCCTCGAAGAGTTGCTCGGGGATGCGCTCCTTCTCGTAGAACGCGTGGATCAGCCGCTCGTCAGGTCGCTCCCTGTAGAACATCGCGAAGAGCGCCTCGCCCAGCGCCGGTACGCGCGCCCACAGGAAGAACGCAGGCAGCTGCGCGGCGTAGATCCAGGCGTCGTAGAGCGCGAGACGGCGCACCCGTTCGGGCGCTTGCAAGGCCATGCTCAGGGCGACGGAGGCGCCCCAGGAGTGCGCGACGACCGCCGCGCGATCGATCCCGCGCGCGGACATGAGCGCGAGCACGAGCCTCGCCTCGGCCTCCGGCGAATAGTCGCCGTCCGGGCGATCCGTCCAGCCGAAGCCCTTGAGATCCATCGCCAGGACACGGTGTCCGCGCGCCAGGCTCGGGAGCAGGAGATCCCACGTCTCCAACGAGGAGGCGAAGCCGTGGAGGAGCACGATCGCCGGGCCCTCGCCTTTGTCCACGAAGCGTACGCGCGCGCCTTCGACGCTGGCGAACGTCGCACCGGCGGGCTCGCCCGGCATGGCGCCTCGGTGGAATGTGGCGCAGCCCCAAAGCGCGAGCACGCATGTTGCACTGCACAAGAGACGAAGCGCACGCGTCACGGCGACAGCCTCCGCACCTCGGCGGCCTTGGTGAACTCCTCTTGCGTCTCGTCGAGCTCGGAGTCGATGGCGCCGACCGTTCCGAAGCACTCGCTGATGAAGATGACGCTGCGGTAGATGTGGGTCAGCAGCCCCACGACCTGCTTGACCTTGACCTTGGCGCGCAGCACGGGGAACGCGCCGAAGGGCGTCTTGACCACCCCCCGCGCGTCGACGCTGCCGCTGTAGTCTTCGTAGTAGTAGACGATGAGGCCCTGTGCGGTGCCCGTGACGGTGCTGTGGCTCGTCCAGGCGCCGCCCTGTGTGAGCGGAAACTGCATGAGCGTCGCGGGCGGATCGTATGTCAGCTCCGTGCGCAGCAGGCCGTCGTCGGGCGAGACGACGCCCACCATGAGCAACGCGTCGTCTGTCGCGCGCACGATGGCGATCAGGTTCGTGCGGTCGTTGAGCCGAACGGCGTAGGTCGGGTCGTCGAACTTGTTCTCGTACCACGTGCCCGCAAGCGGGATCGTCTCGACCACGAACAGGTGATCGCCGGTGAACGAGGTGAGATCCCAAGCGCGCGTGCCGTCGGTCTGCGTCGCGCCGTGCGTGTCCACCTCGACGCCCTGCGCGACCTTGTAGAGGGCCTTGAGCCCCACCGCGACAGGCACCTCGGTGCGCGTGATCGTGCCGTCCTGGTTCGCCTTGCACACGCCCGGCGCGTCCCCGTCCTGGGCCGGGATCGTGTCGGCCGGGACGGTCGCGTCCATGCCGGTCGATGCCGCGTCCGCGAGCGCCGCGCCGTCCTCGGAGGGCCGTGCACCCACGTCCGCCGCCGCGCGGCCGTCGCCTCGCGGCAAGCTCACGTCGAATCCCTTGCCATCGGAGGCGCCCGCGACGGCGCACTGCCCGTCCGCTCCGCAGAGGCCGGACGCGCAGTCGGCATGGACGCTGCACGCGCGGCTCGCGTCCGGCGAGCAGGCGAGGGCGGCCGGGACGAGGCAGCAGACGAGCAGGGGGTAGGCGAGGTGGCGGCACAGGCGTGGCATGAGGACCTTCCGATCGGAGCGGATGCTGCCCGAGATCGCGCGGAGACGGAAGCCTCCCGGTCCGGGCGGACGGCGCTCCTATATTGCAGTGCACAAAATCTGTCAAGCGGTCCTTGTGCAGCGCAACATCGGGCTGGCGTTGCGCGTCGCGTTGTTGTAGAACGCGAGCAGCCGGAGGTGCCCACATGAAGCAGAACATGACGCTCAAGAAGTACGCGAACCGCCGCCTCTACGACACGGAGTCGAGCCGCTACGTCACGCTCGAAGAGGTCGCGGAAGCCATCCGCGCAGGCGGAGACTTGCGCGTCTTGGACGCGACGACAGGTGCCGACCTCACACAGGCCACGCTCGCGCAGATCATCGTGGAGAGCCGCGACGCCGGGCGACTGCTGCCGGTTCCGCTTCTCGTTCAGCTCATCCGGCTGAGCGACGACACGCTCGCGGATTTCCTCGGGCGCTTCCTCACGACCGCGCTCGAGCTCTACCTCCAGGCCCGGCAGGGCGCACACCTGCTCTCCCCCTACAACCCGTTCGCCACGATGCCGTTCCAGGCCACGAACGCGCTGGCGAGCATGCTCGGACGCGCGGCGGCCGGGTGGGGTGATCTGGCAGGCCAGGTCGGAAATGCTGCGCCGCAACATAGCGCTTGGGGGCAGGGCGCTCCGGCGTCGATGTCGCCCCAGGCCGAGGCCGGCTGGGCAGCAGAGCCTCCGAACCCCAGGTCCCATGGGCCCCAGACGCCACCAGCGCCCCCGCCGCCCCCTTCGCCTGCTCCATCTCCCTCGGACGATCTCTCGGATCTCCGCCGCGAGCTCGCGGAGCTGCGCGCCTCCCTCGCGAGCGCGACGACAGGCCCGTCGAAGCCCCGCCGATCGGCGTCGAAGCCACGTAAGGCCAAGTAAAAGCGGCGTTTGTGCGCTGCACAAAGTTCTGCTTGACAGGCATTGTGCACTGCAATATATTCCTCCCATCAACGGCGGCCAACGAACACGGGCCGACCCCAACACCGGAGGAATCAGATGTCGGACAGCAAGCAGACCCAGACCCAGTCGACCACACCCAGTCCCGCTTCGTTCGTCGCCGAGCCCTGGAAGAAGGCTGTCGAGGAGCAGCTCGGCCGCGTGAACCAGATGGTGGACGAGGCGGCGAGATTCGAGCGGCAGGGCACCGAGCAGCTCATGCGCGCCATCGACGAGGTGGCCCGCGTGCAGAAGGAGAGCGTCACCTACATGCTCAAGCTCAACGCCGAGTGCCGCCACACGGCGCTGGAGGCGATGAAGCAGGGCGCGAGCTTCGTCCAGCAGAAGGTCGCGTGATGTTCGGCGCGCCGACGCCGCCGGCGCCCCCCACTTCGAAGGCGACGGTCGCCACCGACGGCACGGCGCGGCTCTACCGCTTCCACGCCGAGCAGGAGGCCGCGCCTGGGCGGCTTCCGCTCGTGCTCGTGCCTTCGCTCATCAACCGATGGTACGTGCTGGATCTGCGTCCAGGTGCGAGCCTCGTCGAGGCGCTCGTCGGGCGCGGCTTTGATGTCTGGTGCCTCGATTGGGGCGTCCCGGAGGCCGAGGATCGCTACCTGTGCTGGGACGACCTGCTCGCCCGCCTGTCGCGCGTGCTGCGGATTGTGCGGCGCACAACGGGCGTCGAGCGGGCTGGCCTGCTCGGCTACTGCATGGGCGGAACGCTGTGCGGGATCCACGCCGGGCTCGAGCCCGACACGATCGCGGCGCTCGTCAACCTCGCGGGTCCGTTCGACTTCTCGGAGGCGGGCGTGCTCGCCGAGCTCACGCGGCCCGCTTTTTTCGACGTCGACGCGATGGTCGAGGCCGGCAACATCGTCCCGGCGCAGATGCAGAGCGGCTTCACGTCGATGCGGCCGACCGCGCAGCTCGCCAAGTGGGTGGGTTGGCTCGATCGCGCGCACGATCCCGCCGCGCGCGAGAGCTTCAACGCACTCGAGGCCTGGGCGTCGGACAACATCCCGTTCCCGGCGGAGGCGTACCGGACCTACATCCGCGATCTCTATCAGGAAAACCTCCTCGTGCAGGGACGCCATCACGCCCGCGGGCGCCGCGTCGATCTCGCCGCCATCCGCTGCCCGATCCTCACGATCGTGGCCGAACGCGACGCGATCTGCCCGCCGCCGGCCGCCACGGCGCTGAACGACCGCGCGAGCGCCGCCCGCAAGGACGTGCTGCGCGTCCCCGGCGGCCATGTCGGCGCCGTCGTAGGGCGTCGCGCGTCGAAGGTCCTCTACCCTGCCATGGCGGAGTGGCTCGGGCGGGAATTGGCGGTCGCGTGACGCGCGCCTACCGCACGTAGATCCCCGTGTACCCGTTCGTGAGCGCGGGGTTCCCGGAGCCGTCGTTGCCGTAGCCCTCGAACGAAGCGCCGTAGCCGTCGAAGCCGTTGTTGCTGTCGGTGCGCACGCCGATGCCGGTCGCGTACGAGCCGGACCCGCCGCAGGGACGCGAGCTGCTGGCGCCCGACGGCGCGAAGATGGCGGAGTCGGGGTAGTTGTCGGCGCTCCAGTAGTTCTTCCACGTCACGCGCCAGTCCTGGGCCCAGCACGCGTGCGCCTTCGTGCCCTGCTTGGCCTTCGCGACGGTGGCCAGGTAGCCGTCGGGACGCGATGCGATGTTCGTCGTCCCGACCAGCGCGCCGATCGTGCCCTTGCCGGGCAGGGTGAAGCTGGCCCAGTAGCCGTCGGCCTCGGCGTGTGTCTTGAAGAGGATCTGCGTACCCGGCAGGTTCAGGTAGGCCTGCGATTTTCCGGGCGCTGTCGGTGTGACCGGCCCGGCGTCGACGCCCGTGTCGTGCCAGATGGCATTGGCAGCCGCCCACTTGTTCGGGTCCGTGAAGCTCGCGACCAGCGTCCAGCCGCCGCCGTCCGTGGTCATGTCGCAGTGGACCTTGTACGCGTTCGTGGCCGGCCCGCCGATCGGGTTGATATAGTATACGCCACTCGTAGACTTCGAATTCGCGAGAAGAATGTCTGCGCAGTTTGCGCCCGCGGTCTCTGGCACCTGGCCGGGCGTGGCGCAGCTACCCGAGAGGCACGTCGCCCCCGCGCCGCAATACGAGCCCGTGCCCGTGCAGCCGCCGATGTCGCCGCAGTCGTCAGGGATGGGCTGGCCGCAGGCCACGACCACGGGCTTGCTGCACGTGCCCGCGCACATCTTGAGCTTGCGCCAGCCTTGCGCGGTGCAGAAGTGCAGGTTGGCCGTATCCGACCCGAGCGCGAAGAGGCCCTTCAGGCCTGCGTCGCAGGTCGTCTTGCCGACCTCCAGCTCGGCGATACGCGCCCCGGCGAGCGTCGTGTTCGCCAGATCGAGCCCCTGCGCCATCGTCACCTTGCCCGTGACGGTCCCGCCCGCGAGCGGCAGCCACGACGATTTGACGGTTGCGTCGAGCTGCGCGAGGCCCACGCAGCCAGTGCAGTTGAGGCCAGCAGCGGCATCGGCGTTCGTCGCCGTATCGGCCGCCTTCGCCTTGTCGGCGTTGGCTGCATGAGAGGCCTCGGTCGCGGCGTCCGAGTTCTTGGCGTGGTCGGCCTCGTTCGCGTGCAGCGCCTCGCCCGCGGCGCCGCCCTTCGCCGACGATCCCGCGTATGTGAACGCGACGTGCTTGGCCTCC
>Ga0172370_10004405_pt1 | contig 18872 bp, 20 predicted proteins | sample LakKiv5m_FD_114538 | JGI IMG/M metagenome (GOLD analysis project Ga0172370, IMG submission 114538) | Freshwater microbial communities from Kabuno Bay, South-Kivu, Congo - kab_022012_11.5m | ecosystem: Environmental > Aquatic > Freshwater > Lake | place: Democratic Republic of the Congo...
AAGGCGGTATCGAACAGGGATTTGAGTTGGGTGGACTTCAGATATTGGCCAATCAGGGCCAAACCGGCGTGAGAACTGAGCTCGTAGGGGAGCTTTTTGATAATAAAGTCGGTCATGGTCGGGCTCACCTTCTGGGTAAACCACATTATACACCTAAGTTGTTGATTTATAAAGATAAAGTAGGTTTTTTTGGGTGTGGGGTCACGGATTCAGGATCTTGCCAGTGCCAATTTCCCCCTAATTTTTCAAGCTGCCATGCGCTCAGTCTCGAGGGGTGGATCATGACGGCGATATTTATCCCGGATTTTTGTCAGGTCAGGGGCCAAAGCGGGAACCGCAAAAAATGCTGGCAAGCTCGAACGCAACGCACTGGCGACGACCAATTCAGAAGGCGCCATGTCCACATGCATGGTGCGCAGCCAACTGCCAAAGCCGCGCCAAACCTCAGCCCTGTGATTAATCGCCAGATGCTGCAGCAGACCCTGGGCGATACAGCCGAGTTGGACATATACCTCATAGTCGTGCAACTTTCTACGAACAGCGTCGCGGTACGCCTGCGTGGTTCGATGCAAAAACTGCTCACCCGAGCCATGGCGCAGCGGCTTCATACCAAGCATCCAGAAATGATAGCCATAGGCCCCCAGGACATGCACGGCCTGTCGAAACCCCAACTCAATCTTGAAGCGATAGCCATAAAGCTGAAGAATCTCCAAGGCCGTCAAAGACGTATCGGTGGACAACAAAAAAATGGTTCCACGCACAGGATGGTGAACAATACAAAACCGCACGACGTGCCCCACCGGACGCCACAGCAAATCCAGCACACGAAAGCGGACCATGACATCGCGCTCGCCGTAGACCGGGCTGGGCGCGCTGCTAAAAGCGCTCTCGTCAGCAGCCAGATCCTTGAGGCGAACCTTCTGACCATAAATACGAGGACGGCCTTTGCCGGGGTGGGTAAGCTTGGGCGCGGGCAGATACGCCACCGCATTGGACTTGGCACGCGTGACCAGATGATGCCACTTCTTGAGCAACGGCGTAATGACCTTGCCACTGGCATAGTAGGCATCGGCCACCAGCACGACGCATTGATTGCAGATACCTGTGATCGACAACAGCAACGTCACAAGCTTGTCCAATAGCGTCCTTGAATCCCGGTTGGAGAACACCAGACCCTCGTGAATGCGCGAAGTCAGCGGCACAGCGGCCACCTGGCCGGCCCCAGAGTGCACCACAAGGGAAATCGCCTGAAACGAATGCCCCATGATGTACTCGGGCTTGGTATTGTTCTGCGACTCCTGGTGCAGCAACTTCACACCGGGCATGCGTTTACCCTCCTTGGGCGCTTTGATGCCATCGGCCAGACAGACTAGACGGGTGCCGACCTGAAACGGGCGAAATAGCACTAGGCACAGACGCACCCAGCACGACCTCAGGACATCAAGCTCCAAGGCCTTGCTGTGAAACAGATGAAGAAATCGGTGGTAGGCGTGCTCGCTCAAGCGCAATACCCGCACGAAACTGGTCACGCCCATGTTGTCAGAGCGACAACACAAGCCCATCAACACCAGAGCCATCCACACAAAGGTGAGACGGCGCTTGCAGGCCGGGCGCAGACAGCGCACCGCTTGCAGCCATTGAATCCATAGGTTCATACGGACATCTCCTGGGCCTGGCGCCAGGTCTGGAAGATGCTGGGCACATGCCGATAGCATTATAATGCTATCGGTAACGCAACGCTACAATTCCGGCATCAAAAACACCACAATTTGCGTCATGAACACCCGCCGCTTGGCAACCCTGCAACGACAAATTGAGAAGGTCAAGCTTGACCTGGCAGCCTTGGGCGACTTGCGTCCGGGCAGTCTCTCGACGCAGTACAACGTTTGTGGCTCACCGGGGTGCAAGTGCAAGGCCGACCCGCCCGTCAAGCACGGCCCCTATTACCAGGTCAGCTACACCCGTAAGGGCAAGAGCAGTACCAAGTTCGTCAAGAAGGAGGATTTGCCAACAGTGCGCAAGCAGCTCAAAAACTACGAGCGCTTGAGGCTTTTGATGGATAAATGGATTGACCTGGCCACGGAGTTGTCAATACTGCGGTTGGCCCAAAAACCAATGCAGTGACGGGGAGAACTTGGCACTGTCCAGTTGGTATGCAATCACAAGAAAATTTTGGCTGGCAAAAATAGAAGGCGCACTATTTGAGCCCATGTAGCGGTAGCCTCAGCGCTGTAAACCACTTCCAGGAGGCAACATGACACGCAGACTATTTTTTGGACGCCCTTTACCTGACTGTGTGGGAAGTCTATGAGCGACGCGCTGGTTGTGCTGCACCGCGTAACAGTCATGGGGCTGACCCTGCGGCCAGTGTTGCGCAGGTTGGTAGTGCAGATCAATCAGTCCCATGTGGTTTGCGCACCCGATGGCAACATGATTGATCTGATCATTCATTACCTTGGGTTGCTCAAAATTCACGTTAACCACCTAAAAGTTGGGATTGATGCGCTGATGTCCGAAGTGGTTGACAACACGCGCGCCAGCGATTCGGATGTACAGATTGCGGTGAACCGCTTCGATGCAGCGCTGGTCGATATGGCGCAAGACTATCGCAGCATTGGAGGGCTGGCGGTGAAAGGTGAAGACCTTGCAGGTCGTGATCTTCTGGCAGGCATCTACCGGCATACCCTCCAAGAGGTAGCGCAATGGTTGGCAGATTTGACCGCAGCCATTGCTGATCCGCTGGCAGCATTGGTTCGGCTTGGTTTGCCAACCACCGGCGATATCACGCTGCCGCTGACCCTCAAAATGACACAGGCACCCCAAACTGCTGCGCTGGTTCGGTGGGGGCGGTCACGCACTGCGCACCTTCCACCTGAAGATCAGCGTCGTATGGGGTTCTGGCAATTTGCAGACAACGTCACGCTGGGTGCTGTTCTGGGAGGACTGATGTTCGGCTAAACCTTGTCGCCACCGGTGACCGCCCTCTGCACAGGTGTCTCATCACTGAGGCAGGGGTCAAATTTTTGCTTCGACGCACGGTAGATAATCAAAAAGAGGGCTCACTCACCAATAGAGCCCACACCCACCAGAATGAAAACCAGTTTGCAACGACAAGATGAGACCCGATTTGTCGAACTTGTCACCGAACTGTTCCAGATGGACGAAGCGCAAGCTTTGGATTTTGGAATTTACCGGGTCATCCGCCGTCACAACCAGCAAATCAAGTCATTTTTGGGCGATTTCGTTGCTGCAAAAGACGGCAAGTACCTCCAGGGCGAAAGGCTGGCAGAACTGCTCGACGGCGCGTTCCAAGCGGTTAGCCATCATGATGCGAAATCCGTTGAACAATTCACCGTCCAGTGATACGAAGCCTTCGGTTGGCTGTTCCACTCAAATGGTGGAGCGCATCATCGTGGTCTTACCTGACCCGTTAGAACCGATCAGTCCTAGGAGGTCACCCGTTGATGCGAGCGAACGCTCCGACCAGGACATGCAGTGGACGCGCATCGTTGAATTGGAACTAGTGCCCCACCCCGACCAGCCTCGCCCCGAAATCACCAAGCTGGACTATGACATGCGTGATGGGGTGTTCAAGGTAAGGCTGTGCGCGGCCACTGCAGGCTATGTGCTGCGCAAGTGGAGTGTGGATTGCTCACCCGATCACAGTTTGCAGGGGGCAGAGTACCGGCTGTGGCTCAAGGATCACCTGGCGCTGTATGGGGTGAAGAATGCGGTGTTGGCGCCGGGGTACACGACCGCGCAGAACTTAAAGACAACCTGAGAAGTTGGTTACAAATCCCAATGAACGTATCCACTCCAAACCTCTGGGCAAAGAGTTCCCAAAATAACCGCGAATTGTGGCATCCCTTAATCCTGCATTTGTTGGACGTTGCTGCCAGCGCTGACGCAATATTGGCACGTGAACCGCCAAGCACGCGTGACCGGCTTGCTGCGACGCTCGGAATGGACTGGGCGCGTGCGCGACCGTGGGTATTGTTATTGATCTCCTGCCACGATCTTGGCAAAGGTTGCCCTGGATTTCAGTGCAAGTGGAAAAACCTCTCAGGGTTAGACAGCGGCGCGAGCCCGGACTTGACAGTCAATCACGCCTTCGTCAGTCAGATCGAACTCTTCGAAATGCTTCGTCAACTAGGCTGGCCGGAAGAACTGGCAGCACTCGCCGCAGACAGCGTGGGTTGTCATCATGGCGAACGCGCCAATCAAAGCACACAGGACGTTTTGATTGGCAATCGCCGCGCATTGGGCAAACCCGTATGGCAGCAAGCGCGGCGCGCCATCTTCGAGATCTTGCTGGCAGTCTTCAAGCCGGGAGATGTCCCGACCAAGGTCAGCCTTAGCGGTCCGGATTTCATGTTGCTTGCAGGTTTGACCAGTTTTGCCGACTGGATTGGTTCAAATGAATCTGAATTTGAATTTGGTACGCCTGACGATTGCGAAAACCTGGAGGCGTGGTTCAGTAAACGTCGTACGCAAAATGCTGAAAACGCACTCGATTCGATGGGCTGGGCGACACGATTGCCGCTGACTACAGTGCACAGAGCCTTCGATGAAGTATTTGGATTTCCTCCCCGCCCCCTGCAACAAGCTATGGCGGTCGCACTGGCGAGCCTAAGCCAACCCGCCATCCTGCTCGTTGAAGCGCCGATGGGCGAGGGTAAAACCGAAGCGGCCTTTTACGCCCATTTGGAACTACAACGCCGCTTTGGGCATCGCGGTCTTTATGTTGCATTACCGACCAAGGCCACCGGCAATGCCATGTTCCGGCGCACGCTTCGCTTCTTGAAAAGCCAAGGCTGCGAGCGTACGCTCGATCTGCAACTACTTCATGGTGGGACGCTGCTGAACGACGAGTTTCAGCGACTGAAACCGAGCGGCATCCACGATCCACAATCGCCAGGTGACGTACGAGCGGGTGAGTGGTTCACCCACAAGAAACGGGCTCTGCTCTCGGAATACGGTGTCGGCACCATCGATCAAGCGCTCCTGACCATCTTGCCAGTACGCCACCAGTTCGTGCGCTTATGGGGCTTGGCCAATCGTGTGGTCGTGTTCGACGAAATTCACGCGTATGACGCCTATACCGGCACGCTGCTTCTGCACCTGCTGAGCTGGCTGATTGCGTTGGGCTCATCGGTCGTGCTGCTTTCGGCGACCCTGCCTCCCACGTTCCGTCGTAAATTGGCCAAGCTGATGCAGGGCGACACGCCTGCCGTTGATGCCAGCTATCCACGTTTGACGGCGTACACGAAAGGTCAAAAAGTCGTCTCGTCGGTATTCGATGCAGATCCCGAACGGCGATTGGAGATTTCGATCCAGCCCACTGCCGCCGAACTGCCCGCGCTGCGAGAAGCGCTCGATAGCCAACTCGTCGCAGGTGGCTACGCGCTCGCACTCGTCAATACCGTACAGCGCGCACAGGCGCTCTTCCAACTGTATGCCGATGGCGAACCCATCCTTGCCAATGGCCAGTCCATCGGCAAACGGCTTGCCGATAATACCGAGGTGTACCTATTTCACGCGCGCTACCCCGCAGATCGGCGACAGCAGCGCGAAGACGCCGTGCTGGCCCTGTTCGGCCCGCCGGATACAGACAATCCCGGCGAACGCACCGGACGCAAACTATTGATCGCCACCCAGGTCGCCGAGCAAAGCCTCGATCTGGATTTCGACCTCATCGCCACCGACCTTGCCCCAATCGACCTACTGATGCAACGTGCAGGCCGGTTGTGGCGGCACAAGCGCGGCGCGCGCTCGGTAGGCAAACCGACTCTTATCGTTGCCGGGCTGGCTGGAGAGGCACCGCCGAACTTCGGTAAACCGCTCTGGTGGGGCGCTGTATATCGGGAAGATGTCTTGCTGCGAACTTGGTGCCTATTGTTCGACAAGCCGGAAATCATGCTGCCAGATGTCATCGATACTTTCGTTCAGGCGGTGTACGAGGAAACAGTTGAAATGCCAACTGCGTTACAAGATCGTCATGACCGCGCACTCATTGAAAACGAAGGCAAGCGGCAGGCACACACATCCGAAGCCGACAAAGCCATCATCGGTTTCCCCGACGACGCGTCGTGGAATGACCCCGCGCGATTTTGCCTTTGCGACGAAGATGAGCCTGGCGTTCACCGCACTTTAATGGCCCATACCCGCATGGGCGACGATTCTGTTGTCGTCATTCCACTGTGGGAAACCGATGCGTACGATGCCGAATTGGCACCAGATTTCAAACAAGCCAAGAACTGGTTTTTGCGCGCCATGAGCATCTCGCGTAAGCACATTGTCAAGACTCTGCAACATGCTGGCGTACCGCAAGGTTGGAAAAAATGCAGCTTGCTGCGCAACACATACCCATTGCTGCTAGATGCCGAATCCCGCTGGGTCAGCGATTTGCATGTGCAGCTATCAAGCGAGCTGGGGCTGATTTATCACGACAAGGAGGAGGAATGAGCGTGCCAACGAGCCGATTCAATCTGATCGACGAGCCCTGGATACCCGTGCGCTTGCCGGATGGAACGCGGGCCGAACTGGGCATCCGCGACACCCTGCTGCGCGCAAAAGACCTTGCCGTCATCGAAGACCCGTCGCCGCTGGTCGTCGCCAGCTTGCATCGCTTTTTGCTTGCCGTGCTCTACCGCGCACTGGAAGGCCCAACCGACATTGATCAGGCCAAAAATTGGTTCAAAACTGGACTGCCTGCTGACAAGATCAAGGTGTATCTGGACCAGTGGCGTGAGCGGTTCTGGTTGTTTGATGAAAAGTGCCCTTTTTTTCAAATTCCAGATTTCGAGCCCCAAACCTGGCGCGCTTGGACTGTGCTTGCCGCTGAACACAATGCTGACAACGCCAAGGTGCTGTTCGATCATATTGATGTGACACGGGCATACTCGGTGTCGCCTGGTAAGGCTGCACGCTGGTTGATGGCGACGCAAACGTTTTCGGTCAGCGCCGGCAAAAGTGAGTTATCCCACACTGGAACTGCACCGTCAGCGACAGCTGCGATTGCTTTGCCGTTTGGCCTAAATTTGGAAGATACGTTGTTGTTATCGCTCGTTCCACAAAATCGGGCGGTGTTCGCGCAAGATTTACCCGTCTGGGAACGTGATGTAGATTCTCTTGCTACCCTGAAAACCGGTGCCGAACGCGCTATCAGCGGTTACGCCGACCGCTACACCTGGCGGACCCGGTCGATACGCTTGCGCAGCAACGAAACAGGCAACGTGAATGTGTTGGCATTCGCTTCCGGTGTGGAAAACGCTACGAAAGAAGCGTCAGATCCCATGCTGGCCTACCGTATCGAAGAAAAACAAGGGCGTTTGCCAATTCAGTTCAAAGCGCATGGCCTATGGCGTGATTTCGACTCTTTGCTGCCAGATGATGCACACCTTGCACCCGCTGTTATCGAACACGCAGCCGCTATGTCACGCTTCATTCGTGAACGAGCGCCTAGGTCGGTCATGGTACTTGGGCAGGCCAGCAGTAAAGCCAAGATTGAATACTGGCGCATGGAATGTCACCAGTTGCCAGCAAATCTAGTGGGCAATCCAAATTCACGCAGCGAGATTCGCCAGCTATTGGAAGACGCCAAGAAATCTGGAAACACGTTGGAATCGGCGCTCAGAGACTGGGCAAAATCGATGATTACGAAAGGGGATCGTGATCTACAGCCAGATAAATGGGCGAAAGGAAAATGGATTCCTGGTGACGTTAGCAAGGCAATAGGAAAGTTGTTGCCAGATGCGTCACCGGCATCAGCACTTACTTACTGGTCGCGCCTCGAAGCCGCGTTCCACGACACCTTGCGCCACTACACGCTGGAGCGCGACGCCGACGACATCCGTCTCGACTGGCTGAAAGCGGTGCGTGCGGCCCTGCGCGACGCGTGGGCGCAGCACGCTGCCAGCGTTTCCACAGGCGACGCCTGGGCAATCCGGGCGCTGGTTCGCGCTGAGGGTGCAGTTGGCAAACAACTCAAATCTCTGAATGAAGAAATCGCTAAATATGAAACCCATCGCAAGGAACAGGAGCAAACAGCATGAGCGGATTCATCGTCTGGTTAGAAAAACTCAACGAGTCGGACACTAAGGTTCGCGCGGTCTTACGCCACAGCCTAGCTTTCGATCCTGGACAACACATTCCGGCTTTTCCCTATGTCGAACCTTTTCTTAAAGGTGAGGAATCCAGTTGGCGTCGCAACGCGCATTACCTTGTTGCAGCGCTGTGGGCATCGCACTGGCGCGAGGGTCAAGTAGCAACAAAAATTGAAATTGCGCAAGCAGTCGGCTTGCACGACAAAGAGCGCCGAGACAAACTAAATGGAACCGAGCGAAGCAAACTGACCAGCACCGAACGCCGCTTCATATCGTTGCTCGACGCCGACGAAGATCAACTGCCACACCGCTTGCGCCAGATGATCGCCTTGATAGGTGAACAAGCTGTTGATTTTGAAAGCTTGCTCGATGACTTGCTGCACTGGAAGAGCGAAGCCAAACCCATCCAAAACCACTGGGCACGTGATTTTTATCGCACAGTGAATCCCTAAGCGAAACTCAATCTGAAACTGAAATGGAGATCACCGAATGAAAACTCTTATCGAAATTCACATCCTGCAAAACTTTGCACCGTCCAACCTCAACCGTGACGACACCGGCGCGCCCAAAGACGCTTTTTTTGGTGGCACGCGCCGGGCGCGGGTATCGAGCCAATGCAACAAGCGGGCGGTGAGACAATTTTTTGACGAAAAGGTTCGCCAAGGTGTATTCAGTGTGGATGAACTGGCGGTGCGCACCAAGCGCGTTTATCAAGCCATCGTCGATGCACTTAAAGACAAAGACAAACGCGACCCAAAGGACGTGTGCGCAAAAGCCGAAATCGCACTGTCTTACGTCAAGCTCAATGTGGCGGACGGTGACAAGACGCAATATCTGCTGTTCCTTGGTCACCGCGAAATTGCTGCACTCGCAACGGTCATTGATGAATGCTGGGATCAAATTGTTGCAGTCGAAGTGGACGTCGGAGATAAGCCCAAAGTCAAGCCCAAGAAAGCCGCTGCAAAAAGCGCGCCGAAGGAAGTCCAAGCGCGTATCGAAGCAGCGTTCAACGGCGGCAAGGCAGTGGATGTGGCTTTGTTTGGACGCATGCTGGCCGACATGCCCGAGAAAAACCAAAACGCCGCCTGCCAGGTTGCCCACGCCATTTCGACCCATGCGGTGGAGCGTGAATTTGATTTCTACACGGCAGTGGACGACCTCAAGCCGGAAGACACCGCCGGTGCCGACATGATGGGCACGGTGGAATTCAACTCAGCCTGCTACTACCGCTATGCCGTCGTCGATTGGGCAAAGCTGATTGAAAACCTGCAAGGCGACGAGGAACTAGCAGCCAAAGGTTTGCGCACCTTCTTGCAAGGCTTCGTAATGGCCGAGCCAACCGGCAAACAAAACAGCTTTGCAGCGCACAATCCGCCGGAATTGGTCGCTGTGACGGTTTGTCACGACAGCGCGCCGCGCAACCTCGCCAATGCGTTTGAGACGGCGATACGTGCCAAGGCGGATGAGTCACTGACGTGCAAATCCGCGAATGCGCTGGTCATGAAGGGTGTGGCATTAGAAAAAGCTTATCCGCGCAATGGGCAGACTTTTGTACTCAACCTTGCAGATGCCGAAATCAACGGCTTCGGAAAAGTCAACCATACTTTGGATGAAGTATTGGACGATGCGCTCAAAGCCATAAAGGGTTGAAGCCATGCCCACTCTGCTTTTACGACTGGTTGGACCAATGCAGTCCTGGGGTACGACCAGCCGTTTCGATCAGCGTGACACTGGCAAAGAACCCAGCAAATCAGGTGTGGTCGGTTTGTTAGCTTCTGCGCTTGGTATAGACCGGGAGGTGTGGGACGACCAATTGAAAGCGCTGGCTTTGCTCAAGATGGCTGTGCGCCACGATCGCCCTGGCGTGTTGAAGCGCGACTATCAAACAGCTCAGAACATCATTGCAGCAAACCATTCAAAAGTTCATGAAACCGCTGTAACCACACGCGATTACTTAGCGGATGCTGCATTCTTAGTCGGGTTGGAAGGCCCTGATCAAAGCCTTCTTGAATGCGCCCAATCGGCGCTACAAAACCCGATCTGGCCGCTCGCGCTAGGGCGCAGATCCTATGTCCCTACCGAACCTATTTGGCTCGATAGCGGTATTGTCAATGCACCGTTGCTCGAGGTGATTGCATCCATACCGTGGATATCGACAATTCGACATGGGGAACCCGCTCCCAAACGCTTGTTGGTATCGATTGATTCAGAAGACAACAGTGGTTCGCTACGCATGGATCAACCTTTGTCATCGTTCACCGAGCGGCGCTTTGGTGCGCGTTATGTCTGTACCGAATGGGTGAATTTGCAGCTGGAGGATGTACATGCACCTGTTTAGAGTCCACCTCAATCCGCGCTGCAAAGAGGCCCGCCGCGACTTGGCTGACCCCTATCAGATGCACGCCACCCTTTGTCGGGTGTTTTTTCCACAGGCAACAAAGTGCCCACCGAATGCGCTGCTATGGCGCTTGGAGCCAGAAACAGATCGATATGGGCGAGCACGCATGCTGATCCAGTCTCGTGAGTCACCTGACTGGACAAAGGTACCTGCTGATTGGCTGGCTACGCCCCTGTTTGATGCAGATCTCCAAGTGAATCCGGGCATCGACTTGACTCATAAACTATCACTCGACACGCTGCATGTCGGTCAGGGATTCCGATTCAGGCTACGTGCCAACCCGAGCAAAAGTGTGCAGGGCAAGCGGGTGGGTATCCTTCATCCTGAGGCACAGCGAAGCTGGCTGTTGCGCAAAGGGAATCAGCATGGATTCAGCTTGCCTGAGACTGCCTCGCCGGATTACTTTGATGCCTCGCGCAGTTCTGAGTGCCACTCTTATCCCAACGTGCACGTTTCACAAGAACATTTTCTCAATGGTCATCAGCAAAATGGCAACGCTATTCGAGTCTATTCTGTGCTGTTCGATGGGATTCTGACGGTGAATGACCCCGCACAATTCAGACGAGCACTGGAAAACGGCATTGGTCATGGCAAGGTGCTTGGGCTGGGCTTGTTGTCTGTAGCCCCATTGAAAGCATGAGCATAAATTCTCTGCCGCCCCTTAAACCGATACAAATCAAGGAACGCCTGTCGGTTCTGTACATCGAACACGGTCAACTTGATGTGCTTGACGGGGCTTTCGTTGTCGTTGACCAAAACGGCGTACGTACCCACATCCCTGTTGGCGGGGTTGCTTGTTTGATGCTGGAACCTGGTACCCGTGTCTCACACCCAGCATGTGCTCTTGCTGCCCGCGTTGGGACGTTGTTGGTTTGGATTGGTGAAGCTGGTGTCAGGCTGTATTCCGCTGGACAGCCTGGAGGTGCCAGATCTGACAAATTGCTTTATCAGGCACGCCTTGCACTGGATGATACTTTGCGGCTGAAAGTGGTGCGTAAGATGTATGCGCTTCGATTTGGAGAGGAGTCTCCGCATCGCCGTTCAGTCGAACAATTGAGAGGCATCGAGGGAGCACGTGTCCGTGAAACTTACAAACGCATTGCAGCCAAATATGGTATCGAGTGGGTGGCCCGCAACTACGACACCAGTGACTGGGACAAAGGCGACTTGCCCAATCGTTGTTTATCAGCGGCAACTTCTTGCCTTTATGGTGTGACCGAAGCAGCCGTTCTGGCTGCGGGATATGCACCAGCCATTGGTTTCATACATACAGGCAAGCCTTTGTCGTTTGTGTACGACGTGGCTGACGTGTACAAATTTGATATCGTTGTTCCGCTGGCCTTTCGTATAGCAGCGCGCTGCCCAGCCAATCCAGAGCAGCAAGTACGGCTTGCTTGTCGAGACGTGTTCCGCGAATCCAAACTGCTCGAAAAAATAATTCCCGGCATTGAAGAGATGCTTGCTGCCGGCGAAATAGAACCACCCGAACGCTTCGAAGAGCAAGTGGGACCCGCAATACCTAACCCTGAGTCCATTGGCGATGTTGGTCATCGTAGTTGAAAACGCACCCCCAAGACTTCGCGGGCGACTCGCGATCTGGCTGCTAGAAATTCGCGCAGGAGTCTATGTGGGAAACTATTCTGCCAAGGTACGGGAGTACATTTGGAGTCAAGTTGCGACAGGTATTTATCAAGGCAGTGCTGTAATGGCGTGGCGTGCGAGCAATGAGGCGGGATTTGATTTCATTACGCTTGGACAGAATCGACGAATCCCTGTAGAAATTGACGGAGCAAAGCTCGTAAGTTTTTTGCGGCCAGATGATGAAAGAGTTCTTTAAAAATTTGGATTCTTGGAACCAAGATTCGGTACGTTTCGGGTACATTGTTTTTTGTTTGTAAATCAATGAGTTAAAAGAAGTGTGTTCCCCGCTCACGCGGGGATGAACCGGCCACGATCCACCGAATCGAGCTTTTGTAGAAGTGTTCCCCGCTCACGCGGGGATGAACCGCAGTATCGCTTCTCCGGATACAAAGGTCATTTGTGTTCCCCGCTCACGCGGGGATGAACCGCGCGATGACCTTCAAACGAGACTCAAGCCGAAGTGTTCCCCGCTCACGCGGGGATGAACCGAACTCACACCAAAAACAAAGGGATTGGGATTAGTGTTCCCCGCTCACGCGGGGATGAACCGTCACGGAGTTGTCAGAGACAGAACGCGGCGACGTGTTCCCCGCTCACGCGGGGATGAACCGCATCAGCAACCGTGACATTTATAGTGGCCGCAGTGTTCCCCGCTCACGCGGGGATGAACCGACAACGGGCAACTTCCGCAGCCACAGCAAATCGTGTTCCCCGCTCACGCGGGGATGAACCGGTACAACACCTGATGGTTTGCAGGTGCGCTAAGTGTTCCCCGCTCACGCGGGGATGAACCGATGCTGTTTGACCTGCAAGAGGCGCGGCTGGTGTGTTCCCCGCTCACGCGGGGATGAACCGTTCAACATAACACGCACCATCGTTTGCGGGGAAGTGTTCCCCGCTCACGCGGGGATGAACCGACTGTGACGTACACCATGAGCCGCATGGTATCGTGTTCCCCGCTCACGCGGGGATGAACCGTCCACCGCCAAACCGAACACGGTATTGGGGTTGTGTTCCCCGCTCACGCGGGGATGAACCGCAGTCAAACGATGCCTATGGCCGCAAAATTGAGTGTTCCCCGCTCACGCGGGGATGAACCGAATCTGACAGCGACGTGCAGTATGTCCGGGTTGTGTTCCCCGCTCACGCGGGGATGAACCGCCTCCGTCACGCTGTCGCCAAGCATGGTGGTGGTGTTCCCCGCTCACGCGGGGATGAACCGCGCATCCTCCAATGCGCGCATCATCCAAGGTGGTGTTCCCCGCTCACGCGGGGATGAACCGAATTGTTCGCGTTCGGTAGTGTTCATGCTTGCGTGTTCCCCGCTCACGCGGGGATGAACCGAGTACACGGCATTTAAGCGTTTCATGCAGGAAGTGTTCCCCGCTCACGCGGGGATGAACCGGCCAGCATGGCCGCAGCGTGCGAGCAGGCGGGGTGTTCCCCGCTCACGCGGGGATGAACCGCCGGTTCAGCCGCTAAGCTGGCGCGTCTATTAGTGTTCCCCGCTCACGCGGGGATGAACCGCTATCGACGATGTTTCCGGGAAACAGGGTCTTGTGTTCCCCGCTCACGCGGGGATGAACCGCATAGGTGTTGCGGGCGATGGGGCTGGCTACGGTGTTCCCCGCTCACGCGGGGATGAACCGACTGATGTTTTGATGGAACTGAGCGCAGCGGGGTGTTCCCCGCTCACGCGGGGATGAACCGTACTGGTTTGACCAGCGCGTTACGAATGTAAAGTGTTCCCCGCTCACGCGGGGATGAACCGACTGGCCAGGATGCGTTTACTGCAGCATAGGGGTGTTCCCCGCTCACGCGGGGATGAACCGGCTATTGGTCGGGTTTGCCTGCCGGTATTCTGGTGTTCCCCGCTCACGCGGGGATGAACCGAGCTTGACAATTTCGCTGATGATTGCAATGAGGTGTTCCCCGCTCACGCGGGGATGAACCGCTATCTATAGTGTGGGCACTTCGCCCAACTGGGTGTTCCCCGCTCACGCGGGGATGAACCGCGACGCGGTTTTTCTGCTGGCCGACGAAGGGGGTGTTCCCCGCTCACGCGGGGATGAACCGTATTCATCTCTGCGATCTCGCTTTCCCTCATAGTGTTCCCCGCTCACGCGGGGATGAACCGTATCAGATTGCAGGTGGATATTGCATGAATCCGTGTTCCCCGCTCACGCGGGGATGAACCGTTTGGTTGATGAATGAAGCCCGTTTCGTGGGCGTGTTCCCCGCTCACGCGGGGATGAACCGAACTCTCTGTGGTTGACGCGGCCACCTTGTCAAGTGTTCCCCGCTCACGCGGGGATGAACCGGTTGCCTTGTTTGTGGTGCCTGTCAGGATTGCGTGTTCCCCGCTCACGCGGGGATGAACCGAACCAACGGACGAATAAACGCCATAGCGTCAAGTGTTCCCCGCTCACGCGGGGATGAACCGACCACTGTCTGAATGCGTGGTTGATCGAAAACGTGTTCCCCGCTCACGCGGGGATGAACCGCAAGTCGCACTGGGCGACGTCGTTGCCGACCTGAGTGTTCCCCGCTCACGCGGGGATGAACCGATCAGGTCGGTTTCTTCAATCTTGTAGCCGCGGTGTTCCCCGCTCACGCGGGGATGAACCGCTCCGGCTCGGTCGCCGGAACTGAACTATAGGGTGTTCCCCGCTCACGCGGGGATGAACCGACGCAGCGAGGAATTATTCCAACAAAGTGAAAGTGTTCCCCGCTCACGCGGGGATGAACCGTTTGCATCGTATTGCTGGGTACTGCCATGATAGTGTTCCCCGCTCACGCGGGGATGAACCGGTTTTGGCGTGGGTATTGCACCAAGCCTACCCGTGTTCCCCGCTCACGCGGGGATGAACCGCAAGCGCCAAGATACCAGCAGGCAGACCAGACCGTGTTCCCCGCTCACGCGGGGATGAACCGCTATTGGTGTTGTGTTCGGCGTTGCTGTTTGTGTGTTCCCCGCTCACGCGGGGATGAACCGGGGACGGTTACGGGTAAACCTGCCGTGATTGCGTGTTCCCCGCTCACGCGGGGATGAACCGCCTGCACGGCACTGATGTAGGCTCGAACTGCGCGTGTTCCCCGCTCACGCGGGGATGAACCGTTCCGCTAGATTCACCAATAACAGGCGGCGATGTGTTCCCCGCTCACGCGGGGATGAACCGCGCACGTAAACGCGCCGGGGGTCTGGCAGGCCGTGTTCCCCGCTCACGCGGGGATGAACCGGCCACGCCCAGGGCGGCGGCCTGTTTTTGTGCGTGTTCCCCGCTCACGCGGGGATGAACCGCGGCGCGTCTGGACCGCAGGCGCGGCAGCACCGTGTTCCCCGCTCACGCGGGGATGAACCGTATCGACGACTGATCATGGGTTGGTTGCATTGGTTTGTTCTGCCGCCAGCATTTGCCTGACCCACCCCTGCAACGCCCTCAGCCGCTCGGCGTTCTCATGGCAGGTCTGGTAGTTGGCGGCAACGGTTGCGGCAACGGCAGAGAGCGCAAGTCCTGCGGTGGGCGCATCAGCATCTGCGGGGGCTGTAGGCAGCTCACCTGCGGCGGCAGCGTCGTGCAGGCGCACAAAGCCACGGTTGATAGTGCAAGCAGCATCAGCTTGAACGGGCACATAGACGGGAACCTCCTTAATGATGGTGTCGCCCTTCTCGCGGACGATGCGGACACGGTCGACGTATTCGGTGACGATCTTGACGGTGGCTTGCGCCTGCCGCGCGCGCACGGCGGCAGCCTGCAGGATTTGCTGCGCAATGGCGGCATCCCACCGCGCTTGAACGTGGCTCGCGCCCTTGACCCAGCCAAAGCCAATCAGCGCGGCCGACAGTCCAGCCAATGCCAGCAGCCGGTACGGCCATGCGATCAGGCTCATGGAGCCTCCCCGATGCAATGCCGGTATTCAGCCTCGCGCCGCTTGGCCAGCCCGCCGCAAAGCCGCGCATTGGCGGGCAGCGCGCAGTCCTTGCCCTGGAAGAATCGCCAGCGCAACAACTCGGAACAAGCTCCAGCGTAGTCCCCACCGTTGAGTTTCCTGACCAGCGATGACTGGCAGAACGCTCGGCTGCCGACGTTGTACGCAAAGTCCACATACGCGTCGTACTCACGCTGAGCTAGCGGCACGGTCACGCAGGTTTTGAGCGCCCCCTCAAACTTCTGCACGTCGGTCAGCGCCCGCACCAATGCCGTCGGCGGCGTAGTGGTGTCGCCCAGTTTCACCCCGGTGGTCGTGCCAAAGCCAATGGTCAGCACATCGCCCTTGACCGGAATCACCGCGCGCTCGGTGTAGCCCTCGTTCATGACAATTCCCACCAGCGCAGCAGCAGATAGTGAAAGCGCTGCAACCGTGCTTCGACGCGGCGGGATCATGGGTGCATCTCCGGGTGCCGCTCCTGGTGCCTCTCCTGGTGCATCCTCGGCTGCGCCACGATGCGCGCTACCGCCTCGCCAATGCTCGCACCAAACGCCAGCAGCACGAACACGCCGCGCGGCAACACGTCGTCAAACAGCGGCACGATCACTTCGGCCGCCGTAAAGAGCGCAGCCAGCAGCGCCAAACGAATGCTCCAGGCACGGCGCAACACCCGCCGCCAGTCCTCCACCAGCAGGCAAATCGTTGGTTTGGTGGTCATTGCGCACCCCCCATCAGCTTCAACTTGATGGCCGCCCCCACTAGCAGCGCGGCCAAGATGCCGGTGGTCACAACCTTGATGCTGGTCTGCCACGCCGTGCGCCGGGCATCACGCCAGGCTGCCAACAGATCGCGCAGTTCGCGGATATCGCGCGCCGCGTGACCATTCTCCAGCCCCAGATGCGCCAGACAGCGTTCGGCACCGCGCTCTGCAGCGTGCGCCAGAAGTTCATCAAAATCCTCGCGGCGCAGCAGCAGCATGTTCTCCACCACGGTGGGCACCTGTTGATCCGATTCACTCATTTCAACCTCCAAAATAGTCTGTACTCACACCGGAAAGGTCTGCTGGGCCACCGGCGCTTGCGTAGCCAACCCGTTGCTGATCTGCACCCGATCGCCCACGTTTAGCGACTCCAGCGTGCGCACCGTCATCGCGCCCTGCGTTGTGGCCACCCGCAGCACCGCGCCACTTGCCTGCACCACTGAGCCCAGCACCACAGACGATGGGCTGAGTAGGCGTGTGAGTTCTTTAAGTGCAAACGTCATCTGGGCTGCTCCAGGGGGGTACCCGTAAACGGGGCGTCCAGCAGGGCCAGCGGCGAGACGCAGGAGATTACGCAGTGCGGCTCAACCGCTGAGGCACGTGATAGCGTCTTGCCGTCAACTACCAGGGCGAAGACTTCACTGCCAAGCGTGAGTGTGATGGGATCGGTAACGCCAATGGCGGCAAAGTCAGTCAGCGAGGCCACTTCGACCTGCGCGATCCAGAACGGGCTGTCTTCGTCGCACGAGAGGGTGGCCTGCACGATCCGGATGCTCTGCCCCTTGCAGCTGAGCTCGGGCAGATTCATCACCGCCTGCAGCCGGGCGTCCTCCAGCAGCGACCAGGAAGTGGCAAACCGCCGCTGAACCGGATCAACGCTGGTGACGGCGTAGCCCAGCGCATGGCTATCGCTTACCTGCTGATGGACTGCGGACTCCGGTTCAAATCCGCCCTTGCACCCAATTAGTAAGCGTTCGGATGTTTGTCCTTGAATTGCGGAGATTCGCTTGAACTACAGTCAGTCCGACCGCTCATATCCTCAAGCAAAGGTTTTTGTGCTCGGAGATGTTTGAAATGGCTGAATTTTTTTGATGTCGAAGGTATCCCGGTTTCACTGGGCAATGTGCCAGGGACTCCGTTGCTGATTTCTAACTGGCGCGCCGTCATCATTCACCATACCGCGCCCGGCAACGGCTACATGAGTTCGTTCTGGATCACAACGAATCGGCGAAGTGGGTCAGTTTCAGTTTGGCGTCAGCAGTCGGCGCCAAATGCAGCCAAAACGTGAGCCCTACCCCGCCTCCCCCATCACCCAAACCGGCCCTCGAAGCGCTTTATGCATATGTCCTTTGCGACTGCCCGGATTTGCCAGCCGCCTGACCATTTCGCAGTTGCCAGATAACGTATCCGCACTGGCCAGATAAAAAGCTTCAGCCGTGCGCGGGCGCGGCAACCCTACCCAATCCTGCGCGTGTGAAGCATTGATGGCATGGTAAACCGCCATCACCTTCACCTCGTCGGGTCGATCCTGTGGCGACAGCCTGTCCAGCGCAGCGGTCATCCATTCCAGCGTGGTCAGGCGGTGCCCCATCAGGAACCCCCGCTCAGTAAGCCCGTAGGCAACATCACGTTTGCCAATCAGATAGTCATCGGCCTTGCCCAGATCATGCAGCAGTGTGGCCAGTATCAACACATCCACATTCACCATCGTGTCACCCTGCGCCGTGCGCAATGCCTTGGTAGCCACGTCCACGCTGTGCGTGAACAAGCCGTGCCTGCCTGCATGGTGATGCTTGATGGAGGCAGGCGCCGTCACAAAACTGCGCCAGCGTCCTGGTTGATGCCAGAACACCGCGTTGAACCAGGCGCGCCCCTGACGCGAAAGCTGGCTCCAGAGCGCTTCAAAGTCAGCCAGCACATCCTCTGATCGGGATGCCCTGGGCAACCAGTCCACAGGAAAGGTATCGATCAGGTTCAGATCCGGGTTCACCGCTTCGGCGCGGTAGACACCACGCACCACCAGGGCGTCACCATCCTC
>Ga0172370_10004406_pt1 | contig 18867 bp, 18 predicted proteins | sample LakKiv5m_FD_114538 | JGI IMG/M metagenome (GOLD analysis project Ga0172370, IMG submission 114538) | Freshwater microbial communities from Kabuno Bay, South-Kivu, Congo - kab_022012_11.5m | ecosystem: Environmental > Aquatic > Freshwater > Lake | place: Democratic Republic of the Congo...
ACTGTTCCACATCCAAAGCGAGATTTACCAATCGGCACAGTTCGTAGCATTTATCGTCAGGCGGGTTGGTCTTGGTCAGAGAAAAAGTGAGGCTCTATGCGTTATCCAGTTGTCATTCACAAAGATTCAAATAGCGATTACGGCGTGACCGTTCCAGATGTATCTGGTTGTTTCAGCGCAGGTCAGACTGTTGATGAAGCATTACAAGAAGTAGCAGAAGCCATTGAGTGCCATTTAGAAGGTTTATTAATGGATGGAGAATCTATTCCTGTTCCCCACTCAATTGAATATTATCAAAATAACTCTGAATATGTTGGCGGGATTTGGGCAGTTGTTACGATTGATTTGGCTAAACTATCAAGTAGAACAACACGAGTTAATATCACGTTGCCTGAAAGAGTTTTGAATTTAATGGATAAATTCGCCGCCGAAAATGGCGAAACTCGTTCTGGGTTAATTGCACAAGCCGCGATTGAATATATTGCGGCACACGAGAACGCTTAAAACAGTCAGCAAGTCTTGCACAACAAAACGCCGCCGAACAAAGCGTGCACCTGACGTGTGGGAGTCTGCGGGATTTTCGAGCATTTTTCTGGCTTCAAGTTTTTCCTGCTCCCAAGCAGAATCCACGCCCGCCCACACGTCCCTACGGGATAACGCAAACCGTTAGGCAACTTTCACCATAAACCTACCATCACTCGGTAGGTTTTTTTATTTTAGCGGTATGATGGTGAACCAAAATAAATTGATGGGAGAACAAAAAGGATATGGTGGATCGAAACTTCGGCTACATTTTGAACGTGGCATCCACCGGCGCGTATCAAGCGACACCGCTCTACGCAACCTACTCCGCCACAAAAGGTTTTGTCCTGCTTTTCACCGAAGCGTTAAACTACGAACTCAGAAACGCGGGCGTGAAGTGTATTTCGGTAGCGCCGGGCGTCACCGAAACCGAGTTTCATAAAGTCGCGGGACAGCAATACGGTTGGTATCACCGCATGACGATGATGAAGAGCGAAGATGTTGCAAGGATCGGAATCGCATCCATGCTCAAAGGCAAACCCAGTTTAGTCGTCGGTTTAATGAACGCGATCACCATCTGGCTCAACCGTTTTTCACCCCACAGCCTGTCCACTGCATCCGCTTATTATCTTATGAAGTAACTAAGGTTAATCACTCTCTCTCAAACTATGAACACCTCTCGCCCCATCTCTCACCTCATCGAACCACAGCACACCATCGAAGGCGCGGGCGTGTTACTGCGCCGCTCCATCGCGCCGCACGTTTCCAACAAGTACGATCCTTTTCTACTCTTCGATCATTTCGCTTTCAACAAACCCATCGAAGGCCCGCCCGTCGGCTTCCCCATGCACCCGCATCGCGGCATCGAGACCGTCACCTACATGATCGAAGGCTCCGTTCATCATCGCGACAGTTTGGGCAACGCCGGTTTGATCGGCCCTGGCGACGTGCAGTGGATGACGAGCGGGCGCGGCATCATGCACGAAGAAATGCCGCGTCGGGGTCCGAGCGGCGTCATCAATGGTTTTCAGTTGTGGGTGAATCTTCCGGCAAAATTAAAGATGACGACGCCGCGCTATCAAGAAGTAAACGCGGCGACGATCCCCACCGTGACTCACAACGGTGCCGCCGTCCGCCTCGTGGCAGGCGGATTCAACGGGCGGCTGGGTCCCGTCACCGAGATCGCTGCCTCACCGTTGTACATGGAAGTCAACATGAGTCCGGCAGCGTCGTTTTCAATTTCCATTCCGCGCGGACACACCGCCCTCGCCTATCTCTTTGAAGGTTCGGGGCGCTTCGGCGCGGATCGTGATGAAGTTGAATCGGTACACATGATCGTATTCGACGATGGCGATCAGATCGAAGCGCAAAGCGAAAGCGGCGCGCGTTTCATGCTCATCGCCGGTGCGCCGTTTGGCGAGCCGATTGCCCCTTACGGCCCCTTCGTCATGAACACGCCCGAAGAGATTCGTCAGGCGTTGATGGAATTGAGGAGCGGGACGTTTATCAAATAGATCAATCCTCTCCCACGAAGTTGCACTAAAAATAATCGCTCTTAACCGGAATCAAGGAGGTCAATGTCATGCTGAGGAGCGAAGCGACGAAGCATCTCGCGTTTTAGGGCGAGACCCTTCGCTTCGCTCAGGGTGACAGGGCACCTCCTTGAAACCCATCAGGAGCGAAAATAATTTCGTGTTCTAGTAGTCAGTCAAACCTGAAACTTTAGGTAGCCTAGCGCCTTGTGCGCGTGGATCGCCCACAAGGGGCTAAACTACGAAACTAAAAATTACATTTGACTGACCACTAGGGAAAAAGACGGTGATTACTTGGTGTTCACCACAAAATTAAACGTCGCCGTCTTGCCGTCACTTGCATCCTTAATGTTCAACAACAACTTGGGGTCAAAGATGCCGTCTGTTTTGTTCTGCGGCACGTCAGGGAAAAATAATTGTGAGGTGAGGATGGGACCATTCGGCGCTTGCACTTTAAAGTGAATGTGTTCGGTGCGCCCCGGATACAAACCCGGTATCCCCGTCGTCAACTGATAACGCCCCGCTTCATCCGTGAACTGATGCCCACGCAAGGTGTAACCCGTATTATCATACTGCCCGCTCGCATCTGCCTGCCAAAAATCTAACCATGCCTTCGCCACCGGTTTGCAATCTGTGGTGAGAACAAAACCGCTGACGACCAATTTGATTCCCTTGGTGTTTGATTCAAGCAATGAGGCGCGTTGAGGCGTGTTAGCTTTGTAATAGGGTCCTTCAGTCATCGCCGGAGTGAGCGACGCGGGTGCGACACATGAGATCGAAGGTGGTGCCGCCAATGCCTGCGTGGGCGATTGCGTGGGTGGGGCTGTCGGCGGCGCGGGGAGAGTCGGTGACACCGTAGAAATAGATACAGTTGGCGCGGATGTTGCTGCGATCTGTTGCGGCTGTCCGCAAGCCGTAAGCGTGAGCAACATCGCCAGACTCGCTAGTAGAAATTTTTGATTGATCATTCTCTCTTCTCCTTGAAGTGATATGGAGAGAATGATATGAGGAGTCTATGAAGAAAACGTGTGGAGATGATGGGAAAGAGATTAGAGATGACTCTTGAACTCATTCGACTCGTTGACGAACTCGCCGCCAACGCTTGGGCAGCGCACACGAATCAGATCGTCAGCGGCTGGCGGCTGCGCTGGAATGACGGCGTCACCGGACGGGCCAATTCGGTTTGGGCAGGATCGTTGGGCAATGATCAGATCACGTTTGAAGATCGAATCCAGATCGCCGAAGAGTTTTATCGGCGCCGCAACACTCATCCCAAATTCCACATCTGCCCGGTGACTCAACCCGCCAATTTAGATTCGATTCTCGAAGCGCGCGGCTACGTCATCATCACCCCAACCGATGTGCAGATCGCCTCTGTCGCCGCAGTGATCGAGCGTTCTGCTTCGCGCTATGAAGTGACGGTCTCTGAAAATCTCACCGCGACGTGGTTCGAATCATTTTGCCGACTCAGTGAGCAAACCGACGCACGCGCGATCAATGCCCGACGCGAAATTCTGCGGCACATCGCGCCGCGCGCGGGTTATGCCTTGCTGAAGATAGATGATCAAAATGCAGCCGTGGGGTTGGGCGTGGTGGAGCGCGGCTGGATTGGACTCTTCAGCATTGATACGGGTGCGGCGTTTAGAAAGCGCGGCGGCAATGGACGATGATGATCGTTCAACCGAAATATGTAGCGAAGCAATTGGCTGAAGAAGCGATGCAAGAGGTGGAAGAGAAGTTGTCTTTGCCCAAGACTCTATCCACGCGCACCACGATTTGATTCTGAAGCAGAATAGAATCAAATTGAGACGAGATGGCAGACGGGTAGAACAAGGCTTCGTAGTCGTCAATCATTTCCGCGGCGAGTGGTTTGCCCAACAGGCTGATCACTTGATCCTTCGTCGTCTTTCCTAAACTGATCCCCTCATAACAAACGGGACTCGCCAACGGTGTCGCCGTCGCCGCTGTGGGCGGCTTCGATGTTGAGGGTGGCAGAGTCGGCGCCACCGTGGAGGGTGATGAATCTTGTGTCGGCTTCATCGGCGTGGCGGCGGATGAAAAATTACACGCCAGCGCAGCCATCAGCAAAGTCATCAAAAAAACAGCGGCGGATGATTTACGGTTTCTTCTGAATGCCCTCAGATGACTCAAAATAGCTCGCGTGCAATTTAAACTAATGTGAGGGAAACACACAGGGTAGCTTCGGTATAGTATGAACGACTAAAGCCCGCAAGAAGTGACATTTCGTTTCGGGGGTTCAACCATTGCTAAGATTTTTAAGTTGTGCCGTAGAAACCCGATGCTATAATCGTTTCGTCCCTCCTCGCATCACTAATTACTAATTACTATTTACTACTCATGTCCTTCGTCCACCTGCACACCCACTCCGAATACTCCCTCCTCGACGGCTTGAGCAAGATCAAGAAGCTCGCCGCGCGCGCGAAGGAGTTGAACATGCCGGCGCTGGCGATCACCGATCACGGCGCGATGTTCGGGGTAATTGAGTTTTACAAATCGTGCAAGAGCGAAGGCGTCAAACCGATCATCGGCATCGAAGCCTATATGGCGGCGCGCGGCATGGCGGATCGTGACGCGCAAAAAGATCGCAAGTCGGCGCACCTGCTTTTGCTGGCGCAAAACGAAACCGGCTACAAAAATCTTTTGCAGATCGCCACCGCGTCGCAGCTCGAAGGCTTCTATTATTATCCGCGCATTGACCACGATTTTTTGGCGAAGCACGCCGAAGGGTTGATCTGCACTACCGGCTGTTTAGCGGCTGAGACGCCGCGCGCCCTCGTTGACGGGCGCAGCGACGATGCGCGCAAGACTCTGGATTGGTATTACGAAGTCTTCGGCAAAGACAATTTTTATTTTGAATTGCAAGATCACGAGATCCCCGAACTTCGTCAACTCAACAAAGTCTTGCTCGAGATCGCCCCGCGCTACAACGCGCAGTTCGTCGCCACCAACGACGTGCATTACATCAAGCAGGAAGATCACGCTCTGCAAGATATTTTGTTGTGCATTCAAACCGGCGCACTGGTCAGCGAAAAAGATCGTATGCGGATGACCGACCCTTCCTATTATTTGCGCTCCGCCGAAGAGATGAAAGCGATCTTCGGTCACATCCCCGGTGCCATTGAAAACACGCTGCTCATCGCCGAGCGCTGCAACGTTGATCTCAGTTTCAAAGGCTATCACCTGCCGCACTTCGACGTGCCGCGGGGCTACACGCTCGAGTCGTATTTGCGACATTTGTGCGAAGAAGGACTCCGCATCCGCTACGGAGACCGCGCCACTCACGATCCAACGGTGCGCGAGCGATTCGAATACGAGCTGCGCGTGATCATCGAGATGGGCTTCGCCGCCTACTTCCTTATCGTGTGGGACTTGTGCCGCTTCTCGCGCGAAAAAGGAATCTGGTACAACGCGCGCGGGTCAGCCGCCGGTTCCATTATTGCCTACTGCCTCGACATCACCATGGTCGAGCCGCTTGAACACGATCTGATCTTCGAGCGATTTTTAAATCCGAGTCGCGTCTCGATGCCCGATATTGATTTGGATTTTCAAGATGATCGCCGCTACGAACTGCTGCAATACACCTCGCAGAAATACGGTTCCGATAAAGTAGCGCAGATCATCACCTTCGGCACGCTCGGCGCGCGCGCCGCCATCCGCGATGTGGGGCGTGTTCTCAATGTAGACCTGAATCAAAAAGTGGACCCAGTGGCAAAAACATTGCCCAACATTCCGGGCAAGCCGATCACTATTGCCCAAGCACTGGAAGATGTCGCCGAGTTCAGAGAAAAATACGACGAAGACGAAGAAGTGCAAAAGATGGTGGACACCGCGCGCGGTTTAGAGGGTGTGGTACGTAACGCTGGAACACACGCCGCCGGAGTCGTCATCACCGACAAGCCGATCACCGATTACATCCCACTTCACCGCCCCACCAAAGGCACCGGCGAAGATTCTCCGATCAGCGCGATGACTCAATTCGAGATGGAGATTCTCGACGGGCTGGGTTTGCTCAAAGTAGATTTTCTGGGCTTGCGATCATTGACCATCATGGCGCGTGCCTGTGAGTTCATCCAGCAGCGTCACGGCGTGGACTTCAACATCAACAACATCCCCACCGACGATCCTGCCATTTACGATCTGGTGAGTCGCGGCGACGTGGCAGGAGTCTTCCAAGTGGAAGGCACGGGCATGAGGCGTTTCTTGATTGACATGAAACCCAAGAAGCTCGATCACATCATCGCCATGATCTCGCTCTATCGTCCGGGTCCAATTGACTTCATCCCGTCATACATCAAACGCTTTCACGGCGAAGAACCGATCACCTATCGCCACCCCTTGTTGGAACCGATTCTCAAAGACACTTACGGCATCACCGTGTATCAAGAACAATTGATGCGCGCCGCGGTGAGCATGGGCGGCTACACCGCCGCCGAAGCCGACGTCCTTCGTAAAGTCGTCGCCAAGAAAAAGGGCGAAGACATGATCAAGCAGCGCCAAAAGTTTGTGGGCGGCTGCGTGAAGAATGGCATTGACGAAACGACGGCAAATTTAATTTTTGACGATTGGGAAGAGTTCGCCAGATACGGTTTCAACAAATGTTTGCCAGCCGAGACCGAAGTGATTGACGCACAAACGGGGCGCATGATCCGCATCGGCGATCTTGTCAACGGCAAAGCCACCATCGAGCGCACCCTGACCCTCACCTGTGACACCGATACGCTAAGACTCAAACGCGGCGTAGTCACAGACGCGATACACAATGGAGTCAAACGAGTCTATCGCCTGACCACGCAACTTGGGCGGCAGATCGAAGCCACGTCGAATCATCCTTTCTTCACGTTTGACGGTTGGCGCATGTTGGGCGAATTAAAAATTGGCGATCAGATCGCCCTGCCGCGCCTCATCCCTACTGAAGGCAAAAAGAAATGGGCAGACCATGAAGTGATCGTGCTGGGGCATTTGTTAGCAGAAGGCAATCTGTGTCATCCGCATGGCGTGTATTTCTATTCGCAAAATGACGCCTACTGCAAAGACTACGTTACAAATTTAGAAAAATTCGAGAACACCGTTGCCTCTGTTGGCACGCACAAAACCACTTACAGCATCTACAGCAAACGCGCAGATCGTAAACGCGAGCCGGGCGTGATGCTATGGGCAAAACAACTTGACATTCTTGGCAAGAACGCCCGTACCAAAGAAATCCCTGCCGAGGTTTTTGAATTGAATAACAGACAGGTCGCGCTCTTGATCGCCCGAATGTGGGAAGGCGATGGACACATCAACGAGCGCGGACGAAGTTTATATTACGCCACCGCCTCGGAACGCATGGCGCGGCAACTTCAACATTTGTTGTTGCGTCTCAACATCATCAGCCGCTTACGCCGAGTCGTGTTCCCTTACCGTGATGGGCGAGTCGGTTATCAACTCTTCGTAACTGGACTCAATAATCTCAAGCCATTCGCAGAAAAGATCGCGGTTCACTTTATTAGCAAAGAGCATCAGGCAAAACTGGATCGTTTGGTTGATCTCGCACCTGCTTCGTCTGGCACGCGCGACGTGATCCCGTTAGGGGTCAAAGCGTTGGTTCGAGAAAGAAAGTCGGAGCGCGGTATCACTTGGGATAGGATGCGCGAACTTTCAGGCATTGCGCCGAGAGAATTGCATTGTTTAGCATCTCCCACAAAATCCGGCTTCACTCGCGAAACTGTTGGTCGCTTCGCAGAATTTTTTGAGTCGGAAGAGTTACGGCGCTACGCCGAAAGCGACGTGTATTGGGACAAGATCGTTTCGATTGAATACGCGGGCAGAAAAGAAGTTTTTGATCTCACCGTTCCCGAAACGCACAACTTCGTCGCCAACGATTTTATCGTCCATAATTCACACGCGGCCGACTACGCCGTGATCTGCGCCCAGACCGCATACCTCAAAGCCTACTATCGCGTCGAGTATATGACCGCCCTGCTCACCGCCGAAAAAGGCGACACGGCAAAAGTAGCGATGTACGTCACCGACGCGCGCAAAGGCGGCGTCCCCGTGATGCCGCCCGACGTAAATTACAGCGGACTCGATTTCACGATTGAAGATCAAGCCGACGGCAAGAGCGTGATCCGTTTCGGTCTGGGCGCGATCAAAAATGTGGGCGAGGGTCCCGTCGCCGAGATCATGCAAGCGCGGAGCGAAGGCGGCAAATTTAAATCGCTGGACGATTTTTGTCAGCGAGTCGATCTGCGGATCGTCAGCAAGCGCGCGTTGGAGTGTTTGGTCAAAGTCGGCGCGATGGACTCGCTGGGGAATCGATCTCAGATGCTTACCGGGATCGATTCGATCATCAGCGCCAGCAGCGCGGCGCACAAAGCCGATGACGTGGGGCAGTTCGACCTCTTCAGCTCGGCGGGCAGCCGCATGATGATCAGCGTTTCTCTACCCAAGAAAGTCAACGAGATCGATCTCAAAGAGAAACGCAAGTTTGAAAAAGATTTGATGGGAACGTACGTCTCGGATCATCCATTGATGGCGCGCATTGACGAAGTGCAATCGGTGGTGACCGCTTACAGCGGCGACATCGGCGAAGAACTCAACGGGCGTGCCGTCACCCTCGCCGGACAGATCACCCACATCCGCCCGCACACCACGCAAACGCAAAAGGCGATGGCGTTTGTGACAATGGAAGATTTACAAGGCTCGCTTGATCTGGTTATCTTCCCCAAGACGTGGGCAGATGTGCGCCAATGGCTTGAGGTGGATCAGATCGTCTTCGTCACGGGCAAAGTGGATGCGAAGGGAAGCAGCATCAAAATTTTGGTAGATACGATTGCGCGCGAAGTGAAGGTGACGGTGGCGCTTCAGGGATTGGGAAATAGAGGTCAGAGGTTAGAGGTTAGCAATCAGCAATTCCAAGTGGCAGAACCTGTTGCGGATTATGTGGTGAACGTTGTGGACGATGATCCATTTGCCGGAGCCGATCCATTTGATGACTCTGCGCCGAAGAAAAACGGCGGCGGTGGAAACGGGGTGACGGCATCCGCGCCCGAACCAAAGTTGAATCACGGTGACGCCGCCACCGCGCGCGGCGGCGAGTCGGCCTCCGCAGCCGTTGAGAACCCCCCTGCCGCGTTCGAGTCGCTCGGCGTTGTGGCGAGAAAATCAAACGGCGAATCGTCCAATCCGACCAATGGTAAAGCGAAACGGATCGTGATAACCTTGCCGCCAAGCGAGAACGTGGACGAAGGGCGGCGACAATTTAAACGTGTTTACGACGCGCTGATCAGTCATCCGGGTGATGATCGATTCATGGTAGACATCGTCGAGCGCGATCAACATTACAAGCTCGATTTTCCAAACGACACCACGCATTATTCTGACGAGCTGATGCAGCAGTTGTTGAAATTTATTTCAGCCGACTCGATTGATATACAGCCTCTCTAACAACTTCAGACCTGTGAGGTTTCTAAAAACCTCACAGGTCTAACCCCAACGAAGGAAAATTTATGAACTGCATAGGAGTTTTAACAAGCGGCGGGGACGCGCCGGGGATGAACCCGTGCGTGCGCGCGGTGGTGCGCACGGCGATGACACACCACCTGCATGTGAAGGCGGTACGGCACGGTTTTGACGGCGTGATGCACTGTTACTTTGAAGATATGCACGCCCGCGACGTGGGCGGCATCATTCAACGCGGCGGCACCATTTTGCAAACCGCGCGCTGCAAAGAGTTTTACACACTCGAAGGACAGAAAGAAGGATTAAAGAATCTCAAGCACGGCGGCATGGATGCTTTGGTGGTGATCGGCGGGGACGGCACGATGCAGGGTGCGATGGCACTGCACAAGCTAGGCTATCCGGTGATCGGCGTGCCAGCCAGCATAGACAACGATATTTGGGGGACGAGCATGGCGATTGGCGTGGATACGGCGATGAACACGATTGTCGAGGCAATTGATAAATTGCGCGACACGGCGTCATCGCACAAACGCGCTTTTCTGGTTGAAACGATGGGACGCTTCTGCGGTTACTTGGCACTGATGGGTGGCGTGATCGGCGGCGCAGAGATCGTTTTGATTCCCGAAGTGGACACACATCCCGATGAAGTGGTGGAGTGCATCGCCGAGGGTTACGCGCGCGGCAAGACGCACGCCATCATCGTCGTCGCCGAAGGGGCGAAGTACAACGCCGTCGCCTTATCAAAATATATCGAGGAGAAATCGAACTTCCAAACGCGGGTGACGATCTTGGGGCACATTCAACGCGGCGGCAGCCCGACGGCGTTTGATCGTCTGCTGGCGGCGCGCATGGGAGTGAAAGCAGTTCAAGCGCTGGTGAGTGGAGACAGCGGCAAGATGGTGGGGCTTCACGGACGCGACATCGCGCTTGTGCCGCTAGAGGACGTCACGTCGAAACAACGCGAAGTGAATATGGAGTATGTAGAGATGGTGAGGATGCTTGCTAAATAGAAGTTAGAGGTTGGAAGTTAGAAGTTGGAGTAAAATAATTAGCAGGGAGAATTGGCATGAAACCAGGTTTCGAGTGGGACGAAAAGAAGGCAAAGGCTAATCTCAAAAAGCATAAAGTCGGTTTTGAAGAAGCGACTACAATTTTTGATGATCCATTGATGATCACTTTTCCCGATACTCAACATTCAGATGAAGAAGATCGCTTTATCGGAATCGGGAAAACGGACAAAGGGAAAGTTTTGGTTGTCGTGCATCTTGATAAAGAAAAAACTATCCGATTGATTAGTTGCCGCAAGGCAACTGCTTCTGAACGGAGACGCTATGAAGAAAGCAAAAATAAATGACGATGATATGCTCCCTGAATACGATTTTAGCGGTGTGAAGGGAGTGCGCGGGAAATACTACAAACGGCTGCAAGAGGGCTACACGATTAAGATTCACAAAGCAGATGGCTCAACAATCGTCAAAGAAGTTCCCCCGCGCGCTGGCACGATTACATTGGAACCTGATGTGCGTCCGTACTTTCCAGACTCGGAAAGTGTGAACCGGACTTTGCGCTCTCTCATCACGCTTATTTCAAATCGAACTAAGAGCGCAGCAAAAGGGAAAAGCAAACGAGAATTGCTGGCGAAGGCAAGAACAAAGAGAACGCAGAGGTTTTAGATGTACCGAATCACATCTATTGAAAACCCCGCTGATGAAGCGGGGTTTTGTTTTGGGTGAGGAAAAATATTTGGACGGAGATTAGAGGGGCGCGATAGAATTACGGTTACGCAACAGAGTTAATTGTCTTAAAGTAATTTGTGGCGCGGCGATCTATCGCCGTGCGCCGTTTAAAGCAGTGCAAGTTTTCTAAACTAGAGAGGGCATATATGGCAACTATTCCAACACTCATCTTCGCAAGTAAGGCAACGCATCTCGCTCACTTAGAGAAAATCTTTGCCACAACACTCCTCTTCAACATCGTAGAAACTATTACACGCGTTGAACAGCTGATCCAGTCGTCCTATCCAATGATCCCTGATCTTGCCGTGATCGACCTGTCCAACCCTCATGCTGCCTCAGCTAAATTGTGGGCAACTCTTCACGTTTTGTATTCCGGCATCCACTTTGTTGGGTTAGTCGAATCACCCATCAACAAGATCACGTTGCAAGCAGCGCTTCATGCTGGGGTTAAACACTTTGCGTACGTTAACGAGTCGAAGGAGAAATTACGCGAAATAGCACAAGCCGCCTATCATGGCGCCTTTCGGATCGCGCCACCTGAAGCTTATGAAGCTATGACAAGTATTTTTGAATCAATGGAGAAAAACGTTTTGCAAATCGGATCGTTGAAACTTGACTTCGACCAACGTCAAGCTCATTTGGATCACCAAATCGTCAATCTAACGCCGCTGGAATTTAATCTACTGGCTTACTTAGTGCATTATGCAGACAGAGCTATATCTTCAGAAGAATTGCTAAAGGAAGTTTGGAAAAGTGATTTTCAATCAGGCGGTACGAAAAATCAGTTGAAAAGCTGTATTGAGCGCCTGCGTAAAAAACTTGGGACTAATGCCCCAAGTATTCTCTCAGCACGTGGATATGGCTACCGCATAGCGACTGAGGAATAGGACGATACAATTGTCTATGCACAAAAGAAAGTGACACCGATCTGACACCGTTCCGTCAGGTATTCATCAAGTAAGGACATAAAATTTCTTATACTCTCTGTTTGTGATCACATTGATTGCCTTGCGCGAGGCAAAATTACAAACTACACAAGGAGAGATTAACATGATCGTCAAAAAGAAAATCTTGGCATTGGTGCTAGCAACGATGTTGTTAGCAATTCAGGTAGGTGTATCTGCGGCACAAGGTGGAACACCGCCTACGCCAACACCACAAGCGATAAATTGGGATGGGTCTACTCCTATGGAACAAGGGAGGCTATATAGGTTGTTGAACTGCAACCCTGCTGATCCAAATTCCCCATGCTACGCTAGAATAGTCACAGGCACCACCAAATCAGGGAACGTTAGCATAGCGAGTTCGGGGACAGACACGCTCAGTTGCACTGTAGAAATCTCTAACTGGTTAGGTTATGTAGTTGCTCGGCTATGGCAGAATGTTAACGTAACGTGGACAAGTAGCCAATATTCCACGGCAAACTGGGCAAGCTACGGCACGTGGGCCGGAAGCGGATACGATTGGCGCAACGTCTTTGGCTCTTCTTTTAATTCACCTCAAACAATAAATTACTACTCCGGAGGATCGACCTTTAGTGCAGGCGGCGATCTCTACTACTTAGGTGCCAATTATGGGAACCATCGGGTTGACTTAAGTGTCACGGGCGATCATCAATGGGGTTGTAGTGGGCATTGATAAAGCCACTTACACGTAAATAATTTTCTGAACGTAAACGTCAGGAGGTGGTAATGCTACAAGTGCCTCCTGACATAAATTACAGCAACTTGATTAGAGCTAATGAATACAAAGAGTCTCTCTCAAAATTTGAAGTTCTGGACGTTATGGCTAATAGTCTCAATAGGCAGTTGGGGCATAGCACAATATCTAGGCTTCACTATGAGAAATGAAGCGTTAAAATCGCCCTCCCAAGTTTTGTCGATAGTTTTCACTCTATGTACAAATGGAATTGTATTGGGATTTTTGGCAAGTACACTTCAATGGGTCATCTTTCGTTTCTATAAAAAGAATACGAGAAGTTGGGTGCTGACAACAACCATTGGCTATTCGATAGGGGCAGGACTCGGACTGGTAACAGCTACGGCTCTAAGTTGGTCGCTGGCTCGTTTACTCGGCATGGAATTGCTCACTGGGGATACATCTAACTTGAGTATGTCGTATCCATTGGCAATCTCTATGATCTTTTCCGGAGTTTTTATCGCCAGCCTACAGTGGTTCTCATTACAAAAAATTTTGCCCTCTCCCAATATCAAACAAGCCACTTTTTGGATAGTAGGAACGACTTTGGCATGGGGAATGGCCTTTTGGACAGCGGGTTGGAGTTACGGTGCCGGACTATTAGCGCAAAACCTTGCGGCAGGAAGTGTTATTGGTGCGATAACGGGGGTAAATCTAATTCTGTTGTTCTCCCAAAATGCCAAATGAAATCCTTACAAGTCTTCTCAATTTGAATCAAATCTTTCGTCTCGCATTGAGGCGGAAGTTTTGTTTTGGCTATTCGCTATTTACTATCAGCCTTTCGCACCCACGTCGGCTGTTCACACTTCCTAAACGATCCCTTCATCACATTACAATCTCCTGACTGGTTATCACTTTGAGATCAAAAAAATAGATAATTTGAAACGACAGCCGTGTTTTGCGCCGGTGTGATCACATAGATTGTATTAGCGCGAGGCAAAATTACAATTACACAAGCGAGGATCGTAGCAGATCTGCGCCTTCGCGAAAAGACAGTAGAGAAACATTTGACCAACTCAAAACTATTACTCTAAGTCTGAGAATGGAAACGCCGAAAAGATGACAACCCTCCATGATCTACTTCAAGCAAAACTGGATGCCCTTAGCGTGCTTTGTCACCGTCTTGGTGAATTGAACGACCCATCTGTGATTGGGCGGTCGTTTACATTAGAGCAAGCATTGGAGCAAGGATTGATTTCCCAAGAAGAATATAACTTATGGAGTGAGTTAGATGATGCCATCCAACAGGCTTTAGGAAAATCGTCAGAGTCCGCTTCAGGTGTGAATACTTCTTCCCAAGCCCAACTGGAGACTGGTCAGATGGAGCCAGTCGCCTTTTTCCGTAATGTGAGAGAGAAAGGGGCTGACTTAACTAGTTTACAAGCCAAACTTTTGAAGCAACTCTCTGATAGGCTGGAACGGGGGGAAATTGATTCGGGACTGTACACAGATTTACGCCAACATATCGAAGAGACGTTTAAGAAAGCGACAGGCAAAGGAGATGATCTTATCCAGTAAAGACCAATCCATGAAACCAGCAAGTGTTCCTATCGGGCATAAGCTAATTCTAAACAAAGTCAATTTTAAAACATAAGGAGACAAAATGACCAAGTATCTGATCAGCAAGAGTCTGCTCTATCTTTGCTTATTTGCTATTACTGTGCTACCTATGAGCATAACCTATGCTCAAGATAAGAATCCTCCTGTCGATCCAAAACCTGAGCCCAGTTTAGTTACGGGGCAGAGATTGCCAAAGCCAGGAGATCAGGGGCATCTTCATGGCAACCCTAGAAAAGTGACTATAGAGGCATACTATACGCCTTTTAACTGTGTGCCCGGACAAGCTGCTTTCTTGTGGTTGAGGAACAACACGAATGCAACAATAGCAGTTGTGATACAGTGGTATTCCGAAATGGCTCAGGCTTCTCACAACGGTTTTATGGGTCCTGGCGAGGATACTATTTTCTACGTCTGGCCCTCGGACCCACGGGATCATATCCTATATGCACTGTGGACAGAAAATGGCTATGGGCAGGTACTAGAAATGGGACATTGGTGCGGCGGGTAAATAACGTAATCCTGATAACAAAAAACTCCCCACCTTAAATAAAAAACACCGACGTGCTAACAAAACAGACACTTCATTTGATACAGTGTCTGTTTTGTTTTCAATTGTATCCGCTCACAGTTACAAAGGCGGAGTTTTATTTTCAAGATAATTAAACCCACGTCGGCTCTTCATACTTCCCAAACGACTCCCTCATCACATTCACAATCCCGCTCAATATGGTGTAAGCCTGTACCCTGTGATTGTCTCAATATGTAGGCATCGCTACCGCATGATGGCTGAAGAATGAGAACAGTACAATTGTCTATGCTCAAAAGAAAGATGACACCGATCTGACACCGATCTGACACCGTTCCGACAGGTATTCATCAAGTAGGGATATAAAATTTCTTATACTCTCTGTTTGTGATCACATTGATTGCCTTGCGCGAGGCAAAATCATAAATATGAGGAGAAACTTATTATGAACAAAAATTTGAGACGGGTTCTAACGGGATGCTTGGTGGCATTGACTCTAGTAATTGGGCTTATCTGGAGCAACGTTAATCAAGCATATGCTCAGAGGCTATTAAATGCCAGTGACGTGACACAAAACATTACTAATTTAATAGGCCCAAACGAGGTGATGTATTATGAGACAATCATAGAACAGAGAGCTGATCTAACTATTACTGAGCCAAATGATCCTTATCACTTGCCCGTTATACCTTTCTATAATGGCAAAAGGGTGATAGAAAGATGGATAGGAATTGATACAGCGAGAGAGGTTATAAGGCCCGAGTCTGCGCGAAATATTGTACTCTCTGAAGTCGTTACAACACCAACGACGATTTCATTTTACGATGCGCGAAGTGGCTTAGCATATCAATCAGCAAGAAGTAAGTCCGTCTCCCCGCAACAACCTGACAGTAAAAATACAATTGATGGGGTGAAAACTTCTATCTGGGGAACAAACGCCTGGATCATTAAATCTGAACCTACGTCCATCTCACCCAATGCTTACAAGGTGGCATCGCATAATTTAGCTCAGCAACCGCCTTTTGCAAGTGATTTGAAATTTGACAAGGTACAAGTCGTTCGCGAGGTGGATCAGAAAAGCGGTTTATTAGTTTCAATAACGCTCAATGCTTTGACTCCTTCTGGCCCTGTCGCCCTGTATTTAGAAACAAACGCGATCCCTAAAGCTATTCCCTTATCCCAATTACCAAATGGATGGGATAAATTATCTGTGTCTGTGTCACCAGATATTCCTCCAAATGCAAGCGGCACGACAACAGGTGATAACCAGAAGGCAGTAGCAGTAGCAAAAACCATTGGCTTTCCCGTCTACCTCCCCGCCAAGGCGGCGCTAGAAAAAGTCAATCCAGCATTTGATCGTAGCGACACAATTTACAACCCACATAGCTCATACACGTTACCATCACCTATTGCTTTTGACCTCTACAAAAGCGTCACTATGGGTATTGGAGTACATACAATCTACCTGTCTTCACATCCAGTTGATCCGACACATCCTAAAGCTATCTCCATCATTCAAGGGCCAAAAGCAGATCTAATACCACACCTCACACAAGGCTTGCCACTTTGGCAACGTAGCAAACCCGCAAAATTTAACGTTACGAATAAAGAAGGAAGCGGTTGGATTTTGCAAGGAGGATTGCTTAGAGAAGCGGGTGACAACCCTCTAATAGGATTAGTATTTGAAACGGACTCTACCCTAATATATCTAGAGGGACAGAATGTGGATGAAAACGCCTTAATTGAGTTGGCTAGCAGTCTTCAGATAGCAAACCCTAAGTAGACTTGTACAGAACGAGGAGGTCATTATGAAATACAATATCAGTAGTAAAGCTTTTCTTGGAGTATTGGTAGCAGCAATGTTAGTAGCGACTCCATCTTTGGCATTTGCGTCTTCCACTAATATTCCCCTGCTCTTTGGAAGGACTGCTTATTCCTATAGTGATAGCGTCCTTAATCTGTATGGCTATGTTGAAGGTCCCTACTTCTCTGGGGAAGGCGCAAATAGTGTGTATAACCATCAAGGCTACACGTATGGAACAGCTTATGGGAATCAACCTCTAAGCTATGTCAGAGTATCTTTAACATCTTACGATCACGCCGACTCAGGGACGTGCAATATTAGAAATACAGATTCTGGCAATGTTTATGGAGCCTTTGATACGGGAGTTCGCTCCACATCGTGGGCAACAACTAATGCGTGCGTAGGTAACCATACATATAATGTCAATGGCACCCATTGGTTCGGAGATTCCACTGCCAACACAAGTCGAGTAGATTAGTTACATCTCGAATTAAAAAATAGAAATCCCGAAAGCCCTGCGCTTTCGGGATTTCTATTCTACCCTACACCCACGTTGGCTCCTCGTATTTGCCAAATGACCCTCGCATCACATTCACAATCTCGCTCAACGTGGCGTAAGCGCGGACACAATCGAGAATGAACGGCATCGTATTCTCTGTGCCGTCACAGGCAAGGCGCAAACGATCTAACGTCTGACCCACACGCCCATTGTCGCGTTCCTTGCGAAGAGTCTGCAAGCGCTTGAGTTGGCGGTCATAGCCGCTGGGGTCCATTGCAAGAATCGGGATCGTGATCGGTTTATTCTCCACGTAATTGTTCACGCCCACAATCGTCCGCACACCCTGATCGATCTCGCGTTGATAACGATACGCCGCGTCGGAAATTTCTTTTTGGAAGAATCCTTTGTCAATCGCCGGCAACATGCCGCCCAAGTCTTCAACCTGTTTAAAGTATTTACGCGCCTGCGTTTCCATCGTGTCGGTCAACGCTTCCATAAAGAACGAGCCGCCGAGCGGGTCAACGGTGTTTGCCGCACCCGATTCTTCGGCGATGATCTGTTGGGTGCGCAGAGCAATCGTCACCGCATGTTCAGAGGGCAAGGCTAAAGCTTCATCCATCGAATTAGTATGAAGCGATTGTGTGCCGCCGAGAACCGCCGCCATCGCTTGCAACGCCACGCGCACGATATTATTTTCCGGTTGTTGCGCCGTCAAACTCACCCCGGCTGTTTGCGTATGGAAGCGTAATAACCACGAGCGCGGGTCCTTCGCCTTAAACGTCTCGCGCATCTCGCGCGCCCAGATTCGTCGCGAGGCGCGGTACTTGGCGATCTCTTCAAAGAAATCGTTGTGGGCGTTGAAGAAGAACGAGAGTCGCGGCGCGAACTCATCTACATCCATACCGCGTTTGATTCCCCAGCGCACGTATTCGAGTCCGTCCGCCAACGTAAACGCCAACTCCTGCGCCGCCGTGCTGCCCGCTTCGCGGATGTGGTAGCCGCTGATGCTGATCGTGTTCCACTGAGGAACAGATTTCGATCCAAACTCCATCGTGTCCACCACTAAACGCATCGAAGGTTCGGGCGGGAAGATATATTCTTTTTGCGCGATGTATTCTTTGAGAATGTCATTTTGAATCGTGCCGCGCAGTTGATCGGACTTCACGCCCTGCTTCTCGGCAGCGGCGATATACATCGCCCAGATGATCGCCGCCGGTGAGTTGATCGTCATGCTCGTCGAAACTTTTTCTAAGGGGATGCCGTCAAAGAGAATCTCCATGTCCTTCAACGAACTGATCGCCACCCCGCACTTGCCAAACTCGCCCAACGCTTCCGGCTCATCGCTGTCGTAGCCCATCAACGTCGCTAAATCAAAAGCGGTTGATAGACCTGTTTGCCCTTGCGACAGAAGATATTTAAATCGAGCATTTGTTTCTTCGGCGGAACCAAAACCGGCGAACATACGCATCGTCCACAACTTGCCGCGATGCAGGGTGGGATGCACGCCGCGCGTAAACGGATACTCGCCG
>Ga0172370_10004408_pt1 | contig 18864 bp, 12 predicted proteins | sample LakKiv5m_FD_114538 | JGI IMG/M metagenome (GOLD analysis project Ga0172370, IMG submission 114538) | Freshwater microbial communities from Kabuno Bay, South-Kivu, Congo - kab_022012_11.5m | ecosystem: Environmental > Aquatic > Freshwater > Lake | place: Democratic Republic of the Congo...
ATGTCGCCCTCGCTCAGGCGCGCCTTCGTCAGCCTCTATGCCCCCTTTCCCGATGCGGCCAATGTCACCGGTGTATTCAGGATCGATAACCAGGTGCCGGCCGCCATTTACATTTCTACGTTGGCCTACCGTCAGGTATACAGCATCGCCTTTTTTGGGACCTACTCAAGCGGTAAACTTCTGGCGGGTTTCGCCTTCGGGTCGCCCTGCAATGCGATGGTTCCCACGCTGTTTATGGATACGCCCTGCGCGTGCGCCGGATCCTGCGGTTATGTGTCTCTTAAGCCGCCCACCGGCGCCGGCAACCAGGGCAACTGCGGCAGCGACAATGTATCGGTCTGCAGCGATAACCTGACGGGCGTTGGCGCCGCCCTGGTGGCCTGGAATCCCAATGGATCGCTGGCATATGCCGCCACCGGATCGGGCATCTTAGGAGATGACGCCGTATGGTGGGACTCGCCGGCAATAGTCATACCGGGCGGCGTGCCCAGTCCCTGGATTTCCACACTGATACCTAATGACGAGTCGGCTTTCTCCATCAGCCGCAACAATGGTGATACATGGAACCAGCTTTCGCTGATCGATACCACCATCGACTGGTTCAACGATGTGGCCGTGTCGGCCGACTGTACAACATTGTATTTAGCCTCCGTGCATAGAAATGCGGGCGTCGGATGCAACGAATTCGACAGCGTCTGGCGTTCCACCATCAGCCCGGGCGTGGCCGCCCCTCTTCCTGCCGTAGCGCCCCTGGGCGCCTATTGGGAAAGGGTCTTCCTGCATACCACATCCGTATGTTGCCGTGTGCCGCAGACCGACCTGCCTCTTCTTCGCACGGTGAATTCCTGCACCGACTCATCCGATGGAGGTGTGGTGGCCTGGGCTGCCAGGTTCGCGCCATCTTCGACTTCGGGGTCGGGGGTGATGGCGTGGTCACCCGATTATGGCGACTACTGGGTTGCCGTCGCTCCCAGGTATCTGGTGGGGGACTTCACATTTGAATCAAGCAGGATAATGTACGTTGCCGGGGTCACCGGTATGGTGCAGAAGCTGGTGTATACCGGCACCGCCTGGTCCACCAACCTGCAGGGAGCCGATACTCACGTGATACCTCATACCATCGTAGCGCGGGATGGCAAAGTACTGGTTGGGGCCCACGAGTATTCCACTCAGAGCGGTGTATCGTTGTCCTACTCCGCCGACAGCGGCGTGAATTTTTATAGATATATGGATGACATGCCCGTCAAAGGCAATGTACATGCCATATTCGATACTGATTTCCAGAATAACCATTTTATCTACGCTGCAGTAGGCGATAACGTGACGGGCACCGTCTACCGCAATACCGCCCCCGCTTTCACGCGCTGGAGCGACAACGATATGATGGATGTGAGCAACGGCGCCGCCGGTCCCGATTGGTGGGGTGGTGCAGCGGTTCCGGGCGATCCGCCGCACCTGGTGGGTTACTACGGCATCGTAATGGCCTTCACCGGCAATCCGCAACCGGCGCTTTACGCAGTCCACGATAACATCTCGACTTCGCTGGCGCCGGCGCCCGGCGGTTTGCCCTCGAACAGCGGAGTATGCCGTACGCTGGAGCCGCGCAACGGTATGCCCAAGCCCGGTATTTACTGGGACTGCCTGGACATCTTCCAACCGCCTGCACAAACCTATGTCCATTTCACGCTGGAGCCGAGCTCTCTCAAGATCTGCGGATGCTGCTCGCCCAATACCAATACATCCCTGTGGGCGATCGATAACCAGTCCGGATTCAGCCTCGATCAAGCGGATGTCTTTTTCACGGGTGATATAAACGTCTTTATCGCCGCCCTGTCGGCCCTGCTCAGGGGCCGCTACATGCAGGACCCCGGCTACGATCCTGCCGGCAGGCGGGGCATGTTGTGGGTGTATACGGACTGCCTGGCCAAGAAGGGGCCTGCGCTGCGCGCGCCTGCCGATGGAGCGCTGGTGGGGGCCGATCCGGTGACGGGGCGCAACCAGCAGATCGACCTGGCGTGGGAGCAGCTTTGCCTTTCCACGGTTTACGAGCTGCAGATCGCTAAAGATAATCTGTTTACGTTGAGAATCGATCCGGCCATATCCAACGCCCAAAATATCGAGGCGGTCACGGGCTCGATCCGGGCTACTATGGATGAGCCCAATATGACCAAACCGGCCATCTGGCTTTCGCCGGCGGCGTTGCCCGAGGCCGGTGCGATCTACTACTGGAGGGTACGTTCCTACCGCTCGGCCACCAGGCAGATCGCAGTCAGCCCCTGGTCGGTTGTTCGCAGCTTCACTGTTAAACCCGGATTCATTGTTAACTCGCCTTACTATGGCGTGCAGTTGCTGGCTCCCGACAACGGATGCATGGCCTGCAAGGTCAGGCCTTTGTCTTTCTCCTGGTCGCCCTGGAAGGAGGCCACCCGCTATGAATTCCAGCTGTCGGCAGATTCGGAATTCACACAGGTCATCAAACAGGTCAGCACTTCTGCAACGGGATATGAATACAGCGGGACGCTGGATTACGACACCAATTACTTCTGGAGGGTGAGGGCAACCGAGGTCAACGGCCTGCCGATTACCAGTGATTGGAGCGCAACATTCAGCTTCCGCACCGAAGAGGCGCCTCCCGTGCCCGATACGGTAACAACGGGACAGGAGACACCGCTGTGGGTCTGGATCGTTATCGGGATCGGCACCTTGCTGGTCATCGTGACCCTGATTCTTATCCTCAGGACGCGCAGGCAGTTCTGAGTATGTATTTCAATTTCGGGCGGGTTTGAAAACCCGCCCCTACATTTATCACCTGTAGGGGCGTACCTTCAGGTGCGCCCGCAATAGCGATAATAGTTATGAAAGTATCCACCGAGTGCCATGACTGTCTGATGAAGCTGGCCCACCAGGCGTCCGGCTTCGCCACCGACCATACCGGCCTGCGGGAGGATTCAAAGCGCGCCGCCGAGGATCTGATCAGGGACAAATTGAAGCCCGGCATCGTATCTATCGAAGTTGCCGCCCCGTTGCACCACCTGATCAAGAAAGTGACGGGAAACCATGATCCTTATAGAAAGTTCAAGGATACGGAGATCAGCGAGGCCCGCAAGCTGTTTGCCCTGGTAAAGGACAGCTATAAGGAGGATTTCGTAGACTATCTCAAGCTGGCGGCGCAGGGCAACGCCATGGATTTCTTCAGGCCGATCGGGGAATTGGAGAAAGAGGTCAGGGAAAACAGGTTGCAGTTCGCGATCGACGATTCGGCGCTGCTGGAAGGGCGGGTTAAGAGCTCAAGCCTTGTGTTGTACTTGGCTGATAACAGCGGGGAAGTGTTTTTTGATATGCCGCTGCTCAATTTGATGCGCAGGTACGCCAGGACCATATACGTGGTGAAGGAGTTGCCTGTGCAAAACGATGTCACCATCGCCGATATCCGCAAAGCCGGCCTGCAGAAGGAAGCGGGTGAGGTTATGACTACGGGAACCGCTACGCCGGGGGTGCTGTTCGAACTGGCTTCGCAGGAGTTCAAACAGGCATTTGCATCGGCCGATTTTATTTTTGCCAAGGGCATGGGTTATTATGAAACCCTCGACGAGCTGCCCGCGCAGGGCAGAATTTTCTTCTGCCTCAAGGCCAAGTGCGGCCCTGTAGCCAGGTCGCTGGGCGTGCCGCTCAACAGCTACGTGGCGAAATTATATTGATATTAAGCGGGATCAAGATATGAGATTTGAACGGCCGGAGATCATCAGACCTCCCAGCGAGCATGCCAGTTACTACCTGCCCCTCACCTCGGGCTGCTCCAATAACACCTGCGCCTTCTGCGCGTATTCCTTCACCAATCTGGGTATACGCGACCTGCAGGATGTTAAAAGCGAGATCGACGCCATGTCCCTCTACATGAACTCCCGTATGGCGCTGCCGGGCCAGCCGGATATCGTCTATGCCATCCTGAGCCGCTGGGACGGCAGGCGCGTCTTTTTACAGGACGGGGATGCCCTGGTTTATCCCTACCCCAAACTTGTGGAAGCGCTGCAATACCTGAACGGGAAATTCCCTTCCCTCGAACGTATAGCCAGCTATGCCACGCCCCAGGATGTGCTGAGGCGCAGCATGGCAGAGTTGAAGGCACTGAAAGAGCTTAATCTGGGCATACTCTATATGGGTGTGGAAAGCGGCGACGATGATGTGTTGATCAGGATCAAAAAGGGGGCAACGCATGCCGAGATGGTTGAGGCGGCGGCAAAGGTCAGGGAAGCTGGGATACTTCTCTCAGTGACGGTGATACTCGGCCTGGGTGGCGTGCAGGGCAGCCGGCGGCACGCCATGGAGACTGCGCGCATTTTAACGGAGATGGATCCCGATTACGCGGGCGCGCTAACTTTGACGCTGATACCTGGCACACCTCTTTATCTGGAATGGGAGAAGGGAAATTTCGAGCTGATAACGCCCCTGGATTCCCTGAAAGAGTTGAGGACTATAGTCGAACATGCCGAATTCTCGGACTGCTTCTTCAGCTCCATGCATGCCTCCAATTACTTCGCTATACGCGGGAGCATGCCCGGAGACAAAGGAAAAGTGCTGGCTCAGCTTGATTCGATACTGTCGAAAAAGGACCCTGCGCTGCTGCGGCCCGAGTATCTGAGGGGTCTTTAAACAGCGGTTTAAATGTAATCGATCACGCGGGACAGGTCGGAGATCACAATACAGTCGTATGCAGTAAGGCCGTTGCGGTTGATCAGTATGGGTTTCATGCCCACTCCCATGGCGCCCACTATATCCTGTTCATAGACATCGCCGATAAAGACGGACTCATCCGACCTGACACCCGCCTGGTCCAGCGCCAGCCGGAAGATCTCCGGCCTGGGCTTGTCGAAGCCGACCTCGAATGAGGTGACCTTGTAATCGAGATAGGGCTCAAATCCAAGATCCCGGCAGTACGAGTCGATCTCCTGTCCGACATTGGAGATAAGGCCGGTTATCATTTTTTTCTCCTTGACCAGCTTCAATGCGGGCACAGAATCGGGGAACGATTTGAAAACCCAGCCCCTGCTGAAGGCCGCCGCCAGCATCTGCAGAGCCTGGTCCGGCGTCGCGCCGGTCCCGGCCAGTATCCTCGAGCCGTACTCCCTGTAAACCGCCACCTTATCATCCTGCTCGCGCCGGCGTACAGGTTGTTTGAAATTCTCAGCGCGCCAGTAGGCGTCGGCCTCGGGCAGCGCGGCTGTTATCATATCCGCCGTAGCCTTTATTCCCAGGCTTACCGCAATTTCCGAGTATGTTTGCTCGCGAGGAGGATCGAAATAGGCCAGCGTGTTGAAGAAATCGAAAAAGACAGCTTTTATCATTGCAACCATAGATTATGATGTTTGAAGGCGTACGATGTCAATCTCATCCGCCTTGACAGACATTGTGTCACTTGCTTATGATGCTACGGACAATATGAAGCTCACCGTCATCGATGCATTGAGCCTGGGCGACGCCTGGTACCAGTGCCTGCAGAAAGCCCTGACAGAAGGCCGCGAGTATAAAATCGAGCAGGGCAGCTTCGAAGGCATGCGCCGCAAGGAAATCGAGCTTGTGGCCATCAATATCAGCAAGCCCGGCATACGTCCGCTCAGCCCGGACGTGCCTGTCGGTGTTCCCCTGCCCACTACGGATGAGGTGATCGAGGAATACATGTCCTACCTGATGACGCCGGACAGGCAGGAGAACGAGGAGTACACCTACGGCGAGTTCCTGTCGCCCCAGATCGAGGAGATAATCCGCCGCTACCGCAAGGGTTTCGACACCAACCAGATGTGCATGTGCGTGGGCAATGAAAAGAGCCTCTACCAGGCAGACCCGCCCTGCCTGCGCCTGGTGGACACACGCGTGCAGGACGGCGCCCTGCACTTCATACTCTATTTCCGATCGTGGGACCTGTGGGGCGGCATGCCCACCAACCTGGGAGGATTGCAGACGCTCAAGGAATATATGGCTGGTGAGATCGGCGTTGAGGACGGGGAGATACATGCTTTCAGCAAGGGCCTGCACCTATATGAGCATGCCTGGGACCTGGCTAAAATGGTGTTGCGCATGCCCGTTGAATAACAGGCGTCCTTAGTGGTCGGGAGAGACCATTGCTCTACCCATAAGTCGCACTCACAGATTTGAGGAAACTGAGATGAAAGTACTCGCATTGAATTCCAGCTATAGAGGCGATAGGGGTTACTCGCGGGTGCTAATCGACGCTTCTCAAGGGTGCTGCCGCGGCGGGAGCCGAACGCGAGGTCTTAACACTGTCACGTTTGAAAATCAACAGGTGCCTGGCCTGCGATAAGTGCCAGAGCAAAGAACATTATCTCAGGTGTGTGCAGGAAGAAAAAGACGATGTGCGGATGATATTCGGGAAAATGGAGCAGGCCGACCTCGTTATTTACTCTACCCCCGTTTATGTGATGGGCATGTCGGTCCTGCTGAAAACCCTGTTCGATCGAATGTACGGTATCTCCGATTGCAAGGACCTTCTGGTTACCCGTACAGGTATTTTTTTTCACCACACAAATCGTGAGGTCTGCTGTAAACCTTTTGTAGCGCTGATCTGCTGCGACAGCGTCGAAGATGAAACGCCGCGAAACATTGTTTCTTATTTCAAAACTTATTCAAAATATATGGAAGCGCCGCTGGCAGGGATGCTGGTGCGCAACGCTGGCAGGCTGGCGGGTCACGGTGCCGACCCGGAGCGTGAGAAGTACCTCCCCAAATTGCGCCGGGTGCATGAAGCATATGAACAGGCAGGACGCGAGCTTGCTTCGACCGGAAGTATAAGCCGGTCTACGCAGGAAAAGGCGAACCGGGAGATCGTGCCTGTCAGGATGTTCCACATCCTCAAGCGCCTGAAGCCTTTTAAAAAAAGGTTTGTCGAACGGGCTCGCTCTATGCAGGGCTGAAATAGCGAAATATGGCCGGCGCTTTCGCTGCGCCGTTCATGTATTCATAACAGCGTTACAGTATTTTACTTCGCCTGTGCCGGCTGCAGCGTGAGCACCTGCTGAAGCTGTTGTGCGTCCGTATAGTGCGCGGGCACCTGACCTCCTTTGGACCAGGTCTCAGCCAGGTCGCTGTAGTAGGGGCTGAGGTACATGCCGGACTGGCCCGGCGGGCTCATGATGGTCATGTTGCTGAGGTCCGACATATCAACTACGATCCTGACAGCGGCGCCGCTGTACATGTCGTATGGATGCGCCCGATCCCACCAGCCGGCGTGGATGGTGAAATCGTCGCCTGCATAGGTCAGCGGGCTGAGGTTGAGGAAGGGCAGGACGCCGCCCAGGGGATGCTTGATGGCCATCTGGTGGACCTTGCCCCAGGCCCAGGTCTGCGGGTCGTTGCCCATTCGCGCCGACAGCTCCGCCACGGCATCTTTCATGCTCTTGAGCACCATATCGTCGCAGGTCTCACTGACGGCGGCCGTGGAGATGTCGTCCCATATCTCATGGTTGTTGTCGCCCATGTACCTGATCAGCCACTGCGTGGGGATCGATACATGCAGGTCCTTGAAAAGCTCATCCACGATTTCGGTCCCCAGCTGGTCGTACAAAGTGTTCCTGATGAGGTGAGCGGAGAACGAATTGAAAAGCGTGGCTTGAGGGCTTTCAATGGTGATATTGTAGTCCCAATCCTTGAGAACGGCGGTATATGCCGACAGCGTCCGGTCGCCCCCGCAAACGCTGAGGATACGAGGCACCCAGCGTTTGGCCAGGTTGGATCCGACGTCGTTCTGCATATTGCGGATCTCTTCTACGCTGAACTTATCCCTGGCATTCGCCATCTCCTCGAAGCGGAAGGGACGTTCAAAGATAAAATATGCCGTGCCGTAGTAATCTCCCGGCTCCGGCATCTGGTTGAAGGAGGCCACGTAGCCCCTGGCCGGGTTGAGTTCGTAAGGATGGTCCTCGAAAGGTATGAAGCCCGTCCAATCGTACTTTCCCGTTTCGCCCGGCACCGGCAGCGGATTCTCTCCTGATTTCCTGACGGGGAAGGTGGTGATGTACTGGTAGCCGATATTGCCGTCGACGTCTGCGTAGCCGAGGTGTACGCTGCCCCCGCGCACCTTGCTCAGCGTCTGGCGGAACTCATCGAAGTTTTTAGCGCGGTTCAGTCCGAGCAGCCCTTCCACTGTGCCGTCATGGCCCATCAGCCCGGGCCACAGCATAGTGCAGTTGGGAGGCAGTCCTTTCATGACAGCGGAGATGACCGGTCCGTGGCGGGACACTTTGACCTTGATATTCTGATCTCCTTTGCCCTTGACCTTGATCGTTTCATCGATGATCTGGAAATCTTTATAACCGTCCTCGGTAAGGTACTGGTCGGGGTTGGCCGGATTCAATGTCTCGGTGAAGAAATCCAGGTTGTCGCCGTTGCCCACGGTGATGCTCCAGGCCATGTGGCCGTTGAATCCCAGCGCGTGCACGCCGGGCAGGCCCGGGATGGACCCTCCGATCACGTCGTAATCCCCTCCTTTGAGGTGCACCAGATAGAAGAGCGACGGTATAGAGGCTTCGAGGTCCGGGCTGCCTGTGAAGACAGGTTTGCCGGTGGTCGTACGCGAGCCGGAGAAGATCATCCAGTTGGAGGCGCGCATCCTCAGCGGCACCGGGCAATCTATGTCACTGTACATACCGGAAGATGCCTTTTCCTCGATTTCGGGAAGGGTGGTCTGGGCATAAGCCGGCACATTGCAGTCGGTTGACGATATGTAGGGCGCCCCTTCGGGGATATAGGGCAGCAGCTTCTTCAGCATCTCCGGGCCGGCCTTTAGATAAATCTGGTAGAGCACCGGCTTGATACCGCGTGGGGAATTGAGGCGGTAGGACATGAGCAGCCCGCCCACCATGCTGTCGGCCGGCTTCCATGCCTGCGGCTTACCGCCCAGGATGGTATATTCAGCGGGAAGATATTTTATGGTATCTATATAGGCGTTCACGCCGCTGGTATATGCGTCGACGGCCGTCTTAGTTTCCGGGCCGATGTTTGCGTATTCCGTTTCTGCGACGCGGTAAAAGCCCAGTGTCTTGAAGTATTTATCCGTCTCGATCATGCGTTCGCCGAAGAGAGTGGACAGCTCTCCCCTGCCGGCCAGGCGAGTGAGGTCCATCTCGAACATCCTCTCGCGGGCAGTGATATATCCCTGCGCAAAGAAAAGGTCCTCGTTGTTCTGAGCGAAAATGTGAGGGATGCCGTGATCGTCCGTCCTCACCTCGACCGGCGCTTTCAGGCCGTTCACCTGCAGGGTTCCGGTATAGGACGGCAGCGGCAGCCTGAAGAAGGCCTGGAAAGCTATGACACCGATAAGTACGACGGCCAGGATAACGCTCAGCGTAATGGTCAGGGCACGGATTTTCTTTGATTTCATCACCATCTCCTTTGAAAAATAAGGAGCTTTGGTAGCCCCTCCAAATTTAAATAGACTATTAGCTATTTTATTTCATCTGTCAATCCGGTGGTCTACAGCAGGTACATATCTTCAGCCGATCTCAGCAACCGCTCCCTGAAATCAGGGTGGGCCAGGCCGATGATGCCCAGCGCCCGGTCCCGTGTGGATTTGCCCTTGAGATTGACCGAGCCGAACTCGGTAACCAGGAACTGGACGTCCATGCGCGGTATAGACACCGCCGTGCCGGATTTGAGCAGCGGCACGATGCGCGAGGCGGCGCCTTTGCGAGCGGTCGAAGTGAAGGCCTGTATCGATTTACCGCCGCGGGAATTGTAGGCCCCCCGGACGAAATCGAGCTGCCCGCCGGTGCCGCTGAATTGCGATCCGGCCATATATTCTGCATTGCACTGCCCGGTCAGGTCCAGCTCAAGTATCGTGTTGACGGCTATCATGTTATCGTTACTGGCGATCACGTCCGAGTTCTCGACGTATGAGGCAGGATGGATCTCCATGCTGGGATTGTCGTGAATATAGTCGTACATCCGCCTGTCGCCCTGCGCCACTATAAAAACATGTTTGCGCGTGTGAATGTTTTTCTTACTTCCGTTGATTACACCCCGCTGGATGAGATCGACCATGGTAGAGGTGAAAACGCCGCTGTGTATGCCTAAGTCCCTGTGCCCCTTCAGGAAATTGCCTGTGGCATTGGTTATGCCTCCTATTCCCAGCGCGATGGTAGCGCCGTCCGGTATCATTTCGGCGATGCAGCGGCCGATCACCTCGTCGGTAGGTCCGGGTTGTGGCGCATGAATCTCCTGCAGGGGGACATGGTTTTCTACTATAAGGTCCACCTCCGAAACGTGCAGCAGATTGTCCCCCAGCACGCGCGGCATGTTCTGATTGACCTCGATTATCAAAGTCCTGCAGGCCCGTGCCGCTGTCCCGTTGTAATTGTTGGCCGCGCCGAAGGTGAAATAACCGTGCCTGTCCATGGGCGAAACCGTGGTGATCAAGACATCGATGGACATGTGTTCCCGCATTAACCTGGGTATCTGGTGAACATGGGTCGGTATGTAGTAGCTCAGACCGATCTTATGCCGTGACCGGTCGGCCTCGGTTACGAACCAGGAGTTTGATTCTATGCAGTCGGACAGATCGGGTGAAAGGACAGTACGTGCGGAATGCTGCGTGGGCAGGCAGGAGAATACTTTTAATCCCGTCAGGTCTCCCGCTCTGACGCGGTCGGCCAGCGCCGTGAGAAGGGCGGGTGGTTCCGCAATGCTGGTTCCAAGGACGATGGTGTCGCCGCTCCTGATGCGGGTTACCGCGTCATACGGCGTGGTTAATTTGCTCTGGTATTGACTGGTTATACGCATAAAAGCCTACTGGTTCCAGGTTGTGCCGTTATTCAGACTGTGCGAGAACGCGCTCTCCGTCCCGCTGGTGCCCGCATAGGCGGCGATGCCGTCAGTCGACCATTTGACAACGGCATTTCGCGATCCCGTAGGCGCCTTCTGGCTGGGCAGCCAGACGGGATAGGAGGAGGTTGGATTGGCCGTAAAATATGTCTGTATCTGGTAGCAGCCGCCCGTCTGGCACTTCACGGCGCCCGCCAGCAGCTTGCCTCTGGAGATGCTTCCGTGATAGGCGATGGACGCAATTGCCTCCGGAGCGTTCATACGGTAGACCTGGTAATCGGACACCTGGTAGGCGTCTGATCCCGGATTGTTCTTATTCCACGAGGCAAAGGCCCTGCGTGAATAGGGATTGCTGCCGTTGTAGTCGGAGGGCAGGGCTATATCGGCATGGTTGAGCGGCTCGCCAGCCTGCCCGATCACTACGGGGTAGCCCGTCCAGGAGTTCCATGTTATGGAGTTTGAACCGGTGTCACGTACGCCGGCATAGAGATAGGTTTTTGCCGCGCTGGAGGTAACCAGCAGCAGGGCGCCGTCGGCGCCGTAGGATGGCGAATAACAGATAGCAGCCACATCTACCCCTCCCCCGTCCGGAGGCGCCCAGCCGGGTTGGCCGCTGCCTGCATCGAACCATCCGCCTGAAAAAGCGGTCAGAATATTAATCAGCACGCTCCCGCCGGCAGCGCCATTCCAAATACCGGCGGCCAGCTCCCGCCTGGGCGAACCATAGCCCGGCGATATCGTTATGCATCTTACGGCCTGTCCGGGTCCAAGATGAGATGATATGTCCGTGCTCAGGAAAGTAGTGCCGCCGTCTGCGGAGATATGGACCTGGCTGCCTCCTGCCGTTACCACTGCCAGAAATGCGGGATCGTCAGGCGCAACGGCCAGGTCGATCCAGGGAGCGCCGGCGCCCAGACCTGCGGATATGTCTCTCCATGCGACTCCCGCCGAGGTAGAGCGGTACAGGCGCGAGCTGGTGGAATCGAGCGCGTAAACAGTTGATCCGTCACCGGCCACGGCGATGCGGCTGACGTCCGCGCCGATCAGCATCAGGCCGTCGCTGCCCGGTATAACGGGCAGGGTCTGCGCCTGCTGCGGCACAACCCCTGAAACGGTAAAAGACTGGCTGGGAATCGCAGGATCGATATTGCCGTTGAGGTCCTGCGTCTTTACATAAAATTTATAGCTTCCGTTGGGCAGGTTGCTGAAAGAGCGCGATGTATCCGATAGAAAAGGTGTGTAGTCTTTGTCCCATCCCTCCAGAAACGTGGCGTACATAAAGTTGGAGGGATCCACCGGGGAAAGGCTGCTTCCCCATTTGAACGTCACCGTGTTGTAGTTAATGGCGCCCACAGGCCCTTCGAGGATAATGGTATGAAAGCGCGGGCTGGTGACGGAAGGGAGAATGGGAGGAGAAGGTGAGGTCGGCAGGGCCGGTGGCTGCGACGGCTGAGTATAGCAGGCGGCCTGGGGGCAGATGAATATAGCTGAGGATATGAGAATAAGGGCGGCCGTTTTCAAACATCTGATGAACATGAATAATCGCTGCCTCAACGGTCTAATTATACAGCCTGCCGGCCGATGCGGCCCAGGGTTGATTTCCTATTTTGACTGTATCTGCATTTGCCCCTATAATCAAGTGCGTATGCCGCTTGAGGCTTATCTCATTTGCCGCCCCGATTAACCTGCCCGCCCGGTCAGGCAATGGTATAATTTATCGGCTTTTAGTATCTCATCAGGAGGATTATGTGCCGGAAAATAATATGAAAGTCAACATGGAGAAAATCGTCTCGCTGTGTAAAAGGCGGGGCTTTGTTTTCCAGAGCAGTGAGATCTACGGCGGACTGGGAAGCTGCTGGGACTATGGTCCGCTGGGTGTCGAGCTCAAGAAGAATATCAAGGACTACTGGTGGAAGAAGGTGGTGCAGGAACGTGATGATATGGTGGGCCTTGACGCCAGCATCATGATGCACCCGCAGGTGTGGGTGGCCAGCGGCCATGTGGCGGGCTTTTCCGATCCCCTGGTCGAATGCAAGAACTGTAAACACAGGTTCCGCTCCACCGATATCGACACATCTGCCTGTCCGGATTGCGGCGGCGCCCTGTCCGAACCCCGCATGTTTAACCTCATGTTCAAGACCTTTATGGGCCCCGTCGAGGATGCCGCCAATATAGTCTACCTGCGGCCGGAGACCGCGCAGGCGCAGTTCGTTAATTTCGATAACGTACAGTCCACAACCCGAAAAAAGCTGCCTTTCGGCATCGCCCAGGTCGGCAAGTCCTTCCGCAACGAGATCACCACCGGCAATTTTATCTTCCGGACGCGGGAGTTCGAGCAAATGGAGATCGAGTACTTCGTCAAACCCGGCACAGACGGCGAATGGTTCGATTACTGGGTCAATGAGAGGCTTAACTATTACGTGGGGCTGGGTATAAAGAAGGAGAACCTGAGGCTCAGACAGCACGATAAAGAGGAACTGGCTCATTATGCCAGGGGCTGCTTCGACGTTGATTATAATTTCCCTATAGGCTGGTCGGAGATCGAGGGCATCGCCAACCGCGGCGATTTCGACCTAACCCAGCACTCCAAGTTCAGCGGCAAGACGCTGGACTATTTCGATGAGGAGAAGAACGAACGCTACATTCCTTACGTTATCGAGCCCTCGTCAGGCGTGGACCGCACGCTGCTGGCCGTTCTCTGCGATGCCTACGATGAAGAGATGGCCGACAAGGAATTGCGCGTGGTACTGCGCATTAATCCCCGGATAGCCCCGGTGAAGGTGGCTATTTTACCGCTCAGCCGTAACGCCAAATTGCTGCCGTTGTCGAAGGAAGTCTCAGCACTGCTGCGGCCGTATTTTATGGCGCAGTACGATGATGCGCAGAGTATCGGCAGGCGCTATAGAAGGCAGGATGAGATAGGCACACCCTATTGCGTAACCATCGACTTCCAATCGCTGGAGGATAACCAGGTAACCATCCGTGAGCGCGACAGCATGCAGCAGTCCAGAGTGCCTGTGCCGGAACTTGTGGAGATATTGAAAGACAAATTTGGATTGTGATGAGTAAAAACAGCACCGGTGAGAAAATACAGGGCAAGGTCGTCAGCCGGATCGAGAAGATCAGGATCCGTTTCGGTATCCGTGACAAGATTCTTATATCGTTCCTGGCACTTTCACTGATCTCCGTCGGTATCATCAGCTCCCTGGCGCTAAGATATATCGGCTCGGTGGGTGCGCTGACCAAGGAGTACAGCGTCTCCATGGGTGAAACGGTCATGTCCGTCTCCATCGCGGCGCTCGAGGACCAGGGAAGGAGGACCATTTACCAGAAGGCTTCCGATGTTGCCAAGGAGATATATTTCTATTTACAGCTCCATCCCAATCTGGATCGGACCACACTCGCGCAAAATCAGGAGTTGAACACCATCGCGGTGGAGAAGGTGGGCAGGACGGGGAATACCAGGGTCTATGACAAGACGGGGAAGGTCATATTCGCCATGAATCCCAGCATTGTGGGGGCAAACCTGCGCCAGCTTGGCGGGGAGCCATCGTATTACTCGTCTATTTTCGAGCGCAGCCTGCTGGGGGAGGAGGCCTCGGGTTATTATAAATACAAAGCGCCTACCGATACCGAGGAAAGAACCAAGTATATGTACACGGTGCCGGTCGAATCATCCGACCTGATCGTGGCTGCCAATACTTACCTGGACGAGTTCTCCTCGGCGGCTGAAGAGACCAAGGCAAGGATCGCATCGGCCGTGGATGAGATGAGCAACCAGGTCGACAAACAGGCCAGGGAGGCCGAGTTGATCTTTATCGCCGTAATTGTGGCCATGGTGGTGGTGGTGTCGGGTGTCTCATTCCTGCTTTCTGAGACGATCACAAGACCTATTATGGCGCTGACCAAAGGCTCGGAACATATCGCCAACGGCGAACTCAATTACAAGTTCAACGTTAATACCGGGGACGAAATGCAGGTGCTGGCCGAACAGTTTAACGTGATGACCAAAGCTTTAAGCGAGTCGTATACCAACCTCGAGCAGAAGGTTATCGAACGTACCGAAAAGGAGAGACAGAGGGCGGAGCAGCTCCGCACCATTAACGAGGTCAGCCGCAAAATCAGCTCCATCGTCAATCTGGACGAGCTGCTGGCCTACGTGGGCAATCTGCTGCGCCAGACCTTTCATTTTCATAACGTCAATATCTTTCTGTTTGAGCCGAGCTCGGGCAAACTGATGCTCAAGACCCTGCATTTCAGCGGACAGAAAAATGTGATACCTGTGGGCGTGCCGCTGGAGATGGACGAGGAGGGCATAATCGGCAAGGCTGCCCATACCGGAGAATATGTGCTGGTCAGCGACCTCAAGCTGGAGCCGGGCTACAGGAAGCAGGAGGGTACGGGTGAGACAATGTCCGAGCTGGCCGTGCCCGTGCGCATGGGCGGCAGGGTACTGGGCGTGCTGGATATCGAAAGTACTGAAGTGGACGGTTTCGATGAGGCGGACGTGTTTACTGCGCAAACGCTGGCCGATCAGCTGGCTGTGGCTATCGACAATGCACGGCTTTACCAGGAAATGAAGTCTATGGCTGTCACGGAGGAACGCAATCGCATGGCCCGCGAGATACACGATACGCTGGCCCAGGGATTCACCGGCATTATCCTGCAGCTTGAAGCCACCGAGCAGGCACTGGGCGACACCAGTGAAGATGTGCAGAAACACCTGAACCAGGCGCGCAGCCTGGCCCGCAAAAGTCTGGCCGAGGCCCGCAGATCAGTGTGGAATTTAAGCCCGCAGGCGCTGGAACAACTCAAGCTGGATGAGGCCATTCAACATGAGGTGGAAAGATTCCGCCATGACAACGGCATAGAGGCCGGTTTCGCAATGTACGGGGATAAGCGCGAGATACCTCCCGATACCGGGACCGCCATATTCCGTATCTGCCAGGAAGCGCTGGCAAATGTGGCCAAACACGCGCAGGCGACGCATGTGGATGTTACGCTTAGTTTTGAGGGCAAAGGAGTCACGTTGACGGTCAAGGATAACGGCACGGGCTTTGAGCCGGGGCCTGAAGGCAAGATCGGTAAAGCGGGAGGCTTCGGATTGATCAGCATGCGGGAAAGGGCTCAGGGTCAGAATGGAGTATTTGAGGTACAGAGCAGTAAAGGTGAGGGGACAGTTATCAGGGTGTCGATCCCTCTGTCGTAGGAGGTGAATGAGTGGAGCAGATAAAGATACTTGTCGTAGATGATCACGAGGTGGTCAGGGATGGTATCGTAGGCAACCTGGTGCGGCAGCCGGATTTCGCCATCATCGGCCAGGCATCCAACGGTTTAGAGGCGGTGCAGAGGGCGTCCGAGCTGTCTCCCGATATTATTTTAATGGATTTGCGCATGCCTGAGCTGGATGGCGTTGAGGCCATGATCAGGATCAAGCAGACTAATCCGGAGATCAAGTTTATTGTTTTCACCACGTATTCCGATGACGATTACCTTTTCGCCGCCATCAAGGCCGGGGCCAAGGGCTACCTTTTGAAAGATGCGCCCCGCGAGGAGCTTTTCAAGGCTATACGGGCTGTTTCACAGGGTGAATCCCTGATACAGCCGGTGTTCACTACCAAGGTGCTGGATAAACTGGCCTCGGAGCTGTCCCGCAAAAGCACGGGAATGGACGCCCTGTCAGACAGGGAGATCGAGGTTCTCGACCTCATGGCCAAGGGTGTTTCCAACAAAGATATTGCCGACCAGCTCTCCATCACGCAGAGCACGGTTAAAACCCACGTGACCAGCATCTTCCAGAAATTGAACGTGACCACGCGCACCGAGGCCGTGACCACCGCGCTCAAGCGGGGAATAATCCAGCTCTGATCATACTTAAGTATGATTTCGCCCGTCCTTTCGGCCGGATTTTGTGGTCACCTTTGGACGGCCTGCAAAACCAACCTATATCCCGATTATACAAATCTGATTAATACGTTAGACTAAGGTTGTATTGGTGTAAATAAAAAGAGTGCAAATTAATTTGTTAAGGTGAATGATGGAAGAACCGATTAAAGTACTGATTACGGACGACAACGAAGTAGTGCGCGAAGGGCTCAAGAGCATCTTCGACGGACATAAGGATATCGAGGTGGTAGGTCAGGCTGTGGACGGGCTGGATGCCCTGGAGAAAGCCGAGAAGCTGCGGCCCGATGTCATACTCATGGACGGCCAGATGCCGCGCATGGACGGGCCGACTGCCATACGGGCCATCAAGAAGATCATGCCCGATGTCAAGATACTGTTCCTAACCGTATATGGCGATTATGCGGGCGATGCCCTGGCATCCGGCGCAAGCTGGTATCTGACCAAGGATTGCCGCAGGCAGGACCTGCTTGAGGCCATACGGGCGCTGGCGCAGAGCGCCCGGCTGAAAGCCAAACCGGCCGGTTAAATTACATAGCGTAACAAGATATGAATCCCGCCTTAAAAAGGCGGGATTCAGTTTTTCCGGTGCCCTCACTTTTGTCTGGACGCCCTTTCCTCTTCCACCAGGGCGCGCCGGTCCACCTTTCCGCTGGCCAGCAGCGGAAGCAGCGGGCGGACCTCGAACTGCTTCGGCACCTTGTAGTTGGCCAGGTGCTTTTTACACAGCTCGCGTATCTCATCTACATCGACATTCTTGCCCGGGACCGGCATGATATAGGCCTTGCCCACCTCCTGCCAGGTCTCGTCCGGTATGGGGATAACCGTGACAAAGGCTATGCCGGGATATTGCTCGATGACGGCCTCGATCTCGCGCGGATAGACATTGTAGCCGCCCGATTTGAACATCTCTTTGGTGCGTCCCACGATCTTGATGTAGCCGCGCTTATCCATGGTGGCCAGGTCGCCCGATTTCAGCCAGCCGTCCCCGGTAATCGTCTCGGCCGTGGCTTCGGGACGTTGCCAGTATCCTTTCATTACCAGGTCGCCTTTCATCCATATCTCGCCTACTTCGCCGCGGCCGACCTCCTTGCCTTTAGCGTCCACCAGTTTTATCTTGAACGGCGGATAGCATTTGCCGGCCGTCTGAATCAGGTCATCCATGGAGTCGTCCGGCCTGGTGTACGTGATGAAGCCGGCGTTCTCGGTCTGTCCGTATCCGGTCATCAGTGTAGCTCCGGTCTTAGATAGTCGTTTAACCATCGATTCCGGGGCCGCTGAGCCGGCCCAGATGATGGTTTTGAGGCTGGACAGGTCGTAATTGTCGAAATCGGGCAGTGTGAACTGCAGCATGAACATGGCCGGAACCTGTCCCATAAAGGAGATCTTCTCGTCCTGCACCATTTTGAGGGTGGCCGCCGGGTCGAAGCGGTCCATCAATACCATGGTGGCTCCCCAGTGCAGGCAGCCCATGACGAGCTCCACAGCGCAGGCCACATGGTTGATGGGGAAATGGATGAGGGCCTTGCCCTCGCCGCGTTTGCTGTTGGGCGCCATGAAGCGTGCATTCTGAGCGGCTGCGCTGGATATCATGTTCTTATGCGTCAGCAGCGCTCCCTTGGGCTTGCCCGTGGTCCCCGATGTATAGATGATGAGAGCAGGATCATCCTCCTTCACCTCGGCTATGCGCTTCTTCAGGGCTGCGTCCAGGCTGCTGCGGTCTTTAGCTAATTCCTGTTCCCAGTTCAGCGTACCCTCCCAGGGGTTATCAATGATGACCAGTTGCTCCAGCTCGGGATTAGCTTCTTTGAGGGTGGTCAGGTCGTCCTTATAGTCGCGCATCAGTACATCGTAGTTTCTGACCGCGAAACCGATCTTGGGTTTGGCATCACCCACCATGTACAGGAACTCATCGCGCGTATAGCGTGGATTGAGCCCGAACCAGATCCCGCCCACCATAGCCGTAGCCATGTAGATGTACTCGAACTCATCACGCGCCGCGGAAAGCGTGAATACACGGTCCCCCTTTTTGACTCCCAGTTCGAGCAGCAGTTTCGCCACGCCGACCGTTCTCTCATAGAACGTCTTGTAGGTAATCCGCCTGTCCTTGTAGACCAGCGCCTCCCTGTC
>Ga0172370_10004411_pt1 | contig 18858 bp, 12 predicted proteins | sample LakKiv5m_FD_114538 | JGI IMG/M metagenome (GOLD analysis project Ga0172370, IMG submission 114538) | Freshwater microbial communities from Kabuno Bay, South-Kivu, Congo - kab_022012_11.5m | ecosystem: Environmental > Aquatic > Freshwater > Lake | place: Democratic Republic of the Congo...
AATGGTTTGACCGGGCAGATACGCCCGCAGCCAGAGGATGAAATTGCCGGAGGGCGCAGGCAGCCAGTTGGATTCGTGGCCTGCCGGAGCGGTGTTCTGAAGATAGATGTCAACGGAACCGTCGGCGTTTGGCACCAGACCGGAGCGGTCGCCCACGCTGTATCGATTGATCGGATTCGCCACGAAGCGGCTTTTCGCGTCGCCCATCGTCAGCGACCAGAACGCATTGTTTGGCGGAAGACCACCGGAAGGCAAGCGCATGATGTAATCGTGCTGACCGTTCAGTGCGCGCCCAGCGCCGTCTTTGCTCGTCGTCCAATACATCGCTTCTTGCGGAGCATTGATGGGTCCAAGAAAGATGACGTTGCACGCGGCACGCCGCAAAATGTCAGTGCCGGACTCGCCGCATCCGAACATGGTTGTCCAGCCGTTGACCTTCGTGACATAGGCGTTCCCGATGATGAGTAGTGTGACAAAAGCCAGCCCGATGCCGACAAGGATGCCTTGAATCACGTCCGAGGTTATAGTTCTTGTATATACATGAGTTGGGTTCGAAATTTGCCGCGCGCCAAAGATGAGCGCCGCGACAATAAGAGAGCCAATTATATAAGTGAGGACAGTGCGGTTCATAGATGTCATTATAGTACTTCTCCCTCGATTCGCCATACACCACGTCCGAGACGATAGTTCGCCTGAATATGATGGCGAACCTCCTTTCGCGAGGATCAGTTAAAGTAGCGTATAACTATGATTTATCCTGCCGTTGGCTTGGTAATTACCCAACTTGGGGAGTTATACAGTCGCTGGCTGTATAATTCCTTATGGACAGATTATATATTTACTTCACATCCCAAGACAATAATCGAGTTTTGCGAAAATAAATTTATAAGGTGTAGGAAAAACGATAATAGATTTCTTACACTCGAAATTTATAATTGCCAAATATATTTGAAATCAAAATCATTGTTGCGTGCCAACTTGGAGAAAAGATGAAACTTGTAACTGTTGAACAAATGAAAGCCATCGAGCAGGAAGCCGATGCGAACGGTCTGTCCTACGATGACATGATGGAAAATGCCGGCCTTGGCCTGGCGGATTTTATCCTCGATGTCTTTGCCGATGAAGTTGAACCTTCTGTTCTGGGATTGGTTGGTCCCGGGAATAATGGTGGCGATACGTTGATTGCCATGACGCATCTTGTCAAGGAAGGCTGGAAGGCGCAGGCTTATCTGGTCAAACGCAAATCGGACGAGCTGGTCAAGCGATTCCAGGAAGCAGGTGGAGAAGTTATCGCCGCATCGAAAGATAAAGAATTCGAATCGCTGGGGGCCGCTTTGGAAAATGCCGATCTTTTGTTGGATGGGGTTTTAGGTACGGGCGTAAAACTTCCACTCAAAGACGAGATCGCTGGCGTGCTTGCGGAAACCAATGTTATTCTTGAAGAATTAGATGATGAAGCGCCGTTTGTGATCGCAGTGGATTGTCCATCCGGCATTGATTGTGATACGGGTGAAGCCGCGGACGAATGCATCCCGGCAGATTTAACCGTCACGATGGCGGCAGTTAAACAAGGTTTACTTAAATTACCTGCTTTTGAATTCGTTGGCGATTTGGAAGTTGTAGATATCGGCTTGTCTGATGATCTGCCTTCGTTACGAACTTTGCAAATCGAAGTCGCGGTCGCGGACACTGTCGCTGAAATTTTGCCGGAGCGCCCGATTGATTCGCATAAAGGCACGTTTGGCACGGCGCTGATCGCGGCGGGGTCGGTTAATTATACGGGAGCCGCTTTGTTGTCCGGGCAAGCTGCGTACCGCGTCGGTGCGGGATTGGTCACACTGGCTGTGCCTGCGCCTTTGCATGTCACACTGGCCGGACAATTTCCCGAAGCGACGTGGATACTTCTGCCTCACGAAGTCGGGGTTATTTCTGAGAATGCGGCCGATGTGCTGACCAAGAATTTTGAGCGCGCCACTGCTTTGCTGGTTGGTCCCGGGCTGGGCACCGAAGATAAGACAAAAGAGTTTATTCAAAACCTGCTGGCGGGAGAATCTGCGCCAAAGAAATCCAGTTCGCGTATTGGATTTTTGCATGGCGAAGGTGAGAAGAAGGAGGATAAAAGTGAATCCATGCCGCCAATGGTTGTGGATGCAGATGGATTGAAGTTGCTGGCGAAGATTTCTGACTGGCATAAACTTTTACCGAAATCCTCCATTCTCACTCCGCACCCTGGCGAGATGGCCGCGTTGACCGGTTTGTCAAAAGAAGAAATCCAGGAAAGCCGCCTGGATGTTGCCAGAAAGTATGCAAAAGAATGGGGTCATGTGGTTGTATTGAAAGGCGCGTTCACTGTAATCGCTTCACCGGACGGACGCGCAACGATTGTCCCGGTTGCCTCGCCTGCTCTGGCGCGGGCCGGGACTGGCGATGTTCTTGCCGGACTCATTGTCGGTTTGCGCGCCCAAGGCGTGGATGCGTATGATGCATCCGTGGCGGGCGCATGGATCCACGCGCAAGCTGGCTTATATGCCGCTGATGATCTTGGTACAACTACGTCCGTTCTGGCGAGTGATGTTTTGAATTCAGTCAGCGATGTGTTGTCGGAGTTGGAAAGTTGAAAAGTTTAAAGTTTGAAGGTTTAAAAAGAAGACGCCCTTCGTTATCGAAGAGCGTCTTTCGTTTCAACTTGCCAACCTTCAGACCTTCTAACTCTTAAGGAACTCTTCCAGCGCTTCTTTGCTGATGCGATACGCATTACCCATTTTCTTGGCTTTCAGGGTCTTGTCATTAATTGCGGCGATTACATCTTCCTCAGAAACTTTCAGGATGGCGGCCGCGTCTGCGGGCGTCATCACGTCTGGAATGCCGGCGGATTTTGCGCCGCTTGCGGCCTGCTGTCCGCTCTGCATCCCGCCCTGAAGCGCCTGACCCATCAAATTGCCGATGCCCATTCCAGCGCCGATTCCAGCCGTCAGCCCCGCGCCGCCGCCCTGGTTGTTAGCCGCGTCCCGCATGGAATCAGCCGCTTGTAGTTGAGTGTAGGTTGCCATGTCGAGCATACCCATGTCGCGCAGTTCCTGCGCCGATTTATCGGAGGGCTTGAGGTTGCCAACATAGAAAGTCTTGAGCGTTAAACCAAGCGCCTCAAAGTCATCCTGCGCCTTGGCGCGTACGCCCGCGCCGATCTCTTCTGTTAACCCGATCATCTCAGGAATGGCATGTTTCGCACCTGTCTCGCCGAGGATGTCCTGCAGTTTGGAGAGCAACATGGTGCGCAGACGGTCTTCGATGTCGGCGGTGTGGAATTCACCTTGTGTGCCAACGATCTTGGTAACGAACATCTGCGGGTCGCTGACCTGGAACGAATATGTTCCGAAACCTTGCAGAAGAGCCACGCCGAGTCCCATGCCTGGATTGCGGACGATGATCGGCTGGGGCGTGCCCCATTTCTTGTTGGCAAATTCCTTCATTGAGACGAAGTAAACTTCGGCAGGGAAGGGAGTGCGGTCGTTGAAGGCCTTGCCGATGAAGTTGATCACCAGCGGGATGTTGGCTGTGGCAATCGTGTGGCGGCCCGCTTTGAACACGTCCAGCGCGTTCCCGTCGCGGAAGAAGACCGCCGTTTGCGCCTCGCGCACGATCACCTGCGAACCGATCCGATAATCGCCGATACTGCTGTCGTCCGGAAAGCGGTGGACGATTTCGTCTGTCATTTCGTTCGGATATTCAATGACGTCAAAAATTCTAGCCATGTGTTTCTCCTTCTTTTTATAATAACGGTTTGATTATAACCTAATGATTTTATGCGTACATGAACCGTTTGTCTTATTTTAATACGCCCGGATTTCTCTAAAGTTTCATCGGCTTTCCGCTGCCTTTATCTTTTAGCATCAGAATTTCAGCCATGATACTGACCGCAATCTCCTCCGGCGTTTCGGCTTTCAATTCCAATCCCATCGGCGAATGGACACGCGCGATCTTTTCATCAGCCACGCCTTTTTCTTTCAAGGCCTTGACGGTGGTAGCCCATCTGCGTTTTGAACCAATGACGCCGATGTAGGCCGCGTTGGCTTCAAGCAGATTTGGCAAACCAGCCGCGTCTATACCGGACCCGCGGCTGGTCACCACCAAATAAGTTTGGCGCGTGATTTTGATCTGTTCCGTTAACTTCTCCATCGGGACGGCGTAGTACGCGTCCGCACCCGGCACAGACTCTGGGTTGCAGAATTCGGAGCGGTCATCGCTGACAGCTACGCGGAAGCCGAGCCACTTGGCAAGGTGGACAACTGCTTTCCCTACATGTCCGCCGCCGATGACGACAACCATGGACGCTGGTAAGATCGGTTCCACAAAGACCTCCACTTGACCGCCGCATACGCCTGGGTCACCGCGCGCTGGGTCGGACATATTGTAAGAAAGCAAGCGCGGCTTGCCATCTGCAACTGCCATCCAGGCTTCATCGAGCACGCGGTGTTCCAAATCACCGCCGCCGACTGTGCCGATAAATCTTCCATCGGGATAAACCAACATTTTGCTGCCCACATGCCGGGGCGTTGAGCCTTCACTCTTCACAACCGTGCACAGCGCGGCGGACTCGTTATTCTTTTCGATTTCTGTGAGAGCCTGATAAATTGAATTCATGGCATGATGATTTTATCCGATTTTGTCACGTCATTGCGAGGGGCTTTCCCGAAGCAATCTCCAGTTGGATGGATTGCCACGCGCCTTTGGCGCTCGCAATGACTTATGAATTACGGCCCCCACTGCGGTTGCCAATCCGGTTCGGGATTGCTGGTCAACTGGCGTGTACTATGACCGTCCGCACGCATGATGTACAAATCGGCCTGGTTGTTGTTGCGCAGAGAGTTGTAGACGATATATTGCCCGTCGGGTGAATAAGCCGCGGCCGCGTTGTTTCCGCCGAAGGTCAATTGCGTCAGTGCGCCTGTTGCGACATCGACCCGGTAAATTTCCCGAGCTGCGACCGGGCCGGCGTAGATCAAAATATTTGATCCGTCCGGCGACCAGGCCAGACTTCCGCCGATATCGTCCATGCCTTGCGTAATTTGGCGCGGCGCTTGTGTGGGTTGTTTTGCATTGAGCGCGAAGACCTGATAAGAAAAATTATTCTCGACTGACATGGCGAAGGCGATCTGATTTCCATCCCGCGACCAGGCCGCGCCGACGATGGTGTTTGCCTGCCCTGCGTTCTTCAGGGACCCGGTATAGATTGCGTGCGGATTTTTTCCGGTGCTGCCCATGACCCACAACTCAGATTTTCCATCCGCCGTTTTGTTGACGAAGAGAATCTGCTTGCCATCTGGAGAAAAACCAGGCGAAAACAAATTGCCGATGTTGCTGGTCAATTGAGTTATTTTTGAGTCACTTAAGTTGATTGAGTAAAGATCAAAATTATCATACTGGTTGACTGCATAAACAACTAATTTGCTATCCGGCGAGATGGCAGGGTAATATGTGTTTGTGCTGTTATCGGTCAGTTGTTTGTAGCCAGAACCGTCCGCGCCGATGATGCAAATTTGATTAATTTCACTGCGCGTGCAAGTGAAGACGATGTGTCCGCCATGTATGTCGGTGGGATACGGCAACGGTGTAGCCGATGGCGTCGCGCTCGGTACTTTAATCTTATTTACATCCATGGGGTTTTCAAAGTATTGCGATGGCTGGATAAATGCAAACAGGACAATAATAATTGCCAGAATGATCAAGCTGATGGGTAAAGACACGCGAGGACGTGGCTTTTTAAAGAGATGGGGTCGCCGTTTTCCAGAGTCGTATTTCATGGTTGCCGCTCAAGCCAAATCTGGCTGATGGCGATTATCCCACAACGATGCGTCTCGACGGGCCACTTTACTTAATCGATAAGGTGTTGTAGCAGGCGAAAATAAAACCGCTTTTGTGAAATGCGATTTGAAGGAATGGCGGCATCATTTCATTTTGTGATTCCGGTTTTCTCCACTCGAAGAAATAATTGTCGATCTTGCCGCCCTCGTCATATGTCAAACCTGGCAACAAAGAATCGAAATTCAGGGTTGTTGCCTTTGCAATTTTCAGCGCGATTATTTTTAACTGATCCCGTGATATAACAGGCGCGCCCGTCGAGATGGACGCCAGCAAATCTCTCGCATCCATCTCGACTACGATGTTAGTTTGTGGCTCAACAGAAAATTTTCGGCCCGCGCTGTCAACGTAAATCGCCACGCTCAGACCGCCACTTGGTGAGTTGATCATGGTGTCCATTCCTCTGGACTCTAAAGGCAAATTAGGCAAGCCCATCACGGCGCGGATGTTTTTAATTGCTACTATTTGCGGATCGTCAGTCGCGAATGGAGTTGTTGCTGTTCCTTTGGTCGCACATGCCGTTAAAGATAAGAATCCTAATGTTAGGAAAACAATAGTTGCAATAAATCTGTCCAAATTTTTCATATTGTCTCCTTCGTTATTCGCAATTTATTATCTCTCCAATAATCTTAGCACAACCGGAAGTAACTGTTTCTTCCTTGAAACCACGCCGGGCTCATCGCGCGCGCCGTCAGCTAAGGTTGATTCTTTACAGTAAAGATTAATTCAACCGTTGGCCCTTGTGCGCGAAAGATAAATTTGTCGGTCGCATAAATTCCTTGCGGACAGCTTCCATTTTGGATGGCTTGGTTGATTTGGTCTGCGAGATAGTTGGCATCAATGCTGCGGGTTTGATCCAGCGGCCCTATTTTGCAGGTTTGGGCGGTCGGGACTTTGGCGGCGTTCTTGGTGAAGTAATCCACCGCACTGACGGTGGCGACAATGCGCGGCAGGTCCAAACGATTGAACTTGGGCGAATAGGGCGGGAGCAGGTATTGTGGGCGGTATATGTAATCAATATTCATGATGGCCTGCATCGGCACGCCGGATGGATTTTTGTAATTGATCAGCGAGTTTTCCGCCGCCGAGTCGCGTGGCCATGCTCCAAATGGGAGGGCAAAGATATTTCCAAGCTTGGCGATCAAGTCTGTGCGTCCGGCAAGTGTGAGCAATTGATTCAAACGTTTGTCATTGGCCGAAAGTTCCCACGTGATCCCATCGTACGATGTTTGGCTGAGCAGGGCGTGGGTGTAAGTATGGTTGTAGACCAATGCGCCATGATCCATGCTCCAAACGATGGCGTTGGCAAGCAGCATGGGATTCTTTTCGTCGAGATATGGTTTATCGCCGAGGTTGGAAAAGAGCGCCCAGGAAAAGCCGAAGTCAGGATACATCTGTGAAAATTGATATGAAGTTCCCAGTCCTGTCATTGGATCAATCGTTCCATTCGGATTGAAGCGAATCTGATTTCGGTAAAACAAGTCGTCCATCGTAAAGATGATCGGACGCTTTCCATTCGGGACTCGCAGATCGCCGTTCAGCCAATTCGCAAGCGGGACCATCGCGTAACCAGCTTGATACAAACTTGCCAATTCCTTTTTGAAATCATCCAGCCGCACGTGAGTCGCGCCGGAAATTCCACCGCCTTGAAATTGATGATAGGTCAGAACTGGAACAATCGGGTCGTTAGACCAGACGGTGGTGGTGATGTAAAAAGGCTGTTGCGTTGGTAGAGCAGTTGGAGATGGCGCGATGGTTGCGGTCGCGGTGGGCGCGGTTGCAGAAGGCACAAGTGATAATTCGGGCGCGGGTTTTGAGGCTTGTCCACTTTGTCCGCTGCAGGATGAAAGGATAATCGCCAATAAGGCCGCGATCAAGAAAGAGACACATTGTTTTTTCATTTTGGGTTGATTCACTATGGATGGAGATTTATCGTTCCAGCAATCCCAGTACCACTGGCAACAATTGTTTCTTTCTTGAAACCACGCCGGGGGCATCGCGCGTGCCGTCGGCGAGAGGCGGGTAGGGCAGATCGTCGAGAATCGGCGGCGCGCTGGATGAGACCAGCAGGCGGCTGGTGCCGCGCACAACATCGGTGATCAGCAGCGCGGCGAAGTCGAGGCCGCGCTTGTCGCGCAGATCGTTCAGGGATTTGAGCAGCGGGTCAAGATAATCTGCCAATTGCATCAGGTCGGTGACCTCGACCTGCGCTATGGCAAACTTGAATCCGCCCGCCTCATACACTTTGATGTCATTACTGACAATGTCCTTTGGCGCCCGATTTTCAAGACCCGCGCCGGCGGATAGAACGGCTTTGCCATAAGATTCAATCGTCTCGCCTTTGAGCGGGCTTCCGCCGACGACCGCCCAGCGCGCAAGTCGTTCTGCGGCTTGGCGGTCGCGCGGCGTGGTGGTGGGTGAGGTCAAAATAAGGGTGTCCGCTAAAAGTCCGGCGAGAAGCGCACCGGCCAATGCGGGCGGCATGGAGAGTCCGGCCTCGGCGGTTAATTCCGAAACGAGGGTCGATGTCGAGCCGACCACATCCACTGTAAATCGAATCGGCTGGTGTGTGGACGGATTGCCGAGGCGATGGTGATCCAAAATTTCGAGCAGTTCGGCTTCTTCGAGCGCGGCCAGCGCTTGACGCGGTTCGTTGTGATCCACGAGAATAATTTTCAAACGCGGCGGGTTGAGCACTTCGCGCTGGCGGGCGATGCCCACGTATAAACCGTTTTCGTCAACGACCCAATAATCATTGTTTTCGTCGCGCAAAATTTTATTGAGCGAGTCGCGGATATGCGCGTTGGCGGCAAACTTCGGCACCGATGTATCGGCGGCATCCTTGCATTGTGCCGACATCATTTCGCGCACTGTCGTATCGCCGGGTCGCGGGCCAAGCGTGCCGGCAAAATATTTGAACAGGCTCATGCCATTGATAATGCCGAAAGGTTTGCCATCTTCACCGACGACGGGCGCAATGCCGCCCGTGCGGCTGGCGAGCGACCAGGCCGCGCCGAGTTGTGCTTCAGGGCGGATGCTGTCGAGGCGCAGCATGATGGATTCGAAACGCGGGGATGCGTCGGTGAGCAGGATCGGGGCTTCGAGTTCGAGCCGCTTCAGGACCCACGCTGTTTGCGGGTTGACTGCTCCCGCGCGTGCGGCCACTGCCTCGGCCTGATCCCGTTCCCGCAAAAGCCAGGCATAGCCCATGGCTGATGCAATGGAGTCTGTATCAGGATTGACATGTCCGATGACATAGATTTTGTTTGACATAGAATTTACTTTACCTGCCTGAGGGCTTTCCAAACTTTTTCCGGTGTGACCGGATTATCATCGATGTTCACTCCGACCGCGTCGAGTACTGCATTGCCAACAGCGGGCGCGACGCCGTCCATTGGAATCTCCGCCACCGCCTTGACCCCGAACGGATGGCTCGGTTCAAATGTCTCGACAAAAATTGTCGTCAGCTCGGGCATTTCGTCCGCGCGGAAAATGTGATAACGATCGAGGTCGCGTTCGATGACGCTGCCCTTTTCGTCGAAGCGCATCTCTTCGCAGACAGCATAGCCGAGTGCCTGAGTCATGCCTCCTTCGATCTGACCGGATGCGGTGAGCGGATTAATGATGACGCCCGAATCGACCGCCATCACGAGTTTATCAACTGTTACCTGGCCCGTTTCCACATCCACAGTGACCTCGGCAAACTGTGCCGCGAACGGCGGAGGCGAAACCGGCGAGACGTATGAGCCGATGCCCATGATCTGTTCCTGGTCATTTTTGTGCAAAGTATCGAGCGCAATTTCTGTGAGTGAAACTGATTTGCCATTTGGCGCGATTGCCATTCGGTTTGAAAGTTTAATGTTTGCAGGTTCAACTTTCAAACCTTCAACTTTCGAACGCTCGTTTAGCATTTTCGCAGCGCGGATCTTGATTCTTTCAGCCGCCATCTCAGCAGCTTTGACTGCCGCCGTGCCCGAAATATAGGTCGTGGACGAAGCGTACGCGCCTTTGTCGAACGGCGTGAAGTCTGTGTCGGATGAATAGGTCAAAATATCTTCGAGCGGAACGCCCAACACTTCAGCCACCATTTGCGCGATGACGGTGTCTGAGCCGGTGCCCAAATCTGTTGCGCCGACGAGAAGATTGAACGAACCATCATCGTTCATTTTGACGGACGCGCCACCCATATCGAGATATGGAATTGCCGTGCCTTGCATCACCATCGCAACACCGATACCCTTGCGCTTCGCTGTGTCAGGTTTTCTAGTGTCAGGTGTCAGGCCCTTGCCTGATAATTGATACTTGATACTTGACACGTTTTTATGCCACTCTTCATTTCCAAACTTTGAATCCCAACCAATAGCGGCCATGCCTTGTGCGACGCATTGCTCCAATCCGACCGTCTGGACGATCTCCGGGCGCGGCTCGCGGCCTTCGTTCCACGCTGTCGAGAACGGATGATATTCTCCGGCATGCAGCGCGTTCTTCAAACGGAATTCGATTGGGTCGAGATTCAAGGCGCGCGCGATTTTTTCCATGTGGCGTTCGAGCGGCCAATAGCCTTGCGGCACACCGTAACCGCGGAATGCACCGGCGGGCGGCGTGTTGGTGTATACCACATCCGCATGGAATCGAATGTTCGGCGACTTGCGATATTCGCCATCGCCAACATACAAAGCCATGGATCTATGTCCGGTGTTGCCGGTGACGGTCAGCGCGTGGCAGCCGTACGCGCCGGTGTCGCTCAGCACTTTCATTTCGTTGGCTGTGATCGTGCCATCTTTTTTAACGCCGGTCTTCATCCAGACTTTCATGGGATGACGCGAACGAGCCGCGCTGAATTCTTCTTCGCGCGTATATTCAAACAACACGGGACGTTTGGTGGCGATGGTCAGATGCGCTGCCACGTCTTCGATCAGCATTTCCTGCTTGCCGCCGAAGCCGCCGCCGATGCGCGGCTTGATCACGCGGATGCGTTTGATGGGTAAACCCAGAACAGGCGCGATCATGCGCCGCACATGGAACGGCACCTGCGTCGAAGTGCGGATGACGAGTCGATCATCTTCGTCCCAATAAGTGACCACAACATGCGGCTCGATGTGTGCCTGCTGAACTTTTGGCACCACATACTCGCCTTCAAAAATCTGGTCGGCTTCGGCAAATCCCTTGTCAAGGTTCCCGATGTCAATTCGAATTTCGGCGGCTAGGTTTCGGGTCGGGTCCGAATCGGCGAAGTTCACATATTCAGGTTCATCGTGAATTCGAATCGATTCCGGTTTCGTTGCATCCGCCGGGTCAAGGATCGCATCCAAAATTTTATATTCAACGTCAATCAGACTTAACGCTTTTTCCGCGATGGCCGCCGACTCGGCCGCGACGAATGCCACGCGGTCGCCGACGAAGCGAACCTTGTTGTCGAGCGAAAACATATCGAGCGGGCCGGGGATCGGGTCCGATTGCCCGGCGGTCGAATACACTACGCGCGGAATATCCCGCCACGTCAGCACCGCTGCCACGCCCTCCAGCGCGCGCGCTTTTGTCGTATCGATTTTGTTGATGCGCGCATGTGCGTGCGGGCTGTGCAAAACTTTCGCGACCAACATGCCGCGCATGTCGATATCGGCGGTGAAGGCAGGCTTGCCCTGCACGAGTTTGACCGCGTCCACTTTTTTCTCGGGCTTGCCGACGACAGCATACGGACTCTTGTTTGGTGCGAGCACGACTCTCGGCATGACTCTGGTCTGCACACTGGTTGCTTCGTTCAGGCCGGACCCCGAACCGGGCTCCGGTGCTGACGGCATAAACCATGCTGACGCTTCACTCTCATCCGCGGAGATGTCTCCGCGCAAAACGGCGGCGGCGCGCAGAACAGCCTGCACTGGTTTTGCGTATCCAGTGCAGCGGCACAGTACGCCCGAAATTGCTTCGCGTACTTCGGCTTCGGTCGGATTTGGATTTTCCTCAAGCAAAGATTTTGCCGCCAAAATTTGTGCGGGCGTGCAATATCCGCATTGGATCGCGCCGGTCTCAACGAATGCCAATTGAAGCGGATGCAAGCCGCCGGTTTTTTTCCAACCCTGATCGGGATGCTCGCCGAGGCCTTCGATGGTGACGATGTTATGACCCTCGGCCTGCGCGGCCAGCATCGAACCCGCGTTGACAGGTTTGCCATCCAGCAAAACGGTATCTGAGCCGGTCAGTCCTTGCTCGTCGCCGAATTTGATGCCGTAATAGCCGAGTCTGCGAATGACAGTGAATAAAGTCTCACCGGCAGCGATTTCGATTTCATGATCTATAGAGTTGATTTTTAACTGGGTGTTCATAACGGTTCCTGTATTTTATTTGCACGTGATGATGAGATTCGGCCTGGAATTTGGACCGGCAACCGGCATAAAAACACTTTTATCAGGGTAGGTAATGATTCTCTGTCTGCAGTTGGCAATCCAATCATTTATGAGTTTCGGGAAGTCCACTATGATTGCGCACGTGTTTGGAGAATGAACGAGGAGATCGATTTGTCTCTTGACTTCAGGCCATTCCGGCATTGGATACAGATTGCCCTGCCCGCTAATCTCGGATATAGGGATCTCGTTGTAATACGGCGTTTTTCCAGCGTAGAGCGCGAGGTAATTATCATCCGGCACTAACACATCGCCGCTATATTTTTTTATTGTGGCAACAAGTGAGTTCCCAATCAAGCGGTCCTGATCGGTTGGGATGGTCTTGGTCCGAAAGTAGGCGGGCGCAAGAAAACCAAATTGTATCGAGAGTAAAAGCCATTCGAAGGCGATTAATGGCTGGACGATTTTCTGAAGGCTTGTATCCTTGATGAGTTCAGCCAACCAGCCTGCTTCCAATCCCGCGAGTAGTGAAATTCCAAGATACGAAGAGACAAAAACATTCCGTGCTGAAAAAGCGTTCAAACGGCCGATAGTTCCGGTTGCAATTAGAGCCCCGGCCATGGCAAAGTAATATCGGTATTCCTTGTCGGCAAATATTTTGCGGGTCCATAGAAGGATAGGCGCAAGGCCTGCGATAAAAAAAATGGGAATCGGCAGGAATTGATCGATAAGGACGCTGGCGATCCTGCCAACGCTAAAGCTGAAAGCGTGAGCGGCGGGAATGGTGAAGAGATAATAATTGACCCAGCCGGCGCTTGTCAACCAGAAGACGCCGTAAATGATGCCGACGGAAACACTAAAGGATAATGCCATGTGCACCCCGCGTTTCCAATTGAAGATCAAATGATAAAGGATTGCCGCAAGCCCAACTATCAAGGCGCTTTGTTTGGACATGAACGCTAGTGCAAACGCCGAGCCCGATAATAACGTGTTGAGGTACTTTTTGTCATTGATTCCTTCATGTGCTAAATAAATTCCCAGTATGGATAGAGCCGCGGCCAGCATATCGGGGCGGGCGATGTCGAACCATTGATTTGTGAGCATGAAGGCAGATGCGAAAACCCCTGTTCCGAGAAGCCCTGCTGATTTGCTGTTTGTCTTTTCCCTGATGGCTAGAAAGATGAAGATGGCGCAAACCGTGGACGAAAGAAATGAAATAAGGCGCAATGCCCCGAACCCAAAGCCAATCAGTTTTGCGGCAATCATTGACACATAATAAGAAAGCGGTGGATAAATAAGCGGTACATAATCCACAGATGGACGAACGTACAATCCCTGTCCTGCCAACAAGCGTTGAACTTGAATGAGCGCCGCGCCTTCCATCCATTCGAGTTGATATGGGTAGAAAATCCTGGAAGAAATGATATACAAATCCAGTGCCATATAACTTATGCAGAAAACCAGAAGTAGTGTTTTAAATATCTTTTGAGCGAGCGCGGTCATTTGAGATTATGTATCCTTAGTATTGTTTATAAAAAGAATGTTTTACTTCTTGGCAAAAAGAGTTACCGTTGCGGTGATGCCGGTTAACACCAATCCAATCACTGCGATGACCAATACTTGCAGGATGGATAAAAATCCCATGAACATGCTGGCCATGTCGGGAATGGTCCAGGTGACGAGTGCACCATTCAAAGCGAAGTGCCACAGGATTGGCAGAGAAACCAAATAAAGCGTGATGAATGTAAACGCAAAAACTTTCTCGGCCGATTCGCGCGGCGGAGATTTGAACCACTTTAGGATGTAACCCAGAATCAGCCAGGCTAATGCCAGTGAACTTGCAGTTGTGCTTGCGGTGAACATGATAATGTCGCTTGCGCTAGTGACGGAACTGAGCGTGTATGTCCGTCCTGCCAGAACAGCGTAACCAAAATTAAATAATACGATGTATAGAACCGCGCCGCCCAACATCCATGCGATGAATGAACTGCGCTTCTTCACCAGGACGTAAGCCGGGATCAGCGCTAGAAGAATCGCCAACACGAAACGCGGAATCCGCTCCGAGTTTTGGCGCTGACTTTTGGCTTGATCCATCGCTGACAAAATTCCTGCGACGGAATCCGTTTTTGCTCCATTTGCTGATGAATGAATTGCAGTTTGATAATCTTTCAATAGTTGAGATTTTTGCGCAAGTAATGCAGAGTCGATATTCGTTTGTTGATCGGCTGCGAGATTCAACATGTCCGTGCGGACGATGCCTTCACTATCGGCGGGGATGTTGAGCCCAAGCAGGGCGGCGGTGGTTGTGGCGACATCGGTCATGTTGCCGTCAGGATATTGTCCTGGCTTGATACCGGCTCCGGCTGCCACAAAAGGCTCAAGTAAAACGATCGGGTCCTGGCCGCCGTGTCCGCCGCGGTCGATTTGGCCGTGGTCAGAAACGACGATAACGGTGTCCGTTGACAGGTCGAGGGTTGAGACGATTTGTTTGAGCAGGAGGTCGGCGCGTGCCGCGGCTGCATCCCAGTTCGGGGATTGAGGGCCGCCTTCGTGATGTCCGGCGTAATCCACTTGATCGATGTGGATCAAAATGAATTGATCCTGATCCGCTTTGAGCCAGGGCAGGGCAGCGTTGACCACATCCACATCGGCGGCTTTGTCTTCTCCGGCGGTGTAAAAAGAATCAGTGACAGCATTTTGCGGGATGAGTTTCTGGAACCAATTAAAACCCGAGACGGCGGTCTTGAGTCCAGCTCGATGCGCGGCGGTAAAGAGATTATCCTGCGTCCAGGTTGGAATGTCGGGGTAATCCAAATTCATGGCGGGGCCGTCACTGAGATCAGGCCAGGCGCCGGTCATCAGCACAGAGTAGCCCGGCTCGGAATACGAGGGCGTGCGGCTGTGATTTGTGGCCCACGCGCCCTGATCGCGCAGTTGATTCAAAAATGGCATCACATCTTTTTTGTGGGATGTGTCGTCGCGCAGCGCGTCGATTAACACAAAGACCACGCGGTGCGTGAGCGGCTGACCAAGTGCTGGGCCAGCCGCGGGCGGATTATCTTTGAGCGGCGAGCGAAAGGCGTAGAGCGAATCCATGATACCAGTGGCCCAGAAGTACGCGCCAGCGGCGATGATAAGACTGGCAATGATGCCGAGGATGATCCAACGATTTGATTTCATTATTAGGTTTCCTTTGTTTATGACTGAATTCGTTTGAAATATATATCGCCCCTATCAACGGCAAATGGTTTCCAGCCAGCTTTGTACAGTTTATCCATAAGCGAGTGCTTGGCTTTATGTACTAGATCGTTCCCATAAAGAAGATCGTCGCCATCCCAAAAATCATAGTATGAAATTTTCTTGGGTTGTATTGGAAGGGTGCTATAGTTTATCCTTCCAGAAGGTGCAACACGCAAATATTCCATATACTCGCTTACATAAAGATATTCCCATGCTGGCATACTTCCTCCTTTGTTAGAAATCTGCTCTCTTTGCTATTTCCAAGCATCTCTTCGCCAGCGTCGCAGCGACATCTTGACGATATTCTGCTGAAGCCCAATCGTCTTTGGCTTCGTGGTACGCGTTGCGCGCGGCGGCCTCCACTCCCTCACCCTCTGTCCCTCTCCCGCTGGGAGAGGGGGAGGGGTGAGGGCCTCCATCCATGGCGAGCAGCGGAGATTTTCCGTAGCCGCCGAGAGCCAGGCGTGTGCGGCCTGAATTCCATTGAGCCAGCGCGGCGCAAACGATGGGCTTGTCTGCGGGTGTGCGGGAGACAAATTCAAAGGCGATCTTCACGTTTAAAGGAATGACGATGGATGTGATGAGTCCGCGTGGGCGGAGGGGAAGATAATCGCCAAGATTTACGATTTCAGATTTCGGATTGACGATTGTTAATTTTGCATCGAGGGCAAGAAGCGCTGTGACAAAAGTCGAGCGTCCATCGCTGGCGACGATTGTCCCGGCGACTGTGGCTGCGTTGCGGATGTTGAGCGGCGCTTCGAGTTTGAGGGCTTGCTTCAACGCGTCGGGACAGTTTTCATTTTCCATCAGTTGTTGGAGCGTGGCGGTCGCGCCGACCTCAAGATTGTTGCCGTTCTTTTTGACGGTGTCAAAGCCGAGGGCTTGAAGGTCAACTACTTCAACGGAGTCTGCTTGCGGCCTGGAAAGAAACGTCCCGCCGCCGAGGGGCAGGGTATTGGGTTGAGTCAAAAGAGTCAGAGCCTCGTCTAGTGTTCGAGGTCGATGATAAGTTGTGATCATGTACGCTCCTGCTTAATTGTCTTACGTATTATAACTTGCCCCGCGCTAAAAGAGTGATGCCCCGAAACTTCGGGGCATCTCATTGTTATCCGCCTTGACTGTACGGTGCAATTTCCGGCGACAGGAACTCCTGTTTCAGTGCCTGGATGAGAATGTCGAACTCATCTCCGTTGCTGTAATGACCAGAAAAATGCCAGGCCGGTTGAATGTACGGTGATCTCTTGCTCGCATTTATATCGTTCGCTTGATACAGAGGATTACTAACGAAGTAAACCAGTTCCACTTTTTCGATGGTGAGGTCCGGCAGAGTGAAATTTGTTGGCGGCGGATTAATAGGATTTTGAGTGTCATCAATAATCCGTGGCTGGCTGGCAGTTAGAGACAATTCCAGAGGCTGGCCATTTTTAGGACTGATTGCTAAACTTGCGCCATAAACCCGGATTAAAGGATAACCGCCGAGCCTTTCGTCGGGGATAGCCAGAGTCTCTAAAAGAACCTGATCGCCTTGTCTCCCAATAAGTGGGTTATTCATATCGCCATTCGGAGTTATCTGTACATAACTGTTTCCATCTTCCGCCGTGAAGAGGATGACGGGCTGTCCTTGAACGTCAATCGTTTTTTGTGTTCCCTTTAATATTTGGAATTTAAGATCGGGAAATGGAATATCAAGCTGCTCCACATTTACTGTAGTTATCTGATCTTTGGTTGTTGCGATTCCCGAAACGATAATGGGTAATCCCTGATATGCAGATAGGTTTTGCGGTAAGGGACCAGTTAGAATCACATATAAATATTGCCCCTTATTATCCTTGCCAGCTAATTCGTATTCTGTAGTTTGCGATCCATCTGCCTTCTTGTGAATCGTAACGCTCAGGGTGCCACGCAACCCTTCAATTTTTTGGCCTGTTTGTTGAGATGTGCCAGGGATAATTAGAGTCTGACCAACATAAATGGTTCCTGGGTCACTGATATTGTTGGCCTGGGACAATGCATCCACGCTAACGCCGAATGAAGCAGCAATTTTTGATAACGTGTCTCCGGCTTGAACAATATAATTGCCTCCACTTACCAAAGTTGGAATTGATGTTGCTGTTGGAAACGGTACTGGCATTCCACTTAAGTTAAGTTGATAGAAGCCAAGTCCGCCACCACCACCTCCGCCGCCACGGTCGCTGGAGGTGTCAAAATATCGGATGTATGTCCAGAACATTTTTCCATCCACGATCACGCCGTTGACAGCCAGTTGCGAATCAGGGATTTTTGTATCCAGCGGCACATCGGCTGGCGGATCGATGAGCGGATATTGCCCGTTGCCATCGCTCGTATTGAGAATGATCTGGTCACCGTTACGATGCAAATTTCCGACGATATAAGCTTCTGTGACGCCATCTGTTCTCCATGAATCGACATTGAATTTGCGGATGCCGTTTTCAACATTGTATTGTCCGCTGGCCCCGACAAAAGTGTTGGAAGCCAATTCGTCCAGGCCTTGAACATTTCCGATTACGGAAGTTCCGTCAATCAGGACAAGCGCGGGTTTACTGGGGTCCGCTGCCGGGTAGGATGAGACGTATCCGTAAATTGTGACGGGTTGATTGTCTGAGTATTGGCGATGCCATTCCGGATGTGCCGCCGTGGTGGGTGAGTGAAAGCTTTCGATCTTTCCCGCCTGAACAGAGTCGTCCAGCAGTTTTTGAAGCGCATCCTCCGCGCTGATGACGCCGAACGTGCCGACCGGGCTTTGCTCGTAATCCATCAGGCTGGCTTCAACACTCAACACTTGACCATTTTCATCCAACGCAATGTGCATAACAGCAAACGAATAAAATTCATATTGCATCGGAATTCCATCCGGCGCGAGCGGCCGGACAATATATCCGTTGCGCAATTCATCCGGTTCGATTTTGGAAGGGAAATCAAACCCATGTGATTTGAGAAATTCGGTGATAGTCGCTTCTGCGTTGGGGTTTGACGTTCGGCCGAAGTCATTATTATTCTTGACGATGTCAGTTGTGTAAGTGAAATAGAAATTTGAATGAACGGATAACATTTGCTTGCCGTCGGTGAACATGTAATCGATTGTGTTTGGGATTTGTCCTGGCGCTGTGTAAACCTCGCTTTGAATTTCGAATCTTTGTGCAAGGGCACGGGCTTCATCGAGCGTCGCGGGCTGATCCTTGTTCAGCAAATAAACATTTGCTTTGTCAGGCGATTCTGGCAATGGTTGAGCCAGATAAAGTTTTGCGCCACGGAAATCATAACTTTTCGAGTTTGGTGTTGTCTGTGGTGCAGGTGCATTTTTCAACGGTTGTGTTGGCAGTGGTGTTTTGCCTGCGCCGAGAATTGTCTTCGGCGCGAGCGAACGGAAAGCCCAGTTCAACGCGAGCAGTAAAAGCAC
>Ga0172370_10004413_pt1 | contig 18856 bp, 13 predicted proteins | sample LakKiv5m_FD_114538 | JGI IMG/M metagenome (GOLD analysis project Ga0172370, IMG submission 114538) | Freshwater microbial communities from Kabuno Bay, South-Kivu, Congo - kab_022012_11.5m | ecosystem: Environmental > Aquatic > Freshwater > Lake | place: Democratic Republic of the Congo...
GACTTCCTCGCATTTACGCTTGGAAGAAAAAATCCTTATTATGGTCGAGATAAGTTGGATATATTAGTACGGCTCGGCTCAACTCTTTACAGAGCTTACACCTACCGCCTATCAACCTCGTATTCTCCGAGGAATCTCATAACGAAACCTAATCTTGAAGACGGCTTCACGCTTAGATGCTTTCAGCGTTTATCCGTGCCGAACTTAGCTACCCAGCAATGCCCTTGGTAGGACAACTGGTACACCAGAGGTTCGTCCATCTTGGTCCTCTCGTACTAAAGATGAGCCTTCTCAAGTTTCGCACGCCCACGGTGGATAGGAGACCGACACTATGTTACACATTTCTGCGGTTCGATTATTCTATCGAACTCTGCATGTCGCCATGCAGTTCGGACTATATCTTCTTCGATACTGCTATCGAAGTTCAGCATGTAGTCTCTGAGGATTTTAAGGATTCAAGAAGTTCCATTAGTGACACCTTGCGGTATCTACCGGAATCATTCATCTCATACGCCTTTTGTAGTATCTTTTTCACTCCACTCTTTGTGGAATGCTTTTGTTGAGACATCATTGCCACTATTTCAGAAAAAAGCTCAAAGCTTTTCTTTTTCACTGACAGCAACTGATATCTTTGAAAGAAAGGGATAATCTTTGCTATAAGATCATCTCGATCTCTCACAACATAGACGTATGTCACATCATTCGCTCTTCCTCTGTGATTCTCCTTGATATATCCACAGTGAAAGTATTTCCGAATTTCTTCCAAAGTATTTATTCTCAAATAACTTTGGCTAATATGAAATTCTGGAATTACTTTGATCCCAAACTTCATGCGAGGATCACGGTACAATGCAATATGAAATGTACCTTCGCCCTCTACGAAACCTGTGATATACCATGGATTGATTTTCCTTAATCTTTCCTGCTGGTTATCTGCTCTCATCACATTATCACTCATGAATAGTGTAAGTATACTATGAGTAGTGTGAGATCTACAAGGCTCCCACTCCTTATGGTGCCTACAGATCTTCCAGCATTTAGCTGAATTTATAGACAGCGCGGATTCCCCACTGTCTCACGACGTTCTGAACCCAGCTCGCGTGCCCTTTTAATTGGCGAACAGCCAAACCCTTGGGACCTTTTCCAGCCCCAGGATAGGACGAGCCGACATCGAGGTGCCGAACCTGGTCGTCGATATGGACTCTTGGACCAGACTAGCCTGTTATCCCCGGAGTAGCTTTTATCCGTTGAGCTTCGACCATCCTATAATGGATCGTCGGATCACTAAGTTCCGCTTTCGCGACTGCGCGACTTGTAGGTCTTGCAGTAAAGCTGGCTTGTGCCTTTACGCGTCCAGTCCCGTTTCCATCGGGACTAAGCCAACCTTTGTAAACGCCTCCGTTACCGTTTGGGAGGCAACCGCCCCAGTTAAACTACCCACCAGATACTGTCTCCCTGGAGGATAACTCCAGCGGATCAAGGATTACAACGACACAAGGGTGGTGTCTCATTGATGCCCAGCACCTTCCCTGCCACAAATATCGCGCTTAATACTATTTGTGACGAGAAAGGTGCTGGGCTCCCACCTACACTGAACATGTGGCGTCATAAGCCAATATCAAGTTGTAGTAAAGCTTCACGGGGTCTTTTCGTCCAGCCGTGGGTAAAGAGCATCTTCACTCCTCTTGCAATTTCGCCGAGTCCCTTGTTAAGACAGTTATTCTGTTGTTATGCCATTCGTGCAGGTCGGAACTCCAATACATTATGTTGCCATAATGGTTAGACTATACCTTTTTCTTCCCGTACATCCGCAGGAGATCATTCATTGCATATCTCCGCGCACCAGCATTATTCATGCGATAAGCCGCCTGAATAATATTTCTCAATCCCGCTGGAGCAAGATGTTTTTTCTCCATCATACGAAAAACAATGTCTTTCCAGATGATGAAATCGGACTGCTTTGATGTATGCAACGGATATCGCTCGAAGTGGGGAATAATATGTTTTGCAATATCTTCCAGACTTCGAACTTCATACTTGTATGTCTCATCGCTTTTATTAAAGCGAATTGTGCCACACCCAAAAAATCGCTGAATGTCTGAAAGAATTTTTGCGCTTCTTTGGTGTTGACTAATGGTGAAGCTTGGTCTTGTTTCTACTCTGATCGCAATTCTTTCGCGAGGGGAGAATGAAACAAGAAAACTTCCTTCACCATCAACAAATCCTGAAACATACCATGCGTCTATCTCCATAGACGTACTCGTTATTCGGGGAAGAACTGGTGTGTGGCTTGAGCGAGTCGCTCAAGCCTCCTCTTTCGATTCAGTCGTTACGGGGTCAACCCAGCACTTTTATAAAGGTGCTTGGGCGACTTCCCACGGTATTACCTCTGAAAGGCTTCACCGTTATGAACCAGTTTGCTTATATCGCGTCACCGCGATACTCGGGCGAGTTCTCTCCGACCAAGAGGAACATGTGTTCACCCGACAAGGAATTTCGCTTTTCGCTTCCTTAATGCGAAGGACTCTATCTTCACCCATTTATATTATAATTATAGCATAAATGGGGTATGGCATATAGTCTCTGAGGGGTCACGAAGACTTCCCTGCTGATTACCCCAACTCGGTGATGGGGTTTCCAGCATATAGCCATATTTTGACCAGCTTCTCATTACTGAGAAGCGAGGCAGCATTCACTGTTACCACTCCCTACAATCGTCCCAGTCATTCTCCGATCTTCATTTTTCCTTATATTCATAATGAAAATCGGAAAACCTTAGGACGATTATAGTTATCGCCGGCGTTCATCAGCGCTTCGGATCAAGGCCTTCTCAAATAAATTCAAGTCAACCTCTCCCCTTAACGTTCTGACACTGGCCAGGCATCAGCCCCTATACGTCACCTTACGGTTTTGCAGGGACCTATGTTTTTGGTAAACAGTCACAAAATAAACGTTTGCTGTGTCCAGCACCTTCCCGGTCGCAAACTTCTCTTTCGAAAAAATTTGTGACGGAAAAGGTGCTGGAGAGGCATATCCCGAAGTTACGCCTAGCTTTTTTGCCGAGTTCCTGAACAAGGGTTCTCTCGTACACCTTAGTATTCTCAACCCATCCACCTGTGTCGGTTTGCGGTACGAATGCTCTAAGATTAACTCATAGTGGGTTTTTCTAGATTCCATCTCCTCTTCACTTGCCAGGGTTGCCCCCGACTCGATCTTGCGATGCGCGTATAACCAGAAACACGCTGAAAACTTGATGAAATGTCACCCGTATGAAATCTCACAGCAGTGCAGGAATATTAACCTGCTACCCATCGGCTACCCCTCACATACGCAAGGACTCACCTTAGGATCGACTAACCCTGGGTCGATTTGCGTTGCCCAGGAAACCTTGGATTTTCGGTGGTGAGGGTTTTCACCTCACTTTTTGCTACTTATGCCAACATTCGCACTTCTGAACACTCCACCAGACCTCGCGATCTGGCTTCATCGCAGTTCAGAACGTTCCTCTACCCCCAGCACCATATCCATCAACGTTTATTACGCCTGACACTATTCTTGCGCGAAACGCCTACGGCTCTGGAAGCCAAATAGACGATAAACATTAACAGATATGGTGCTGGGTCGTACCTTCGGTACTACGTTTAGCCCCGGTATATTTTCGGCGCGAGATAACTCGACCAGTGAGCTATTACGCTTTCTTTAAAGGATGGCTGCCTCTAAGCCAACCTCCTGGTTGTTTAAGTCATGTCACCACCTTTGACACTTAACGTAGATTTAGGGACCTTAGATGACGATCTGGGCTGTTCCCCTTTTGACTGATGGACCTTAGCGCCCATAGTCTAACTCCCCCTGTATAGCAACTCCAGCATTCGGAGTTTGGTTGGGAGCAGTAGGATTGCTCCACCTGCTCTCATTCAGTGCTCTACCACTGGGTGCCACAGAGAGGCTAGTCCAAAAACTATTTCGAGGAAAACAAGCTATCACCGAGTTCGATTGGAATTTCTCCCCTAACCACAACTCATCCCCATGTGTTGCACAGCATGTGGGTTCGGGCCTCCCGCAGTTTTTTGGCTGCGTTCACCCTGGCCATGGCTAGCTCACCCGGTTTCGTGTTTTGTGTGTGCTGCTAAGGGGTACGGAATGCACCCCTATACGCCCTATTAAGACTCGGTTTCCCTACGCCTCCACTCCTTTGCGGAGCTTAAACTTGCAACACACAGCAAACTCGTTGGCTCATTCTTCAATAGGAACGCCGTCACCCAGCACCTTTAAATGCTATGAAAGAATCCGCCTTTTCAATACTTGCCAGGCTTTCCCATACTGTTTTAAGACGTATTCTCGTTTTCGAGCAGCACTTTCATGAATATATGCCTCATAGTAGAGGAGCGTCCAGGGACGGCCACGTACTGTTGAGACATTTCTCCCTTCATTATGCTGCTCAAAACGAGCCCTTAAATCAGAAGTAAAGCCTATATAATAAGGCGGATTCGAATTGCCCTGAAGAATATATACGTAATACATATACTTCAGTATAACACCATAACACCCAAAGGTGCTGGGCTCCGACTCCTTGTAAGCACATGATTTCAGATACTATTTCATCGGCCTCACCGGCCTGCTTTTCACCTTTCCCTCACGGTACTTGTTCACTATCGATCGTCAAAAGTATTTAGCCTTACCAGATAGTCCTGGCTGATTCCCACTCGCTTTCACGAGGCGCGTGGTACTTGGGAATACATGCTCCCGAGGAAAGTATCTTTTCATGTACAGGGCTTTCACCTTCTTTGGCTGGCCTTCCCAGGCCATTCCATTAAGAAACCTTCACTCATGGGCAGAATTGGTCAGCTTTCTGCGCGCATACATCCCGCTACGACCCAAAAATCTATAGCCTAACCGCCGTCTGTCTGACTTGAAAATTCTCTCCCTTTCGGGAAAGACTCCTTATCAGACGTCAAATCTTTGGGCTTTGGGCTCTTCCCTTTTCGCTCGCCGCTACTAAGGGAATCCGTCCAGCACCTTTTCTACCATCGTTCGTAGATTAATCAACGCACTGAGCCGAAAGGCGGTTTCGCCTTCGCATCATTGATTATCAATTGAACGGTGGCGGAAAAGGTGCTGGATGTCTTTGTCTCTTTTCCTCCGGCTACTGAGATGTTTCACTTCACCGGGTCTTCTTCCGACATTGCTGTCAGATAATCCGCCTTCCGCGGACTGGGTTCCCCCATTCGGAAATCTCCGGATCAAAGGTTGCTTGCCACCTCCCCGAAGCTTATCGCAGGCTACTACGTCCTTCATCGTCTTTTGACGTCAAGGCATCCATCATGTGCACTTATTCTTATCTCGACCATAATCAAGATTTTTTTCTTTGATTGTGGTATTTAACTAAGATGCTCTATTACTTTTACTAGCGTGCTCAATTGTCAATGTTCGTTTTTCCGCCTCTCTAAAAGCTCTGTTGCTGCTCGAGGGGAAAGAAAAGAGCTTCATTTTGCCTGTATGGCTATGTATACTCTTTTCCCTCACCTCGATTCCTTCATTTTATACTGAAAAAGCCGCTCGACGCGGCCCTTTGCATATCGTGGGGGAAAGTGAAAAGGCCTATGGTAGTAAGGAAAAATCTAATTTTGATCTCATCAACATAGATTTTACAAGGATGGGGATAAAATGGGGAAAACTTCTGTGCTACGCCATAGCCTTGGCGAAGGCGAGCCGTAAAATAAAGGCCTTTTTCTAAACAGGTGCTACCTATTATACATAATAGATTGACGCTGTCAATAGTTGTGATTGTTTATAATTATAAGGAAATATGCAGGCGGTGGGACTCGAACCCACAACCCTTGCGGGACATGGTCCTAAGCCATGCGCGTATGCCAATTCCGCCACGCCTGCACAAGAAAAAATTGGCAACATTTGTTTTAATTATAATGAAAAAAAGGGGATAAGCAAGATGACAAGTTATCCTCATGTAATTCCTTGTACTGATATCAGAAAAGTGCTATAATTATAATACAAAAAGAGAAAGGTCATTTCTTATTACCATGCTTAAAGGAAATGTCCGTATGAAAAAACAAAAATCACAAAACAATGTGGGTTTGTCCATTTTTGGTGCGCCATCATATGGACAGCAAGAAGCAGATGTCCGAATACCGGTCTATTTTCGCTTTGCGTTTGACGCAAAAGGTCGGCTGATATGCCGATCAACGGTATTTTCCTTTTTTATCTATAATGAACGTATCATATTCATCGAGCCGACAGTAAAAAACGCTTCTCAATAAAAGAGGAGCGTTCTTCGATTATAGAAGGATTTAGAGAAGGTATATGCCAAAATTCGCCCGATATGCTATCATAGGCCTTGTGGGTATCTTGCTGATTGGGATACACACCGTTTTTGGGCAGTCGTTGTCTTCAAGCAATTACCGTATCCTGTTCGAATCCGTAAACTGCGGAGCGCAAAACTCTTCTTCGACAAATTACCGCGTTGAAAGCACCGGGTGCGAACCCGCGAGCACTGATTTGTCGAGCGCATCGTATGTGGCATCACCGGCGTTTCAGGGTCTTGAAGATATCCCATTCCTTACGGTCGCGTTCTCTGACCCGGATGGGAATAATCAACCCAACACAATCACGTTCGGAGAGTTGACTACGACCGCAACCAAAACAGACAGGATTGCAATTTCTGTGACGACAAATGCAGTGGGCGGTTATGCGTCGACGATAGCGGCGGATGGCCCTTTTCGAAAAAGCACTGACGCTTCGTCATTTATCCCGGGAGCATCGGATGGTCCGGCCGCGATTTCGGCGGGAGATGGAAAATATGGATTCAAAACATCGAATGGATCGTTTGACAGCAACTACACGGATATCACAACAAGTCCAAAAACATTTGTGAGCTCATCGGCACCAGTGAATGCAAACGAAACAACACTGACCTTCACTGCCGCGGCAGGGAGCAACACGGGCGCGGGTGATTACACGCAAACTTTGTACATTATTACTACCGCAACATTTTAACATCTATGCAAACGTATAGCACAATGGATCCCTCCACTTCAAAGGTAAGGCGAGGATTTTTTGCTGTCCACTTTGTTTTACTATTAGTCATCGCCGGATTGCTCGGAGGATATTTTACGCTGAATGCCGCAACATCAAATCGCAATAAACCGTTAGTTATCCAGGGACGCATTACGAACAACAGCTATGTGCCGCTCTCTGATGGGTCTACCGTCTTTTTGAAAGTTTCTATTTATACCTCTGCCACGGGGGCTGATACGGTTGGAGATGGTTCAGGCACTGCTACGTGCCAATGGGCAACAGGAACGGATGGCACAGGATCTGTGAACTGCCGCAATGCCGCCGGCACCGAACCGGCATCCTCTGCCGGTGTATCGGCAACTGTCACGCGCGGCGTGTTTACTCTCGCATTGGGCGATACGACAGTTACGAATATGCCCGCTTTGCCGCTTGATTTTAACGCAGCGTCGTTCTATGTCGGCATCACCGTGTGTACGGCGGCACAGAGCGGCTGTGACGCGGAAATGACTCCGCGCATCCGATTGGGAGCTGCCGCGTACGCGTATAACGCGGATGAATTGGATGGCCTCAACTCAACATCGTTTTTACGATTCCATAACACTGCCACCGGCGATACGGTATCGAGCGGTACTGCGACAAGTACGATATGGCGGGCAGGCACGTATTCCAGTCAAGCAAACAGTGAAAATATCGATCTGGATGTGGACTTCTCCACAAATACATTTTCATTTACCGGAAGCGCGGGGGGGACAATAGCTAACCAAAGGACGATGCTCATACGGCCACGAACATACACTGCCGGAACAGGAGCCTTTACCCTGATCAATGCTTCCACATTGACCGTTGGAGGACCGCCTGCTTCATCCGGTGGAAACCTGTTCATCTCTCGAGGAAATACTCTGGAATTATACGGACCTACCTTTGGCAGTTTTCTTTACATGGACTATCCGAGCGCAACGACCCTTGCCGGGCAGATATTCGCATCTGACATTGACCTTAATACAAATGTGACTTTCCCTACGGACACAAGCGTATCGCTCGATGGGTATCGCGTCAGTCTACCATCAGTGACAAATAGCAGCGCGCTGACACATACGTTGATCGGCTTGCGAGTTCGCAATGGTGGCGCGAACACGGAAATCACGAATACCAATGGATCAGCGGTGATCAGCTGGACAGGTCTCGATATCGCAAAACCCGCGCTTACTCAAACAACAGGCACAAATACTTCGACCGGTATTTCCATCTCAAGTGGAACTATCACATCAGGTACTTCGTACGCATTGGTCGCAGATGCTGCATCGGGAAATGTCGGTTTTGGAGATACCACGCCGGATTACGTATTGGAGCTTAGCCGAGCAACCGGCATTGCCAATGCATTCTCCATGAGCGCGACTGACGTAGCTCACGGTCTTACGGCACTCCTTAACGGCACCTTCCAACAACAGCTTGAGACAGGGACATTTTTCCAGGTTGGCGTGCTGAACGGCGGCGGAGCTGGAACAGGTGGTGCTTTGTTGACGGGTGCATCTGACAGTGATTCCCCCGGTATGAGAATCTTGAGTGTAATTGGAAACAACGACCCGACGGATACAACCATTGCTTTATACTTAAGCGGTGCAAAATCAAACGGAACAACGGGTCGTACGGAACTTGCGGCGGCGGAGACTATTATCGCGATATCGAATAATGATACGCCATACTTCACTATGCTTGGAAATGGAAATCTAGCTGTAGGAAATGATGCTACCCCAGATTATGAATTAGAAATCTTCTCTCTGGCAGGGTCTGACTCAACGCTTGCTCTTTCAGATGCAGATGTAGCCCACGGTCTCACAACGCTCGCTAATACAGATGTATGGGCACATCTGGGGCCTATCAGCTCAACCGCTGGCGGCGGCAGATTCACGATGATCACTGATGCAGATGGTCAAGCAATGGAATTGCGAGGCGTGATTGGTTCTACCAACCCAACCGACACCACACCAGCGGTAAAGATTATAGGCGCTATCTCAAACGGAACTACCGGTGCCGCAGATATGGCGGCGGCAGAAACCGTGTTTCAAGTCGCAAATAATGACAATACGTCAGCTTTCACCATTCTCGGAAACGACAGAATTGGTATTGGCGATACGACTCCTTCAGCACTGTTGACTGTAGGCAGTGGGGATTTGCTGCAGGTCAACACAAACGGCTCTATTACGCTCGCACAGGCTGTAGTATCGGGCGGACAGACAGCTTTTTCCATAACGCCCGGCGCTCATACAGCGGTTACCGGACAATTGGAAGATTTCGAGATACTCGCCCATACCAATACAATCACTTCAGCTATTACAACGCAGCCGTTTAGCGCTTTCGGACAGGCAACAATAACTGCAGCGACTGTGCAAACTGTCACAAACGCTTCAACAATGACAATCAATGGACCGCCACTCGCAGGTGGCTCTGCTGCGATTACAACCTCGATAGGACTGCGGATCCATGCGGGAGTTGATGGCATAACATCAGCAGGCATCACAAACGCCTATGGATTGTATGTCGATGCTCCAAGCGGGCTTGCCACAAACAGATATGCTGCCGCTTTTGCGTCAGGCAACGTAGGAATCGGCACTGCTACGCCTGACACCACTCTTGATGTGAGCGGAACTCTTTCATATACACCTTCGGCAACTCAAGATATTACTGCGGCTACTGGTGCTATTTTAGCAAATGCCGGGGTCGTGGTAATCACAAACACAACAGGGTTGGCTGTTAACCTTAATACCGGCGGTGGCGCAACGATCGCCAACGGAGCAACGGGACAGGTTATTTATATTGTCGGCGCAACCGGCATGGCAAATGTCACGGTAAATGATCAAGACTCTCAAGCTAGCAGCAATCTCCAACTTGGAGCTGCTTCAAGAACAATCTCTGCCCTTGACGTATTGCAACTCGTATTCGACGGAACAGACTGGCTAGAAGTATCATTCATAGCAAACTAATAATCCGCTACCAGTGAGCTGAAAAGCCTCCGCCCAACACGGAGGCTTTTCTATTGCCTCTGATATAATATATTGATACACTAGATGTACTTGATAATTACCTTAACTCTATGGCAAATGCAAAGCTAAACAACGGATCGGCCAAACAGGCTATCCCGGAACAAGAACCTCCAAAATCAGCGCCGCACCTGCGGCATAAGAAAAAACGCGACCCGGAAGGAATGTTCACGATACTGATCGAATGGGTCTACGGCATCCTCTTATTTCTCTCGCCATTCTTTTTTCTTCCCTCCACCAACGATGTATTTGACCTCAACAAACAAACGCTCCTTTTTGTCACGACACTAATTATCGCGATCCTCTATAGCATCCGTATCGTCACGGTGCATACCGTAGACATTCGCGGCTCATTTCTCACGCTTGCTGCGCTATTATTGCTCGGCGTGTGGCTCGCTGCAAGTATTTTTTCTGTCTATCCGTTTCAAAGCTTTCTTGGAATCGATGGACAGGCAGATATGAGCTTTGCAACGCTGCTTGCACTTCTTGTACTCGTTGGCATTGCCACCAGTCTATTTGAAGCAAGGCATATCATCCGTCTTGCGCGGGTGATGATCGTCTCCACATCGCTGCTTTCACTTGTCGGTTTGCTTCAAATCTTCGGCGTATTTGTCTTACCATGGGGATTCACAAAAACGGCTCTCTTCTCACCCACAGGAACCATCAATAGCCTTGGAACACTTGCTGCGTTCGGTCTCGTACTTACGGTTGCTGAAATCATCCGCATGGCAACGGCACAACAAGGACGAAAATGGCTCTCCATCCTTTTTGCTGTTGGCGCGGGGTTCCAGCTCATCACGCTTGTGGTATTCGATGAATGGCAACTCTGGATCAGTGTGATCGGCGGGCTCGCGCTTGTGATCGGATTTCTTTTCTTCAAACTGCCAAAGGATCAAAAAGTTGTCTGGCTCGTGCTTCCCAGTTTTGTGTGCGTGTTTGCGCTCACCATGATTGCTCTTGCATCGATTGGGATGAGTATTCCCCGGCTTGTAGTTCCGATACAGACTCCCAGCCTCACGGTGCAAACGAGCTGGAATATCGCCGTACGCGCGATGCAGGAACGGCCGATTTTGGGCTATGGACCCGGCAATTTTCTTCCAGCGTTTACGGCATTCAGGCCAGCTGAAGTGAATGCTGAAAATGCCGGTCGCCTGTGGACTGCGCGGTTCAATCAATCAGGATCCCACCTCGCGACAAAAGCCGTTAGCCTTGGACTTGTCGGTCTTGCAGCGCTCGCGTTATTTTTCCTTGCCATCATCGTAAAAGCTGCATTTTATTTATTCCGCAATAAAGTTGATGAGGATTACGCAATCTATCTTGGCGTTGTTTCCGTATTGGCTACGATCGGCATTATAAGCGTGGTCAAGGAATTTGATTTTACCCTCACGCTGTTTTCATGGACTGTGATCGGATTTTTCTCCGTCCTGACAGGACGATCGCTGATGGTCCTGCGGGGAAAAAATTCAAGCCGGTTCATCGTGCTTTCTTCTTTTGTATTATTTGGCGTCATATCGATCGCGCTGGTCGGTACAATTTTTATCGGCATGCGCTATGCGGCTGATGTCACATTCCGCAACGCCGGTACGCTTGACCGCGAGATTTCATCCGGCTTAGAAAAAGGCGAACAGGCAAACCAAGAAAAACTCAACCAGCTCGTCACGACTCTTGATCGAACGGTGCGTATGAATCCGTTCAATCGCAACTACCTCGTCGCGTTAAGCCAGGCGCTTATATACAAAGCATCCCTTCTTGCTTCCGATCGACAAAACACTGTGAGCGTGCAAACAATCAGTAATGATGCCGTGGCAGCAGCGCAGCGAGCGGTAGCGCTCAACCCGAAAGATGTGAGGAATATCGAAAATCTCACCCAGGTTCTCCAAGCGCTGTACCCGTTCGTGGAGAATGGCTTTGCGCTTGGACAACAAGCGCATGAACAAGCGTTGTTGCTTGACCCGACAAATCCGAAACCGCGCGTTGAGGCGAGCAAACTCTACTTATCCGCCTACGCCATGCTCAAAGGACAAGAGGCAAACCTGCAAAAAGAAGAGGAAAAGGCTCAAAATACAGAGCAAGCAAAGCAAGTGTTAGAAAAGGCAGAGAGCTATCTTCAAGAGGCGCTTAAGCTGAAAGGGGATTATCCGGAGGCGCATTTCCATCTCGGCACGATCTATGCGACGCAAGATAAAAAAGATGAAGCGCTGCAGGAGTTTGATAAAGCCTTAAATCTCAACTATCAGCTTATTTCTTTCCGAGCAAGCGACGAAACGCTCTTCTATAATCTCGGTGTTAATTACGAATCGCTTGGCCAAAACGAAAAGGCACAAGCGGCGTATAAGTTTGCATGGAGTCTCCGGCCGAATTACTACCTTGCTATGTGGCGTTCTGCCCTGCTGGATGAGAAAGCCGGCAACAAAGAAGCCGCGCTTGATACGCTCAACCGCATCGTAGCACTTGACCCATCGAATACAATCGTGCAGGATAAGATCAAAGAACTCCAAGGCGGACAAAAACAAACGACTGACGAAACAAAAGAAAATAAAACAGGAGAAACGCCTGAAGAAGGCGGAAAGCAAGAAGCCGAACAGGGGACTCAAGAATAAAAACAAAAGAGGAAAGTCTTGTCGTGTCGCCAAAAACAATACACCCCCGAATGTGCGGGGGTGTATTGTTGATAGACTCTCATCGTGGCGGGGGCACTCCGGATCGAACGGAGGACGCTGGTTTTGGAGACCAGAATTTTACCGCTAAACTATGCCCCCTTATCGAGTATGGACCCGACGGGATTTGAACCCGTATCCCTACTTGTCAAAGGTAGTATGTTAACCGGACTTACACTACGGGCCCCTATAAGTCCATACTCGTCAAAAAAGTATAACAAAAAGCTGCTGGAAAAACCAGCAGGCTTCTTGTGACAAGTAGAGTAAACCCGTAGAAAATCAGGTTACTACCTTTATTATTATATTACCCCGTTCAGCCTCTCCCTGTCAAGGCAAAGCCCTCATCTCCTCCCAATTGATCCCTGCCTTCAAATCAACAATGAGCGGCACCGCAAGGTTTGCAACGGATTCCATTTCTTCTTTGATGATCTGCGCATATTTTTTTACTTCATGTTCTTCTACTTCAAAGACAAGCTCATCATGGACTTGAAGAATCATTCGGATATCATTTTTGCCACTAATTTTTTCATGCACAGCAATCATTGCGAGTTTCATGATATCAGCTGCCGTGCCTTGGACGGGCATATTGATCGCCGCTCGCTCTGCAGCAGCACGCAGTTGCGGCATACCGGACTCTAGATCCGGCAAGTACCGGCGACGACCAAAAAATGTCTCACTATAGCCGCGCGATCGCGCCAAGGCAATACTTTGATCCATATATTCACGAATCGCGGGGTACGCGGCAAAATATCGCTCAATGAATGCGGCTGCTTGCGCAAATGACAATCCCGTACTCTTCGCAAGGCCGCCGGGACCCATGCCATACAATACGCCAAAGTTTACCTCCTTTGCCGCGCGCCGCTGCTCGGGCGTCACATCTTGCGGAGCAACATTATTGATGCGCGCCGCTGTGGCTCGATGAATATCGATGCCAGCTCGAAACGACTCAATCATCGCCGCATCCTGTGCAAGGGAAGCGATGATGCGCAACTCTACTTGCGAGTAATCGGCTGCAAGCAAGAGATGCCCCTTCTGTGCCACAAAACAAGATCGCATCTTTCTTCCCAGCGCCGTTTTTATTGGAATATTCTGCAGATTAGGGTCCGAGCTGGACAATCGTCCCGTCGCCGCGATCGTTTGATTAAAACTGGTATGGATTCTTTCGTCAACGGGAGAGGTGAGGGTCGGCAACACATCGATGTAGGTGTTTACTAATTTGCCAAGCTCCCGATATGCCAAGATATGATCGATCACCGGATGCAGGCCTTTCATCTTTTCTAATTCAGATGCGGCAAGAGACACGCCTGTTTTTCCTCGTTTTAGTTTTGGCGCTTCAATACCCAATTTCTCAAACAAGATCACTTTTAACTGTTGGGTTGAATTGATATTGAATTCTTCCCCCGCCAATACATGAATTTCTTTTCGCCGTTCTTCGAGAGCTGCGTGCACTTCTTTTGACAAATTTGCAATACATTTCGTATCAAGCAATACTCCTGTGCGCTCCATCGCGAAAAGAACCGGAATCAGTGGCGCCTCCATATCTGTCATCAGGCGAGACTGCCCAGATTCATCGAGCTCCTTTCGATATTTTTCATAGAGCCGATAGGTGAAATCAGCATCTTCGCACGCATATACGGAAATCTTTGCTAGCGGTACGCGATCCATGGTGATCTGATTTTTCCCTTCGCCAATAAGAGCAGTGATCGGAATCTTTTGATGGCCGAATTCGGAAAATGAAAGGGCGTCGAGCCCATAGGAACGCGTGCCGGGATTAAGAAGATACGCCGCGAGCATGGTATCAAACACCACCCCACGCACATGGATGCCTTCGTTCATCAAAACGGCGATATCGTATTTGCTGTTGTGTCCCAGCTTTGGGATCGATGCATCCTCTAATACATCAGTAAGTTCCTGTTTCCATATCTCTCCTGCCACCTGCCAAGGGATATAGTATGCTGATGCCTTTTGATAGCTTACACTGATGCCAACCACGCGTGCGGTGAGCACATCGAGACTTGTCGTTTCCGTGTCAAAAGCAAATGGCGCATGCGTACGCAGATCAGCGATGCATTGCCGTATCTCTTGCTCGTCTTGTGCAAGACGATACGACACTGTACTAGGCGCGGCAAACCTACGGTCAACATCTTCGCCGCTGCGCGCCGAGCTTTCATCATCGTACTGTTCAGCGTAACCCTGCATAACATCGCGTACACGCCCCAGCAAAGACTTGAACTCCAACTCTTGAAACAGCGCAACTACTTTTTCCTGATCTGGTGCACCAAGAACGCACGCATCAAACGAAAATCCAATATCAAGATCAGAAACTAACTGCACCAAATGATAACTCATGTGCGCGTCCTCCCTCTGGGCTGCAAGCAATTCCCGGGTACGCGGCGAAATTTCTTCTGCACCATCCGCAACTGGGTGCTCTACTGCTTCATAGATTTTTTCCAATGTGCCATATCGGTGTACCAAATCGAGAGCTGTTTTTTCTCCGATCCCCTTCACGCCGGGGATATTATCGGATGGATCGCCGCACAATGCTTTTACGGCATTGAGTTGCTTCGGCGCTAGGCCGTACCGGTCTGCGATCGCTGCTTCATTATAGATTTCCGTATCCGTAATTCCTCGTTTCAGAGCATACACTGACGTTTTCTCGTCGATGAGTTGAAATGTATCTTTATCTCCTGTGACGATCGCTATCTCCACGTCAGGATCAGCTGACCGGACTGATGCTACAATAGACGCTATACAATCGTCTGCTTCGTACCCCTCTTTGGAGTGAAACGGAATATGCAAGGCATCTAACAGTTCTTTAATGCGATCAATCTGTCGATATAATTCTTCCGGCTTCTTTTCCCGCTGGGCTTTGTATGCTTCAAACTCCTTATGCCGAAAGGTAGGCGCGGGAGTGTCAAAAGCAACAGTTGCGTGGGTCGGCTTAAGCTCCTTAAGCGCTTTCAATAATATCGTGGCAAATCCATATACGGCGTTGACCACCTCGCCCGACTTTGTCTTGAGAGGTGGCAGTGCATGCCATGCGCGATGAAGCAGGGCATTGCCGTCGATAATCATGAGCCGTTTATCGGGCATTGCGATGTAGTACGATGATACTGCTGATTGAACCGCTCGCGCGCAACCAGCAAAAACGATACGGTACAATACGTAGCTCCAAGCATCTCGGTAAATTCTTCGAGAATGGATAGCAGTTTATAAAACGCCGGCACGCGAATGATCCCGCCAACCAACTCAAGAAAGATCGCGAGGATAAAAAATACTGCTCCACCGAAAAACAATCGACGAGCGCTGCCCGAAAGGCAGCGAAGGCGAATGATAGCGTACAAAAAATAACCGCCAAGAGCGGCAAAAAATGGAGCAAACAAAAATACCCAGTTATGCGTGGGGCTCCGAAAGAGTCCGGGCATAAACGAAAGATTTTTTACATACACAGCATAATAGGCAATATTTTCATGCAACTCGGTAAGATCATCAAGCGAAAGTTCCACAAACACCAGCATCATCACTGCCCAAAATATTCTTTCCGGTTTTTTTTTCGAAAGAAGAAACACTATTGCGGCAAAAACGGCAGCCACAAAGAGCTTGGGTCCGCTGTAGTACGTGGGAAAATTGCGTTCCCGATCAAGATTGAAAAGATCAGTATAGGGGCTTACAAAAACGTGAAGGACGACAAAAAGAATATCAAGCGCAATAAAAACAAGAAATGTACGTGCTGTGATTCCGGAAAATGGAAGGGTGATTTTCATAAGCCCTTTACAAAACTTTTTCGATCTTCCACAAATAGCTTGGCATAAAACTCACACTATTAAATCCATCTGCCGTTATCACATAGGTGTTTTTTGATTCGTCCACGCCGATCCCTTGTACATCCCGATACATCCGCCGAAACCGCGCTCGCGTATCCACTGCACCGTCCGGCTGGATTCGCACTATGGAACCCCATCCATTATCCGTTACGACTGCGCTGCCGTCAGAAAGAGCCTTTATCCCCTCCGCTTCGTTTACCCCGGAAAGGTAATCGAACGTATTTTCAAAACGGCTTCGAAAGATCGCTCCTGATACATCGTCGGTAATCAGAAGCGTGCCGGTCTTCGAGTCGTATGCAATCCCTTCCGGCGCGCGCCACAGCGGATGGCTCGGCCGCCATTCAGTAAACGTACCATTTTCATCGATTTTTGTAATCGTTTTTGTTGATTCGTCGGTGACATAGAGGGCTCCCGCGTGGTAGACAAGCGCTTCCGGATGCTTGAGTCCGTCTTCACGCGAATACAGTACCTTATATCCTCCTTCCTTCGTATACGCAATGATTTCACCCGCGCCGCCGTCGGAGACAAATACCGTGGACGGTGATGCCGTAAGGCTATCGGGGTCATGCACGAGACGGTCTGGGTCGGGAAGAGTGGTCATCGATGTGCCGTCGTATACCTCTACGGTACCGCGCCCTTCGTTGCCGACAAGCACGCCCCAGGCAGGGTGATAGAATACATCATCACTGTGACGCAATTTATCTTGTGGCCCGGCGATACGGCTCCATGGAAGCGATGAGTCAAGAAGCGGGCTTGGGACGATCGCGTATGCAGCCCCCGCAACCAATGAATACACGATGACAAATCCAACAAGGCCGCTCGATACGTACGACCACCGTTTAAGAGGTTGGGGAGCTGTCGCACGCACAAAAGATGGGAAACGCTTCTCCAAAAAAAGTATAAGCGCGGCGGCAAAAAAAGCGGTCGCGGCGGCATACTCAAAAACTTCTTCGATCCCGTTAAAAAGATTATGCGGAGCCCATATCACATACCAGAGGTCGGAAAACACAAACCGCGGGTCTTGGGAAAGAACAACGCCAACCTTTTTGATCAGCCGTTCGCCATATACATCAAAGGTATCAAAGAGCGTTGATGCAATATAAGTAATCGCGCCCACCACCATTGTGGCGCTGAAAGCTTGATGTTGAATACGGTATTCTTTGAAGAATGTACGGAATAGAAAAATCACAACGGCCAAAGCAACCACGGCGTATCCAATCGTCACGTAGTCGCCAGCGGCATCGCCTAAGGAAGTGCGAGATCCGATGTACTTGCCGACAGTCTCGTGTATTAGGAACAGCTCGTCGGATCCCGCAAACGCATAGGCGGCTCCAAAGAGTGTCCAAAACCAAGGCAATGCTTTACTCTCGCGCCAAATGCGGAGGTAGTGTATTGCTACGATAAAAGAGGTGAGAGACGCAAGATACAACGCGCCTGCTGTCACATATCGAATCCAATTATACTCTTCGAGGATGCGCGTATCAGGGTCAGCCCAAAAGACATACGCCAAAGCAATGAGTCCAACGGTAAATACCAAAAAAATCACCTGATGCCGCCGATCATTTCTTTTCCTGATATACCAATAAGATCCGACGAGCATGATGAACCATACGAAAACCATATAGATGCGCAGCGCGTTTTCGTAGGAAAGAGGGGAGGACGTGACCCGCTCTACGCCTGTTAAAAGCGCTGGTACGCCCAATACCGCAAGCGCAAAACTCACGAGAAACAGTGAACCAAAAGCAAGAACGATTTTAATAAAACGTACCATAAGATGAAACATATGAGATAAAATGGAGGCCACGGGCGGAATCGAACCGCCGCATGTGGGTTTTGCAGACCCACGCCTTACCACTTGGCGACGTGGCCATAACAGCAATGATAAACTAAAAGCCCTCTTCTGTCATCCCCGTGCAGGCGGGGATCCAAAAACTTTTTATATTTCCAAAGTTGAGCGGATGCGAGGCAAGGATGGCGCCTCTATTCTGCCAAAGCAACTTGCTCCGGCACTATCTCAACCGTAGTATATTTCACACCAAATTTTTTTGCTTTCTCGCGTGTCTTCATCCAGAGGTCAACACGGTACGAATAACGGCGATTCATCCTATCTTGGACGGTAAAAACCTTATCGCCGTACAATTCCGGCAGACGCACGCGCGCTCCAAACGGCAAGAAGTTTGCCGCAATAATATTTTCTTTATTATGCTCGCATACATTAAAACCATTTGCGGTGATGCAAGGAGTGGAATCCGTTTGATCAACCGTGCTCGAATATGCTGTGACTGTCACTTTTTGTGAAGATGCC
>Ga0172370_10004418_pt1 | contig 18839 bp, 19 predicted proteins | sample LakKiv5m_FD_114538 | JGI IMG/M metagenome (GOLD analysis project Ga0172370, IMG submission 114538) | Freshwater microbial communities from Kabuno Bay, South-Kivu, Congo - kab_022012_11.5m | ecosystem: Environmental > Aquatic > Freshwater > Lake | place: Democratic Republic of the Congo...
CATCTTGCTGGGCTGGTTACGACGGCGACTGCGCCAGATTCGCTGGGTGCAGTGGAAGACCTGGCGGCGACGCTGGGCGGAACTGGCTCGGCTGGCCCCAGGACACGCACCCGGCTGGTACGCCGCTTCAGCGACGGCCAAGTGCGGACACTGGCGCGCAGCGAACCTGCCGGGCGTCAACACGGCGCTCAACAATGCCTACTGGCAGGCACTCGGACTGCCTCTTCTCAATCGAGCACGGTGGAAGCCCTGACGTATGCTTGTGAACCGCCGGATGCGGACCCGCATGTCCGGTGGTGTGGGAGGGGCGCTCGGTGACGGGCGCCCCTACCCGATTGATAGCCCGCCGTTTCAACGGCTGGGCGCCCACGATCCTCGGTGACAAACCTTCGCGACGACGATGGTTTTCCGACGGTGTGACGAATGTTGAGGCTTCAGCACCGGGTGCCACTGATCGACGTAACTCTGTTTGTTCCTGGCAAGTTGGCGTTCGGCCTGCCGACCATCCCTACCCAGGACGCGATCCGATCGACATCGCGAACGCCCCTCGGCCCATTGCCGCGACCGCCCGCCTGTGCCACGCTCGCCCGGCCGCCCATAACCGCGGCAAGGCTCTGCAGATGCTTGCCAAATCGGCCTTCGGGCTCGCTGCTGCGGCCCTCTTGACCCTGCTGGCCACGGCAGCGCTGGCAGCGCCGCGCACGACCACGGACTCTGCCAAAGCCAACATCCTGTCCGAACAGGCGATGGACTACTTCAAGAACGGCCAGTTCGCGCTGGCGGCCGAGTTGTATCGCAAGGCATTTCGCCTGGATCCGGGCCGGCCCGAGTACCTGTTCGGCGTCGGCCGCTCCGAACAGAAGGCCGGCCGTCTGCCGCAGGCGCGCGCGGCCTTTGACCAGGTGGTGGCGCTGTTGCCGGTCAGCGAGCCGCTGGCGGTCAAGGCCCAGAAGGCCTTGGAAGAATTGGCTGCCGCGCCCACGCCCGCGCCCGCGGCCCCCGCGCCCGCGCCCGCGCCCGTAGCGGCAGCCGCGCCCGTTGCGCCGACACCTGCAGCAGCGCCCGCGCCGGTGGTCGCGTCTGCGCCGCCGGTTCCCATTGTCACCGCCGACAAGATCAAACCAGCTCAAACCGTTGTCGTAGCGCCTGCTGCCACAGCCCTTGCCGATCCCATCCCGCAGCGCAAAGTCCTGACCTGGACCGGCTGGGGCATCGGCACCGCCGGCCTCGTCGGCGCCTTGGCCTTTGGCGGCGCGGCGCTGTCGGAGCGTTCCTGGCTCGAAGACAAGAAGCAGAAAGGCGATTCCAGCCAGTACGATCCGGCGCGCATCAACGCCAGCCAGATCACGAACTCGGCAGAGAGCGTCAATGCGCGCTGGACCGGCGCGGCGATTGCCGGCGGCGTCGGCGTGGTCGGCGCCGGCCTGGCGACGTGGCTGACGCTGACGGCGCCGAAGTCGGTCGTGGTGGCGCCGCTACCGGGTGGCGTGCAGGTGAGCGTGGCATTCTAGCGAAAAGTGGGGAAAAGCATGGTGTTGCGCCTTCGGATCGGAATGGCACTGGCAGCACTGCTCGGGCTGGGCGGCTGTCTGGATGTTGCGACGGAGCTGAAGAAGCTGGGCAAGGCGGACGTTGCCAGTGTGGATGTGCAGGATATTGCGCAGGATTTGCTGCAGCCGGGCAAAGATGTCGTCGATTCTGGTGAAACGAAAGAGGATCTTGGGGTTGGTACCGATGTCGGGGTCGACGGCGATCAAGATGCGCTGGACACGGCGTCGGATGCGGGGCTGGATGCTGAACCCGATGCGGCACAGGATTCCACACCGGACGAAACCACTGATGTTGCTGCGGATTCTGCTACCGACGTGGCCGGCATCGACGTCCAGCCCGATTCGGCACCCGATGCGGCACCCGACGCGGGCGCGGACGAGACGGGCGATGTGGCCGCCGCGGTCGATGGGCAAGTCGATGTCGTGCCAGCGGAAGTTGAGCCAGGTGCGGATGCCGGCGCGGATCTCGCCGAGCCGGATGCCGCAGCGGACGCGGCCGCCGATGCCGAGGAAGCCGATGCAGCTGCGGATGCGGCCAGCGATGCGTCAACGCCCGAGGATGCCGGCAGCGATGCGGCAACGGCCGATGTGTCGATGGCCTGCTCGCCGGCGGACTGCGACGACTCAAACCTTTGCACCGACGACAGTTGCGCGGCCGGCGTCTGCAGCCACGTGGCGAACCAACAGGCGTGCGACGATGGCAATGCCTGCACCAGTAGTGACGGCTGCACCGGGCAAGCCTGCACCGGCACGGTGATTTCCTGTGAGGACGCCAATGCGTGCACGGCCGATGCATGCGCGCCCGCGAGCGGTTGCAGCCACGAGGCCCAGGCCGGCGCCTGCGATGACGGCGATGCGTGCACGGTGGCCGACGCCTGTTCGGCCAAGGCGTGTGCCGGCACGGCCAAGGTGTGCGACGACGGCGCGGTGTGCACCGACGATGCGTGTGCGGCGGGTGATTGCATATTTACGGCAAATACAGCCAGTTGCGATGACGGCGATGGATGCACGGTCAGCGACGCGTGCGCGCTGAAAGTGTGCGCGGGAACGGCCAAGAACTGCGACGACGGCAACCTCTGCACCGACGACAGCTGCGCGACGGGCGGCTGCGTCCACAATGCCAACACGGCGAATTGCGACGACAAAGATGGCTGTACGCTGGGCGATGTCTGCTCGGCCAAGGTGTGCAGCGGCACGGCCAAGGTGTGCAACGACGGCCAGGTGTGCACCGACGACGCCTGCGGCGGCGGTGTATGTCTTTTCGCTGCCAACACGGCGACTTGCGACGACGGCAATGCCTGCACTTTCGGCGATGTCTGCGCTGCCAAGGTCTGCACGGGCCAGGCGATGCCTTGCACCGATGGCAATGTGTGCACGGACGACAGCTGCGGCGGCGGTGTGTGCATTTTCTCGGCGAATACAGCCACATGCGACGATGGCATTGCGTGTACCTTCGGCGATGTCTGCGCCGCCAAGGCGTGCGCGGGGGCGGCAAAGGTCTGCAACGACAGCGATGCGTGCACCAGCGACGCGTGCGTCGGTGGCAGTTGTGTGTTCACGCCGGATGCCGGCTACTGCGAGGACAACAATGCTTGCACCATCGATAGTTGCAAGCTGGGCGTCTGTTCGCACGCGACCGACCTCGACTGCGCGGGCGGGCCGTGTCTGGCGACCGCTGACTGCGCGATCGGCGTTTGCAATGCGGGATCGCTGACGTGTGTGCCGTGCCAGCAGGCCGGCGATTGTCCAGCGGGGCAGAACTGCGATCTGGGGCATTGCCTAGCGGGCAAGGGCTGTTCGGGCGATACGGACTGCAAGGCGACGGGGCAGGTGTGCGATCAGATGGCTGGTTTTTGCGTGGATTGCAACGGCGATGCCGACTGTGGCGCGCAGCAGGCGTGCGCCCAGCACCACTGCGTGGCGGCGCTGGCGTGTACCAGCAGCAAGACCTGTCCGTTTGTCTGCGACACGGGCGGCGGGGTGTGCGTGCAGTGCCTGGCGGCGGGCGATTGCCCCGCGGGCGAATACTGCACGGCCAAGCATGCTTGCGCCAACGACCTTTGCACGGCTGGCGCGACGGCTTGCACGGCGAACAAGGTCCTGAAGTGCCGGGCCGATGGCAGCGGGTTTGATGTGCAGTCTTGCGAGGATGGCAATGTCTGTACGGATGAGGGGTGTGCGGCTGGGGCTTGCACGAATACGGCGAACACGGCGGCTTGTAGCGACGGACAGGAGTGCACAGTTGGCGACACATGCAGCAACAAGGCGTGCGTCGGCCCGGTTTGTCCGCTCGAAGGCCAGAACGGCACCTGCACGTCAGGCAAGTGCGACTGCCAGAACCAGTGGCTGGCGATCGACGTCGACGGCACGCAGATCTGCGCGCCGGAACTGCCGATCTGGGGCAATCGACCGGAAAGCCCGCCCGATACCCTGTTCACCGACAATGGCGACGGAACCGTAAAGGACAGCCAGACCGCGCTCTTGTGGCAGAAGGTCGTCAGTGGCTCGACCTATACGTGGGCGAATGCCAAGACCTACTGCCAAGGTCTCGTGCTGGGCGGCAAGTCGGATTGGCGCCTGCCGACGACGGCCGAGCTGTTTACGCTGGTGGATTGGACCAAGTCGAGTCCGGCGGCTCCAGCGCTGTTTGGTGCAACTAGTGATTATTATTGGACTTCGACACAGTACCAGCCTTCGTCGTCGTACGCGTGGTACGTCAGCTTCTACAACGGCTACGTGAGCAGCAATGGTGTGACCAACAAACTCCGCGTGCGCTGTGTGCGGTAGGGTTGTTCCGGACGGGACTTCTTGACATTTTGACATTTTCTGCTCTTGTTTCGAAAAAATTTGGGAATCCGCATGGTTGAGCAACAACGCGCCTATTACGAGTCGCTCGCGATCTACAAGGCCGCGATGGATCTGACTGTGGCGCTCAACAAGGCGGCCTGCGTGGAAAAGGGGTAGGCGCAGGCCGCTGGCCTGACCGGTTCGGAATGCGCGGCCACGACGACGTGGGTAGGGGCAGGCCGCTGGCCTGACCGGTTATCAAGGAGCACGAAACGCCCATGCCGACTCAAGCCTTCGCCCGCAAGACCCGGCCCCGCCTGCGCGAAACCGGCGCAACCTACTTCGTGACCTGGCGTTTGGCGAAGCTCCAACAGCCCTTGTCACCCACCGAACGCGACACGGTCGCTGAGGCAATCAGTCGTTTCGCTGGAGATCGCTACGAACTCCACGCTTGGGTCGTGATGGACGATCACATCCACGTGATCCTTGCGCCATACCCAGATACGACGCTCGACCGACTTGTGCATGGCTGGCGGTCCTTTGCGGCACATGCGGTGTGCGCGAACTCGGAGCGGCGGCCACCCATCTGGCAGCGCGGTGGGCACGACCGCATCGTGCTTGCAGATTCCGAGATGGCGGAGAAGATCGCGTATACTCGAAGGAACCCCTGGCGGCGCTGGCCGGAACTTCGTGAATACCGCTGGGTGTGGCCAGCGCCGGAGGCGGAACGGTGAGAACCAGCGGACGCAGCCACGCCCAGGCGGCCCGGCCAGACACAGACCGGTGGGCAACGTCGGCCGCACGTGGCGCCAACGGTCCGCCAGTCCGCGGAGGGGCAGGCCCGCATTTGGGCGCGCTCGCAGCGGTTCAGACGCGTCCCGCTGCTAGGGTAGGGACAGGCCGCTGGCCTGTCCGGTTCTGCTCTAGTTTTGAGTTCTTACCCACTTGCCTCCCGGTAGGTTGGTGGAGGACGAGCGGCTGGCCGGGAACACACGCGTACGAACCGGTCGGGCCAGCGGCCCGCCCCTACCCACTCCAGGGGGCCGTCCCGGCTGCAAGCTTTGCCTGCCGCAAGGGCAAGGGCACGCACGCGGCGGTCGCAAAGCTGCAAGAGCACGCGTGGAACTTGAGCCGTCATGGCAAGGTGCGCGTGTGGGCGCTGCAGATGGATATCGTGAACTTTTTCCATACCATCCATCTGCCTACCTTGTGGGCGCAGTTGCAGCCGGTGTTGGGGCCCTCACCCCGGCGCTACGCGCCACCCCTCTCCCGCGGTGCGGGCGAGGGGAAGCTGCTGCAAGTTCAAGGTCCATCGCCCACTGTGTGCGAGAGGGACCGCCGCCATCGGCGGCCGGGCCCCGGCGACGGCGACGCGCTGCCCTTCGACCTCGCCGCCACAGTGCAAGCCCTGCTCGCCGACCGCCCTGGCCTCGTTGCGCAACGCATTGGTCCTGCTGCATTCTTTGCCCGTGTTCCCCACCACAAACGGCTTGGCGCACAGGAACACGACCGCGGCCTGCCGATCGGCAACCTGCTCAGCCAGTGGTTCGCCAACGCCTACCTGGACCCGCTCGACCACTTCATCCAGCGTCAACTCGGCATCGGCGCCTATGTGTGGTACATGGATGATTTTGTGCTTGTTTCCAACGATCGACACCGTCTGGCGGCCGCCCGCGACGCGATCATCGCCTTCCTGCGCGACCGCTTGAAGCTGGACGTCCATAGCGATCGGCCAGTGCGGGCGATGAGCGAAGGTGTCGATTTCGCAGGCGCAATCATCCGACCGGGCTATGCGCTGACACGGCGGCGCACCGTCAAGGACTGGCAGGCCCGCGTGGCGGAAGCCTGCCAGCCGCACCGACCGCGAATTGTCGATGCAGGGCAGTCGGTTGTGCTTTCCGGCCTCGGTCGGGTCCACGGACCGGCGGCGGTCTGGCACCTGGACGCCGAGGCGGGCGACCGCCTGCGCACGGCGTGGGCCAGCGGCCGGGCTTGCGTCGGCCACACGGCTGGGGCGCAACTGTCCGCACGGGCCTGGAAGAGTCAGCCGCTGCTGGGGCGCGTTCTTCGCCGGCGCAAACGCAAAATCAGCTTGAATCACTTGGATCTGATGGCCACCCGTCACCGACGGGTCTGGCCCAACTTCCGCGCCCAGCGGCAGGCCCTGCAGCGCCAGGCCCCCGACGCCATCGTGCTGGTGCGGGTTGGCGGTCGCATCGAAGTGGCCGAACCGCGCGATGCCCGCCGGCTTGGCGTTCGGTGGATCTCTAAGACTGGACGGCGCTTCGGCACGCCGGTTGGCAAGGCCGGGCGCCTCATCGATGCGGCATTGGCCCAAGGCTGGCCGGTAGCGATTGCCTGCGAGACCGGCACGGTGGTCGGGGCCTGCCCGAACCGGGTGCTGACTTGGTGGGTCGAGCCGCTCGCGCGCGCAGAACGTTGGTGGCAGGCGCAGTTCGGTCAGGCGTTGGGCGTTGATGCCTCAGGCCGGGCCAACCTGCCGCGCGTGGCGACATGGCTGCGCCGGACGCCGCGTCCTCGTCCATCCCGCGAAGGCGGGAACAACCCTCGTCATTCCCGCGAAGGCGGGAACCCAGGCCAATACACCTTCGATTTCACAGCACTGCCCGACCCGGAGAAGCCATGAAACCGCACTTGCTGCTGGCTGCCACCTGCCTCATCGTCGTGACCACCGCGCCGCCCGCGCTGGCCGCGGCGCCAGCCGGCCGCTACACCATCAACGCCGGCGCCGGCACCGTCTACGACACCCTGACCAAGCTGACCTGGCAACAGGCCGTGCCGGCATCCACCTACACCTGGGCCAACGCCAAGACCTACTGCACGGGTCTGAATTTGGGCGGCTATGCCGTCGGCACCTGGCGCCTGCCGACCATGGTCGAACTGTTCGGCATCGTCGATCGCACGACTTCGAATCCGGCGATTGACACGACGGCCTTTCCTTCTACACCAGCAGAATGGTTTTGGAGTTCAACGCCTTACCAGCCTTCGTCGTCGAGCGCGTGGCACGTCAACTTCAACAACGGCTACGTGAACGACTTTGATGTGACCGTCAACTACCGCGTGCGCTGTGTGCGGTAGGGTTGTTCCGGACGGGACCTCTTGACTTTTTGACGTTTTTGTGCGAATGGCAGCGGTGGCTGGCGACGAGGGCGAGAGCCTCTACCAAGCCCTCTCCGGCGAACGCAGCCCGGACTTCGCGACAATACTCAAGGTGATCAAAGCTTTGGGCTTGCGATTGGAGATCCGGCCCATACCGCCGACCGCGTGAACCCGCCAGTGGAGCCCCGTTCCGCCTAAGTGCTATACTGTCCCAAGCCCCGACCACAACCGCGGAGGGCGCGATGAGCTGGACACTCGCACAATTGCAGGCCAATCGCGCTGTCATCCTCGTCATCGCAGCGCGTCGCGGCGTCCGCGCTGTTCGTGTCTTCGGTTCGGTCGCCCGAGGCGAGGCCGACGCTGCGAGCGACGTGGACTTTCTGGTCGACCTCGATGCGGGCCGGAGTCTTTTGGATCTTGGCGGATTTGCAGCAGATCTGCAGGATGTCCTCGACTGCCGGGTCGACGTCGTGACCGAACGCAGCCTGCCCGCGCGGTTCCGCGACCGCGTCGCCAAAGAGGCGGTGACGCTTTAAGGTCTGATTTCGAACGCTTGCAGGACATGCTCGACGCCATGGACGCGATCGATCGGTACACATCATCTGGCCGAAAGCGCTTTGACGAGGATGAGTTGGTGCGCATCTGGTGTCTGCGCCATGTCGAGATCATCGGGGAGGCGGTCGCGAATCTCTCCACGGACCTGCGGCAGCGCTAGCCGCTGGCACCCTGGCGCGACATCGTCGGCATGCGCAACATCCTGATCCACGGCTATTTCATCGTCGATTACGATGCGCTCTGGACCGTCATCGAACGGGATCTCGGGCCGCTGCGTGGCGCCGTGACATCCGTGCTTGATGGCGAATTGGGCTCGGCGTAGGTCAGCGGTGGCATGACCGCCATCGCCCAAGCAGACCGGGTGGCCAGCGGCCCGCCCCTACCCGCGGCACCCTGCAAGGCCCTCGGCGCCGGACTTGACAACTGTATCCCCGCGGCTACAATTCCCCCGTGAACGTTCGCAGAACCGACGAGTTCGCAGCCTGGATCGACGCCCTGCGGGACCTCCGCGGCCGCGCCCGCATCCAAGCACGCATCTCCAGGCTTCTGCTGGGCAATCCCGGCGACGTCCGGCCAGTTGGCCACGGCGTCCTTGGAGTTGCGCATCGACTGCGGACCTGGCTACCGCGTCTACTTCGCAGTGCGGAGAAAGGAAAGGAACTGACGATCTTGCTCGCCGGTGGCGACAAGAGCACGCAAGTCGCGGATATCCGCCTCGCTCAACGCCTGGCCGAGCATCTGTGAGGTGAGCAATGGCAACCCGAAAGACCGTCACGCGACCGTACGATGTCGCCGAACACCTGCGAACCGAAGAGGAAATGGCCCTGTACCTCGAGGCTTGCACGGAGGAATCGGATGGCGATCCTGCCCTCATCGCCAAAGCCCTCGGCGACATCGCCCGCGCCAAGGGCATGACCAGCATCGCCCGCGCCACTGGCCTGTCGCGCGAAAGCCTCTACAAGGCCCTCTCCGGCGAACGCAGCCCGGACTTTGCGACGATCTTGAAGGTGATCAAGGCTCTGGGGATGCGGCTGGAGATCCGGCCGGATCGCGTGGTTGAGTTGTAGCAATCGCCCACGCAGCGCCATGCCGATTCGAGGCGCGCGGGCTCACAATGGCCCGGGCCGGCGCTGTGCCACGACAATGCGCGAACGTGCTAGAATCACGAGACTTGTTGCTCGGCTTCCTAGCCTGGGTTCCCGCCTTCGCGGGAATGACGAACGAGTGATGAGCATGCCGCGCACGGTGGGCTGGCCGCCGCAGACGCCTGGTGCGAGGGTGATGCGAGGTTCAGGCATCCGTGACTCCGTGGGCGCCTGGTGCGCTCAGGCCAGGATGGGGCCGCGTGGAGTCAGGATCAAGGCTGCCGCGCGCGTGCCCAAAGCCCTCGGCGACATCGCCCGAGCAAACCGGGCGGGCCAGCGGCCCGCCCCTACCCGCGGCCTGGCCAGTGCAGCCCTGAGTTCGCGACGACGTCAAGGCATTCAAGGCTTTGGACCTGCGGCCGGAGACCCAAGCCTCGCCGCCTGCCGGACGAATCTCAGTCCCGTCAAGGACTTCTTGAACCGCACCGGCGGAATTCACGCCTGCGCGTCTGCGACCAGTCGCCGCGCCCACGCCACGAGCGCCTCTGCCGCAAGCAACGCCCACCGCGCATCGTCGGCGTTTTCGTCGCTGGCATCTGGATAGCGGGCCGACACTGCAAATCGGGTCAACACGCCGGCATCTTCGGCAAATTGTTCGACTTCAGGCGCGAAAGCACGGACGATGCCAACGAGCTGGAGGACGTCATGGGTGCGCGGTACGTCCAGATTGGCAGCAGCCAGCAAGCCCTTGAGCGCCTTCTCCGCGGCTTGTTGTGCGTGAAAGCACGCTTGCGACGCCATGGGCGGCACATCCGTGGCCGCATACTGAGCCATGCGCAGATCTTCGCTGGCGCACACAAACCACGCACTGGCTGCCACTGCATCAAGCGGCATGCAGCACCTTTCCGGTGTTGTCGGCTATCTGTACGATTCCGCCGCACTTGCTGCGCCTTTGCGCATACTCCGCCGCTGTGTAGACCAGAATGTCCGTGGGCAGACCGAGATCCCGCAGCGCCTGCGCGATGCGGCCACTGCGCCATGCCGGCCGCAGGTCCGTCTCCGCGACAACCAGCAGGTCGATGTCACTGTCCAGACGCGCTGTGCCGGCCGCGCGCGAGCCAAACAGGATCACCTTCTCCGCATTGGGAAAGGCAACCAGCACCCGGCGCACGATCTCGGCGTTGTCAAGGGGCAAGGCCATCGCAAACCTCCGCGATCATGGTAACGCAGATGGCGGCGACGCGCCAAGCCGGGCTGCGACGACGGGTTCTCGCTTGGCCAGACACGGCATGACCGCCATCGCCCGCGCAAACCGGGCGGGCCACCGGCCGCCCCTACCCGCTGCATGGCCAGCGCAGCCCGAACTTCGCCACGACGTCAAGGTGTTGGAGGCTTTGGGGCTGCCGTTGGAGATTCGCGCGTCGCCGCCTGCCAAACGAATCCCGGTCCCGGTCCCGGTCCCGGCTCGGGTTCGGCTCGGGTTCGGGCTCCGGCTCGGGTTCCGGCTCGGGTTCCGGCCCGGGCTCGGGCTCGGGTTCCGGTTCGGGCTTGCCGCCGCGCGCGCCGCCATGCGAACCTCTGCCGATACCTCCGCGGAGTCACCATGCAGCCCCTGTCCTCGCTCGCGCAGCCGCTCGATGCTATGGAAATCACGCAGCTTCTGACCTGGCGCCGCGCGCTGCATGCCCAGCCGGAACTGGCCCTATGCGAGCACGACACCCAGACCTTCCTGCGCGCCGCACTGCAGGAGATGGGCTGTCAGGTCGAGGTGGTCGGCGGCACGGGTTTGAAGGTGGTGCTCGGCCAAGGCGACGGGCCGGCGCTGCTGCTGCGCGCCGACATGGATGCGCTGCCCATCCAGGAACAATCGGGTCTGCCCTTTGCCTCGCAGCGTGCCGGCTGCATGCACGCCTGCGGCCACGATGCGCACATGGCGGTGCTGCTGGCGGTGACGCGGCGTCTGAAGGCGCACGAGCAGGCACTGCCGCTCAAGATCGTCTTGTGTTTTCAACCAGCAGAAGAGAATGGCCGCGGCGCGTTGGCGCTGATCCAGGACGGCGTGCTGGACCAGCCGAAGGTCGGCGCCGCGCTCGGCCTGCATGTGTGGACCGGCCTGCCGACGGGCACGATCAGTGCGGCGCCGGGCGGCGTGATGGCAGCGGTCGGCGAGTTCATCCTGACCGTGCGCGGGCGCGGCGGCCATGGCGCCATGCCGCACACCGCGGTGGATCCGGTGGTGGCGGCGGCAGCGGTGGTGCAGGCGCTGCAGGGCATCGCGTCGCGGCGCACCGATCCCCTCGATCCGGTGGTGGTGACCGTCGGCAGCATCCACGGCGGCTCGGCGTTCAACATCATCGCCGACGAGGTGGTGCTGCACGGTACCTGCCGCAGCTTTTCGCCCGAATTGGCAGAGCGTTTGCCGGGTCTCATCGAAGTCATCGCCAGTGCCGCCGCCGCCAGCCATGGCGCCACCATCGACTGCGTCTACAACCGCCACACCATCGTCCTGCACAATGACGAGGCCATGAGCGATCTCGTCGCCGGCGCCGCAGCCGCCACACCGGGTGTCAGCCACGTCGACCGCACGCTGCGCATGATGGGTGGCGAGGACATGGCCTACTACCTGGAGCGCGTGCCGGGCTGCTTTTTCTTTGTCGGCTGCGGCCCTGCCGACGGCCAGCCCGAGCCGCACCACAGTCCGCGCTTTGTCATCGATGAAGCCGCGCTGCCGCTGGGTGTCGGCGTGATGCTGCGCGCCGTCGCCGCTTACGGCGCGGCCTGATCGCCCGTCATCCGCTCGATCACCCGCCGCACCAGATGCTGCTCCGGCAGCCCCGCCTTGGCCGTCACCAGCAGCGCCTCGCCGAGCAGGGTGCCGCATGTCTCGCCGTGCCCGAGCATGCCCTCGACCTGCCCCAGCAGCAGCAGCGCCGCACCCAGGCTGCGCGGCTGGCGCGCCTGCCGCAGCAGCGCCACCGCCGCGCGCAGCACCTCTGCCGCCGGCTCCAGCTCGCGTGCGGTGGCCAGGATGCGCCCGTGCAGGGTCAGCGCCTCGCCGCGCGCCGCAGCCGGTAGTTCTCGGATATCGAGCCCTTGCAGCAGGGTGCGCGCTTCCGCCTGCCGACCCGTCTCCAGTAGCAACTGCGCCAGATCCACGGTCGCCGCAGCCGCCTGCCTCGCCAGACCCGCCTCCTGGGCCTGCTGCAGCGCCGCCGCCAGCATCCGCTGCGCTTCGTCCCCGCGCCCAAGCCCGCGCAGCGCCAGCGCCTCGCCGCGCAGCGCCTGCAGCGCCAGATGCATGTGGCCCAGCGCCTCGGCTTGGGTGCGGCAGGCGGCGAATGCCAACTGCGCCTCCGGCCATGCGTGCGCCGTTGCGTGCAGGTTGCCGAGGGCAAACGCCGTTTCAGCCTCCAGATCACTTCGTTCAGACGATCGCGCCGTCTCGCGGGCCTTGTCCAGCACAAGGCGCGCCTCGTCGACGCGGCCCTCGGACGCCAGCAGCGCTGCGAGGGTGCCGAGGGCCAGCACCTGCGCGCCCTCGTCGCCAGCTTCTGTGGCGATCTCGACCGCTTCACGCACCACTGTCCACGCATCTGCCGGCACATCGTTGTGAGCCAGTGCCTGCGCCAGCCGCGCCTTGGCCCTTGCGCGCAGCCGCAGCAGCGGTTGCTGTTCCGCCAGTTGCACAGCCTGCCGCGCCAGTTCCGTCGCGCGCTGCGGCTGGTCCAGCCCCAGCCATGCCGCAGCCGCCGTGTCCAGGGCCGCCAGCTGCTGCGCACTGCCGACGGCGTCCGCGGCCTGGGCCGTCAGCGCCTCGATGGCCTGAGCCGACGGCTGCGTGCCCAAGGCCAGATCCGCTTGCAGGCCCAGGGCCGCAGCATCCAAGCGTAGGTCCGCACGCCCGAGCGTCAGCGCGGTCTGCCCGGCGGCCTGCGCCGTTTGCCGCGCCTCAGCCAGGCGGCCCGCAGCGATCAGTGCCCGCGCACGCAGCAGTGCCACGCGCAAGGCGGCCACGCCGTGACCGATCTCGTGCCGGACCTCCAGCGCCTGGCTCAGCGCCTCGATGGCCTGCTCGGGCCGGCCGGCGCGCAGCGCCAGCACCGCATAACCCTCCAGCCGCGCCGCGTGGATCGCCGGATGCTGCGCCAGTTCCGGCGCCAGGGGCCTCTCTTGCAGGGCAAAGGCATCGGCCCATGCTTCGTTGTCGCACAGGGCCAGCACCAGCTCGGACTCCAGCAGATCCAAGAGCCTCGGTGCATCGGCGAGGCGCGCGGCATCGCAGGCCCGCGTCAGCGACTCGACCGCACTGCGCGGATCGCCGCCGCGCCGCGCCAGTGTGGCATCGAGGCGCAGGGCATCGATGTACAGCTCCAGACTGCCGAGACGCTGGGCACTTTCGGCGGCGACCGACAGCAGCAGACGCGCTTCCGGCCCGCGGCCCAGCGCCAGCGCCCGCTGCGCGCGCAGCAACGTCACCGCCGCACGCGCCGCCTCGGTCATGCGCTGCGCCTCTGCCCACTCGGCCTCTGGCGCGCCCGCTTGCAGGGCAGCGGCGAGATCCGAACCCGCACGTTCCTCTGCCGCATCCAGCAGTGCATCGGCCACCGCCGGGTCGCCGGCGCCGCGCTCTTGCAGGGCCAGCGCCAGCAAAGCCCGCGCTGCCAAAGGCGTCGCACCCGCAGCATCGGCGAGGCTGCGCGCCCGCGCCCACCACGAAGCCGCCGCGCGCGCATCGCCCAACTGGCCATGCACATCGCCCCACACGAGGCATGCCGCCGCCTGCCCGGCGCCATCGCCCGCGCGCTCGAAGGCCTCCAGCGCTGCCTGGCTGGCATCGCCGGCCGCTTCGAGATCGCCGCGTGCCGCCTCACTCTCCGCGAGATCCAGCAGTTGCCAGCCAGCCACGCCGGCCATCTCGGTGGTCGCCGCTTCGCTCTGGGCATCCGGGGGCAGGTGCGTCATGGCCATCTCCGCAGTCGCCGCGCCAGCCTAGCAGGCTGCGACAGAACCTCAACGGGCCATGTCATCCCTTGGTCACAGCGCACAAAGGGGGATTGTCCACCAGAGAGGCCCTGTTACCCTCTGCCCATGCTTGACCTTCACCGCCTCCAAAAGCTCCGTCTGTTTCGCATCCCGCCCGGCCAGGTGTTCTTTGCCGAGGCCGCGCTGCGCTGGGACTACCTTCTGCCTCAACGCACCGAGATCGTGCTGGAAGGTACGGAGCACCTGCCGAAAGACCGCGGCGTGTTCCTGGCGATGAACCACACGGATCGCTACAACTATTGGCCGCTGCAGTACGCGATGTACCGGCGCGGCCTGCGCTTTACCGCGACCTGGGTCAAGGGCAAGTACTACGAGAACGAGTGGATGGCGCGCTTCATGGACTCCATGAACAACATTCCCTTGCCGTCGCGCGGCTATGTCATCACGACCCTGTTCCGCGCCGAGCTGCACCGCACGCCGACCGAGGCCGAGTACCGCGTCTTGCGCGATCTGGTCGACGGCCTCTGCGCCCCGGCCGATCTGGAAAAGACCGAGATGGCCGTCAACCGCCTCTTTGGCACCCACAGCGGCCCGGCGGGCTTTCTGGCGTGGTTCGATGGCTATTTCGGCCAGATGATCGACCACATCGTGCGTCTCAACAAGCTGGCTCTGAACGAAAAGAAGCTGAACGTGCTGGTGTTCCCCCAAGGGACGCGATCGGTGCGGCTGTCGCGCGGCCATACCGGCCTGATCCAGATGGCCTGGCACCTGAACCGGGCGATCGTGCCGGTGGGTTGCAGCGGTTCGGATCGCGTGTATCCGGGCAACTCGCCGTTTGCCAAAGGGGGGCGCATCGTCTACCGCTTCGGCCCGGCGCTGGAGCCCGATGGCCCGGAGTTCGCAGCTTTGAAGCCGCAGGAGGCGTATCAGCCGCTGACGCGGGAGGCGAGCGACAAGCACGGCGCGGCGTTCCGCGCGGCGACCGACGTCATCATGGCGCGCATCGAGCAGTTGGTGGATCCGCAGTATCGCTTTGCCGAGGATGTCGTGGCGGAATCGGATGAGCGTGGGGTGGGGCGGTTTGTTTAGGGGCTGCGGAGCGCTGGTCGGGTCGCTGCGGTGAGGCGCCCGCCCGAGCCCGAACCGGGACCGGAACCCGAGCCGGGACCGGAACCCGAGCCGGAGCCCGAGCCGGGACCGGAACCCGAGCCGGAGCCCGAACCGGGACCGGAACCCGAGCCGGAGCCCGAGCCGGGACCGGAACCCGAACCGGAGCCCGAACCGGGACCGGAACCCGAGCCAAGGGGCCCCCGCGTGCCCGAAGGGACGAATGAGTCCAGCGGACTCATTCGAGTGGGGACCGGTTCTCGTCCCGGCCTTTCCACCTGAATCCCGAGGTCTATTGGCTCTTGGCCTGTCCTTCCCAGCCTGCCACGCCGTGCTCGCCCATCAAGGATCTTCGACCGCTTCGCGGCGCCTTCGGCGTCCTTGACGGCCTGCGCGCGGCGTGGCGGGGGATGGGACGTGCTCAAGAACACAAACACACGAGCACACTTTCGGAGGTCTGTCATGTTGGAAGTGGAGGTTGTGGCTCGCGAGGCTTCGGTGGCTGGGCTGGCGTTGGTTCGCGACGGGGCGCGCGGCTACTCGGACCTGGTCGATCAGTTTCGTCGGTCGCTGGTGTCGGTGGCGCTGAACACGAGTGAGGGCATCGGCCGGCACGGTGGCGACCGCGGCCACTTGCTCAGCGTGGCGCGCGGCAGCGCGAAGGAGGCGTCGGTTGCGCTGTCACTGCTGGTCGCCATGGGCCTCGTGCCGGCGGAACCAGCGAACTCGGTGGAAGCGGCGCTGGATCGCGTGCGGGCGATGCTCTGGCGCCTGGCGCATCGGGCTTGAGGGCGTGGGGCGGCTCCCGGTGGCGGTCCAGCTCGGCCGCCACCCGGAGTCTCTGGCGTCAGCCGCGCTGCGCGAGCCGAAACAGCATGCCGCGCACGCGGTCGAGCTGCGCATCGAGCGCCTCGATCTGCGCCGCATCCGCCAGGCCCAGTGCCGCCAGCAGCGCCAGCCCGGCGCCGGCTTCGGCCGCCGAGCCACGCGCCACCGTGAGCAAATTCCGCCGATCCCCCGCGGTGCGGTTGAGCCCTTCGGTGGTATTGAGGACCACGCTGATCAGCGCGCGTTTGACCTGGTCGACGAGTTCGCCATTGCCGCGCGGCAGAGCCTGGACAAGCGCAATCCCGTGGCAAGCCGCCTCGCGAGCCAGTTGTTCGACAATCAACATGAGGTGTCTCCCTGTGTTCGAGGTGCCGGTGATTCGGCACGCCTTCCCCACCGGCATGGCGCACGGAGTCGGTCAAGGGCGCCGCGCCGCAGGTGCGGCGGCGGAGCGGACCCTTGACCGGCGAGTACGGCATGCCAGGCTTGGGGGTGCCAAGAAAGAGAGGGTTGGGAAAGTAGGCAAGACGTTGGGTTAGGCGGGAGCCGGAGCCGGAGCCGGAGCCGGAGCCGGAGCCGGAGCCGGAGCCGGAGCCGGAGCCGGAGCCGGAGCCGGAGCCGGAGCCGGAACCGGAACCGGAACCGGAACCGGAACCGGAGCCGGAGCCGGAACCGGAACCGGAGCCCGAACCGGAACCGGAACCGGAACCGGAACCGGAACCGGGACCGGGGCCCTGCCGTTCCTCTCCGCCGTCTTTACACACCTTGACCTTCCCAGCATCCGCGGCATAGCCTCCTGCCCCGGATCCACCCGGCTGGACTGGACAACCTTGCCATGCCTTGTGTGAAGCGGACTTTCATCGTGCTGGCCGGGCTCGTCCTGATGCTGGCAGCCTTGCCGGCAGCGGCCGTCGATCGCCACAAGGCCGCCAATGCGCTGGCGGCACAGGCCGCCTCCGCCTACGAGCGCGGCGACATGGGCAAGGCGGCGACGCTCTACCTGCGCGCTTTTCAGTTGGCTTCGGATCAACCTGCCTATCTGTATGGCGCCGCGCGCGCGGAGCAATCTGCTGGCGACATCGAACATGCCGCCGCGCACTACCAGCAGTTCGCCGCGTTGCCGGGCGCGGAACCCGCGCGCGTCGCCAAGGCCAAGGCGTTCCTCAGCGATCTGGCGGTGGCGCGCGCCGAAGCCAAAGCCAGCGAAGCCGAGCGTGCGCTGGCAGCCGGCGATCCGGCGCTCGCTTGCGGCTTGTGGAAGCAGGCCGATGGCCTGGCGCGCGGCCAGGGTGCCTACCTGTTCAAGGCCGGCGTCGCGGCGCAAGACGCGAAGATGCCCGAAACCGCCGTCGATCTGTTCCGCGCCTATCTGCGGGTGGCGCCACTGGATGCCGTGGAGCGCGCTTCGGCCGAGAACCGCTTGCGCACGCTCGCGCCGCCCATTGCCGCGCCGGCTCAGCCGGTCGAGACGAAAGCACCTGCGACCAAGCCGGAGCCGATGGCGCCGCAACCTGTGGTTGTCCGCGCGGATCCGATCGCGATCGCGCCGCTATTGCCGCCGCCACCGCCCAAAGCGCAGCGAAGTCTCGCTTTGCGCATCGCGCCGTGGGCGACGGCGGCGCTGGGGCTGGCGGGGCTGGGTCTCGGCGTCGGATGGAATCTCGACTACAACCAGCGCGATCCGCTCTTGAGGCCGCAGGCGGAAAAGACCGCGGCCATCGCTGCCTATGGTGCAGGCGGCGTCCTGCTGACTGCCGGTGTGGTTTGGGGCCTGTGGCAGGTGCTCGGTTCAGATTGAGGGGGGACAGCCATGCGGTGGAAGACTTGCGCGTTGGCGCTGGCGTTGGCCTCGAGCGGCTGCTTCGCGGATGCACCGCGTCCGGCGACCGGTGAAGTCGGCAAGGATGTGGCGGTGGCGACCGATGTCGCCGATGTCGGTGCTGAAACAGGTCCGGACGTGGACGCAGCCGCCGATGCCCAGACCGGCACCGATGCGGCGCCCGATGCTGCGGCTGATGCCGATGCGACCGAAGCGGTGGACGTGGGGGGGCCGGACGCGGCAGCGGATGCTGCGGTCGACGCCGATGCGACCGAGGCGGTGGATGTAGCTGGACCGGACGCTGCACCCGATGTCGCCGTGCCGCCTGACAGCGCGGATCCTGCCGACACGCAAGCGCCAGACGATGTCGCGCAAGTGGAGATCGCGGCGGATGTTCCATCGGCTGCCGACACAGCCGCAGCGGTGGATGTGGCCGCGCCGGACGTCGCGCCCGACACTGCGCTGTCGTCCGACACGGCAGATCCCGTCGATGCCCAAGATCCAATCGATGTCGCGCAAGTGGACACGGCGCCGGACCTCAGCGCGCCAGACTCGGGCGCCACGGACGTCGCGGCCGATGCCGAGGCGGATGTGCCTGCGGTGCCGGACGCGACCGCACCGGCGGACGTGGTGCCTGGTGAAGACGCTTTGGATGCCGGCATGGATGCAGGCGCCGACATCGGGCCGCCCTGCACTGCCACTGCGGAGGTCTGCAACGGCCAGGACGACGACTGCGACGGCCTGACCGACGAACCGGGCGCCGAAGCGAGCTGCGTCGCGAGTCTTGCCTGCGCCAAGTCGATCTGCGTCTTTGGCGGCTGCGTCGACGTGCCCGATGCGGCGGCGAGCGGTTCGTGCGACGACGGCAATGCCTGCACCGGCAGCGATGCGTGCGCCAAGGGCTATTGCGTGGGCGCGCTGGTGAATTGCAGCGACGGCAATGTCTGCAGCGACGACGGCTGCGCCGCGGCGAGCGGTTGCATGCATGCGGCCAATGCGGACGCG
>Ga0172370_10004422_pt1 | contig 18831 bp, 15 predicted proteins | sample LakKiv5m_FD_114538 | JGI IMG/M metagenome (GOLD analysis project Ga0172370, IMG submission 114538) | Freshwater microbial communities from Kabuno Bay, South-Kivu, Congo - kab_022012_11.5m | ecosystem: Environmental > Aquatic > Freshwater > Lake | place: Democratic Republic of the Congo...
CCTGCAGCCCGGCAAGGCGCAGGTGCCGGTCCTGCGCTACGTCCCGCCCGAGGAGTTCGACGGGATCGCGGCCGAGGCGCGCGCGCTGGGGTTCACGTCGGTGGCCTCGGCTCCGCTGGTGCGCTCGTCGTACCACGCCGGCGATCCCGGGTAGGCGTGCCGGAAGGCACGGGCACGAGGCGCGGTGTCGTTCAGGCGGCGGGCGCAGCGGAGCCGCCGGCACCGGTCAGGGCGGCGCGGGCGTCGGAGAAGAGCTTGCGCTGGTAGGTGCGGAACAGCCCCTCGACGTCGTCGACCGCCACCAGGCCCTTCTGCACGATGCGCAGGAAGTCGAGGTGCGCGTCGAGCCGTTGACGCATGTCGGTGGTCGCCGCCACGCGGTGCGCCAGCCTGAGGCGGAGCGGACGCGTGGAGTGATAGACCAGCGCCACGACCACGTTGCCCGTGGCCGCCGCGAACATGTCCTCGGACCGCACGGTCAGCTCGGAGACCGCCTCGACGTCGCCGGCCGCGGCACGCGCCTGACGGAAGACGTGCTCGAGGCGCTCCAGGTCGGGCGGCGACGCCAGGCGGGCGCAGAGCCCCACCAGCGCGGGCACGGTGGCGTTCAGGTAGTCGGCGACCTGCGCCAGCATCTCGGCCTCGAGCGGCGTGTCCTCGAGCTCGAACACGTGCTCGAGGAAGTCGATGCCCGCGTCGCGACGGAAGTCCTTGACGGCCATCCCCGAGCCCTGCACGGCCGAGATGAGGTTCATGCGCTTCAACTGGCCGAGCGCCACCCGCAGCGACGTGCGGTCGGTGCCGAGCTCGACGGCCAGCTCGCGCTCGGGGCTGAGGTGCTGCCCGGGGGCGTAGGCGCCGAGCCAGATGCGGCGCATGAGCTCGTGCGCCAGGCGATCGGGGGTGGTGGGCGGCCGGCGGGGTCGAACGGGACTCACGACGACGCCCAACCTCGGGGCAGCGCCAGGGCGTGGCGCGGCGCCCCAGGCGTCCTGGGCGAGCGCCCCCATGGCCTCGCGCGCCTTGACGTGGGACCGGCGGAGCGTGGCGCGGTAGCGCTCCTCGACCTCGTCGGCCGACAGCGTGCGCGAGCGCAGCAGCTGCACCCAGCGGACGTTGTCCTCGGCGGCATGGCGAATGTCGACGAGCGCCATGAGGCGCCGCATCAGGCGCAAGCGCAGCGGGCGCATCGAGCGGAAGATGGCCTGGAAGATCAGGTTCCGGCTGGCGATCGCGGCCTCGTCGATGGCCTCGACGGCGAGCGCGGCGGAGGCCTCGGGGTCGCGCGCCGCGACTTGGCGGCGATAGACGCCCTCGATCGCGGCCAGATCGGCGTCGGAGGCGCGCTGCATGACCAGCCCGTAGACGCCGGGCATGGTCAGGTGGAAGTACTGCAACATCTCGTTGAGCAGCGCCGGCTCGTCCGGCGTGTCCGCGAGGGCGAAGGCGTGCAGGAAGAACTCGACGCCGGCGTGCGTGCGATAGTCGTTCACCACGGCGCCCGAGCCCTGCACGATCGAGAGCAGGTTCAGGCGCTTGACCTGGGCCAGCGCGATGCGGAGCGAGGTGCGGTCGCTGCCGAGCTCGACGGCGAGCGTCCGCTCGGGCGGCAGACGTATCCCCGGCGCGTAGTCGCCGCTCACGATGCGGCGAATCAACTCGTTCGCCAGGCGATCGGAGACGCTCTCGCGTCTCGCTATAGACGACTCCATCGGAACCCACCCTTCCGAGGACCTTTTCGCAGCCCTTCGCGCCGCTGGCACCCCACTCGTTTCGAGTTGCAATAGTATACAGCGCATTCGGCGCCGTGGGAATAGCGAGGCACCCGAGAGGTCTCCCGTTGCGCGCCGAGGCCGGATCCGGTAAGCTCCGCTCACGATTTTTCCTCCGCTGCAGGAGCCGCCATGACCGCACGACTGTTCCCGATGATGGTGATCGTGCTGCTCGGTGCGTCCGCCGCCGTCGCGGCCCCCGGCACGCTGACCATCGACGCCACCGACGACGACGCCAAGATCGTCCTGAAGGTCCTGAACCAGGCCATCGGCGTCGACGGCTCGGCGCCCGCCGACGCCAAGAGCTGGTGCTCGGTTCAGCTTATCGACGCCGGCTCCGAGGTGAAGTTCACGGCCGGCGACAAGGTGTCGCTGTGGGTCTACGAAGACGATCTCACCGGCGACGACCTCCTGTGGTCCACCGAGTTCACGGTCTCGGCCGAGGAGGTCGCGGCCGGCAAGCTCGATCGCGTCTTCGACTGCAGCGCCGGCTGGGGCACCGACGTGTACGGCGCCTACGACGTGTACGCCCAGGCGCGGGTCGACAAGGACAAGTGCGGTTGGACGTGCAACACCGACGAGCCCGAGACGGCCGCGGTGAACGTCGAGGAGGTCGTCGACGACGGCGCCGAGGACGACGACACCACGGGCAAGGCTCCGCTCCTGCCCCTGGGCGCCACCAACGACCGCATCGGCCGCGACGCCGACTGGTTCAAGTTCCAGCTGGCCGGCCTGTCCGACGTGCGCTTCGAGGCCCTGCACGTGCCCACCGTGGGCCGCCTCGACGTGCAGCTCTACGCCGCCGGCGACGCGCTGCAGGGCACCGGCGCCGAAGGCGACGCCGGCACCACCCTCGACGCCGCGCAGCTGGCCGCCGGCGACTACTGGATCAAGGTCTCGCCCAAGCAGTCCGACGACTACAACTTCTACGACGTGCGCCTGTCGGTCACGCCCGTGGTGCTCGACTGCGACCAGGGCATGGAGCAGAACGAGGACTGCGGCAACTGCGGCACCCGCACGCGCACCTGCCTGGCGGGCGGCACGTGGGGCGCCTGGGGCGATTGCGCCAACGAGGGCCCCTGCGCCTCGGGCGCCACCGAGACCGAGGGCTGCGGCAAGTGCGGCTCGCGCACGCGCACCTGCGGCCCGAACTGCCAGTGGGTCGACGGGGGTTGCGTCGACGAGGGCGCCTGCGCGGCCGGCGAGATCCAGACCGAGGCCTGCCCCAACGACGCCCAGAAGACCCGCAAGTGCCTGCCCGACTGCTCGTGGGCGCCGTGGGGCGCGTGCGCCGGCTCCGACTGCCAGGGCGAGGCCAGCGAGGCCTGCTACTCCGGCACCGCCGAGACCCGCGGCGTCGGCGCCTGCCACGACGGCGTGCACGCCTGCGTCAACGGCTTCTGGACCGACTGCGACGGCGAGAAGCTCCCCGAGGCCGAGTCGTGCAACGACTCCAAGGACAACGACTGCGACGGCCAGACCGACGGCACCGACGACGACTGCCTGTCGAGCATCGGCGCCGAGTGCGGGGCCGACACCGACTGCGGCGAGGATCTCACCTGCCTGATGGCCCCCTTCAAGCCCGTCTTCGACGGTGGCTACTGCTCGATCCTCGGCTGCCTGTACGCCGACGACTGCCCGCCCGACTCGCTGTGCACCAAGGCCTTCGGCATGCGCGCCTGCCTGAAGGGCTGCGACACCGCCGCCGACTGCCGGCCCACCTACCTGTGCGAGTCCGTCGACGGCAAGAAGGTGTGCCTCCCGAAGTGCAAGGAGGACGACCACTGCAAGGGCGACGTCTTCAACCCCGAGTGCGACGAGACCACGGGCCTGTGCGTACCCGACGCCCCCGATGAGCCCGACCAGGGCGGCGGCGACACCGCCACGCCCGACACGACCGGCGGCGACGACTCGGCCACCGGCGACGACACCCCCGGCGCCGACACGGCCTGGATCCTCGACGCGAACGCGGGCGACGACACGTCGGCCAGCGGCGGCAGCAGCGGGGGCTGCACGCTGGGGGCCGTGAACGGTGGCGGCGCGTGGATGGCCTTGTTGGCGCTGGCGGGGCTGGTCGTCGCGCGTCGACGGTGGGCGTAGGGCCAAGGGTACCCCGAGGCCGGAGCCCCAGACGTCCTGTCCGCCCGGATCCCGTCCTCCACGAGGAGGCTGCCATGACGCGCTCCCTGAAGGTCGCCCTGGTCCCGGTGGTGTCGTTGCTGATGGCTTGCTCCGCCCCGCAACGCGCGCCCGCCGCGGCTGACGGCGCGACCTCAACCACGCGCGCCGACGGCGCTCCCGACGAGGACTCCGACTACATCGAAGTGCAGCGCGTGGCCGAAGGACACGCCTACGTCGCGCGCCTGGTCTGCCCCGGCGGAGCCGCGGCACGGTCGGGGACGGTCGCGACGTCGGTCGACGCGCGCGGTCGGTTCATCGACTCGTACCTCGTCGAGTGCCCGTCCGGTCCCGGGGCCACCGTGGTCGTCCCGCCCGTGGGGCCGCTCCCCGAGCCTCCCGAGGGCTTCCGCCTGCTGGACCAGGACGCCTGGGAGGCCCTGCACCACGCCGAGCGGGCCCTGCGTGCGAACCCCGAGCTGGCCGGCGCCCAGGTCGACGCGGTGCTGCGCCACTACCCCGGCTACGTCCCGGCGCTGCGCCTGCGGGCGCTGGTGCACGCGCTCGCGAACCGGCCCGTCCAGGCCGTGGCCGGGTTCGACGCGGTCGTGCGCGCGGACCCGCAGCCGCTGTACCGGCTCGAGCAGGCCGCTACTGTGCGCCAAGCGGGCGACCTCACGCGCTACCTCGAACTCCTGCTGGCGCTCCGGCGTGACGTGAAGGACGACTGGCGGTACTGGCCCGAGCTCCAGTGTCGCATCGGCGCCGAGCGCGTGGCGAACGGCGAGGCGGACGGGATGGTCGAGGTCCGCGAAGCCTGCGATCGCGGCTTCGCCGACTGCTGTGATATCGTGAAGGCCCGGAGCGCCGCCCCGACGAAGTAAAGTAACGGAGGAACCCATGCGCCTCGTGACCGCGCTCGCCCTGCTCGGGATGCTGCCCGCGTCCGTCGCCCTGGCCGAGGAGCCCGGGCCCGTGGCCGAACCCCCGGCGGGCTCGATCAAGCTGAAGACCACCGAGGCCGAAGCGGTGACGCTCGACGAGCAGGCCCCGGTCACCGGCAAGGTGCAGAAGCCCACCGTCGACGTGCTCATGGTGTCGGATCCCGTGAAGCCCGCGATCGAGCCGCCGAAGCGCTCCGGTGAGCCTGGCGGCCGCTGACCGCGATGCTTGCAGGGGCGACTGGTGCGCGGTATCGTTCGACCATGACGCGACGACGACAGGAGCGCGCGGGACGAAAGCCGCGCACGGAACCCCCGGCCCCCCGGAAGGTGGTCGTGGAGCACGACGAGGCGTTGATCGACCACCTGCTCTCGCTGACGGTCGAAGAACGCCTGGACTGCCTGACCCGCCTGGCCTCCTCGCTGCTGGAGCTTCGACGTGCGACCGGTGTTTGACGTCAGCGCGCTGCTCGACACGCTCCACGCCGCGGGGGTCGAGTTCGTCGTGGTCGGCGGCGTCGCTGCGTTCGCCCAGGGGGTCCCCGTCGTCACCATCGATCTCGACCTCGTCCACCGGCGCGACGAGGCCAACGTAGCGCGCCTCCTCGAAGCAATGCGTGCGCTCGATGCCTTTGCGCGGGGTCGACCGGGCCTCGTACCAGGGCCCGACGCCTTGCGCGGGACCGGCCACCAGCTGCTCCAGACCCGCTTCGGGGACCTCGATCTCCTGGGAGCCATCGAAGACGACCTCGACTACGACGCGTTGCTCCCGTTCACGCGGGTGGTCGCCTACCACGGACACGACCTGCGCCTGCTCTCCCTCGACAAGCTGGTCGAGCTGAAGCGCCGCTCGACGCGCGACAAGGACCGCGCACGTCAGCCCCTGCTAGAAGCCGCGCTGCAAGCGGAGCGCGCCCGGTCGAAGCCGAATGAGACGACATGAGCCACCGATCTGGTATTCCCAGACGTCTCCAGCGGGAGGAAGGCATGTTCTCGAACTCTTCTAGGATCTTCGCGCTCCTGTTCACCGTCGTTGCGGTGCTCGCCCTGGCCGCCTGCTCGTCCGGAGGCAGCAGCTCCGACGTCCTCCCGGGTACCGACACGACCCCCGACGTCGCCACCGACACGACGGCCGTCCCCGACACCGCGTCGCCCGACGTCGCGAAGGACGTGTCGCTCGACGTCCCCGCCGACCCGGGCACCCCCGAGCCCCTGGATGTCCCCGCCGACCTGGGCCCGGACGTCCCGCCCGACGTGCCGGCTGACGTGCCCGCGGACCTGCCGCGCGACCAGGCCTCGCCCGACGGCGTGCTGCCCGGGCAGTGCGCCACCGACGCCGACTGCACCGACGGCAAGACCTGCTGCAAGATGGGAGAAGGCCAGGCCATGTGCCTGCAGCCCCAGATGTGTCCCGGCGGCGGCACCGGCTGCCAGAGCGACGCCGACTGCTCGGCGACCCAGGAGTGCTGCAAATTCGGAGACATGGGGGACAAGCCGCTCTGCCTCATGAAGGGCCTCTGTCCGGTCGACTGCTCGGCCACGGGCCAGTGCCCGAACGGCCTGGAGTGCTGCGACCTCGAGAACCAGAAGATCTGCCTGTCGCCCGGCGAGTGCCCCCAGAAGTGCCTGTCGGGCGCCGACTGCGGCCTGGGCAACCAGTGCTGCGACGCGGGCGACGGCCTGATGGTGTGTACGTCGGCCGCGGAGTGCCCCCAGCCCGTGCCCTGCCCCGAAGACAAGGTGTGCAAGAACGGCGAGGGCGAGCCCAACGGCTTCGAATGCTGCGACGTGCCCGGCGCGGGCGTCATCTGCGTGGGCACCGGCGGCTGCGGCGGCTGGGAGGCGTGCACCGCGCAGGCTGACTGCCCGCTCGGACGCGAGTGCTGCCCCTTCCTGGAGGGCGGCCAGTGCCTCCCCGTGAACGCCTGCCCCATCAAGCCCGAGTACCGCACCTGCGAGGCCCACACCGACTGCGAGGGCCTCGGCGACTTCTGCTGCAACGTGCCCGAGACCGGCCTGGTGTGCGCGGCCAAGGCCGAGTGCCCCAGCCAGTGCCTCGACGACGTCGACTGCGCCGGCGGCCAGACCTGCTGCAAGCAGGGCGGCGGCCCGTCGACCTGCATGGATCCCTCCCAGTGCGGCATGGGCGCGGCCTGCACCGCCGACGGCGACTGCAGCCAGGGCCAGAAGTGCTGCAACATGGGCGGCAGCCAGGTCTGCATCCCGGGGGCGCAGTGCATCGGCGGCCCCTGCACCGTCGACACCGACTGCCCCGACCAGCAGAAATGCTGCACCATGATGGGGCAGCAGCTCTGCTTCCCCATGTGCTTCTTCTAGCCTCGGCCAACGTATCCAGACATTTGCATGGCCATGTGTGCCTTTCAGACGCGGGTTGCTCTTGACCCCGCCGGACGAGCCCTTAAAAAAAGGGTACGTAGTTATCAGGTTTCCGGAGGCTCTCCATGACGACCGCTCCCGACGACGCGCGCCAGGGCTTCCTGGCAGCGGCCCTCTACACGACTCGCGAGCACAGGGCCATCGAATCCATGATCGCGTGCGCCGACCTGATCGTGAAGCGTGCTCACGAAGACTGGCACGCTGCGGCCGACGACCTGGTGCACGCCCTGCGGTTCTTCCGCGAGTTCGTCGACGGGGCGCACCTGCAGAACGAGGAGGCCGTCCTCTTCCCCTTCCTCGCCAGGACGCTCGACGTCGACGCGAGCGTCTTCGGCGCCCAGGCGCTGTCCGAGCACGAGGAGAGCCGCATCTCGATGCGCACGCTCGACGCAGCCATAAACGCGGTCGACGCCGGCGCCGACGAGGTGCGCCGCGACCTCCTGGAGCACTTCGCCGAGTACCTGTCGCGGCTCGAGGAGCACCTGCACGCCGAGGACGCCTACCTGTACCGCGTGCTCTCCGATGCCCTGTCTCCCGACCAGCAGGCCGCCCTGCAGGCCACGCTGTCCCAGGCGCGCGTCGCCGGCCTCGGCCCCGAGCGGTCCGAGGCCTTCCTGCGCTCGGCCCGCTTCCTGTGCGAGCGCTACGACGTGGCGTTTCCCGAGTGAACCGACGCTTGACACCCGCCCTGTTCTCGACATACTGCGCGCGCACGCTCCGGAGGGTGGTCGATGAGAAAGATGGCGCTCGCGCTGCTGGTTCTGCTGTCCGCGGTGGCCCTGACGGCCTGTGACGCGGCGGGCTCCACCGACGATCCCGCCAACGCCACCCCCGGCGACGAGATGCTGGTCGACGACCTGCCCCTGGGCGAGGTCGACCCCGGCGAGCTGAAGGCCGACTCCTTCGGCGCGGCCCTCACGTGCAAGCCCATCCCCGTGGTCGACGCGTTGCCGAGCCCCGAGATCGTCATCTCGCTCGACGGCGCGACGCTGCACCTGTTCGACCGCTCCACGGGCTACGACAAGGTCTTCCCCATCGGCGGCGGCAAGATCGACCAGGGGGTGTCGCTGACGCCCACGTCGCTCGCGCAGCCGGCCCAGGTGTTCTACGCCCGCCTCGAGCAGCCGTCGGTCAAGGAGACCTCGGCGGCCAAGCAGCTGTGGGCCTGGAACTACTCCTGCAAGATCTGGTGGAAGGACACCGAGAACGGCGGCAAGCTGGTGCCCGTGTTCGCCGGCCTGCCCTTCATCCGCCTCGACGGCCCGAACCCGACGGCCTACGGCATCCACGGCCCCATCGACCAGTACACGCTGCCCAACGGCGGCCGCCTGAAGCGCGGCTACGTCTCGCACGGCTGCCTGCGCATGGAGGCCGCCGATCTGCTCGAGGTCTACGGGCGCGGCCTCGGCCACAAGGTGCCCGTGCGCATCCAGAAGGCGCAGGAGCGCCGCGCCGACGGCACCTTCGTCGAGGTGGCCGATCGCTGGCTGGGCGCGCCCTGCTCGACCGACGCCGACTGTCCCTACGACGGCGGCTCGTGCCGCGCGAACCCTTACACGGGCCAGGGCGTCTGCACCCGCGCCTGCACCAAGACCTGCCCTGACCGCTGGGGGTACCCCACCAGCTTCTGCGTCGACGATCCCGAGAACGACGCCGAGGGCGTGTGCGTGCTGAAGGGCGCCGCGCAGAACAACTACTGCAAGGCCTACGCGGGCCAGCTCTTCGACCCCGGCGCCCCGCGCCACACCCAGCCGTCGGTCACCGCCGACGTGTGCGCCCTGGGCTCCGAGGGCTGGATCGGCATGCCCTGCTGGACCGACGCCGACTGCGTGCTCTCGGGTGGCACGTGCGACCTGTCGGACTCGTCCGAGGGGAAGCCGGGCGTCTGCACCGTGGGCTGCACGCAGTACTGCCCCGACAAGGCCGGCTACGCCTCGACGTTCTGCGTGGCGGGCGACGCGGGCGGCCAGTGCGCCCAGCGCTGCACCCTCACCGACGAGTGCCCCTCGGGCTACACCTGCACGCCCAACGTGCCGCGCTTCGGCCAGGCGTCGGTCAAGAAGGCGGTCTGCCAGTAGTCATTTCCGGTTCATCTCAACGTCGGAGCTCACGATGACCCTCTCCTCGATCACGAACCGTTTTGCGCTGGGGTTCGCCATACTGGCCCTGGTCGCCTGCGGGGGCGGCGACGGCAGCGCGACCGACGACGTCGCGACGGCCGACGACGTGGCCTCGACCGACGACGTCGCCGTCGAAAAGGACGCGACGCCCGACGACGTCGAGCTTCCCCCCGTCACGTGCGCCGTCACCTCGCCCGTCACCGGCCTGGTGTCGAACGCCGCCGTGCAGGTGACCGTCACCACGACCGGGGGCGCGACGCAGGTCGTGCTGTTCGCGAACGGCGCCGAGGCCGCCCGCGTCGCCACCGACGAAAACGGGGGCGCCACCTTCGCGTGGACGGCCCCCGGCGAGGGCGACGCGCAGTTGATGGCCCGCGCGCTCCGCGACGACGGCGCCGCGGCGTATTCGTCGGTGGTGGTCGTGACCGTCGACCTGACGGCCCCCGTGGTGTCGGTCCCGCTCGAGCGCTTCACGGTCGTCCAGGGCAGCGTCGCCGTCACCGCCACGGTGACGGAGGCGCACCCCGACGCGCTCCGCCTGGTCGCCGACGACGGAACCGTGCTGGCCAGCGCCTTCCCCGGCACGTTCGACCTGCTGCTCGACTCGACCGGGATGGCCGACGGGCCGCTCGGTGCGCGCGTCGAGGCCATCGACCTGGCCGGCAACGTCGGCGCGAGCGCTCCCCTGGTCCTGGTGGTCGCCAACGGCGGCGAGCAGCTCGAGGTCGAGTACATCCCGATGGCCAAGGTGGCGGTGCCCGAGAACTGGCAGACCGCCGAGTACCACACGCGCGTCATGTCCGAGGTACGCCCCGGCGTGAAGCGCATCCTGACGTGGGTCACGTGGGACCCGTCCGGCGACTGGCAGATGGAGTACTCGGTCGGCCAGGGTACCTGCCCGCACAACGGCATCCAGTACACCTCGGCCCAGTCCCGCGCCGGGGAGATCGTCATCGACCTGGCGCGCGTCGACCTGTCCGCCGACGTCGTGGCGAAGTTCCCGGCCGCCGACCAGGCCACCGACGTGTTCCCCGTCAACGACGATCCCGCCACCTTCGGCTCGTTCTTCAGCCACGTCGCGCCGCTCGACCCCGCCGACCACGTCGGGCAGTCGGTCGACATCCTGGCCGGCACCGTGGTGTTCTACCAGTGAGACCGCAGACCCTGCTGCTGGCCGTCCTCGTGCTGGTGCGCTGCGCTTCGGGTGGCCTCGACACCGACGCCGACGACGCGCCGCTCGGGTGCGCTGCCGACACGCTCGAGGCCGTCGCGCCCGACCGACCCGGGGCTCCCGACACGATCGGATCCGACGAGGCAGCCGAGCCCGCGTGCGGCTCGTGCCACGGCAACGGCGACGACCCCGCGCCGCCCCCGGGGCTCGACGGCGCGACGGATCCGACCGCACCCGGAGTTGGAGCCCACGCGGCGCACCTGGCGTCCTCGACCTGGCACGCCGACGTGCGCTGCCGTCACTGCCACGTCGTGCCCGAGCGCGTCGACGCGCCGGGCCACGTCGACGACGCCCGCCCCGCCGACGTGACGTTCGGGGGCCTCGCCACCATCGGCGTCGCGCCCTCCTTCGCCCCGACCGGCTGCACCACCGGGTGCCACGGCTCGGCGTTGCACGTCGACGCGCGCAGCAGCCCCCCCTGGACGGGCACCCTCGACGGCTGCACCGGTTGCCACGGCTTGCCCCCGATGTTCCCGCACCCCGACGCGACCGACTGCGGGCGCTGCCACCTCGACGTGGCCGACGCGACCGGCGGCATCGCCACGGCGGCCCGGCACGGCGACGGCCTGGTGCAGGCCCCCCACGGCGCGCACCTGTTCCACCTGGGCGGCGGCGCCAGCACCTCGCTGGCCTGCACGCACTGCCACGCGGGCACCGCGTACCACGGGCCCCTGAACGACGGGCAGACGCTGGAGACCACCACGCTCTGCGACGAATGCCACCCCGCCACGTTCGACCCCCTGCAGTGGCGCGACGATCCCTGGGAGCGGCTGGGGCTGTAGCGGGGACCAAAGCCCGCGCGTCAGGTCGGTCGACGCTTGCGGTTCCGGGCCCGGCGCTGGATCGTGGCGGCGCGCTCCTCGGCCAGCGCGGCCTGGGACAGCCGCTCGGCCTGCAGCTGCAGGAAGTGCTCGACGCGCTCGAGGTCGAGGGTACCGGCCTCGGTGGCCTCGATCACCGCGCAGCCGGGTTCGGTCTCGTGGCGGCAGTCGGCGAAGCGGCAACGCTCGGCGACCGCGTGGACGTCGTCGAACGTATCGGTGAGCGCGCTCTGCGCGCCCCACATCTGCATCTCGCGCATGCCCGGCGTGTCGAGCAGCATGCCGCCCCCGGGCAAGAGCAGCAGCTGGCGCTTCGAGGTCGTGTGCGAGCCCCGCCAGTGGTTGGCGCGCAGCTCCCCCACGTCCATGACCTCGTCGCCCATCAGCAGGTTCACGAGCGTCGACTTGCCCGTGCCCGACGAGCCGACCACCGCCACGGTGCGCCCCGGGCCGAAGTAACCGCTAAGGGCACCGAGGCCGGACTCGGTGAGCGCCGAGGTCACGTGGAACGGCACGTCGGGGAAGCGCGCCCTGGTGAAGGCCACGACCTCGGCCGCGTCGGGCGCCAGGTCGGCCTTGTTCAAGACCAGCACGGCCCGGGCCCCGCTCTGGGCCAGCTGCGTCAGGTAGCGCTCGATGCGCCGCTCGTTGAAGTCCTCGTCGAGCCCGACGACCACGAAGACGGTGTCGACGTTGGCGGCCACCACCTGCGCCTCGGAGGTGGGCCCGGCAGCCCGGCGCAGGAACGCGCTGGTGCGGGGGAGTACGTGCATGACCACGGGCGAGTCGCCGGGGCGCGCAGCCGGACGCACGAGGGCCCAGTCGCCGACCGCGGGGCGCTCGTCGCGTCGGCGTGCGTGCAGCAGGCGAGCCGGGACGCGGCCGACCACCACGTCGTCGGAGCCCTCGAGGAGCAGGTCGACCCACGTCCGCGACAACGACGCGATGCGCGCGGGGACGAGGCCGGCGGTTGGGTACGCGCTGGCCTTCTCCGCGTGCGCCGGGGTCCAGCCGAGGGCTTCGAGGGACGGCACGGGGTCTCCACTCCAATGACGGGACGATACCCTACCCGACTCGCGGCCGGGAGCCAATCCTGTTCCTCGTGGGCCCCGGTGGGGTGCAGGGCTCCGTCACGAGGCGCCGCCAGCCCCTTGACGCGCACGGCGGCTCGCGCCAAGCTTCGGGCGTTTCCACCGCCCACCGCGTGGGGTGTCCTTGCCGTCGAATCCTGTGCTCCGCTCCGGGGGGCGCGCCGCCCTGCCCGTCCTGTTGCTCCTGCTCGGCTGTGCGTCCCCGCAGGTTGCGCCCGCGCCTCCGGCCGTGCTGCGCGTGGCCAACGGGGCGCCCTCCCCGGCCGACGTGTTCGTCGACGGCTACCTGCTGGCCGTAGCCCCTCCCCATCGCGTGCGCGCGCTCACGAACCTGCCGCCGGGCCCCACCGACGTGGTGGTCGCCGCTCGCGACGGCAGCGCCCGGCTCTCGCGCCGCGTGGTGCTGGAGCCCGGCCGCGACGTGCTGGTCGAGCTGGTCGTGAGCCAGCCCACGGCCCCCGCCGTGCCTGTCTCGGGCGTCGGCGCGCTCGAGATCGTGAACCCCCACGCCTCGTCGTTCTCGGTCATGCTCGACGGCGAGGCGCTCGGGACCGTGTTCGAGAAGACCTCGCGACGCTTCGACGACCAGGTGGCCGGCACCCACGTGGTGCTGGTCACGGATGCGTCCGGGCTCGTGCTCGCGCGCCTCGACGTGATCGTGGAGGCGGCGCAGTTGACGCGGGTCGAGCTGGCCGTGCCGACGGGAGACCTGATCCTCACGAACGGCCTCGACGAGGACCTGGCCGTGACGATCGACGGGCACGCGGTGGGCTCCGTTGCTCCCGGGAAGCCGCTCCGGCTGCCCGACCTGCTGGCCGGGCGCGTCGACGTCGAGGCCACGGGCCTGAAAACCTTCCGTCGCCACCGCGTGCAGGTGGTGCTCCACGCCGACGAGATCCGCGAGGTGAGCCTGGCTGGCGCGCCCGGCACGGTACAGGTCAAGAACTCCACGCGCGACGAGATCGAGCTCCGCCTCGACGGAGCGTTGACGACGACCGTACCGGCGGGGCACACGACGCAGCTCGACGGCGTCACCCCCGGCGTGCACCACCTCGAGAGCACGGGGCGTGGGTCAGGGCTGGTCATGGCCGCCGAGATCAACCTCCAGCAGGGCGAGACCGTCACGTGGGAGCTCGACGCGCGCTACGGCGTGGTCACGCTGCAGAACGACTCGGGCGAGCGCCAGCGCGTGAGCCTCGACGGGCTCGAGGTCGCGGTGCTGCCGCCCTACCGCTCGATCGACCTGACCGCCGTGCGCGCCGGACGACACCGCGTCGAGGTCGTGGGCGCCAAGGGCGGCGTGCACCTGCAAGGCCAACTCGAGGCCACGGCCGGGGGACGGGCCCTGTTCGTCATCCCGGCCGGCGGCGTGAGGCTCAGCCTGAAGAACACGCTCGACGAGCCGGTGCGCGTCTACCGCGACGCCGTGTGGCTGGCCGAGGTTGCCGCCGGCGCGGTGCGGCTGCTCGACAACGTCCCGGCGGGCAAGTTCCTGCTCGAGGCGGTCGGGCTCCGCACCGAGCGCGTGGTGCGGCGTACGATCGACGCCGCGCCCGAGGGCGTGTCGTGGGAGATCCGCGCCGAGGAAGGCTTCGTGACCGTCCACAACGAGTCGGGCGAGCGCCTGAAGGCCTCCCCCGAGCTGGCGGCCCAGGAGGCCGAGCTCTCGCCCGGCGAAACCTCGCGCTTCACGCTGCCGCCCGGTCGCCATCGCCTGGTCCTGGCCGGCGTCAGCTCGGGGCTCAGTTACGCGCGCGCCGTCGACCTGAAGGCCGGCGCCACCGAGGTGTGGGCCATCCCGCGCCCCAAGGGCACGGTGCAGGTCTTCAACCGCACGCCCGAGGCCGCGCACCTGCAGGTCGACAAGCTCGCAGCCGGGGTCATCCCCGCGGGGGGCTCGATCGTCCTGAAGGACGTGCAGGCCGGTCGCCTGGGCCTGGTCGCCCAGCTCGAGACCAGCGGCCAGCTGCTGCGCCACGCGCCCTTCCTGCAGCCCGGAGGCCTGGTGCACTGGGAGCTGGAGCGCGAGTACGCGCGCGTGTTGATCGAAAACGGCCTCGACGAGGCCGCGCGCCTCGAGATCGACGGGCAGGTCTGGACGAAGCTCGACCCGGGAGAAGCCCGCCTGCTGGACAAGGTCGCGCCCGGCACGCACCGCTTCGTGGGTATCGGCGCCCGCAGCGACGCCCGCGTCGAGGCCGAGCTCACCGTGTCCGCCACCCGCGACACGCGCTGGAGCATGGAGGGCACCCGCGGCGTGGCGGCGCTCACGAACCGCACGGCCGAGCCCCTGGCGGTCGACCTGGGAGGGCGCGCCCTCGGTACGCTGGGCGTCGGCGCGACCCGACACTACGCGGCGCCCGCCGGCAAGGCGCTGCTCATCCTGCGCGGGCTCCAGAGCCAGCGCGTCTGGCGCCAGGGGGTGATGCTGCAGGCCGGGCGCACCTGGGACCTGGCCGTCGTGTCGCTCGACGCGCGCTTCCGCGTGACCAACCACCTGGCGCGTCCCGTCACCCTGGGCTTCGCAGGCCATCGCGTCGACGACCTGGCGCCGGGCGCGACCCTCGAGTTCGAGCGCGCCTGCCCGCACGCCAGGGTCGAGCTGACCGCCACCGCCGACGCGACGACCACCCACGCGCGCACCCTGGCCTGCCGCGTCAACGAGGTAGCCGAATGGACGCTCGAGTGACCGCGACCGTCTTCCACGCTCCGGCGCGCCCCAAGAACGGCGCGGGCGCCGTCCAGCACCTCGAGAAGCTCCTGAAGGCCGTCGATCTGGCCGAGATCGTCGAGGCCCGCGACCTGGTCGCGATCAAGCTGCACTGGGGCGAGGCCGGCAACACCGCTTACCTGCGCCCCACCTACGCGCGCACCATCGCCGACGCCATCCGCGCCGCCGGCGGTCGACCCTTCGTGACCGACACCAACGTGCTGTACCGCGGCGCACGCCACGACGCCGTCGACAACCTCGGGAGCGCCGCCCGCAACGGCTTCACCGCCGAGAGCATGGGCTGCCCGGTGATCGTGGCCGACGGCCTCCGGGGCCACGACAGCGTCGACGTTCCCACGCCCTTCAGCCGCTACTTCGACTCGGCCACCATCGCCTCGGCCATCCACCACGCCGACGCCATGGTGGTGCTCAGCCACGTGAAGGGCCACCTGCTCTTCGGCTTCGGGGGCGCGCTGAAGAACCTCGGGATGGGCTGCGCCACGTCCGCGGGCAAGCACGTGCTGCACGCCGACGTGAAGCCGAAGGTCACGCCGGCGCTCTGCACCGCCTGCCGCCGCTGCCACCGCATCTGCCCCTCCGACGCCATCTCGTACGTCGACGGCGCGGGCGCGAAGGGCGTCAGCAAGGTCGCCCGGATCGACGAAACCCGCTGCATCGGCTGCGGCGAGTGCGTCACCGTCTGCCCCGAGGAGGCCATCCCCATCGCCTGGAACACGGCCCAGACGCCGCTGCTCGAGAAGACCGCCGAGTACGCCTGGGCGGCTTGCGCGACCAAGCGCGCCAAGACCGTGTTCGTCTCGCTGCTGATCGACATCGTGCCCGACTGCGACTGCTTCGGATTCAGCGACGTACCCGTGGTGCCCGACTTGGGAATCCTCGCGTCAACCGACCCCGTGGCCCTCGACCAGGCCGCCCTCGACCTCATGCTGGCCGCCCCCGTGCTGCCCGGCTCGGCCCTGGCCGCCAAGGCCCACACGGGCGACCACCTGCGCGACCTGCACGGCCACGACTACCAGGGCCTGCTCGAGCACGCCGAGGCCATCGGGCTCGGGACGCGCAAGTACGAGTTGAAGGAAATCTAGAACTTCACGGCCAGCACCACGAACCCGTACGCCGGCATCGTCAGCGTCCACGACGCGTACGTCTCGGTCGCGAGCGCAGGCGCGTCGAAGCTCGCCACCACCTCGGGCTCCCGCGTCAGCCACGCCGACAGGTCGAGCGTGCCCTCGCCCGCCGTGTCGTGACCGTTCACGATCACGATCAGGCGCGCGCCGCCTTCTTCGCGCACGAAGCCGCGGAAGGGCGTGCCCTCCAGGCCGGGCAACTCGGTCGCGGGCGCCGTGCCCGGGCCTCCCAGGCGGTTCCTGAGGGCGATCAACTGCCGGTGCAGGTTCAGGTTCGAGCGCGGATCGGCTTCCTGGGTCGCCACGTTCGCGACGTCGCTCCCGGCCGCGGGATCCAGCCAGGGCGTGCCGGTCGTGAAGCCCACCCCGGGCCCGGCGGTCCAGGGCATGGGCGTCCGCGAGCGATCGCGCACGTCGACCACCACGTCGCTGCCGTTCCGCATCGCGAGCTCGTCGCCGTAGTACACGATGGGCGTGCCCGGCAGCGTGAGCAGCAGCGCGGCGCCCAGCATCGCACGGCGCGGGTCGTCCTTCACGCCCCCCGTGACGCGCGGCCGATCGTGGTTCGACAGGAACGTCGCGAACTGGAAGCCCTCCGGAAGACTCGCCGACAGACGGCTCCAGGCCTTGATCGCGGGGCGCGCGTCGCCAGCCGCCGCCGAGGCCAGCAGGTTCACCGTAACCTCGAAGCTCATCGACAAATGAAAGGTGTCGGACCCGCTGCCGAAGTACGGCGCGCTGCCGTCGGCCTCGGCCAGCATCGCGCGGTTCGGGTAGCCGTCGAGGATCGTGCGCAGCTCGCGGCAGAAAGCGAACGTGCGCGGATCGGCGTCGCAGATCTCCTGGCCCGTCGGCGACAGCGCGGCCGGGGTCTCGAACAGGGTGCCGATGGCGTCGACCCGGAAGCCGTCGACCCCGCGCTCGAGCCAGAAGCGCACCACGTCCTGCATGGCGGCCACCACGTCCGGGTTCTCGTAGTTGAGATCCGGCTGACCGGGGTAGAAGTGGTGGTAGTACCAGGTGTGCGTGGTCGCATCCTCGGTCCAGCCCGTCGCACCGAACACGGCCGGGTCGCCCGGGGGGCACAAGAAGGGGAACGGCGCCCCGTCGTCGTCCCACACGTACCAGTCGCGCTTGGGGTTCGAGGTGCTCGCTCGAGACTGGACGTACCAGGGGTGCGCCGCCGACGTGTGGTTGAAGACGACGTCGTTCATGACACGAAGCCCGCGAGCGTGCGCCTGGGCCACCAACTCGTCGAAGTCGGCCAGCGTGCCGTAGGCCGGGTCGACGCCCTGGTAGTCGGCCACGTCGTAGCCCGAGTCGACATACGGGGTGGGATAGAAGGGGCTGAGCCAGATTGCGCCCACGCCGAGCGAGGCCACGTAGTCGAGCTTCGCGGTGATGCCCTTCAGGTCGCCGATGCCATCACCGTTCGAGTCGAAGAAGCTGCGCACCCACACCTGGTACAGCACCGCGTGCCGGTACCAGTCGGGGCCCTGGAACAGCTCGGCCGGCGTCGCGGGGCCGTCGTCCGGCGCCAGGTCGGGCACGGCGACGGCGTCGCGCGTGTCCAGCGAAACGTCCTGCCCCGCGTCGGCAGCCGCCCCTGCCCCGCCGCACGCGCCGGCCGCCAGCAGCAGCGCGGCCAGCAGCCCCCGAACCCACGGCGTGTTCATGCCAAGCCCCCTGTCGATGCGTCGGGTGTAGCCCATTTCAGAGGCCCCGTCGAGTCGATGATCGCGGCCCGCGCTTGCACCGGTTTCGAACCTCGCTAGGCTTTCCTCCAGGACGCGACAACCAGGGGAAAACGATGAGAAAGCGAAGTGTCTTCGCGTGCGTACTGGCCTGTTCCGTGCTCGTGCTCCTGGCCGCTGGGTGCGGCTCCAGCGACAGCACCACCGACACGACGCCCGGGGACGACGCGGTCGACGCGTCGGACATCGGGCCGGACATCTGCAAGGGAGCCTGCGACGCCGCCCCCGAGGCCGACATCTGCAAGCCCGCGTGCGACGGCAAGACGTGCGGCGACGACGGCTGCGGCGGCTCCTGCGGCCTGTGCGAGAACTCGTGCTCGGGCGTGGCCGACGATCCCGCGCTCTGTGTCGAAGGCAACTGCCAGGTGGCGTGTTGTCCCGACTGCAACGGCAAGGTCTGCGGCGACGACGGCTGCGGCGGCTCGTGCGGGCCCTGCCAATACGGCGAGTGCTCCGCCGACCAGACCGCGTGCGTCTGCGACGCGGCCGCCAACTGCGCGGGCAAGGTCTGCGGCGACGACGGCTGCGGCGGCACCTGCGCCCCCGGCTGCACCGGCGACGAGATCTGCAGCGCCGACCAGGCCTCGTGCCCCGGCGTGACGTTCGGTAAGGCCACGCACTTCAACGCCCTGTTCATCCCCGCGACCCCCGAGTCGACCGGCGCCGAAGCCGCCGACTTCCCGAACGTCGCCGGCGCCGTCTGCCTCGACATCAACGGCGACGACACCCCC
>Ga0172370_10004424_pt1 | contig 18829 bp, 22 predicted proteins | sample LakKiv5m_FD_114538 | JGI IMG/M metagenome (GOLD analysis project Ga0172370, IMG submission 114538) | Freshwater microbial communities from Kabuno Bay, South-Kivu, Congo - kab_022012_11.5m | ecosystem: Environmental > Aquatic > Freshwater > Lake | place: Democratic Republic of the Congo...
AGCTCGTAGCGGTGCAGCGCGGTGGGCTGTTCTGGTTTGAACGAACCAGCCTGGCAGCGTACGTCACCGAGATGCAGCGCCTCGGCCCGGCCAAACACGATCCCTGGCGCACGGGCGCGCGCAGACGCGCAGACGACTCGGCGGAGCCGGCCTGACACCCCTGGGGCGACTTCTGCCTCACTGGTCGTGTTCTGGCATAGACTGACTCGGGGCGCGCGGGCGTCGGTCGGCAAAGCGGGCCGAGCTCTGACCTACCGGCGTATCAACACGACTGATTGAGCCCCGACAAAGAAGCCTACGTATGCCATCCGACACGCTCGCGCACCTGCCAACACTGCCTGAACTCCGCCTGCTGCCGCGGCAATGCCGCCTGCAGGCGTACACCCCGCAGGCCGTGCCGGGCTTCGCCATCGCCGATCAGTTCATCGCCTATGCCTCGCCGGAGGCCACCTTCGCGGTGACCCGGCGCCTCTTGGCCGCCGCGCGGCATACGATTCTGATCGGCATCTACGATTTCACGGCGCCCTACGTGCGCGATCTGCTGGTGGCGGCCGTCCAACGCGGGGTCCAGGTCAGCGTCATGCTCGATCTGGATCAGCGCAAAGGCGAGCCGGAGCTCTGGGCCGACTTGCTGGCGCAAGGCTGCGTGGGTGTGCCGGCGCCCTCCTGCGCCAGCGTCTCTGCCCGCTACTTCCCCTCGTGCCACGAGAAGGTCATCGTCATTGACGACAACTGGACCCTGGTGCAGAGCGGCAACTACTCGGAAGCCAGCATCCCGCAGAACACGACCGACGGCGGCGACCCCGCCCGGTTCGTGCCGGGCAACCGCGACATGGGGCTGGCCGTCCATTCCGCGCCGTTGGCCGCCTTCTTCACCGGGGTGCTCACGGGCGACATGCAGCTTGAACAGGCTGCGCCCCCCGGCCGCGGCCTGGCGGAGCCGCCGGCTGAACCCGGGATCGCCCTGGCCGCGACCAGCCCCCCGCAAATCCCGCCCACGCGCTTTCCGAGCCGCCGCTTCCGCCCGCGCCGCCCGATCCCGGTGCAGCCGGTGCTCTCGCCCGACAACTACATGCAGGTGATCCCCGACCTGCTCGCCGCGGCCACCCGCTCGATTGCCATCGAGCAGCAGTACATCCGCGGCGACCAACCAGCCATCCGCACCCTCCTGGAGGCCATCCGCGCCGCCCGCAGTCAACACCCTGCGCTCCAGGTGCGCATCGTGCTGGCGCGGCCCTACGGCGCGCCCGACCCGGATCATGCCGACCTGGCTGCGCTGGCCGAGTTCGATCTGCACTTCGGCGCGCACGTGCGCTACCTCAATCCGGCTTACTTCGTTCACTGCCACAACAAACTGCTGCTCGTTGACGGCCAGCGCGTCCTGGTCAGCTCCCAGAACTGGTCCGATTGCGCGGTGACGCGCAACCGGGAGGCCGGCCTGCTCGTGGACTACGCGCCGCTGGCTCGTTACTACCAGGCGATCTTCGACCTGGATTGGGCCACCGGGCTGGCGGATCTGACGGCTGCGTCCCGCGCGACCCTGCGCGAGCTGCCGGCAGCGCAGGATACGGCGGCGCAGGTGCCGCTCAGCCTGGGCGACTATGTCGAGGTTTAGCCAACCGCCGCACGATCCGACTTCTTACCGCGAGGAGCGCACGATGGACTTGCCAGCCCTGATCGCATTTCTGGCCGCACTGGCGCTGCATAACGACAAGCCCTGGTTCGCGGAACACCGCCCCACCTACGAACGTCTGCGCGGCGAGTGGCTGGCATTCGTCGGCCAGATCAGCGCCGGCATCGCCCAGTTCGACCCCAGCGTGGGCAGCGTGTCCCCCAAAGATACGCTGTTCCGCATCAACCGCGACGTGCGCTTCGCCAAGGACAAACGGCCCTACAAGACGACCTTCAGCGCGGCGATCTGCCCGCAGGGCCGCACCAGCGGGCTGCCGGTCTACTACTTCCACATCACCGAAACCGGCGCGCTCCTGATCGCCGGCGGCGTCTATATGCCGGAGCCGGCCATCCTGGGCCAGATCCGGCAACACGTCGCCGAGCACCCCGAGCGGCTGGCCGCGGTGCTGGAGGACCCGACCTTCGTGGCCACCTTCGGGACACTCGCCGGGGAGCGGCTCAAGCGGCCGCCCCAGGGCTACGACGAAACGACGCCGGGCATCGAGTTCATCAAGCTGAAGAGCTTCACGGCCGGCGTCGAACCGCAGGACTGGTTGGCGCGCGCGGATAAGGTAGTGGACGAGATCGTGGCGGCATGCCGGGCGCTGTTCCCGCTGATCCGGTGGCTGCGCACGGCACTCACGGGCAGCGGCGACCTCGGTTATCTGTCACCGCAGGAGATCGACCGGCTGGCAGGCTGGGGATCGTAACGCGGTCGGTAGCAGCGGTCATTCAGCCAAGGAGCCAATCAGGGCGCACAACATGAAAATCAATCGCTATGCCATCATCGCTGAGAAGGTGCAGGAGCAAGCGGCCTCGGAGACCTTGCTGGCTGCCGATCTTGCGGGGGCGGGGAAGATCTGGTATGACGTGGGCGAAGTTGAACCGGAAGAGCTGCGGCAGTTCCTGATGCCCCTCGCGCTGCATCCACTGATCCTCGATCGTTGCCTCAGACCGGCCACCGATCCGAGCGTGCTCAGCATCGAACGGGCGACGCTGCTCGCGTTTCCAACCGCCACCGGGCGGACGAACCTGAACCCAACCTACGTCACCCTCCTGCTCCAAGCGCCCGTGCTGGTTACGATCCGCCACACCCCACTGCCCGTCCTGGATGGCCTGCTGCAGGAGTGCCGGGAAGACAAGCTGCCGGCCGTCCAGCACCTGCCCCAGCTCGTCTACTTGATCCTCGATCATCTCTCCGACACGAATGTGGATGCCGGGATGGACGTGCGCGGCCAGACCGCCGCCATGGCCCAGGTCTTGGCCGAGAAACCGGAGACAGTGACCCCGGGCGATCTGAGCCGGCTACGCGACCAGGTGGAAGGGCTCGTGTCGTTGGTCGAAAATCAGCTCTATTGCATCGCCGGCCTGAGTGCGTCCGACAACGCGGCCTTGCAGGAGCCGCATCGCAAGGCGTACATTCAGGACCTGGCCGCCGAAGCGGAGATCGCCCAGCGGGCTGCGTATCGCCTGGAAAGCCGTATGCATGACCTCTATGCGGCCTACCAGATGGCCGGCAGCGACCGGGTGGAGAAGCGCCTGCGCATCCTGACCATCATCTCAGCGACGACCTTGCCCCTGGCCCTGATCACGGGTGTGCTGGGGATGAATGTCGGCGGCCTGCCGGGCGCTGCCTCCCCCTATGCGTTCCTGATCGTGCTGGCCCTCATGGTCGCGCTCGCGGCGGCCGAGTTGTGGTACTTCGTCCGTAAGGGATGGTTTGGTTGAGAGCGCTAAGGGATTCTTTTGCATGAGTATCGCACTCTCCCGATTGATGAACCAGCGCATTGCCGGCCCGACCTGCGCCCAGCCGGGCGACGCCGTCCGTTGGCTGGGCGCGTTGCAGGCCCAGGACTACCGCGGGGCGCTGTGGGCGATCGGGCTGCGTACGGCCGGGGCGACTGAACGCGACATCGAACAGGCGCTTGGCGAGCGCGCCATCGTGCGCACCTGGCCGCTGCGCGGCACGCTGCACTTCGTCGCCAGCCAGGACGTCCGCTGGCTGCTGGCGCTCCTGACGCCGCGGGTGATCGCGCACAGCGCCGGCCGTTATCGCCAGCTCGAATTGGACGAAGCGACCTTTGACCGCAGCAAAGAGGTGTTCGCCAGGGCGCTGCAGGGCGGGCAGCAACTCACCCGCGACGAAATGCTGCAAGCGCTGGCGCAAGCCAACATCGCCACGACCGGCCAGCGCGGCTACCACCTCCTTGCGCGGGCCGCGCAGGATGGGCTGATCTGCTTCGGCGTGCCGCGCGGCAAACAGCAGACCTTTGTGCTGCTGGACGAATGGGTCCCGGAGTCCGGCGGGCGGCCGCGCGAGGAGGCGTTGGCCGAACTGACGACGCGTTACTTCACCAGCCATGGCCCGGCCACCGCCCAGGATCTGATGCACTGGTCGGGATTGACCGCCGCGGAGGTGAAGACCGGCTTGGGCGCGGCCGGGCAAGCACTGACCCGCGCAACCATCGGGGATCAGGTTCACTGGCTGCCGCGTGAGACGCCGGCGCTGAGCCGCGACGCCCCAGCGGTTCATTTGCTGCCCGGTTTCGACGAGTACCTGCTCGGCTATCGGGATCGCCGCGCCGTGCTCGATCCCGCCCACGCCCCACGCGTCTGCCCCGGCAACAACGGCATGTTCAACTCGACCCTGGTGGTTGACGGCAAGATCACGGGGGTTTGGAAGCGAACTCTCAAGAAAGCCGCAGTGATCATCGAGGTGACGCCGTTTCGCCCCTTGACCCCGACTGAAAATCAGGCCCTCGGTGCGGCGGCCGAACGGTATGGGGCATTCCTGGGTCTACCGGTAGCGCTTGCTCAACCCGGCGCCGTAGTGCTGCCGGTGACCTGACACAAGGAGCAGAGAACCATGTCCACGCACATACAGGCCGATCACTTCACCAAGCGGCAATTGTGCTCAACACCATTCTCTCCGTGTTCATCAGCCAGGCGCTGCCGCTGGGCTGAAAGGCGGTGATCCATGCGAGAGCGACTCCTCAAGCAAGCCAGCCATGAATACAGTCCCAAGCAGCGGGCGGCGCTGCTCGCGGCCGCGGGCGTGGTTTTCCTGGTCATCCTGCCGTGGGCCCTCGTCCGCCTGGGCGGACGGCTGGATCGCGCGCTAGACTGGCCGGCGCTGCGCTACCCGCCGGTGAATGCCATTGCCGGCGGACTGTTGGTACTGGCCGGCTGGCTGCTGGGCGTGTGGACGAACTACGTCCAGTTCACCCTGGGCCGGGGCACGCCGGTGCCGGTCATGGCGACCCAGAAGCTGCTCATCTGTCCCCCTTACTCCTACTGCCGCAACCCGATGGCCCTAGGCGCCATCGTGGCCTACCTGGGCGTCAGCGTGATCGCCGGGTCGCCGGGCGCAGGGCTGCTCTGGCTGCTGGGCGCGGTCGCGCTGCTGACCTACATCCGACTGGTCGAAGAAAAGGAGATGGTCGCGCGCTTCGGCGAGGAATACCAGGCCTATCGCCGCGGCGTGCCGTTCATCATCCCCAGGCTGCGCACGGGAAGAGGTACATGAAGCGCTTGGCGAGGTTCCTGGGCCTGGTCCTTGCGCTCACGCTGTTGATGTACAGCGTCTGGTTCGTGAGCGCGCACTTGTTACCGGATGGTCTATTGCGACCTTTTTTCACGGCGCGTTTCTCGACCACGGTGGGCCAGTTCACTTTCTGGAAGGTGTTCCTGGCGAACCTGGTGGTGGGCTTCCTTGGGGTGCAGCTCATGAATCTGTTCCGGGTAGGCAGGTGCGCAGGCGGGCTATACATTCTGCCGGTCTTCTGGCTGATCTATGGCTTGCTGCTGGGGACGAACTCATTTGTATTCGCCGGAACACCCGTGCCCTTCTCGCTGCAAGTGCTCTGGACGCGCACCGGCTTCAGTGAGCTGCTGGCGTACACGCTGGGCTATGAGGCCTCGCGCGAATGGGCCGTCTGGACGCAGGCCGGCTTGTGGTCGGCCCCGCGGCGCATCATCGACCGGCGCAAGCCCACCGCCGAGGATCTGGCGTATTGGCTCGCGGGCTTGCTCTTGCTGGTCGTGGCGGTCGCCCGGGAGGTTGGCGGCTGAAGGCGCGGAACACACAAGGGGAAGGCCGCTGAATTCATCGGCCGAGCGAGAAGTAAATGATGTCCTGGCAAACCCAACTCAAAGCCGATCCTCTCCCCTGGCTCCTGGATGAGAGCACACCCGGCGTGCGTTACCTGGCGCTGCGCGACTTGTCTGACCTCGCGCCCGATGATCCGCGCATCGCGGCCGCCCGCCGGCTGGCGCACCGCGTCGGGCCGATTGCGACCATCCTGGCGCAGATGAACGAGGCGGGCTTTTGGGTGAAGCCCGGCCCCGGCTACCTGCCCACGTATCGCGCCACCGTCTGGTCGGCGATTCTGCTGGCGCAACTGGGCGCCTCGATCAGCGAAGATGAGCGCGTCGGCCGGGCGTGCGGCTATCTCCTGGCTCATGCGCTGACTCAGGGCGGCCAGTTCTCGATGTCGGGCGCGCCTTCCGGCACGGTTGACTGCCTGCAGGGTCAGTTGTGCTGGGCCTTGCTCGAGCTGGGCTGCCGTGATCCCCGCCTGGAGAAGGCGTTCGACTGGCTGGCGCGCAGTGTCACCGGCGAGGGTGTCGCGCCGCGCGCAGAGCGTCATGCGGCCGTCCGCTACTACGCGGGCAAGTGCGGGCCGGGCTTCGCCTGCGGGGCCAACAACAAACTGCCGTGCGCCTGGGGCGCGGTCAAGGTGCTGCTGGCGCTGGGCCGCTGGCCGGCCGACCGACGAACACCCATCATGGAACGTGCGATCGCGCACGGCGTTGCCTTTCTGCTGGGCACCGACCCCGCACTGGCTGAGTATCCCAACGGCTACAACGACAAGCCGAGCAGCAATTGGTGGAAGTTCGGCTTCCCCGTCTTCTACGTCACCGACCTGTTGCAGAACGTCGACGCGCTGGTTGCGCTCGGCCTCGGCCGCGATCCCCGCCTGGCAGCCGCGCTCGACCTGATCCGGGGGAAGCAAGACGCGGCCGGCCGCTGGTGGCTGGAATACGACTACGCCGGCAAGACCTGGTGCGACTTCGGGCCGAAGAAGCAGCCCAACCCGTGGGTGACACTGCGCGCGCTGCGGGTGTTGAAGGCTGTCTGGTAAGGAAATGCGACTATGGAACTGACCGGCTGTGCTAACTACGCGCGGCAGGTGCGCTACCGTCTGTTGCCGGGGGTGTAGCAGAAGCAGGATGCACTCAAAGGAGGCCAACATGACTGAAACGGCTCACCAGGGTCTGAGCGGTGTGGCTGAGACGCTGCTCATCACGCTCTACATCCGGGCGATGGAATCGCAGCGCCCCGATGCGCTGATCAAAGACGAGAAAGCCGTGGCGCTGGTCACGACGATGAGTCACGACTTCGACCGGATCAGACAGGTCAAGATGGACGAGGATGACAAGGTAGGGGTGATCCTGCGCAACCGGGAATTCGACCGCCAGGTGTGGGATTTCCTGACCCGCCGCCCGGATGCGGTTGTGGTGCACATCGGCTGCGGTCTCGATGCGCGCTTCGAACGTGTGGACAACGGCAAGGTCGAGTGGTACGACCTGGATTTGCCGGAGGTCATCGAGCAGCGCCGGAAGTTCATCGGCGACGAAAGAGAGCGTTATCACCTGCTGGCCGGTTCGGCGTTCGACAGCGCCTGGCTGGACAAAGTCAGTGTGCATCGGCAGCGCCCATTCCTGTTTCTGGCCGAAGGTGTTTTGATGTATTTCGAGGAGGCCCAGGTCAAGTCGTTGGTGCTGATGCTGCGCGACCGTTTCCCAGGCGCGGAGCTGATCTTCGATGCCTTTTCGCCGTTTCTTGTCCGGGCCAACAACCTTCGTATGGCTATCAGTAAGTTCGGCGTCCGCTACCACTGGGGGCTGAGCCGCGGCCAGGAGATCGAAAAGTGGGGCGCCGGTATCCGCCTGCTCGATGAGTGGGGGTACTTCGACCGGCCTGAGCCGCGGCTGGATCACATTCGGTGGATGCGGCGCATTCCGCTCCTGGCCAGGGTGATGCGTGTCTACCATTATCAACTTGGCAGGGCCGCAGGGTGAAAAGGCCTTTTGGGCGCAGGTAAAGCGGAGGTCAAAATGCCCGCGCAACATACCGTCCGCAACCTGAACGCCGTCTCCCGGACGTTGCTGATACCATTGTATGTCCGGGCAATGGAAAGCCGGCGCCCCGACGCCATTGTGCGCGATCCCCAGGCGCTGGAAGTAGTCGGCCGGCTCGACTATGACTTCTCCCTCGTCAGATCGAGGAAGGTGGGCGATCAGGTCAGTTTCCTGCTGCGCATGCGGGAGTTCGACCGGCTGGCGCGGGCATTCCTGGCGGAGCACCCCGACGGGGTGATCGTTGACCTGGGCTGCGGACTCGATACCCGCTTCGAGCGGCTCGACAACGGGCAGGTAGAGTGGTACGGCCTCGACCTGCCGGAGGTCATCGAACTGCGGAAAGAGTTGCTCGATGAGACGCCGCGCAGTCATTTCATCGGGTGTTCGATGCTCGATTTCTCGTGGATGGATGCCCTGGGCAGTCAGGCGGGCAGGCATTTCCTCTTCCTGGCCGAGGGCGTCCTGTATTACCTTGAACAGGCCAGGGTAAAGGAGCTGGTGCGCGCGCTCGTCGGGCGCTTCCCCGGCGCAGAACTGATCTTCGACGTGTACTCGCCGGTGGTGGTCCGCTTGCATCCGCATCCGCCAGATGTGCCCCCGGTGTATTGGGGATTGCAGGACGATCACGCCGTGGAGGCGTGGGCGCCCGGCGTCCGCCTGCTCGACCAGTGCTACTACAATGACCAGCCGGAGCCGCGCCTGGGCGTCTATCGGCTCGTGATGCATATCCCCTTCTTCGCCAGGGTGATTCGCATCGCGCATTACCGGCTTGGACAGGCAACAGGGTGAGAAGGCTTTCAAGGGGAGGCGTGTATGATGCGGCTGGTCACCTTCGTCGCCGGGACCGCGTTCCTGGTTCTGGCCGGAGCGGCGATGTTTCTCATCGCTGGCACGCCCAACCTGCCTTCGGTCTGGCTCCGATTGGCTCGCCAATCGTGGCGCTGCGCGTGCTCTTCACCGCGGCGTGCGTGGTGACGATGTCGGAAGAGGTGGCGCGGGAGCGGCTCAAGCCCGGCCCAGGCGCCAGGCCGGAACCGGTCTACAACGCCGGCGCGACGGTCGCCTGGATCGCACACGTCCTGATCGTGTCGCTTGACCTGGGCCGTTTCCACTGGAGCGCGGGGTTCCCGCTCTGGCTGCAGGCGGTCGGGGTCATCGTAATGCTCGCCGGCCTGGGCTTGGTGGTCTGGGCGCTGAGGCACAACGAGTACCTCTCGGCGCGCATCCGGATCCAGGGGGAGCGCGGCCAGCGCGTGGCGACGACCGGCCCGTACGCGCTGATCCGCCATCCCAACTACGCCGGCGGGGTGCTGATGGGGCTGAGCAGCGGCCTGGTCTTCGGCTCGTGGCCCGCCATCGTGCCCATGCTGCTGTGGATCGGGCTGCTCGCCTATCGCACGCGCAATGAGGAGCGGGTGCTGTTCGCTGGGCTGGCCGGTTACAGCGAGTATGCCGGCCGCGTGCGCTATCGTTTCCTGCCAGGAGTGTGGTGAGGGCAACAATCCATATAGGCGGAGGAGAGAAGTATGTTGAACTTCCAGGCATTCCACGACAAGCAGATCACCTATGCCGAGCTGGTCGCCGGTCTGAGAAAGGACGATCTGGTCACGCTGACCGACGAGATGATTCACACGACCCTGGCACTGATCGCGGGGTGTACCGACGCTAATGTGACCTTCGTGCCGGTGGATCCCCGTGCCGACGATCCCTACGCCGCGACGCCAGAAGAGGTGCACATGGCCTGGACCCTCGGGCATGTCATCGTCCACAACACTGCCTCATCCGAGGAGTCCGCCGCGGTCGCCGCAGAGCTGGCGCGCGGGGTGACTTACCACGGCCGGTCGCGGTACGAAACGCCCTGGATGCAGATGCGGACGATTGCAGGTTGCCGACAGCGGTTGGAGGAGAGTCGGCGCATGCGACTGGCGAGCCTAGGCATGTGGCCCGACGCGACGCACCTGGACAACGCGTACCAGGGGTGGACGGACGGGCCGACGGTGAACGCGATCGGCCGCTTTGTCCTAGGCCTGATGCACGAGGAGAGCCACCTGGCGCAAATCCGCGAGATCGTACGGCAGGCGCAAGCCGCGCGGGGAGGATAGGAGGGCAGAACCGTGAATTGGATATTCTTCGCCATTCTTGCCGCGGCCATGCTGCACGTGCTCGAGGAGTACGCCTGGCCCGGCGGCTTCCCCATGTTCATGCGGCGCATGGCCCCGCGCTTCGCTCCCGCGGTCACGACGCTGTTTGCGGTCGTCGTCAACGGCGCGTTTCTGCTGTTGTGTGTGCTGGCGGTCGTCATCGGCCCGGCCGCGCCGGTCTTGGGCCTTTCGATCGCGGCCCTGCTGGTCGTCAACGGGCTGACGCATATCGGGGGCGCGCGCCGCGCGCGGCGGTACGCGCCGGGGCTGATCAGTGGCGTGCTGCTGTATCTCCCGTTGGGCGCCTACGCGTTCTACGCCGCGCTCACCTCCGGCTGGGCGACGCCCAGGCAGGCGCTGATGGCGGGGTTGCTCGGCCTGGCATACGCGGCCGTGCCGGTGGTCTGGCTGGGGCTGGCGTTCCTCAGCAGGCGGCGCCGCGGCCCAGGCGCAGGTCTGCTCGTTCTGCTCTTGCTGGCCACTTCATGCACGGGACTCCCTTCGACGCCGATAGCGCCATCCCCTACACCCGTCGCGATCCCGCCGACCGGCGCGGCCGATGAGCCGATCCTGGTCCTCTCCGGCGGCACATTGATTGACGGCAACGGCGGCCCCCCGATCGCCGATGCCTTGCTGGTGATCCGCGGCAAGCGCATCCTGACCGGTGGTGCGCGGACCGACGCGACCCTGCCTCCCGGCGCGCGGGTGATTGACGTCTCCGGCGCCACGATCCTGCCTGGCTTCATCAACGCGCACGTGCATGCTGGCTACAACGCGGCGAATCTGAAGGCGTGGGCGCAGGCGGGCGTGACCACCGTGCGCGACCTGGGGGTAGCGCCCTGGGACGACGCGTTCGTCCGTCGTGACGCACTGCGGGCCGATCCCGCCAACGCGCGGCTGGTGGCGGCCGGGCCGCTGGTCACCGTGCCGGGCGGCTACCCGATGGTACCCTGGGGCATGGCAGGCCTGGCCGTGACCTCGCCCCAGGATGCGATCGCGCAGACCAACCGGCTGCTGGACGCCGGCGCGGACATCATCAAGATCGCTATCGATTCGGGCGGCTCCTTCGGCCGGCAGATCCCGATCCTCTCCCCCGAGGAAGCGGCCGCCATCGTCCAGGCCGCGCACGCCCGCGGCGCCTACGTCTCGGCGCACGTGCTGCGGACGGAGGATCTGGCCCGCGCCCTCGACGCCGGCGTGGACGATATCGCGCACATGGTCGAGGACCGGGTGTCAGACGCGCTGATTGGCCGCATGGTGGCGACCGGCACGTACTGGGTGCCGACGCTGGAGCTGTGGCAGCGCGTGGGCCTGCCCGGCAAACAGCCGGTCACCAACCTGGGTCGTTTTGTAAAGGCCGGGGGCCAGGTCGCGCTCGGCACCGACTATGCGGGCTACGCCGCGACGTTCGACCTGGGCATGCCGGTGACCGAGATAGGCCTGATGGCCGAGGCGGGTATGACGCCGATGCAGATCATCGTCGCGGCCACCAAGAACGCCGCGATCGTCTGTGGCCTGGGCCGCGAGCTGGGCACGCTGGAGCCGGGCAAGCTGGCCGACGTGTTGGTGGTGGACGGCGATCCGCTGACCGCCATCCATGCCCTGACTCAAACGCGTCTGGTGCTGCGGGATGGCGTCTGCATCATGCAGAAGTAAGCAACGGTGATAAGGAGTGCGCGTGTCAGTTCTGAATGGCCTCGCCTGTGCGCAAGGCCGCCGCGATGAGGCGCCCAACCGCGAACTGGCACGGGACCTCGCCGAGCGGGAGGACCGCGCCGGCATCGACGAGCTGGTCGCCAACCTGCACCACGCCGATCAGAACGTGCGGAGCGACTGCCTGAAGACACTGTACGAGGTCGGCTACCTCAAGCCCGAGCTCATCGCCGACTACGCCGGCGAGTTCGTCCGGCTGTTGCGCGACCGCAACAACCGCATGGTCTGGGGCAGCATGATCGCGCTCGCCACCATCGCGCCCCTCTGCCCTGACAAGCTGTTCCGGCAGCGCCAGCGCGTCCTGGATGCGCTGGCCGAAGGCTCGGTCATTACCGTAGATAACGGCGTCAAGGTCCTGGCCGCGGTCGCGGCGTCCGACGATGCCTACCGGGTCGAGCTGCTCCCCGATCTGTTCCACCACCTGCAGACCTGCCGACCGAAGGACGTGCCCCAGCATGCGGAGGCGATCGTGCAAGCCGTAGATGGTGCGCATACAGACGCGTTCATCGCCGTGCTGGAACGCCGGCTGGCGGTGATGAGCGACAGCCAGGTTGCACGCTTGCGGAAGATGATGCGATCTGTGAGGTAAGCTGTGAGCGAGCATCAGAAGCCGAAACCTCTCCCCCCGCGTCCTGATCCAGCTCCTGCTCTTCATCGTCGTCGCGCCATTCCTGCCGCTGTTGATCGCCGGGCGCTGGGGCTGGTGGGAAGCTTGGGCCTATGCCATCCTCAGCATTGCGAGCTTCGCCATCAGCCGTGCGCTGGCTGCGCGGCGGCATCCGGATCTGATCGCCGAACGCGCCCAGCACATGCAGCAGGAGAACATCAAGCCGTGGGATAAGCGCCTGGCCGTTTGGCTCATGCTCGGCGGCATCCTGGTCCTACTGGTCGCCGGGCTGGATGCGCCGTTCGGTTGGTCGTTCGCGTTCGGCTGGCCGGTGAAGCTCCTGGCGCTGGTCGTGATCCTGGCGGGCTGTGCCTTGAGCTCCTATGCCTTGATCGAGAACCGCTTCTTCACCAGCACGGTGCGCATCCAGACGGAGCGCGGGCATCGCGTCGTATCGAGCGGCCCCTACCGCTGGGTGCGGCATCCCGGCTACGCGGGGAGACTGCTGGCCTACCTGGCCACGCCGCTCCTGCTGGATGCACCGTGGGCCTTCATCCCGACGCTGTTGGTCGTGGCGCTCACAATCGTCCGCACCGCGTTGGAGGATCGCACCTTGCAGGAGGAACCGGATGGCTACCGCGACTATGCCCGGCAAGTGCACTATCGCCTGTTGCTCGGAGTGTGGTGAATGCCACACGTCAGCGACCTGACCCCCCCGCCCCTGATGGGCACAGTGCTTGCGCCTTACCTGGTCGCTGGATTGCTCTTGCTCGCCGCCGGCTGGCTCATCTTTGGCGTCCTGGTTCCGCGCGATTACCGCCTGCGGGGCCGCCTGGCGCCGCGCACCGGCCTGCTGGAGCTGAGCGCCTGGCTGCTGTTTGTCGCCTTCCCCTTCATCTACAACCCGCGCGATTGGTGGCTGGTCTGCTTTGCGACCACGCCGGGCGCTCCCTGGCAGAAGAGCGCCGGTTCGGCGTTGGTCATCGGCGGCATGGGGCTGGCGGTCGGTGCCATGGCCGGCCTGGGCGCCGCCACGAGCTTCGGCCAACGCGCGGTGGGGCTGCACGAGCGAGGACTGTATCGCTGGAGCCGCAATCCGCAACTGCTGGGCGGCTTTCTGGCGGTGATCGGCGTGGCGGTGCTCTGGCCTTCTCCCTATGCGGTGGGCTGGGCGGCCCTGTATGCGGTGATGGGGCATTGGATGGTGCTGGCCGAAGAAGAACACCTGCGTAAGCACGACGCGGGCTACGAACGTTATTGCCGCCGCGTCCCGCGTTATTTTGGGTTCCCGCGGCGCGCGCGGTGAAAGGACCATTCATGGAAGTCTTGATCAGAAACGAAATCGAAGCGGATTACGGCGCAGTTGAAGCGGTGACCCGAGAAGCCTTCTGGAACCTCTATGCGCCGGGCTGCAGCGAGCACTACATCGCCCATACGCTGCGCGGACATGCGGACTTCATCCCCGAACTGGACTATGTCGCGCTCGTTGACGGCCGGATCGTGGGCAACATCATGTACACCCGGGCCGCCCTCAGCGGCGAAGACGGCAAGCGCCTGGCGATCGCCTCCTTCGGCCCCCTGAGCGTGCTGCCGGCGTATCAGCGACAGGGCATCGGCTCCCGGCTGATCCGGCATTCGCTCCTGGCCGCCCGCGGGCTGGGATTCGGGGCCGTCGCCATCTATGGCGATCCGCACAACTACTGCAAACATGGCTTCCGGAACGGCAAGGACCTGGGCGTCAGCGACGGCAACGGGGATTATCCCCACGGACTGCTGGCCCTGAAATTGGCGCCGGGCCTGCTGGCGGGACGTCACTGGCGGCTGCAGATCAGCCCGGCGTATGAATGCAGCGAGAGCGAGGTGGAGGCATTCGATAGGGGGTTCCCGCCCAAGGCGAAGGCGCACCAGCCCAGTCAGGAGGTCTTCGCCATCGCGGTGCGCTCCTTCTTGCGGTGAAACACTTGCACGCATCAGGGTTCGCCGCCCACCAGGGGCCGGATGGCCTGTGAGAACACGGCTACGGGGCCGGCAAAGGGGCGCACGCTCTGCGCCTCTGGGTGGCCCTGGCGGTCGGCCGGGTCTTCCGGAGATTTGCCTTCACCACGGAAACAGCTAGAATCGGCGCTTGAGGTCGCGGTGACCGCGCGCAAGGCTGCGCTGGCGATCCTGTCGCCGCACTTTGACGTGCAATAGACAACAACCTGATTCTGAAAAGGAGTTACACATGAAGCCAGCTCTACTCGTCGTCGATGTCCAGAAAGCGTTCTTCAAATTCGACCCGGACACCACCCGTTCCCTTGAGAGCGCCATCGAGTACATCAACGCAACCATCGCACTGTTCCGCAAGAGGCAGCTGCCGGTCATCAGCGTGCAGCATATGGAGCCGGAGGATAAGCTCGTCCCCGGCGAAAAGGGGTTCGATCTGCCCGACCAGTTGAACATCCTCGACGCGGACCTGCATATCCAGAAGACCTACGGCAATGCTTTCAACAAGACCCCGCTGGCGGAGGAGCTGCGGAAGCTCGGCGTGGACACCGTCATCATCACCGGCTTCTGCGCCGAGTACTGCGTCCTCTCCACCTATCGCGGCGCACAAGATCTCGACCTGACGCCCATCCTCCTGCGCGACTCGCTCGCCAGCGGCAGCGCGGAACGCATCCGTCTCGTCGAGAGCATCAACGACGTCATCTCCTACGGTGCCCTGAAGAAGGTTCTGGAATAAAACATGAGCGACATGGCTCGTTATGTCCATACCAACCTGATCGCAGCCGACTGGCAGGCGCTCGCCCGCTTCTACGAGGAGGTCTTCGGCTGCGTGCGTGTGCCGCCGGAGCGCGACCTGGCCGGGCCGGCCATGGCGGCGGGCACGGGCCTCCCTGCGGCGCACCTGCGCGGCGTCCACCTGCGCCTGCCCAGCCACGGCGAGGCCGGCCCAACGCTGGAGATCTTTACCTACGACAGCCTGGCCGACGGCGGTCGCAGGCCGCCGATCGCGGTCAATCGGCCCGGCTTCGGCCACCTGGCGTTCAGCGTAGCCGACGTGGCGGCCGCCGCGGCCGCGGTGCTGGCTGCCGGCGGCCAACCCGTGGGCGAGATCGTCACCGTCGCCGTGCCGGGCGGCGGCCGCGTCACCTGGTGCTACGTCACCGACCCAGAGGGCAATGTGCTCGAGCTGCAAAGCTGGTCCGTTGGGACGCCGGGCAATGGCTAAGCCAGACCATGCTGCGGGGGAACCCAGCCTCCCGCTCGCACCGGCCGCCATCATCCGGGCCGATTTTGACCGTCTGGCCCGCTACGACACGGATACCTGGAGCCACAACGGCCACTATCACGGCTTCCTGCTGCGCCAGCTTCCCATGCCTTGCGAGGCCGCGCTGGAGATCGGCTGCGGGACGGGCAGCTTGGCCCGCCAGCTCGCCGCGCGGGCCGGCCACGTGCTCGCCCTCGACCTGTCGCCCGCCATGATCCAGATCGCGCAGGCGCAGTCGGCCGGCTGCACCAATATTGACTACCGGGCCGCCGACGTGCTATCCTGGGACTGGCCGGCGGAGCACTTCGCTGGCATCGTCTCCGTGGCGACCCTGCACCATCTGCCCCTCGCCGAGATCCTGCCCCGCCTGCGCGCGGCCCTCAGGCCGGGCGGAGTGCTGGCCGTCCTGGATTTGTTCAAGAGCGCCGGGCCGCGCGACCGGCTGCTGGATGCCCTGGCGCTGCCGGCGAGCGCCGCGCTGAGCCTGTTGAAGAACGGCCGCCTGGCTGAGTTCCCAGAGGTGCGCGCGGCCTGGGCTGCCCACGGCCAGCACGATATCTACCTGACCCTGGCGGATTTCCGCCAGGCCTGCGCCGGCATCTTGCCCAGCGCACGGATACGGCGGCGCCTGTTCTGGCGCTACTCCCTGGTCTGGCGCAAGCCGGCGTTGACACGATAGCTCCACTCAGCGCGCAAGATCCCAAGGGCTTCGTAACCCTTGGGATCTGATTCTCACCTACCAATAATCGCCAACCCCGCCCCCTCCATCGCCGCCACGACTGCCTGGCTTTCCCCCGCAACCCGGGCTGTGATATAATCCTCAAAGTAACCAAAACAGGAGCAAACACGATGTCGGCCGCTTCTATCTACAAGTCACCTGCCGGCGAAAAGGCAATCATGACCTTGTACGACGCCGCCCTGGCGCGGTGGCCCGTGGCGCATGAGACCTTCAGCCTGCCCACGCGGCATGGCGAGACCTTTGTCATCGCCAGCGGCGAGCGCTCGGCGGCGCCCCTGATCCTGCTGCATGGGGCTGCCTCAAATGCCGTCACGTGGGCGGGTGACGTCGCCGCGTACAGCCCCCATTTCCGCGTCTATGCCGTTGACATCCCGGGCGACCCCGGCAAGAGCGCGCAGAACCGTCTGCCCTGGGCTGGTCCCGGCTACGCCGAATGGCTGGCGGATGTCCTGGATGGCCTGGGCGCCCAAAAGGCGATGCTATTAGGCCTTTCGCAGGGCGGCTGGACAGCCCTGAAGTTTGCCACCTATCGGCCGGATCGCGTGGACAAGTTGGTGCTGCTGACCCCCGGCGGCGTTGTACCCACCAAGGGTTCCTTCATCCTGAGTGCGATCGTGCTTTCCCTGTTCGGGCGCTGGGGCGCAGACAGGCTCAACCGCAAGGTCTTCGGGAAGCAGCCGATGCACCCGGAGGTGATGCGCTTCATGAACGCCATCATGACCCATCACATCGCCCGTGTTGACAAAGAGTACATCTTCTCGGACGAGGAACTGAAACGCCTGGACATGCCGGTCTTGTTGCTGGGCGGCACGGAAGATGCCATCCGCCCGACGACGGCGGTTGCGGCGCGGATGGCGCGGCTCGTTCCTCAGCTGGAAGCAACGCTCATCCCGAATATGGGCCATGTCCTGGTGAATATGCCTGAGCGCATCCTCCCCTTCTTGAGGGAGCAGGCTTCGTAGATGGCGCGCGGCGGCCTGGAAGCCAGGCGCAGATGCCAGCCGCCCAACACTATCCCGAACTGACCGTCAGCGCGCTGATCTTCATCCCGAAGGCCGGCTCTTACTCATGAGGTCCCACAAGTTGAACGACGAGGCGGAGGAATACGTCTGGGCTCCTGTAGACGAGGCGCTGCGCCTGCCTAGCGAACCGTACACAGAGCAGGCGATCCGGGCCGTAACGTCAAGTGAACACAGAAGGCAGGCAACTGCAAGGAGAACTCAGCCATGAGCCAGGCGACACAGATTCCCGTCCCGCCTGTCCAGGGACAGGCGACGGCCCTGCTGGTGATTGACGTGCAGCAGGGATTATTCCGTAAGTCCACTCCCATCTACCGGGCCGAGCCGCTGCTGAACATCCTCACGACGCTGATCGAGCGCGCACACGCGGCCGGCGCGCCCGTGATCTACATCCAGCACGCCTCCGACAAGGTGCTGCCGTTCGGCTCGGCGGATTGGCAGCTTCATCCCCGGCTCCAGCCCGGCGTGGACGACCTGATCGTCCACAAGCAGCACGGCAACGCCTTCGAAGATACGCCGCTGCATGCGGCACTGGTTGAGCGCGGCATCGTCCGCGTGATTGTGACGGGCCTGGTCACGCACGGCTGCGTCAAGGCCACCTGTCTCGGCGCGCTGGCGCTGGGCTATACGGCGACACTGGCGGCCGATGGACATGCGAGCTACAGCAAGGATGCGGCGCAGTTGATCGAGGAATGGAACCGCCGGCTGGGCGCAGCGGGCGTCATAGTCGCGCCGGCCAGCCAGATCGCGTTCGGAAGCCCCACAGAGCCATGCTGACCTCCCGCTGCTACGAATCCGAGGACGATCTGCGGCAGATACAGAACCTGCTCATGGCGGCGCGTGCTGCCACCGATGACGCGCCATGCATGGCGCGCTATCCCCACATCGGCGTCGCCACGTTTCGCTTTTTCATGGTGGCCTGCCACTTGGACCCCTATGAACACATCCGGCTCTGGCATGATCGGCACGGCCGGCTAATCGCCTATGCGCTGCTCGGCGAGGATCCCGCCTTCGATTGCGAGGTGGCGCCGGAATATCAAGGAGCCGGGCTGGAGGCTGAGGCGCTGGACTGGGCGGAAACACTTGTTGACGCGCTCCGCCGGCGCGATCCCAGACAATGGGGCGGGCCGCTCGTCACCGGCGTGCGGCAAGACAATGCCGAGCGCATCGCGTTTCTGGAAGAGCATGGCTTCCGCTATCGCGGGGAGTTCACCGAGGTCAACATGCTGCGCGCCCTGGCCGAGCCGATCCCGCCGGCAGTGCTGCCCCCCGGCTGCCAGGTCCGACCCCTGGCGGACGACGCGGGCGAGATTGCCGACCGGATGGCGGCCTATCGCGAGGTGTGGCTGCCGTGGACGGACGGCAATATCAGCGACGAGGACTACGCCCGCTTCATGCGGCTGCCCTGCTACAACCGTGATCTCGATATGATCGCTGTGGCGCCAGATGGAGCCCACCCCGGTGGGAGCGTCGCCGCCCTGGTGACTGGCTGGGCTGACCCGGTCAACCGGATCGGCGAGCTCGATGCGGTCAGCGCGCGGCCGG
>Ga0172370_10004432_pt1 | contig 18803 bp, 16 predicted proteins | sample LakKiv5m_FD_114538 | JGI IMG/M metagenome (GOLD analysis project Ga0172370, IMG submission 114538) | Freshwater microbial communities from Kabuno Bay, South-Kivu, Congo - kab_022012_11.5m | ecosystem: Environmental > Aquatic > Freshwater > Lake | place: Democratic Republic of the Congo...
AATTAGATGATATACTGTGGGAGATCAATAACCGTCCTAGAAAATGCTTAGGATATCAAACACCGTTAGAAGTTTTCAATAAACACCTGATCGATCGTTCGGATTCAAGGTAGAATTCAGGTTTACTTAGATGAGTAAGATGTTATGATAGTGATAAAACTATGCCAGACCCAATTTCTTGGTATGCTTTAGGCCGTGACATCAAAGACCCACTGGGTCGCCTTGATATTCGCCGTCGAGGTGGAGAGATCGTCCGCTATCATCGCCTGCCCGGAGAAGATGTCCGCGATAGGCTGGTTCAGGCGGGACGCACTCCCCTCTCCTCTCCATTCATTTTTCCTCGAGAACCTTGCCTTCGCCGGCCCGCATATCCCGGGATTATCCCGACCATAACCGCATCTTGTCCTCGCGCGTCAGCTGTTTTATCTCGTATTCGCGTCTCATGGCGGATTCTTTGGAGTCGTGCTCTTCCACGTATTGGAGCACGAGCGGCCTGCGGGCACGGGTATACCGGGATCCGCGCGACACGTTATGTTCCTTCAGGCGGCGTATGATATCGGTTGTCCAACCGGTATAGTAGGTCCCATCGTTGCACAGAAGCACATAGACGAAGTATGGCATACCAACCAGTATACCGCGACGACTTGAAACCTGCACGATATCCCATTACAATGGGTGCATGAATATCAATGCGGTCCTGGACGAGCTCAGGAAAACCTACCCCAAGAAAACCATCATCCTCAATAACAAGGACAACCTGACGGAGATACTGTGCGAGACGGAACCGTCCGGACTGCACGCGGATTACTCGGTTGCCGTTTCCGTCATAGACGCGACCTCTTCCCATTTCCACCGCAAGACAGCCGAGACATACGAGGTTATCAAAGGGACGCTGGCCCTGACCGTCGACGGGAAGACGACTTCCCTCGCCCCGGGCGAATCGATGGTCATAGCTCCGGGATCCGTCCACAGCGCTCTCGGAAACGAGACATGGATCAAGGTGACCTCCCGCCCCGGATGGACCGCAAGCGACCATCTTCCCGCATCCGCCAAGAATGAAGAGTAAGAAGACGGTGCACACTCCCTCGAAAGACCAAAAGAAGGCCCTGTCACGCCTCATGAACTGGGTTGCCGAGGCGGGGTCCGTGACACGGTCGGTGACGCTTGGCGGATATGCCGGCACGGGCAAGACAACCCTTGTTTCCCTCCTGCAAAAACGGCTCCATGACAAGTATCCCGGCATGCGCCTCGCCTTTGTCAGCTATACGGGACGGGCCAGCCGCGTGCTCCGCTCTACCTTGAACGACGAGTACGGGGACGATTTCGTGGGGACCATCCACTCGCTCATGTATTCGCCTGTCACTAACGAGAAGGAGGAGATTGTAGGCTGGAAAAAACGCGATCAGGTTGAGCAGGACCTCATCATCATCGACGAGGCGTCGATGGTAGATGCCCACATCTGGATTGACATCCAATCTCTCGGCAAGCAGATAATCGCGGTCGGCGATCACGGGCAGTTGCCGCCGGTGAACGGGAATTTCAATCTCATGGAAGAACCGAAGATAATCCTCGAGACGATCCACCGCCAGGCCCGCGGCAATCCCATCATAGCCCTTTCCATACAGGTACGGGAAACGGGGAATATCCCGGTCGGCGTCTTCGGGCAGAACGTGGAGAAGTTCCTCATGACAGACGACAGCGCAGCGGAGCGGATAGATGAGCTGTTGTACCGGAGCAACATGGACACGCTCGTCCTGTGCGGATACAACCGCACGAGGCAACGGCTCAACGCCCGGATGCGCTATCTGCAGGGCAAGATGTCGCCCGTTCCCCAGGCGGGAGACCGCGTGGTATGCCTCCGGAACAATCATGAGAAGGAAATATGCAACGGGATGCTCGGTACCCTGGAGGACCTGGAAGATGAAGGAGGAATCAACTATCATGCGACGATACTCATGGACGAGGGATTCCGCTACACCGGACGGATTGCCAAAGCGCAGTTCGGTACGCCCCAGGGTATCAATTTCACCGCAAACAGGAGGTCGGTCATGGACAGCGACCTGTTTGATTTCGGATATGCCATAACGGTTCATAAAGCACAGGGAAGCCAGGCCGAGCGAGTCATTCTCTTTGAGGAACGGTTCGGTCGCGACGACCCTGACATGCAGAAGCGATGGCTGTATACTGCGGTCACCCGTGCGACGAACGAATTATTTGTCATTGCATAATGCGCGGACATGATATAATTATGGCCATGCCAACAAAAAAAGCCCGCATACAACCCCCTAAGAATGTCCTCCCGAAAGTTCCTCCGGTCAGCGAAAACCTCAAGTCAGACATGAAGATGAAACTGTTTCCTTTTGTGCTGGGGGGAGCTGTTTTTGTCCTCGGCGCGCTTCTTTTCATGTTCAAGGGGCTTTTCATAGCGGCAATCGTCAACAACCAACCGATATCACGCATCGCGTACACGAGAGAGCTTGAGAAGATGGACGGCAAGAAGACCCTGAATGCCATGATTACCAAGACCCTGCTTCTCCAGGAAGCAAGCAAACGCAAGATTGTCGTAACCCAGGCCGACATCGACGCCGAGATAAAGAAAATCGACGCCTCCCTCACTGCACAAGGCCAGAAACTTGACGATCTTCTTGCGGCACAGGGAATGACCAAGGAAGACCTGAATGAAGAGATGAAGATCCAGAAATCGCTCGAGAAGATGTTCGAGAAAGAACTCGTCGCGTCCGAGTCTGAGATTCTTGCGTTTGTCGAGACGAATTCCGCTTCTTTTCCCAAGGAGATGACCGAGGACCAGAAGCAGGCGACTGCCATCCAGGACCTCAAGCAGCAGAAGCTCAACGCGAAAGTACAGGAGCTTATTGCCGAACTCCAGAAGAAATCGAACGTGCAGACCTTTGTCAAATAAGATCAGCCGCGGATAAGAAGCCTTGCCCCGAGGAGGGCGGCCACGAATACGGTTATCATGAGGAAAAAAAGTCCTGCGTAGTAATCTGCAGTCGTGAGCTTCGGGATGAAATTCCTCCGGAGTGTCCTTACCTCAAATCCCCTTATATGTGTTTTCATAGGCAAGGTCTATATTATAGCACAATGAGGCTCCGTAAGCAATATTCTGAGGCTAGAAAGTCAGCAGGACCGAGCGGAGATCTTCCATCGTCACCACCTTCATCATGTCCTGGCGGACTCGTTTGTAGCCGGCAAAATCCCTGCAATACCAGGCGAGGTGCTTGCGCATCGGCAGGAGGCTAAGCTCGGGCCGCAGCTGCCGAAAGAGCTCACAGTGGCGGACAATAGCTTTCTTCCGTTCGTCGACCATCGGCTTGTTATCCCGGAAAAACCACGGGTTCCCCAGGGCATTTCGTCCGACGAGGACGCCGTCACACTTGAACTCTGCGCATTTCATTATCGCATCCTGACGGGATGAGATATCGCCATTACCCATGAAAAACACACCCGCCTGTGTAGCCAGCCGGGCGGCTTTTGCAATCTCGCTCCAATCGGCACGGCCGGTATACAGTTGCGCAAGCGTCCTGCCGTGAACACACAGAGCATCGGGTTTCGCTTCGAGGATTGAAGTGGTCCATTCTTCCGTCGCCGGCGATTCCTTGCCTATCCTTGTCTTGACGGAGACCGGCAGACGGCGTTTCATCAGGGCCAAGGGAGCATGCTGCCTCACATAAGAAACGATGGCGGGCGGCAAGCCGACGTCACCGATATCCCTGCCTGCTTCGAAGTCGTTCATCGCGGTCTTGACCGCTGTGATTATGTCCCGGGCACGTTCCCCATCCCCGATGAGGGAACCGCCCCCTCCCCTTTTCATGACGGTACGGTCCGGACAGCCCATGTTGATGTCTATGCCGTCGAACCCGAGGCCAGCAGGAACGAATGCCGCCGCATAGAATGCCTGCGGATTGGCGCCGAAAAGCTGGGCGATGATGGGTGTCTTGGTCTCATGCCGGGTAAAGGATTTGAGCACCGCGACCGCACCCCGCATGATGGCGTCAGCCGGGACGAATTCGGTATACAGCACGTCGGGTTTGCCGATTGAGTCGGTCACGATGCGAAAGGCTCCGTCGGTAATGCCGTCCATGGGCGCCATCCCGACAAGCGGAGTTTGGCGTTTCTCCCATGGAAACGGGTGTGATTCCATGCCCTATTATACGCTAACAAGGCGCCCGTTCCTGATACAATGAAACTATGAAAAAGCTGCTCTTCTTGCTGTTACTTTTTCTATTTCTGGCCCCCCGGACCATGGCGTTTGAGATAACGGAGGATCCCCAATATGTAGTCATCAACTTTGCCGACTTCTATTTCGCCGACTGGAAAGCGCAGGAGTCAAAATGGCAAACAGAGGTCAAACCAAAGCTGCGGCAAAAAATACGTGACCTCAAGACCGTCCTCACGGTAGGCAACGATACACGCAAGCTCGCGTGGAGCACGCTCCTGGAATATATGGATTTCGCGGAGGTGCCGGGCACAGCTGAACCGGCATACGTCCTCCAGGCAAGACGGATAATGGAACTGGCGGAAGACGAGGATCTCCCTGCCTTCGTGCCGTTGAACGGCGTCCAATGGTGGAACGAGCAGCCGGAGTTATGGAATTATTGGGACAACGACGGCAATCAAACCCCGGGTTGCACGAATGCGGATTATGCAAACTGCCCGTTTGCGAAGCTGCGCGACCCCGCATACCGCAAGCGGTTCATCGCGGGATACAATCCGGACAACAAGTGGAACGTCGACTGGAAAGACTGGCAAACCCCCATGTCCTTCAATACCCGGAACTGGGGCGGAGGGGATGTCTTGGTTGCGCCGTCCCCGAACATCGGGACGCGCCTGAAACCGAACGCCTTCCGCTCCATGCAGACGAAGCGGTTCGGTGAGATACTCGACGCGATATCCGCCAAGCTCGCCGGTTGGGAAACAAACAAGAAACAGTATCTCTTCGCGGGCATCAGCATCGGGACGGAAGTAAGCCTTAACGGTTCCGTCATCCCCGGGGACGAGAACTTCCGGCCGTTCGGATTCCGGGTCCTGCAGGATCGGTTCTGCCCGAAGGACAACCTGACGTGCGGAGAGAAAGCGTCCTGGACCGCGGATCAACTCCACACGATGCGCAAGACCGTCCTGTCGGAGTATTTCGATGATTTTGCCCGTCTCGCGGCCGGCAAAGGCCTTCCCAAATCGCGCATCTATACCCATGTGTGGAGCGAGGCGCTTCCGGGTGAACGGAAGTACACCGATGCCATCGGTGCATCGGTCACCAGGTACTCGCGGCCGGGCATGAGCTTGTACGGAAAAGCGGAGGCTCCGCTCGAGTTTCCTCTTCTCAGGAAAATGCTTGAGGACAACGGTTATCCGCAGTGGGCCGCCCCCGAGTTTTCTCCGCTCATCCGTGAGACGGAGAACTGGCAACGCGCGCTGAATAACACGCTCGGCGACACACGGAGTGCCGCGAAACTCGTCGACATCTACAACGAGCGGGATATCCTCGGGACCCCTGCAATTCCCGTCATCCGGACGTTCATGCAGTCAAAATATGACCCTGTGGGATGCCGTGTCTCCGAAGCGATTCCGGTGACAATAACCGGGAAGACGCTGGAATGGAGGCTGCTCGAAAAAGATGATGCTGCTTCACAGAATGTGCGGCTGTACCGTTCGGTGCCGCCCCATAACAACACACCCGCATTTACGGAGAAAACGACGTTGCCGGCAGCTACTTCCCTCCCGCTTAAAGAACTAAATCTTCCGCCGGGTCTCTATTATGCAAGCATACGGCGTTCCGGCTGCGGAGGAGCGCGGTGGACCGAATCAACACCCCGTCCGTTTATGATTGAGGAGACGCGGAAACAGCCGAATCCGCTGGTTTCGCTGCTTCTGAAGCTTCTGGGGCGGTAACAGCTGATGTCAGGCCGGCGCGGAGACGGAATTCGTTCTCTCCTTCGAAGCCTCCGAACTGCCGAACCGCGAACGAAAGGGCGCCGGAAGAAAGCACGACGGCAAGTGCCTGGAGCAGGAAGGACTCGGTTTTCGTGATGAAGCGGGGGTTCATCTCGACATCATCGTCGCGTCCGAAAAGAGCCCTGGGCATGGACCATTTTTGGTCGGTAATGCCGCGAACTGCCGCCATGTTGCGTCCTATGGTTTGCCTGCGTGCTTCGATGTTCATCAGATTATTTCGTCCTTGCGTTTTTTAACGAATGAAATCCACTCCTCGACGACTTCGAAAACAAGCTTGAACGGTGCCTCGATGAGGAAATCAAAGATGAAGATGAAAAAGTTGAGTTTGGCCAATCCCCCGCTAAAAAATTTGCCGAGCGACAACACCGGCATGAAGAAGAAATCGATGACGGGTGTCAGGGCGTTTTCCTTCTCGCTCAGGCGGTACTCGTTGACGATCTGCTTGATGCGGTATGAGAAAAAGGTGACGATGCTGACGAAGAATACAAAGATGAGCATGCTTATGCTGTTAAACTTGAGCATGGTCAACCCTTCGTAGATGAGAGACAGGGTGACGATGAAGGTGAGTGAATAGAATATGGTGAATCCGAATATAAGTAGCGGCTTTTTTTCCTTGCTTTTCTTGGGCATGTATGCAACGCTCGTCTCAAACGTGTTGTCGGCATCGACGATATCGACGATGCGGTTGTAGATATTCCGGGTATTCTCTTCTCCGGGTATGCGGAAAAACGAGATGATGAGAAGCATGAGGACGGGCGGGAAAAGCGTGTTTATGGCTATGGATTGGTAGTTGACTTCGTTATACACCATCTGGGAAAGGGGGAACTCAAGGATGAGCGCAAACACCATCTTGGTCAGGAAGATATAGATGAAGCTCCGTATTGCAAGGTTGCGCATCCGCTTGTTGAGCTGTTGGTACTTCTCGCGGCACATGAGGTCGACTTCCTCCCACAGTTTAGTCTTGTTTGTCAGGATGGACTCGAGAATGTTAAGTTTTTCCTTGAGGATGGAGAACAATATAAGGAAGGAGGGCAACTGCTTCCGGGTAAAACGTATGAGGCTGTCTACGATGGGATTGGCGATGGTCTCGTCGACCTTTTTCATGATGGCGGGCAACTTGGCGGCGAACTTCTGCAGTTCCTCCTTCTTGTATTCGTGGATGGGTTTGTAGAACGTGATGAAAAGATGGTATCTCTGGTACGGCTTGTCGCTCTTGCGGAACGATCGCTCGAGCGCGGCAAGAAAAAAGGCATTTTTCTGGTCATCCTCGAGGCCTTCTATCTTGATTTTGCGGCGGAGTACCTGATAGATGAAGAAGGTGTAGCTCGCGTACTGCTGGGCATTCTCGGGGCTCAGCGTCTCCTCTATCTCGCACGTCATCATCTGGACCAAAAACTCCCACATGTACTGCTGGGTGTCGACGGGCCTGCCCGTCATGATGAGACGTTTCACATAGAGGTATTTTTCCACGATGTCCTGCGTCACGATGAGATCTTTCCCGCCGAGGCTTCCGTTGGCGAAATAGCGTGCCCACAGAAGCTCACGGAGGATATTGTCGGCCTCGCCCTCGCCCTCAGGATGGAGCATGAGGCGGCGTTTCACGATGCGCTCGATTGCCGCGCGGCGGATGAGATGGTCTTCACGGTATTCGACCGCGTTGCGGATACGTTCGTAGACCAAGGCAAAGATGGAGACGGTCTGCGAGACGGTTATTTTCGACAGCTCATCAGGGAGAATCCGCTTCTTGATGCCGCGGACACTCGCAATAAGAGCTTTAGCAAGCTCTGACAGTCTAATTAATTGGTCTGGCGCGTCCTTTTTTTCTTCCATTTATATCCTATATTATACACGAATCGGCCGTGAAAATCAACTTTTGCCCCTTTCCCGAATCTGCTACACTATTGGTATGAAACTCCAAAAAAAGCAACGGTATCTGCAGATTGCGCTCAACTCGACCATCTGGGAAGCTCAATCCATTATAGCAAGTCTCCCCGTGCATGAAAGGATCATCGTCGAGGCCGGAACGCCCCTCATCAAGGAGTTCGGGATGTCTGCGGTCCGTGAAATAGTGCAGGCGATGGTGATGCGCGGCTTCGAGAATCCGTATGTCGTGGCCGACCTCAAGACCATGGACCGCGCGGATGCCGAGGTGACCATGGCCAAGGCTGCAGGAGCCTCGGCCGCCATCTGCCTCGGTCAGGCGCCGCTCGAGACTGTCAACAGCTTCATCGAGACGTGCCGGACCGTCGAAATAGACTCGATGGTGGACATGATGAATATAGAGTATCCCCACAAGCTCCTCAGGCAACTCAAACGTCTACCGGACGTGGTGCTCTTGCACCGGGGAGTGGACGAAGAAAGGTTTAACAAGAATAAACCCATCCCCTATATCCAAATCAACAAGATCCTCAGCACCTACAATGTCAAGATATCTATCGCGGGGGGAGATACCATTCGCGAAGTGCAGCGGGCCGTCTTCAACGGAGCGGATATAGTCGTCATGTGGAAGGAGTTCTACAAATCAACAGCATCGACTGCAACGCTTGCCGCCCAATTCCTGACGGAGATCAAATGACCCTCATTTGCCACCGAGCTTCTTGAATCCTTCTATTACCTCTATCGGGAGCGCGAATATGACCGTGTTGGACGGATTTGCCGTCGTCGCCTCGATTGTCTGGAGGGTGCGGAGAGAGATCGCGCCGCTCTGGGAGAGCATGCTCATCGCCTTCTGGAGATTCTCGGATGCGGTGAGCTCACCCTGGGCACGGATGATGGTCGCACGGCGTTCACGCTCGGCTTCTGCCTGCTTCGCCATGACCCGTTTCATGTCGGCGGGGACTTCGATATCCTGAATCTTGATGGCGGTCACGTCTATCCCCCACGTTGTCGTTTCCTGATCGACGATCTGTTTAATTTCATCGGCGAGTTTCTGACGTTCGGTCAAAAGCGTATCAAGTTCGACGCCTCCGATGACATCGCGAAGCGCAGTCTGTGCATACTGGGTGATGGCGTAGGTGTAATCCTGGATCTTGAGAACTGCGTCCTCCGGCTTGATAACCTGGAAATACACAACCGCGTTGATCCCCACAGGCACGTTATCCTTGGTTATGACTTCTTGTGAGGGGATGTCGGATGTGGTTATACGGATATCGACGCGGATGACACGCTGCACAATCGGAAAAAGGATGTTGAGACCCGGGCTCAACGTATGCGAATATTGACCGAATGTAAGGACTATGCCCCGCTCGTACTGGTCTATGACGACGAGTATCTTGGGGAGGATGGAAACAGCAAAAATAACCGCAAAAACAATGATGACAAGTATTGTATACATATACGATTATAGTACCTTACCTGTCAGTCGTTTGTCAACTGACCGAAGAAAGACGGGACACGACGGCGTCAAAAAGACCGGGTTGGGCCGCGAGGAAATAGTCCGACGTCGGGTGATGCACAAAACCTGTCCTGATGCCCGCCTCGGACATGATGATGATGTGCGGGGCAAGGTCCGACGTTTCCTTGTTTGCTTTCCCCATGATGTTCCCGCAGAACTTGATGGAAACATCGACGGCTCCCGTCACCATGTAAGGCGACATGAACCCGGCGGTCATCCGCACCCGGTATGCTTCCTGCACGAGCACCTTGAATACGTCTGTTTTCCAGGCCAGGAGGGAATCCTTTCCCCTGAAGTCAATCTCGACTATGGCCTGGTCGAACACAACCGCAGGCGGGGTCGCGAGCTTCTTCCCGTTGAGGGTGGTTCCACCGCCAAGCGTGGCGGAGAAAAGCTGGCGCGAGACCGGATTGAGGACATGCGCGAGGATTGGCTTGTCTTTGTCCATGAGCGCTATTTGGGTGTAAAAGAGAGGAAGGTCGTGCACGTAGTTTTTCGTCCCGTCGATGGGATCGATGACCCAGTTGTACCGGGCGGACACGTCGCTTTTTCCTTCCTCGACGATGAAGCCCGCTTCTGGGAAAATCCCATGGAGTTGTTGCCGGACGCGGTCCTCGACCTCGCGGTCGACGTTTGAGACAACGTCACGCATGTCCTTGTAATCAATCGTCTTGAGCGATTTCCACTGGGCGAGGATGTGCTCGCCCGCCTCACGCACGATTGATTCGGATTTACCCGACAGTTCCGGGAGCCTGCCTGTTATATCAGTCATATTATTTGAGCGACGCCGTATTGACGCCTTTCGAGAAATCGACCTCGGGAAACGCATGAAGGATGGTGTTCACCTGCTTTTTAAGCGTCTCGTACATCTCCTGCGTCTGCGACTCGAATTTGACGGTGAGATACGGTCCGTTCTGGGACGCGCGCACGATGAGCATCTCGTTGTCCGTATCCATGCGCACCCCGTCTATCTCGATGTATTTGGCATCGGGGTAGAGCTTCTTGATTTCGCCGCCTATCTTCTCCGACACGACCTGGAACTTGATTTTGTCTGGACACCCTACCTTGATCTCGGGGCTCGAGATGAAATGAGGGAGTTCCGCAACCGCCTGTTTCAATGTCTTGTCCATGCGGGTAAGATAGGCAAGCAAACGGAGCGATGCGATGGCCCCGTCATCATGCCCATAGAAATTGTCCACGAAGAAGAAGTGACCGCTGAGCTCGCCGCCGAAGGGCGCATGGTCCTCCTTGACCTTTGCCTTGATGAAGGAATGTCCCGTCTTCCAGATGACCGGGATACCCTTTTTGGAGCGCACGACTTCATCGACCTGTTTGGAACAGAGCGTGTTGAAGATAATCTTGGCGCCCGGGAGCGAGTCAAGGATGTCCTGGGAGAAAAGCGAAACCAGGGTGTCGTTCCACATGAGTCCCCCGTCCTGGTCTACGACGCCGATGCGGTCCCCATCCGTATCATAAGAGAAGCCGAGGTCGGCCTTTTCCTGTACAACGCGACGGGCGAGGCGTTCCTGCACTTCCTTCTCGGTCGGATCAGCCACGCCGACCGGGAACGTCGGGTCAGGCTTGGTATTCTGTTCTACGACCTCGCACCCGACCGAGCGGAGGATGGTCGGCAGGAAAAGACCCGTCGTCGCCGCACACGAATCGATGACAACCTTGAACTTGCGTATGGGTCCGATGCGTCTCTTGAGATCCTCGAGATAAATCGGGAACACGTCTTTCTTGACGACTTTGCCCTTGGGTGATTGCGACACGAAATCTCCCTTCTTGACCAGTTCACGGAACGCGATGACTTCTTCCGTTACCATGGTTTCAGAGAATCCCGTCCCGAACTTGAAACCGTTGTACTCCTTGGGATTATGCGAGGCGGTTATCATGACCATGCCGCGGGTACGGAAGTAATATTGGGCAAAATAACAGATTTGCGACAGAGTCATGCCGATGTCGTAGACGGTTATGCCCGATTCAGTCAGGCCCTTGACAAAGGCATCACGGAAGGCGGGGCTGGATTCACGGGAATCATAACCGAGGACGCAGTCGAAGACCTTGCGCCTGAGAAGCCAGGTCGCGTATCCCTTGGCGAGGCGCTCGACGCGGGCCTCATCCAAATCTTCGCCGACGACGCCGCGTAAATCATAACCGCGGAAAACATGGTCCGGAATCTGCAGTGTGTTTTTCATAGGTATTTCCAATCATTACAAACGAATAATAAGGACTGGTGTAGTGAAATCATAAGTAATGACATGCCAATATGTCAAGGGAATGTGCCGCCCCGTACGGATTGGTTCCTGTCTTGACCGACAGGTCGAGACGATACAGCCCTTCATAAAAGGAAACGAGCTTGTCCTGTTTCCAGCGGGACGCCTGCGCCGACAGCTTGTATTTCTGCCAGGCGACGGATGCGGGGAGCTTGTTTTCCTGTGCCAGGAGAAGCATGCGGATGTGACGTGCGAGCATGAGATACACGAACATCCCGTCGTTTGTCTCAACCAACTTCCCGAGGGATGAGATAAAATTATCTTTGTTTCCCGGATAGCAGGATTCGCACAGTTTGAACACGTTCGTATCAGGCTTGAACTCCTTGACGGTCGCCATCTTGATGAGCTTCAGCTCGCGTCCGGCTTTGTCGGGTTCCCAGTCGACCAGGATGATTTCCTTGTTGCCCGCGATCTCTTCGAGGACGGCGTACGGATCGGCAGAGGGAACGGTGGCTTTTTTTTTGGATTTGCGGGGGAGTGTCTTTTCAAGCCGCTCGGTGAGATAGATGCGTTTCGAGACAAAAAGGCCGGGCGAATCGGCAAGCCAGGACAGGATATCCTTGACTTGCGGCGGTTCGATTAGGGTGACGTCGTATCCCTTTTCACGATAGGATGCAGCAAGGACCGAGACATGGCCTCGCGAGGCGACCGAATCCTCACCGCACACGATTGTCAGCATGCATCAATTGTACCACGACCGCAAATATCCCTTGCCCAATCACGGCCCGATACGGTATAGTTATGATATGTATGATTTGCTCACGGTAGGAAATGTCAGCATGGACTTGTACTTCAAAAGCAATACCCTCACCCACACGGGTGACCGCTTCACGCTTGCCATAGGCGGCAAATATTATGCGGATTATTTCTACGAGGGCCTGGGTGGCGGAGCCGCCAACGTCGCAATCGGCGTCAGCAAGATGGGACTGCAGGCCGCGGTCTACGGCAAGGTCGGCAAGAACCGTTTCACCGACATCATCGTGAAACAGCTCAACGACCACCATGTCTGCAAGGACTTCTGCGATATCACGACGGATTACTCGAAGATTTCGACCATTCTCCTGTCGGAAACGGGCGAACGGACGATAATCAACTACGAGACGCCCCATGAACACATGTTCGCAACCGACCTGGACTTGGGGAAACTGCTCGAGGGCAGGGCCGTCTATATATCCAATCTGCCGCATGTCTCGCTGGCCGAGCGGGTAAAAATGCTCCGATTCCTCAAGAAGCATGAACGGTTCGTGTTCGAGAACCTCGGGACGAAAGACTGCAGAAGACCGCTTGAGCAAATCGAACAGTTGCTCCTCCATGTCGACGCGCTCATCCTCAACGGACATGAGTTCTCGGAACTCGTAAAAAAACCTTATGAGGATATCGACTTCAGGAAGGACGTCCGGTCCCTTTTCACGCCCCTCCAAAATAAAATTCTTGTCGTGACCGAGGGACCCAAGGGCAGTTATTCTTATAGCGCATCAGGCATCCTCCACCAGGAAGCGGTCAAGCCGGAACGAGTCGTAGATACTACGGGCGCAGGTGACGGATATACCGCCGGATTCATTGCAGAATACCTGAAAAGCAAAGACATCGGACGCGCCATGAGCAAGGGTGCCCATTATGCCGTCAAGATTCTGGAAAGGGTAGGAGCGAATTAACGGATAGGTTCTCCCGTTATGCAGTAGGCAAATCCGCACGCGACCGCATCGGCCGTATCGTCCTGGACTATTTTCTTGCCTTTGAGAAGCTCCAGCGCAAGCATCTTCTGGACGGTCTTCTTGTCTGCCTGGCCGTCCCCCGTCACGATCTCCTTTATCTGGAGAGGGGTCAGGAACGTCACCGGCATGGATTGTTGTGCCGCCAAAAGAAGCATTGCGCCCTGGGCCTGGGCTACCATGATGGCTGTTTTCTGGTTTGACGCAAAAAAAAGCCGTTCCATGATGAGCCGTTCCGGCCTATGGCATTTGATAATCTGCAGAAGTGAGTTGTAAATCGACTGAATCCTTTCTTGAAGCGGCGTATTCTTGCCCGTCTTGATGAGACCACAGTCTACGAAACGGAAGACGCGCGGCCCGGTTAGCTCGAAAATGGCAAAACCGGCGCGCTCTACACCTGGGTCGATGGAAAGGATATTCATGGAAATTGTGTCTTAATTCTATCTTATGCGCTGAAAAGAAGAAAGCGCTTGTGAAGCAAACAAATCAAAGAGATGGGAGATCGCTCGTTAGTACGTCTTGGCTAAAACCATTGCTGGTCTTACACCGAACGCCTATCAAACCAGTATTCTTCTGGCGAGCTATAGGGATTTCTCATCTTGGGGTTCGTTTCGCACTTGATATGCTTTCAGTGCTTATCGTTTGGAGATGTAGCTACCCAGCGATGCCCTTGCGGGACAACTGGTACACCAGGGATCTCCTCTTCTAGGTCCTCTCGTACTGTAGAAGACTCCCCTCAAAAATCTAATCGCTTGCACCGGATAGAGTCCGAACTGTCTCACGACGTTCTGAACCCAGCTCGCGTACCACTTTAATGGGCGAACAGCCCAACCCTTGGAACCGACTTCAGCTCCGGGATGTGGTGAGCCGACATCGAGGTGCCGAACGACGCCGTCGATATGAACTCTCGGGCGTCACCAGCCTGTTATCCCCGAGGTAGCTTTTATCCGTTAAGCCCGTTCCAAAATCACTTTGGAATCGGGGATCATTAACGCCTACTTTCGTATCTGTTCGGGTAGTCACCCTCACAGTTAAGCTGGCTTATGCGTTTACACTTATATTCCGATTTCCATCCGGAATAAGCCAACCTTTGCGCTCCTCCGTTACCTTTTTGGAGGAAACCGCCCCAGTTAAACTGACCGCCAAACACTGTCTCTTCCTTTTGGGAAGATGAGGAGAGAAAAGAACAAAGAGAGGTGTTTCATCGTCGGGCAAGCCCTCCCTCCTACGCTCAACAGTTGTTCTATTCTCGCCAATGTCTAGTTTCAGTAAAGCTCTCGGGGTCTTTTTGTCCAGGTGCAAGTAGGCCGCATCTTCACAGCCATTTCAATTTCGTCGAGCGTCGATTTAAGACAGTTGTCATCTCGTTATACCTTTCATGCGGGTCGGAACTTACCCGACAAGGGGTTACGCTACCTTAGAACTCTCAGGGTTAGAGCTGTCGTTCACTGGAGCTTGCACCAGAACCTGTTAGGGAGATTGCTCGCCCTCTTCAGTCCCAATGATTAACTTACCAGTACTGGACAGGCATCAGCTCCTATACATCCCCTTTTGGGGTTAGCAGGAACCTGTGTTTTAGTTAAACAGTCGAATGACAAACTTTTGCTGTGGCCACGATGTTACTCGTGGCAGAGCATCTCGCAAAGCTTACGCTCAGTTTTTTATGCAGAGTTCCTTAAATCGATCTTACTCGATTGCCTTGGTATACTCTACCAGTTCACCTGCGTTGGTTATCGGTACGGTTATACATAGCACTCGATTGCACCATTTTCCCGGAAACGTAAATCAGCCGGCTCGCCCGCCTTGCGGCAGACTTGACATCGCTACTCAACATGACTTGCGCCACATTTCATAGCTTAAACCCCCATATAGAAGGCCCGGAATATCACACTTCGTCTGATGCAACCTGATAACGCACTACATACAGTAGCTGAATATTAACAGCTTGTACATCGCCCCACGCTTTACGCGTGACGCTTAGATCCGACTTACCCTCAGTCGATTGACGTTGCTGAGGAAACCTTGAACATACGGCATCCCGAATTTTCATCGGGAGAATCACTACTCATGTCAGCATTCTCACTTTCTGACGCTCCATCTGGCCTTACGACCATACTTCAGCGCATCAGAAACGCTCCCCTACCACTCATCCCGACAAAGTCGGGACGAATTTCCGATTTCGGCAAACTCCTTGAGCTCCGAATCATTTTAGGCGCTTGTCTTCCAATCCCGACGTGTCGGGAACTATTCAGGTGAGCTGTTACGCACTCTTTAAAGGATGGCTGCTTCTGAGCCAACCTCCCTGCTGTGTTGGAAAACAAACGGCCTTTCCCACTTAGGAGTTATTTAGGAGCCTTAATCGGGAATCTGGGATGTTTCCCTCTCGCCCACGCTCGCTTATCCGAGTGGGACTGACTCTATTAGTAATATTCATGCATTCGGAGTTTGGTTAATTACCGTAGCCTTGCGGCTCCGAGAACTATCCAGTCGCTCTACCTCATGAACTAAATCTAATAGGCTATACCTAAATATATCTCGGGGAGAACCAGCTATCTCCGGGTTCGATTGGCATATTACCCCTAACCACAAGTCATCCCATGCCATTTCACCGACAAAGGGTTCGGGCCTCCATTCACCTTTCGGTAAACTTCACCCTGCTCATGGTTAGCTCACCCGGTTTCGGGCTGACCAATACCTACTAAGGCGCCCTATTAGGACTCGCTTTCGCTATGCCTCCTCCCAATAATGGGATTAAGCTAACGCAGGTATTGATCACTCGCTGACTCATTCTTCAATAGGCACGACATCACCCGTCTTGCGACGAGGCTCTGTCTGTTTGTTAGCTAATGGTTTCAGGTTCTATTTCACTCCCCTCTCGGGGGACTTTTCACCTTTCCCTCACGGTACTAGTCCACTATCGGTCAGTTTGAATATTTAGCCTTGGATCGTGACCGACCCAGATTCCCACAAGGTTTGCCGTGACTCGTGGTACTTAGGAAATCCACCGGGGTTCATGTTAGTTTCGGATACGAGGCTTTCACTCTCTTTGGCCGGCCTTTCCATGCCGTTTTCCTACCTACATGTACTCCCTACTGTGGTCCTGCAACCCCCCGATAAATCGGGGTTTAGGCTGTTCCGGTTTCGCTCGCCGCTACTCACGGAATCTCATATGATGTCTCTTCCACCGGGTACTTGGATGTTTCGGTTCTCCGGGTTCCCCTCTTGCCTTGCGGCAAGATCCCTGACATTGCTGTCAGGTGGATTGCTCCATTCGGAAACCAGCGATTGATAGCGCCTGTTGAAGGGCTCATCGCTGTTTTCGTGCTCATACACACGTCCTTCTTCGGTTCAAACTGCCATGGCATCCGCCATTAGCTTTAATTTCTCCCATCTCTTTCATTCGTTCACATTCACTTACTAGATGCATTCTACTTTCATTGCATTTCTAGATTTTTAAGACCTCAATCTGCAGATTGTCAAAGTGCCATTGATATGCGGTACAACGATATCTTGCTCCCTCAAACCTTGTCAGCTTGCGGGAAAAAGATATCTTTGACTCGACTTCAAAGGGTGGACCTAGGGGGATTTGAACCCCCAACCTTCGGAATGCAAATCCGACGCTCAAGCCAGTTGAGCTATAGGCCCATACTTTTAAAGTGCAACACAAAAAACGACGCAGTGTCGTTAAAATACCGGTTTTCTTGACGGAGGCTGTTAGGAGAGCAGGCAGAGTGCTTCCAATAGTGCCTTTAGGCAACGCAAATATTCATCGGTAATTGCAATCATAACAGACCCCATTTTCATTGTCAAGTAGTATTTTTGCGTTCCTCTCTGAATACATATTGCATTCGGCGATATTATCCATGTATATTGAATATATATGAAAAACAAATACATCGTGTGGTTCGAAGAAGTCGGCAAGAATGACGTCGGCCTGGTCGGAGGGAAAGGCGCCAATCTCGGCGAGATGACGACGGCAAGCTTGCCCATCCCCTATGGGTTCGTCATCACCTCGCATGCCTACTTCAGGTTCATCGCGGAGGCAAAGCTGGAGAACAAGATTAAGGACATCCTTTCCATCGTCAATTTCGATAACGGGAGCGAGCTCAATCAGGCATCCGAGCACATCCAGAAGCTCATCCTCGAGGCTCCTGTCCCGGAAGAGCTCACGCACGCGATAATCGCCTATTACGACAACCTCGTGACAAAAGAGCATGAATATATCAGCAAAAGCGTCCATGCTGCCAAGAAGGTCGCCAATGCGGTGAAACACATGTATTCGCCGCCCTTGGTCGCCGTCCGATCATCGGCCACGGCCGAGGATCTCCCGACCGCCTCATTCGCCGGACAGCAGGAGACATATCTCAACGTCCGCGGCGAGGCCCATCTCCTGACTTATGTCAAGAAGTGCTGGGCGTCGCTTTTCAATGCGCGGGCTATTTATTACCGCCACGAGCAGGGATTCGATCATTTCAAGGTCGGGCTGGCGGCGGTCGTGCAACGCATGGTGGAATCGGAGAAGTCAGGCATCGCCTTCAGCATCGACCCGGTGACTAACGACAGGAACAAAATTGTCATTGAAGCGATTTTCGGCCTGGGCGAGTATATCGTCCAGGGCAAGGTCACCCCGGACCACTACGAGGTTGACAAACGTTCATTTGTCATCCTCAAACGGGAAACAAAGTACCAGAACCTCAAGTTCGTCAAATCAAACATCATGAACAAGGAGGTCCGGCTCGGACGTGATGAAGGAACGCAGCCCAAACTGACCGAGGGAGAGCTCATTCGCGTCGCCCTGGTCGTGAAGGACATAGAGAATCATTACTTCTTTCCCCAGGACATCGAATGGGCAATGGAACATGACCAGGTTTTCGTCGTGCAATCACGCCCCATCACGACCATCAAGAAAACAACCGACGTCACGGCAGCGATGCAGGATACTGCGACGACCCAACGGCCGATCCTCTTTGGATCGCCCGCTTCGCCCGGCATAGGCATCGGACCCGTCAAGATAATCCATTCACCCCGCGAGATAGACAAGGTCAAGAAGGGCGATGTGCTTGTTGCGCCCCAGACCAATCCAGATTATGTCCCCGCCATGAAACGGGCAATCGCCATCGTCACCGAAAAGGGTGGACGCACTTCCCATGCGGCTATCGTTTCCCGCGAGCTTGGTATACCGGCTATTGTCGGTGTCGACCGCGCGACAAAGGTACTCAAGCCCGAGATGATTGTCTCGGTGAACGGCAAGACGGGCGAAGTATTCAAGGGCAGCATCGCGTTGCCCTCCAACCTCCATCAGCATACGCCAGGCAAACCGCAACCTGAGGCTCCGAAACACAAGACGCTCACGAAGGTATACGTCAACCTGGCGGAACCGGAAGCTGCGGAAAAGGTAAGCAAGCTCGACACGGACGGCATCGGTCTCCTTCGCGCCGAGTTCATGGT
>Ga0172370_10004435_pt1 | contig 18791 bp, 18 predicted proteins | sample LakKiv5m_FD_114538 | JGI IMG/M metagenome (GOLD analysis project Ga0172370, IMG submission 114538) | Freshwater microbial communities from Kabuno Bay, South-Kivu, Congo - kab_022012_11.5m | ecosystem: Environmental > Aquatic > Freshwater > Lake | place: Democratic Republic of the Congo...
GGCGTCACGCAGAAAAACGCGCACCCGCACACAGATTCAACAGGCAAAATCTACATTGTGCACAACGGCGTCATCGAGAATTTCGACTCTCTTCGCACTTCGCTTTCGCGCAAGGGGCACAAGTTCGCATCCGAAACCGACACTGAGGTGATTGCGCATCTCGTGGAGGAGGAAAGCAAGAAAGAGAAGGACTTTGGAAAGGCATTTGCAGCCGCCGTTTCCAAGCTTTCCGGCAGCTGGTCCCTTGTGTGCATGCACGAAGGCGAGGAGGCGATTTACCTCTCCAGGAACGGCCCGCCCCTCATACTGGGGATTGGCAAGGATGAACTGTTCTGCGCCTCCGACGTGCCAGCGCTCCTTGATTACACCAAGAAGGTAATCTACATAGAGGATGGCGACCTGGCGCGCTTCACTGCCGACTCATATTCCATCACGAACAATGGAAAGAAGGCAGAGCGGAAAATACACGCCATCACCTGGACTGCTGCGATGGCGGAAAAGGAAGGCTTTGCGCATTTCATGCTGAAAGAAATACACGAGCAGGGCGGAAAGATTCGCGAGGCGCTTGCTGCAGATGTCTTAGGTGCAGTGGCGCTCCTCAAGGGGCAGCAGAACGTCACAGTTATTGCCTGCGGAACCTCGTATTATGCAGGGCTTGTCTTCAAGCAGCTCCTGCAATCCCGCATTGGCATTTCCTGCGATGTGGCAATCGGATCCGAATTCACCTATGCGCGCACAGGCAAGGAAAAAGTGATAGTCGCAATCTCCCAGTCCGGCGAAACCGCAGACACGCTTTCTGCTGTAAGGCTTGCAAAGAAAGGCGGCGCCAAAATAATCGGCGTCACCAACGTAACAGGGAGCTCGCTCTGGCGCGAGTCAGACGCCTGCGTGAACATCGCAGCCGGACCCGAGATTGCCGTGGTTGCCACAAAGTCCTTCACATCGCAAGTGGCAGTGCTGGCAAAAATCGCGCTTTCCTTGCCTGGAAGCAAGGACGGGCTTGATGCCCTTTCCAACTCTTCCGAGGCAATCGAGCAGATCCTGTCCCGCTCAGGCGAGATTGAAGCGCTTGCAGCCAAGCTCGTGCAGCACAAGGATTTCTTCTTCATAGGCCGCTCGCTTTGCTTCCCTTCCGCGCTTGAAGGCGCGCTCAAGCTGAAGGAGATTACCTACTTGCACGCCGAGGCGTACGCAGCAGGCGAGCTCAAGCATGGCCCGCTTTCCTTGCTGCAAAAGGACGTGGTGGTAGTCGCGCTCGCGCCTTCTGACATTTCCCTTCCCAAGACAATTTCCAACATGCAGGAATGCCGCGCGCGCGATGCTCTTCTTGTCGCGCTTTCGGACAGCGACGAGGCAATAAGCAAAAGTGCGCTTTCATTCCGCATGCCATCTGTGCAGCCACTCGCAATACCAATTGTCTACGCAGTGCCGCTGCAGCTGCTTGCGTATTACATGGCAGTGAAGATGAAGCGCGACCCTGACAAGCCGCGCAATTTGGCCAAGTCGGTCACAGTGGAATAAAGTTATTAACTTCCGCCCCGTTCTTCTTGCTGGTGATTCTAATGGTTTCCCTCAAGAAGTACATCCCCTGCAAGTGCGGCGCGAACAACTCGTTTGATTTCTCATCCGACTTGAACATCGACGACCTCACGCTCTCCGCGCGCTGCCCCATCTGCGGCGCGTCAGTGTGCATAAGCGTCTCCGCGCTCATCTCAAATTCTCCTGCGCCATCAGTCTCGCCTGCAACAACTGAGGCGGTGCAGCAGGCGTCAAGCGAGCACCTTGACCCTGAGACAAAGGAAAACGTGGAGCAGGCAGTGCGAGACCTGTTCAGGTAAAAAGCGCAAGCCTCGCACAGTAAATCATTGCGCAATTTCCAAAATCAGCGCAAGCGCCTCGGGAAGCTTGGTGGTGCCTTCGCTTGAGGAAAAATGCCCGCGCGCGTGCAGCACCAAAGTCGCAGCGCCCAATCTCTCCTTGAACAGCTTTTCCTGCGAGACTGGGACATATGGGTCATTGTCTGAAAATATCGCAGCCATTTTCCCGCAATTTTTCTTAACTTTTGCATAGTCAAGCGGCTTTTCAACAAAATTGTTAGTTGCCTTGAAGTCCTCGCCAAGCTTTTCTGCAAACCCTGCGACAAGCACGGCACCAGCCGCCTTTTCCTTTTCCAAATAGCGCAGTATTGCAATGCAGCCAAGCGAGTGCCCGACGAGGATGCAATCCTTCCCCTCATCGCCAACCTCTTTCCCGATAGTGGCAACCCATTCCTCCACGCGCGGCGCATCAGGCATTGGCATCTCAGGCACGCTCACGTTCCATCCGCGTGCCTCAAGCTCTGCTTTCAGCCACGGGCGCCATCCACCCATCGCTGTTCCCTGATAGCCGTGCACAATCACAATCTTCATCTAAATCCCCAACGCCTTTCCCACTTCGGCAGCGCTTTTGATTATTTTCCAAGGCCTGTCAGACTTTGGCGCGCACGCAACGTCTTTTCTTTTTGCAACGCCAGTAAGCACCAGCACTGATTTCATTTTCGCCCTGTTCGCCATCCTTATGTCTATATCCAGCCTGTCGCCGACGAACACTGCATCTTTCGCGCGGATGCCGTGGAGCTTCAAAAGCTCTTTCACAAGGTACAGCGAAGGCTTTCCCACCACAACATCCGGCTTCCTTCCGCTTGCATATATGAGCGAGGATGCAATCGCGCCGCTCCCAGGCGATGCGCCAAACTCCCTCGGAAGCGTGGGGTCTGAATTGGCAAGGATGAATTTTGCGCCAGCATTCAGGCATGCAAGCGCAGCATCCAGCTTCTCATAATTTATCTTTCTGTCCAAGCCACACACCACAATCTCTGCGCGCTTCTCCACAAGCGCAGCGCCGGCTTCCTCTTCCATCTCCTCGCGCAATCCCTGCTCGCCGACAACAAACACGCGTCTTCCCTTCCCGTATTTCTCAAGTACATAGCGCGCGCAGCCGTACGACGCAGTCATCACGTCGTCCACTTTGGCAGAAATGCCGTAAGATGCGAGGTGGCGAACATATTCCAGCCTGCTCTTCGTCGCATTGTTGGTAAGGAATAGCACGCGCATCTTCTTCTGCAGGCGCGCAATCTCGAAAGCTACGCCGGGAATCCCGTGCGCGCCTAAGTAGACCACGCCGTCAAGGTCGAAAACGATGGCAGATTGCATGGGCTAACAACTGATGGAAAGTTAAAAAAGAGCGCCCCGACCGGGATTCGAACCCGGGTCACCAGATCGACAATCTGGGATGCTAACCACTACACCATCGAGGCACCGCAAACTGCGCAGCAGTTTGGGGGACAGGCGAGCCGCGCTCGCCTGGATGGCCAAAACGCCTCGGCGTTTTGGCAAAAAAATTATCCCGCCAGTGTGATGAGTTCAGCCAGAAGGGTTTATGAACGTTCCCTCGGGCTTTTGAACACACAACATCTTGATGACTGCCAGCACAATCGCCGACGGCCGTTGTTTTCTACAGCCAAGCACTCTACCAGGTTGAGTTATGGCGGGATGGTCATTTTCCAGGGGAAAATGGCCAGACATCGGGCGCAGCCCGATGCTGACGAAGATGGATAGATGGCAAAATATATAAAAAGCAGCAGCAGCGCCCCCTACACGCACCTTTTTATGCTGCGCGCGCGCTCTTCTCCCTGGTGGTTGCATGGCAATGAACGCTGACCCGGTTTACATAGTCAACCTTCTCCTGAGCATAGCTGTGCTGGCTCTTGGCGTCCTGGCATACCACAAGCAAAGGCTGACTTGCTTCCTGTACATAGGCATAGGCTTCGGGCTTTTCGGAATCTCGCACGCGATGTTCATCTTGGGCCTGGAATCCTCATTCGTGGAGCCGCTTGTCTTCATCAGGATAATGGGCTACGCGCTTGTCGCATACGCGCTTTACACGCACGTCCGCTGATTCATGGCCCTCCCGCTGTTTTTTAATCCTTGGGCGAGCGGTTAGCATATGACACGAAGGTGCGACCGCTGCAGGGCAGAATACGAGTCTGGCGCCGACCTTGGCGGCCATGACTACTGCATGACATGCTATTCTATGCTAAAAAGGGAAGAGGAGCGCAAGCGCTTCGATGCCGAACGGATGCAGCAGCAGAAAATAGATTACCGCAAGCAGCAGCTGCGCGAGGACTATGTCAGAAGGAGCGGGGCGCAGGAAAGCAAGGCGCGCGAGTTTGCCGAGGAATCCCGCAGGCTGGAGCTTCTTGACGCAAAGAAAAAACGCGTTGACCCGTCAGAGGAGCTGCGCAAGAGGAAGAAGTGGGCCGAGGCAAAAAAGAGCCAATATGCAGTGGCATCATCTGCCCCGCCGGACATCTACACTCCATTCATCAGGAAGCGGAAACCATCGCAGCAGCCTGTGCAGCGCAAGGCGGAGGAAATGCCTTTCCTGTCATTGCGCGCCGCGCAGGTGCCCAAACATTCGGAAAAGGCAAAGCAAAAGGCGCCAATCAAGATTCCTGAAAAGCCCGCGCTGTCATTGTCGGTTTCCGAGGGCCTGCCGGTTTCCCTCTCAGTCGGGCAAAAGCAGGTGCAGGTCCTGCTCATAGGCAAGAATTCATCCGTTTCCCCCATGCCCTCAGGCATTGAAGCGTCAATAACCGACTCGCAAAACGCCCCTGTGCAGTACAAGCCAGACCCTCGCTCAGGCACCATTGACCCTGAAGGCGAGTCAAAATTCAAGATAATATTCGACCTTCCAGAAGATGTTGCGCGCGGCAGGCTCACATTCTCCGCGGTGCTTAAGGAAAATGCAATCTATGTCGACCGCCAGCCTGCCAAGAGCAATTCAGTCTCCCTCTCATCGCAGGTGAAATCTTCGATGGACCTGCAATATGTGAAGGCAAGCGCAAGGCTGGAAGACGGAGCCCTGGCGCTGGAATTCAAGAACGTGGGCGAAAGCGGAGGCATCCTGGAAACTTCTTCCTGGCTTGAGTTTGCAGATGATAAGGGCAATCCTTCCAGGGCAAGCTTAACGCAGCGCACCAAGGTGAAAGGCGGGCAAAAAGGCATCCTGCTTCTGTTCTCGCCTGCGCAAATGGCGCCAAGCTCCTTCACGATTGACCTGGCAGGCAAGGACTCGAATGGCAAGGCCTATTCATTGAAGAAAAAAATAAGCGAAAAAGAGGAAACTACTTCTTCCTGACGAACGCAAAGCCGCCGACTATGCCTATGAGCGCAGTGGGGAGGCAGCAGCACGAAAGGGCATTGGAGCTGCCTGCAGCCCCGCCGGTGTCATTGCCTATTCCTGCGCCGAGCAGGTCTGCCCCGCTCGCGCCGCCGAACACTGAGGTGCTGCACAGCTTGCCATTGACATTGAGCCCTTCTGGGCATCCGCATTTCGCTGCATTGTCAAGCAGGTAGCCGTTCACGCACTCCTTTGGCTTGGTCGCAGAGCACACCCCGTCCTTGGTGCCGTCGGTGCAAACTATGCCGCAGGTCTCGCCGTCCCGAGTCTCGCCAGTCGCGCAGCCGCACTCGCTTGCCTTGTCAACAAGAGCGCCGTTCACGCACTTCTTCTGCTTCTTGGCAGAGCAGGTGCCTTCCGGGACGCTTATGTCCCCATCAGTGCACGGGGTGAATTCGCAGAACAGCCCTCCGGCAGCAACCCTCTTTCCCGCAGGGCAGCCGCACTTTGTTGCATTGTCTGAAAGCTGGCCGTTTATGCAAACCTTGGGCTTGGTGGAGGAGCACTGGCCATTGGTGGTGCCGTCAGTGCACTTTGCCTGTATGCATGTTGCACTCTCGCCATCGCCTTCCTGCACCCAGCCTGCAACAGCTTCGCACTTGCATTTTGCCACATATGTTTGAAGATTGGGTGCATTTATGCTGCCTGTGCAATAGCTTCCTGGGTTAACTGTGGAGCACTTGCCGTACTGCGTGCCGTCAGCGCAGTTGCCCACAGTTATGGCGTGCGCCATCCCAAGTGCAAGCGCAGCAAAAGCCAGGATAAATGCAAAATGCCTCATACTAAATCGCCTCACACGCACTTTTCCCTCTAAATAATAAAAAGCTATCTTGCGCTTCAGGCGATTTTCGCAAAGAAGTAATCAGACATGAACTCAGCGTATTTTTTGGAAAGCAGCTTGATAGCATCCGTGACTTCGCAGCACGCAAGCGCACTTTCCATGTTGGCAGGCACGCCCAATCCATGCTGGTTGCGGCACGCGTGCAAAAGCGCGGCGTGCGCGTCGCGCACCACCCTTTTTTCCACTGCCACTATCCCTCCATGCTCCATATGGATATTCAGGGCTGCCTTGTGCTTTTTCACAAACGCATCCACGTCTTTTGCAAACCGTATGTTCGGCCCCTCTGCCTTCACGATTGCAGGGAGCTCCCACCTGTCAAGTTCCAGGAGCACCACGCATTCTTTCCCGTCGCTCCAGTGGTAGCAGCCGAACACCGAGAAATCCTGCGAGGAAAGCGAATTGGAAAGCGCCTGCGCTGTCTTTTTCAGCTGGGGCCAAAGAACGTCTGGCACCACTTTGGGCGCGGCAAACTTCACTGCAAGGCAACGCGTGCCCCTCCTCTTCATGGCAGCGGCAATCTCGTGCGGCGTTCTCACTGCTTTTTTCGAGATGAAGAATTTTTCGGATGGCGCGGCAAGGAAGCGGCGGCACTCGAATATGAAGCGCGAAAGCGAGGTGTGCGCCACCACCGCGGCAACATTCCTGCCTGGGTCTGTCGGGTCGACCACGATGAGCGGGGATTGCGCAAAGTTCCTGCGTGCAGCATCCTCGCTAAGGTGCTTTTCAGTGTCAATCACGGGCCTCTCGCCCCACCTGGACGCGGCTTTCATAAGCTCCAAAAGCGAGCCGTAATGCACGACTAAAAGCTCGCACAAATAGCCCGAGAACCCCTCCACGCGAAGCTCGGCTCCGTAAATGCCGAAGTTCTTCATGAAGCGCTTGAGCAGCCTGACGTCGCCCTTGGCAGCAGGCGAGAGTTTTGCATTCACATACGCCGTGTGCAGCTGCGAGCGGTCCACCGAGGAGCCGCGCTCGGATATGTGGGTTATCTTGTATGCAGGCACAATGTCTGCATGGTAGTCGCGGTAGAAAATCTGAAGGTACGGGTGCTCCGCGTACCTTGCCTCGCAGCGCATGCCGGAAAACGCGCGTCGCGCATACTGCATGCCCATCACCGTCATTTCATGGTGCGGGTAGTGGCGCGGGAAAAGCATGAAGATGTCAAATTCGTTGTTGCCGGAAAGAGAAGTGCCCTTGGCAAGCGAGCCTGCAAGCCTAATCTCGACTGCAGGCGGGGCCACGCGCTCAAGCTTCCTCGCCATTGCGGTTGCAGTGGCAAACGCCTCTGACGCTTCGCGTGCGCCAGGCGTGACCTTGGGCAATATTTTCGCAAAGACCGTCTTCGCACGCGCGTCGTTTTCCCTCTCCATGGCGGCTATTACTCGGGCTGGTTTAAAAACGATTGCTCCCGTCGGCAGCCTTCCCCGCGCACGATTGCCTGCTGCCTACTGTTTTTTCGCAGCCGCCCAGTCTTCCTTGAATTTCTTTATGCCCGCGTCCGTGAGCTTGTGCGCGAACATCTCGTCCATCACCTTGGCAGGCACGGTGGCGATGTCTGCTCCAGCTTCCGCGGAGCGCACCACGTGCGCAACACTGCGGACTGACGCCACAATGACTTGCGTCTTGTAGCCATAGTTCTTGAATATCTGCATGATCCGTGGTATGATCGCCATTCCGTCCTCGCCAATGTCGTCCAGCCTTCCAACAAAAGGTGAAACATAAGTCGCGCCTGCCTTTGCTGCAAGCAGCGCCTGCGCGGGCGTGAAGACCAGGGTGACATTTGTCTTGATTCCCTTTTTCGAAAGCACGCGCACTGCTTTCAAGCCCTCCTGCGTCATGGGCAGCTTGACCACCACATTCTTCGCCCAGGACGCGAAAACCTCGCCCTCCTTTACCATGTCCTCTGCCTTGTCGGCATTGCCTTCTGCTGAAACTGGCCCGTCCACAAGCTTGCAAATTTCGCGCGTCACTTCTTCTTGCTTCCTGCCTGATTTCAGTATAAGCGTCGGGTTGGTGGTGACTCCGTCCACCATGCCCATCTCGGCATATTTCTTTATCTTGTCCGTTTCCGCAGTGTCAAGGAAAATCTTCATGCTCCCACCTCAAATTTCATCGCGCATCAATCGTCTGCCAATTACTTCTTCCTCGCAACCTCTTCCTTCACAACTTTTATTATGCCATCCTTGGAAAGCCCGTATTTCCCCATCACTTCATTGCCCCTGCCAGATTCCCCGAACTTCATTTCCATTCCCATCCTTCTCACGCGCACTGGGTAAACATCTGCAAGGGTTTCGCACACTGCGCTTCCTAATCCCCCTTTCACCTGGTGGTCTTCCACCGTGATGACTGTGCCGCACTCTCGCGCCAGCTTTTCCAGCGCTGCAGAATCAGGTGATGAAATGGTGTGCAGGTTGGCAACCGCCACGCTTAGCCCCTGTGAGGAAAGCGCATCTGCAGCAAGCAGCGCATCGTAAACCAGCCTTCCTGCGGCAACAATCGCAATATCCCTCCCCTCGCAAAGCAGATTCATCCTGCCTATTGCAAACGGAGTTTCAGGCGTGGTGAAGGTGGCAGTGGCGTTCCTGGTGCACCGTATGTATGCGGGACCCGGTATTTTCCATGCGGCATGCACAGCCTTCTTTGTCTCCTCATAGTCGCAAGGCGAAATGACTGTCATGTTGGGAAGCGAGCGCATGAGGGAAACATCCTCAAGCGCCTGGTGCGTGGCCCCGTCCTCGCCCACGTCCAATCCCACATGAGAGCCCTCTATCTTGACATCAGCATTGGCATAGCAAATTGTCGTCCTTATCTGCTCCCAATTCCTGCCTGGCGAGAAAACCGCGAATGCGCCGATGTAAGGCTTCTTGCCGGCGTAAGCCAGGCCTGCGGCAACTGCTGCCATGTTCTGCTCTGCCACGCCCACCTGCACAAACCTGCCTGGGAATTTCTTGGCAAACTTCTCAATCTGCACTGAGCATGAAACATCGGCAGAAAGCGCCACAACTGAGGCATCCTTCTCGCCAATCTCAACAAGCGCCGTGCCAAACCCGTTCCTTGTCGCAGCCTTTGAAAGACTGGGCAAAACGGGGTCAAGCAGATGCATTTCAGGGTTTGTTTTCATTGTCCTGCCTCTAATTTCTTTCTCTCCTCTCCAAGCTCGGCAAGCGCCTTCTCTGCCTCTTCGGGCTTGGGCGCCACGCCATGCCACTTGTAGTTATTCTCAAACATCTTCACGCCCTTGCCGGGCACGGTCTTTGCAATTATCATTGTGGGCTTTCCTTTCATGGCGCGCGCCTCGTCAAGTGCGCGCATAAGCGCGGCATAGTCATGCCCATCCACCTCTATTGCATGCCATCCGAATGCGCGGTACTTCTCAGCCATGTCAGAAAGCGGCATGACTTCCTCGGTGCCCCCGTCAATCTGTATGTAGTTCCTGTCGCAGATCGCAACAAGGTTGTCAAGCTTGTACTTTGCAGCAAGCATCACCGCTTCCCAGGTGCTGCCCTCCTGGTGCTCGCCATCAGATGTTGCGCAGTAAACGCGCCACTCCGCCTTGTCCATCTTGCCGGAAAGCGCCATGCCGCAGGCAATCGCCAGCCCTTCGCCCAGCGGGCCTGAGGAGCTCTCAATGCCCGGGAGCTTGTGCATGCTGGGATGGCCCTGCAGCCTGCTTCCCAGCTTCCTCAAAGTCATCAGCTCCTCAAGCGGGAAAAATCCAGCGCGAGCCATCGCGGAATAGAGTATGGGGCAGATGTGCCCGTTTGACAGCACGAACCTGTCGCGCCCTTCCCATTTGGGCTGCGCCGCATTGTACTTCATCTCATGGAAAAAAAGGACGGAGAAAACATCTGCCATGCCCAGCGGGCCTGCGGTGTGCCCCGAGGCGGCAGGCACTAGCATGCGGATGACATCCGCGCGCATGGAGTTTGCCATAAGGGCAAGCTCACAGGCAGACTGGAGTTTCATGGCAGAATAAGTGCTGGAGAATTTAAAAAACGACATACGCGCAACTACGTCCTCACATTGATGCTTATCGGGATGTTGATGGTCTCGGTGGTGCCGCTTGTAGCGCCAGTTGCAGTGAGCGTGAGTTGCGAGTTGTACATGCCTGGCGCCGCGCTTCCCGAGTTGACAGTGAACGTTATCTGGCTGCCATACTCGCTTGCTGCAAAGCTGCCTGACGGGCTGAGTGTGAGGTTGACCCCGCTAAAGCCCCAGTTCATGGTCGGCTGCAAGGTGACTGCCTCGCCCGAGGAGCGCGTCACTGTGAGGCTGGTGCTCCGCGTCTCATTCTGCGCAGTCACAATTGTCACGGAGTATTTGTCAATGTCCACAAGGTACGGATATATCTCCACATATGCTCCGCGCGAGGTCACCCTCATGGAATACTTGCCTGCGGCAGTGGGGAACTGGCCAACAAGTGAAGCCTCGGTCTGCCCGAACAGCGTGGTGCCGTTCACATTTATGCTTATGCCGTTCTGCGAGGCAAGCGGCTGGTTGGAGGGCCTGCCTATGAATGTGGTGTTCCCCCCGAAAATCGTATCGCCGGGCAGGGTGATTGAAACCTTGCGCACAGCGCCCTCGCCTTGCGAGTAGACTGAATCCGCAGCCTCTACAAGCGCAGCAACCGAAGTGTGTGCATCGTCGTAGTTCTGCTGCACGCGCGCCCCTGTCAGCATGTTTGCCGACAGCACGAAAAAGAGCACCATCACCACTAGGGCAACCCCCAGTATGGTAATCATCTCAGCCGCAGCCTGCCCAAAGCGTCTCATGACGGTCTATCTCATACGGTCTTTAAATAGTTTTCATGCCCAGTGGTTTCATGCTTTTTTCCGGGGTTGCAGACCACTTTGCAAAAGTCGAGTCAATAGATTCGCGCCTGGAAATGTCAGGCGAGCTAGCCGGGCTTTTCAAGGGCTGCAAGCCCTCGGAGGCGCGATTGCTCATCTACATAATCGAGGGCAACGTTCTGCCCGCGCACGAAGGGCTTGACGTTGGCATTGGCGAGAAATTCGCCATCCGTGCAATCGCAAAGACATCTGGCTATACCGAGCGGCAGGTTGCAGCCGGGGCAAAGAAAAGCGGGGACCTGGGCACCACTGCCGAGGAGCTTCTCCTGAAAAAGGCGCAGCTCTCGCTTTCCTCATCAGAAAACACCCTTTCCAAGGTCTATTCCTTATTCCTGAAAATCGCGCACCTGTCGGGTGCTGGCAGCCAGGAGGCGAAAATCGGGGTGCTTTCCGAGCTTCTCAACGGCGCCACGCCACTTGAGGCAAAATACCTGGTGCGCTTCTGTCTGGGAAAGCTCCGTTTGGGTGTGGGCGACCCATCCATAATAGACGCGCTTTCCATGCTCAAGACAGGCGACAAGAGCGACAAGGCTGCACTTGAGCGCGCATTCAACCTCTGCTCCGACTTGGGCGAGGTTGCCGAGGCATACTTGTCTGGCAAGGACCTGGCGCATTTCATCACCCAGCCTTTCAAGCCAATCCGCCCTGCCCTTGCAGAGAGGCTGCCGAATGCAAAGGAAATCGTGGAAAAAATGGGCGGCAAGTGCGCTGTTGAGGCAAAATACGACGGGCTGCGCATGCAGGTGCATGTCAAGGACGATTCGGTGGAGATATATTCCCGCAAGCTTGAGAAGATGACGCACATGTTCCCAGAAATCGTGGAAGCTGCTGCGGCATTGCCTGCAAAATCCCTCATTTTCGAGGGCGAGGCGCTTGCCTACAGCGTGCGCGAGCGCAAGTACTATTCCTTCCAGCAGACCATCCAGCGCAAGCGCAAGCACAACATTGCGCAGATGGCAGACGAGCTGCCGCTGCGCCTTTTTGCATTCGATGTCATGCACATCGACGGCAACGACCTCACGCTTACGCCCTATGCTGAGCGGCGCAAGCTCCTGGAGAAACTGGTGCGCACAAGCAAGACTATCCTCCCATCGGACCAGATAATCACCGACTCGCCCAAAAAGCTCGACGAATATTTCCAGCGCGCCATCGCGGAAGGGCTGGAAGGCATCATTGCAAAGGACCTGTCGCAGCCCTATGTGGCAGGCGCGCGCAAGTTTGCCTGGATAAAATTGAAGAAGTCCTATGGCGAGCTTGCCGATAGCGTGGATGCAGTGATTGTTGGCTACTACCTTGGCAAGGGCGCGCGCGAGGAATTCAAGTTCGGCGGGCTTTTGGCGGCTGTGAAAAACGAGGAAACCGGGCAGCTTGAGACGATTGCAAAAATAGGCTCAGGCTTTACCGAGGAGGAAATGTCCCTTCTTCAGGAAATGCTGGACAAGATAAAGATGAAGGAAAAGCCAAGCGCGCTTTCAAGCAAGCTGGTGCCTGATTTCTGGGTGGAGCCTAAATATGTAATCACTGTGGCGGCGGACGAAATCACGCTCTCGCCAATGCATACGGCTGGTTGTGTTGGCGAAACAGGCTATGCTCTTCGCTTCCCGCGCATGATCTCAATGCGCGACGACAAATCGCCTGCTGACGCGACCACGGTGCGCGAGATAATCTCAATGTTCGAGATGCAAAGAAGAAAGAATGCACAGTGAAGCTTCCATCCATTTCTTCTGTTACAAACAACTCAATACGGTGGCAGGCACTTGATTATCACTTGCTTGCCAACCTGCCTCTTCGTTATCTGCTGCCCTTCGATATATGCGATGTACTCGAAGCCCATACTTGGCATAGCTAGCGTGCCCGGTGCAATCGTGGAATTTTCGCACAACGAAGATGCGCCTCCAAGCATGTAGCTGCTGCTAGATATGCTCCGGATTATCAAGCGCCTGTCGCATGACCCATAAAACACATAAAATCCAAAATATTTCTCTTCGCCTGGGCCTAGATAATAATAGTCCGTGAGGTTGTATAATGTGTCTGCGCCGCACGCCGTCGATGATGAATAGAATTGAGTTATCTTGGTGCCGTCCCCGCCAACGATCGACGTCAGCCTTATCGGGTAAGCCCCGTTATTCTTGACTCGAAAATACGGGTAAGTATATCTGTTTGTCGAATGCATTCTCGCCGCCCATTCCGTTATTGCAATCGGCGTCGCGCTCTCCCAGTACATCTCCGACTGCGCGCGCTGCGAGTCGGAAGCCATCCCTGGGAAAAAGCCCAAAAGAGCGACTGAGACGAGGGCAACGATTAGCACTATTGCAAGAAGAACCAAATATTCCGTTGCTCCCTGCCCCCTGTAGAAAATACGCATGCCCGTTTCAGGTGGAGCCGAAGCTTTTATTCTTATTCTCCTGCGCCTTCCGGCTTTTTACAGGAATCCCAGCTGCGAAGCGCTGATGACCACAAGATAAAGCCCGTAGAGCGCAAGCAGTATGGCTCCCTCGCGCTTGTCGAACTTCTTCCTAAGCGCGGCATAATAGAAGAACATCACGCTTGCAAGAACTGCAAAAAGCATGGCAACCCCGAACACCTGCAAATGGAGCGACACTGGCTGGATGACTGCTGCAGTGCCAAGCACGAGCGTCATGTTCGCCATCACGCTGCCCATGGCATCGCCCAGTGCAAGGGCATACATCTTCTTCTTTACTGCCTCCAGGCACACCATCATCTCGGGTAACGCAGTGCCAAGGGCGATGAAGGTGGCGGCAATGAAGCTTTGCGCAAGCCCCAGCGACGCTGTTATGGTGAGGGCGGAGTTGACCACCAATGTGCTGCTCACATAGACTGCAAGCACGCTTCCTGCAAAAAGCAAAGCGGTGGTCGGGCCTGCGAGGCCCACGTTGCTTATTGCCCCGAAGCTTATCAGTCCGGTGTCGAAATGCGCTAGGTCTTCCTTAAGGTTGCGCCTGCTCAGTGCCTTATCAATCACCATCTTGACCGCGTACCATGCAAAGACGAGGAAAAGGGCGAGCCCCTCGTAAAAGCCCACGCTCCTGCCCACCACCTGCGTGACGAATATTATGTATATGCAAATCAGGAAGGTGAGCATGAGTGCGAATCCCAAGTCTTCAAGATTTTTCCTCTCGACTTTGAAGCCGTAGAGGAATGCGGCAACGCCGAAGCCGAAAAGTATGAGCGTGACATTGGCGCCGAAAACATTGCCTGCTGCAAGCTCGCCGTGCGTGGTTGCAGAGGATGTGACTGCAATTGCAAGCTCGGGCAGCGCCACCATGCCGCCCACCACCAGCATGCCAACCGCCATCCTGCTTATGCCAAGGTAATCTGAAAGCTTGCCTGCCTGCTCGACTGAAATGCACGCCATCCTGGAAAGCACGAAGGTGAACACGACCAGCAGCGCGACGTCGAAAAGCACCATACTCGCTAATTCTCGCGCGCATTATAAAAGCGTTTGTCCGCTCACGAGAACTGCAGGTAGAACATCGCGATTATGTAGATTGCGTAAAGCGCGACCATCGCAATGCCCTCGCGCCTTCCGAACTCCTTCTTGACGACTGCAATGTAGAGGAAAACCATGTTCGCGACAACTGCGAACAGGAGTGCGACAGAGAATATCTTGAGCTGCACCACGATGGGGCTGATTATCGCGGCGGTGCCCAGCACTAGGGTGAGGTTTGCCATGTTGCTGCCCAATGCGTCGCCAAGGGCCAGCCCGTACTGCTTCTTCCTTATCGCCGCAAGGTCCACTGAAAGCTCCGGCAGCGAGGTGCCTATCGCGATTACGGTGGCGCCTATGAAGCTCTCCGCAAGCCCGGCGATTTTCGCAAGCGCCACTGCAGAATCCACCACGAAGCTCGAGCTGATTATCACTATGCCTACGCCCGCCCCGAAGAAAAGGAAGGCGTGCAGCCCGTCGCGCATGCTCATGTTCGAGGCAACTGCCTTTTCCTCGATTTTCTTCTTGGAAAGCACCCTGGCGGCATACCATGCGAAGACAAGGAGCAACAGCGCGCCCTCGTAGAATGAAAGCGCGCTTCCCTCCACGCTGGACTTGTAGATTATGTAGGCGGATATTATGGTGGTCGCCAAAAGAACGATTGCAATGTCCGGCAGTATGTCTTTTCTCACCTTGAAGCCGTAAAGCGCGGCACCCAGGCCCAGTATGAGCAGGATGTTTGCGATGTTGCTTCCGAAAACATTCCCTGCCGCAATTGCACCCTCGCCTGCCACGGACGACATCACCGACACCGAAAGCTCAGGCAGGGAAGTTGAAACCGAAACAAGCAGCAATCCTATGGCAAGCGTGCTCACCTTGAAGAAGCGCGCAAGCTTCGATGCGCTGTCCACCACGACCGAAGCCGCGCGCGAAAGCACGAGAATGGAAATGATAAGGGTGAAAATCTCGGCAAGCGCCATGGATTCAACCCGCGCTTCCGGACGCAATCAGGTCCACTTTGTTCACGGTAAGCACCAGCTCCACATCCGCACCCAGCCTTTTCTCAAGCGCAGCCCTGATTTCGCCTGCCTTGTCCTGCGTGATTTCCTTGGGCGAGTCTATCGCCGCGGCGATTCTCACGCCGCCTGCCTTGGCGCCTGACACCTCGAAGCCGTCCAGGTGCGCAAACGGTATCCCTTCCAGCTGGGCAAGGAGCGTCTGCTCCACGGTGTTCTTCACATCTGCAGTCTCCAGGCTCTGCCACATTATGTATGCAAGCGGGATGGAAATCACAAGCAGGAGCACAGCGGAAGTCTGCAGCTTTTTCATCACGTCCTTCTCAGCAGACATCGACCACTTGTGCCTGAATCCCACCAGCCAAAACACCACCGAAGCCGCGAAGTTTATCGCAACCACGTTGGCGATGAAAGTGAGCAGCCCGCCAAGCGCAACCTCTGGAGAGCGGAGCGCGAAGCCTATGCCTGCGACGCAAAGCGGGGGCAGCATGGCGACCGCGATGGCAACGCCTGGCAGCGTGGCGCCGATGCTTTTTTTGGAAAGCGCATACGCGCCTGCTGCGCCTGAAGCCAGCGCAATGAGAAGGTCAAGCGGCGTGGGCCGTGTGCGCAGCATTATCTCGCTTCCCGCAGCCGCATTTGGTATGAGCAAGGTGATGAATATTGCAAGCGCAAGCACCACTGCCGCGCCCTTTGCCTCCGCCTCGATTGCGCGCCAGAAAAGCTTCAGGTCCCCCTTCACTGCGCCAAGCGAGGAGCCGATGACTGGTATCAGGAGAGGGGAAACAAGCATCGCGCCGATTATCGCTGCAGCGCTGTTCGTGATGAGCCCCACGGTCGCAATCACCGCTGCAAGGATGAGCATGGTGAAGTATTCGTTGCTCGGCTTCGAGCCTGAGGATATCTCTCGCGCAAGCCTTTCCCTGTCCGCGTCCGAAACCCTGCCCAGGTAGCGCTCGAAAAAAGCGATGATGTCCGGTGCCATAGGGCAAGCTTGCCCGGTGAAAGATATAAACCCTTTGCCAGTCTGTCCGCGCACAGGCATTCTGCAATCGTGGAACCATTTTCTCAGCCGTGGAAATTTCCCCCCGCATGCACGGTATATAAATCTAATCCGAGAATTGGCAGACAAGGCGATAGGCATGGACAGTTTAGTAAAGTCAGTCCTAGGTGAGCAAGAGCCAGCTCCAGCCGAAACTTTTGGCTCAGACCAGATTAAGATAGTGACAGTAGGAGTAGGAGGAGGCGGAAACAACACAATAAACAGACTGATCCGCTCGGGCGTGAAGGGATGCGAACTTGTCGCGGTAAACACTGACAGGCAGCACCTCAACATGATCCACGAGAAGGCAAAGAAGCTCCTCATCGGCAAGACCATAACCAAGGGCCTTGGCGCAGGCGGCTACCCGGACACGGGATGCAAGGCTGCCGAGATAGACAGGCCGCTCATCGAGAAAGAGCTCGAAGGGGCGCACCTCGTCTTCATCTGCGCAGGCATGGGTGGAGGCACGGGCACAGGCGCAGCGCCGGTCGTCGCGGAAGTCGCGAAGGCACAGGGCGCCATCGTCGTTGCCATGGTGACTTACCCGTTCAACCTTGAGCGCGCAAGGCGCGTGAAGGCCGAAGAGGGAATTGCGAAGCTGCGCAAGCACGTCGACTCGGTCATCGTTCTGGACAACAACAGGCTGGTGAAGCTGGTCCCGAACCTGCCGATGAACGAGGCGTTTGCGGTGGCGGATGAAATTCTCGCAAAGGCGGTCGGAGGCTTAGTGTGGACAATCACGCAGCCGTCGCTCATCAACATCGACTTTGCCGACGTACGCTCCATCGTTCAGGGAGGCGGCGTGGGCTTCATCGCTGTTGGCGAGGGCAAGGGCACTGACAAGGTCCGCGGAGCCGCGGAAGGAGTGCTCAAGAACAAGCTGCTGGATGTCGACTACGAAGGCGCAAACGGCGCACTCATCCACATTTCAGGAGGGGCAGACCTCACACTGGGCGATGCCATCAAGGCGGGAGAAATCATCACGGAGAAGATGGACCCGCAGGCAAACGTCAAGTGGGGAGCGAGGCTCATCCCCGGATACGACGGCAAGCTGGAAATCGTTGCCATCGTGACTGGAGTGAAGGGTGCGAACGTGTTTGGCTCAGGCGGCGAAGAACCGAAGAAGGAAGTGTCGTACAGCGACATAGAGATAATTGGCTGATGCCTTTCGAGCTAAAGCTCGAAAGCCCGCCAAATCGCTCGTGCGATTTGACGGTCGGCTAAGTCGCAACCAAACGACCGAACCTATAACAAACTGTCTTTGACAAACATTGGCGCGCGGGAAACCCCAACCCTCCCGTTGCGCTATTGGTTTTTTTTACAACCTTTAGCGCAAGCCCCAACCCCCGCTGGCAAAATCCGAAGGATTTTGCCTGAAGCCGTCCGGAGCGCCGGACGGCTGCGGCGCCTTTTTGGATTTTTTTTGAAAAACTTAGCGGGAGCCCTTTGCGCTAGATTGCCGGCAGGCACTTGATGATGACTTGCTTGCCAACCTGCCTCTTCGTTATCTGCTGCCCTTCGATATATGCGATATATTCGAATCCCAGGCTCTGCCATATGAGGGTGCCGGGGGACGAGGTGGAATTCTGGCAAATCGATGAAGCGCCTCCAACGTATGCACCTGTGGATGCGCCAGTTATTGCATAAACCGTCCTATCACATGGCAGGCCATACCATTGCGAGCCTACTGGCCCAAAGTATTTTTCTTCCCCTGGGGCAAGGTAAAAATTGTCGCTGGTGTTATACCACCCCGTGGCAGGGACTCCGCATCCAAGGCCGAAAGAAGAATACGCCCTGCCCCCGTCCGCGCCGACTATTGCCGTGATCCTGACGGGGTAAGCCCCGTTGTTCTTCACCCGAAAATAGGGCTGTATTTGGCCATTTGTGGGATACAATCTCGCCGCCCATTCCGTTATCGCAATCGGCGACGCGCTTTTCCAGTACATCTCCGACTGCGCGCGCTGCGAGTCGGATGCCATCCCTGGGAAGAAGCCAAGGAGCGCAACCGAAACAAGCGCGACGATTAGCACGACTGCAAGAAGCACGAGATATTCAGTTGCGCCTTGCGCGCGCAGAGGGCAATAGGTCGTCCTGCAGGGCGAGCGTATGGCGCCCTGCGCGCGGAAATGATGCATGCGATTGCAATGGGGGCAAAACTTTTATGCCTACCCATTTTCATTTTCCTGCCTTTGCCCATCTGCATTTTTTCCACGCCGTAGATTTTTCCTGCTCCGAACGCGCGCATTCGCACAAAAGAAATCTATTTAAACCTGTTATGCGAATTAGGGTTGGCGATCAGATGGACTGTGCAGTTTCCCTCGTATATTAGTTTTTGGCGAGCGGATGCAGGTTCAAAAATCAGGGCAGGGCAAAA
>Ga0172370_10004438_pt1 | contig 18783 bp, 14 predicted proteins | sample LakKiv5m_FD_114538 | JGI IMG/M metagenome (GOLD analysis project Ga0172370, IMG submission 114538) | Freshwater microbial communities from Kabuno Bay, South-Kivu, Congo - kab_022012_11.5m | ecosystem: Environmental > Aquatic > Freshwater > Lake | place: Democratic Republic of the Congo...
ATCGCGTGGAACTCCGGGTCGGCCGTGACCAGCGTGGCGGAGCGATCGAGCGCCAGCGGGCAGCCATGCAGTCGGCGAACGATATGGGGTGCTCGGCCTTCAAGCAGTCCTCAGGATCCTGAGACGGAGAGCGGCGGCCACGCAGACGGGTTGTTCTCCTCCGACCAGCGCGCGTGACTTGACACAAGCGTCATGCAAGACTACTTTGTCTATTGGGGCCATCGGATGGGAGCGGCGATGACGCTGCCTGCATTTACGCCTGAGGGACTGCTGCCGCCGGGGGACTACGTGATGACGTTCCGGGAAGTGCGCGCGTCCGCGCTCGTGGCAGGACCGGGGTCGGGCTTCCCCGACTGGGATCGGGCCTGGCGCGCCCATCTGGTCGACAACCTCGAGATCCTCGTCGGCCAGCTCTGGCAGGCCGGGATCGACGACGTGTTCATCGACGGCTCGTTCGTGGAGGACAAGGACCACCCCAATGACATCGACGGGTACTTCCTCTGTGACCTGATGGAGTTGGCGAGCGGGCGACTCGCGCAACGCCTGAACCTGTTGGACCCGTTCAAGATCTGGACGTGGGATCCGGCGTCGCGCCGGCCGTTTCGGGGCTACCCCAAGCGGCAGTTGCCCATGTGGCACCAATACCGCGTGGAACTGTACCCGCACTTCGGTCAGCCGTGCGGTATCCGCGATCGGTACGGGAACGAGTTGGAGTTTCCGTCGGCGTTCCGGCTGTCGCGCCGGGACGGCAGTCCGCGGGGCATCGTGAAGCTCAAGAAGGGAGGTCAGCCATGATTCGCAACGAGACGGAATACCGGGAGGCGGTCCGGAGGCTCGACGAGGAACGCGAGCGCCTGGCGCAGTACGGGGCCCGGCTCGACGAGATGAAGCTCTCGGCCGACGATGTCCAGCGCGCGCTCGACCCGATGCGGTCCTTCCACGAGCAGTTGGCCGAGGAGGTGGCGAGCTACGAGCGCCTGCGCCGCGGCGAGCTCGGCGAACTGACCAACCTGCACGGCCTCGGACAGACGTTGGTAGCGCTGCGCATCGCGACGGGCCTCACCCAGCGGCAGCTTGCCGAAGTGCTCGGCGTACACGAATCCCAGGTGTCGCGGGACGAGCGCAACGAATACCACGGGATCACGGTGGAGCGGGCGAGCCGTATCCTCGACACGCTGAAGGTCCACATGCGAAGCCGCTTCGACGAGCCCGTGTCGCGTCGCGAGCCCGAGGACAACGGCCTGGCGGCGGTGGCGCATCCGTAAAAAAAGAAACGCCCTGGGAACCTGCGCTCCAGGGCGTCGGGCCGGCGATACTCTCACCGGCGGGGCTGCGGGGTATTGTCGCGACGAGGCGTCCCACATGTCAATCTCTTGGTACCACGTGCGGTGATCGCCTCGGCACGCTCCCGAAACCTGCACGCGCGGTCGCCCGCGCCCTGCCCCGTGGTCCGCGAAAATGTCGTCCGCATTGATCCTGCTTGTGATTCTCCGGTGAGGTCGGCATGCTCGGCGGCATGGACTACCTCCTCGTAGCGATAGTCATCCAGGCCGTGAACATCGTCGTCTTCCTCCACTTCCACGGGACAGCCGCCGCGCGAATCGTCGCCCTTCGACATCAAATCGGCGTGTACGCCCGGAAGACCAAGCGCGCGCCGGTGAAGGACCGCGATCGGCTTTTCTGGGCGCTGCTCTCGCGCTGGTGGAAGGACTGGACGTCGGAGCTCGTCATCGTGCGCCCGGAGACGGTGCTGCGCTGGCAGAAGCTGCGGTTCCGGGACTACTGGCGCAAGAAGTCGGGTGGCAGCCCCGGCCGACCACGGATCCCGCGGGAGCACATCGCGTTCATCCGGCGCATCTCGTCGGACCATCCGGAGTACGGCGAGGACCGCATCACCCTCGAGCTCAAGCTCAAGTTCGGGGTCGAGCACGCGGAGTCGACGATTCGTCGGTACATGGTGAAGCGGCGTGGGGATCCGCGAGGGACGCAGAACTGGAGTACGTTCCTGCGGAACCAGGCGAAGGGCATCTGGTGCTGCGGCCTGTTCACGCAGGCTACGGTCAGCTTCCTGGTGCTGTACGTGGTCGTGGTGATGAAGCTCGAGAGCCGGGAGATCGTATACTGCGAGGAGACGGAGAACCCGACGCTCGAGTGGATGAAGCAGCAGGTCCGGAACGCGTGCTACGAGGAGCAGCCCCGGTTCCTGATCCACGACAACGATGGGAAGTTCGGGCAGTTCGGGCGACCGCTGGGCGTGGAAGCGCACGGCAGGAAGGTATCGTGCCGCTGCGCGCTGGACGCGTGGCTGTGGGAGGTGATGGGCATTCGGGGGATCCCAATCCCGTACGAAGCCCCGAACGCCGCCGCGTACATCGAACGTGTGATCGGCACGTTGCGCCGGGAGTGTCTCGACCTGATGTTGATCTGGAACGCGCGGCACCTACGTGCGACGCTGAAGGAGTTCATCGGCTGGTACCACAGAGGCCGCGTTCATCAGGGGCTGCACGCTATCCCGGCACCGGATCCCACCATCGCGGAGCGACCCGAGGGCGGCAAGCTGGTGGCGATCCCGGTACTGAACGGGTTGCACCACGACTACCGGATGGCCGCGTAGCAACCGAGCGGCCGACCACCGTATTCCTACTGCGCGATTGCGCCGCGGTGCGCCCGAGGTGTCAGCGACGAGCCATTTTCCCGGTCATACGAAAGAGGATTGAGCGCCGACGCGATGCGATTCCGGCGACCACGTACCGGATCCGGGGCCCGCGGTCGCGCCGAATCTCACCGGATAGGGTTTTCGCGGACCACGACGGTCTATGCCGTCCACGGGATCACCGAGAGCGTCCAGGATCTGCTGGCGCGGACATCGAGCGTAGGCTTCGCCAGGTTGGTGGAGACGACGCTGGTTCCGTTCCGCGGGCACATCGTCTGGGACGGGCTCATCCAGGTGACCAATGTGTCGTTCGGTTCCGGCATGCGGGCGTCCCTCGCTCATGCCTATCGTCGGGCTCGCGAGCGGGGGCAGGTCGTCGTCAACCTCGATGACGGCCCGGCGACGCTACCCAAGCCGCGTCGATCGACGGTCGACTGGCGTCCGGCTGTGCAAGCCCTGGTCTCCCAGGCGGAGGCGCTCGGCAAGCCAAGCACCAAGCTGCAGGCCGCGGCGTTCCGCCTGTTGAAGGCGTCAGCGAGCCTGGCCGACGTCTCGCTGCAAGAGCCCGTGGACTTCGACGGCGTGTTCGACGTCTGTCGCAAGGTCGAGCGCTCGCTGCACCAGGTCGGCGTGGCCGTCGATTGGGAGATGGGCGGAGACGAGTGATGTTCGTCTACGGAACGCCAGCGCGACGGCTGGTCGGCCCCGCAGGCCCTCGCGACGCCCCTCGGCGCCCACTTGATGACTTGATCGCACGGTTCGCAGGCACGATCGGTCCTGCTGACGAGAATCGAACGTCACACGAATTCAGGATTACGTGCTACCGCCAACCCATTGATTCGACATGACTTCGCCAAACGCCAAACTTGATGTCTGGCGCGAGCAAGTCCTCAAGATTCAGAGACGGAGACTCGCTTTCCGGCAAATGTGCGTGAAATGGGGGCTGATCGGCGCGGATGCCGGCACCGAGTTCTTCGTGGTCAACCTGGACGACGATCGCGCGGAACCGCGCCAGACGCGTGGCCGGGGTCGCCGGCCCTACAAACGCGAAAGGCCCCCGGGTTACCCCAGGAGCCTTTCTTTTAGAGCGAGTTCGGTGGGGGCTAGCGGAGAAAACGTAGGTATCTCATGTGCTTACAACGTGACTGGCGTTCTCGGCGGAGCCACTCGATGGTCACGAGGCCCTCGATCGCGTGGAACTCCCGGTCGGCCGTGACCAGGGTGGCGGAGCGATCGAGCGCCAGCGCGCCGTCGGGTCCTCGACCTTCGGCCCGGAATCCGATTGCCGCGCCCGTACCGAGCCAGTCCTCGAGATCCTGAGACGGCGATCAGCGAAAACCCCTCCCGACCGCACACCTACAGCACCTCGACGTCGTTCGTGCCCTTGCCCTGGTCCTTCGGGGGCGCGAGGATGGGCACCTCCGTTTCTTCGGGCTCGCGAGGCGGAACCGGCTTCTTGCCAGCGTCGGGCCCCGGTCTCGGCTGCTCCCTCACAGGCTCAGTCGGCGCGGGCTCGTGCGTCTTGTCGCCGCCCACGCGCAGCCAGGGCGATAGTTTCTTGACGCTCTTCTTCCCGAAGCCCTTCACGTTGTCGAGGTCGTCGACGCTTCTGAACGGGCCGTGGTCGGCGCGGTAGTCGAGAATGGCGCGCGCTTTGGTCTTTCCGATGCCGGGCACGCGAAGCAGGTCGTCGAACCCGGCCGCGTTCAGGTCGACGGTTTCGCCGGGAGACAGTTTCGCCGCTGCGGCCGATGCGGGCAGGACGGCCAGGAGCACGAGCGGCAGGATCAGGAGCGCGAGGCGGCGTGGCATCGGGCGACTCCAGGTGCTTTCGAGCGGTTCATCGTAGCAACTCGATGGCGGTGCTGCCAGTGGCAGAGCCAGAGCGATCAGACGTTTGCCTCGTCAACGGGACCTCGACGCCGTGGAAGAACGCGAAAGCGGCAACCTGGCTCAGCAGATAGGCGGCCATCAGGCCCCACAGGGCGCCGACCGGCGAGAGGTTCCATTGCGATAGCCATGCGTTGACGAGTAGGCACACCGGGAAATGGATCAGGTACAGGCTGTACGAGGTTCTTCCCAGGTAGGTCGCGATTCGACCTCCCGGCCAGCGCTCCAGCAGCCGCAGTCGCTCCGTCGCGACGATGAGCGCGGCCGTGCCGAGCGCCACGACCAGGCGCGGGCGCCAGTCGACGACGACCGACACGACGACGAGAACGCCATAGAGCCAGAACAGGCGGCGATCGAGTCGGCCATCCAACGCCCAGTGAAGCGCCAACCCCAGGAAGTAGCTGCCGAAGAAGTAGATCGCCCATGCGTCCAGATCGGGGTTGCGGTTGAACCCGAAGAGCGAGGCTATCGCCAGTGCGCCCAGCACGACCTGCGTGAGTCTGAGCGCCGGAATCTCGCCCCAGGGCCGGTAAGCCCGGGCTACCGTCGCGCAAGCACCGGCAACCAGGTAGGTCATGAGGACAAGCTGGAAATCGATCGCCAAGTACCAGACGCCCGCTGTGATCGCGGGGTAGCCGAGCAGGTCTTGCAGGTAGAACGCGTGCGCCAGGAAGGAGTCGAGGGTCGCGGTCGGCGAGACGGAGTCGTGGTCCATCCAGAGGCCGGCCGCCGCATTCGCGGCCACGGCAATCAGGAGCGTGACGAGGTACGGAAGTGCGACGCGCCGGTAGCGTCGCACCGCGACGGTCGCGATCGTACGCAGCCCGAGATTGTCCATGCGGACCAGACCGCGCGCGGTGAGAAAGCCGCCGATGACGAAGAAGACCTGGACCGCGAACCGCCCGTACCGCGACAGGATCTCGAATGCGGTCGGCGAGAGAGAGAAGGCCGTGTCCGACAACGGGCCGTAGAAAGCCAGGTGGTGCAGCACGATGGCCTGCGCAGCAAGTGCGCGCAGCAACTCGAGGAAGGCCAGTCGAGGCTGGCGGGGAGCCTTGGCGAGGGGGTCGATCATGGTTGGCCGGTGTCCCCCGCGTGGGCGGGTGACGGGGGCATGGGGCGCTCGAAAATCGCCGTGAGCGCGCCGATGGCGACCATCGTCGTATGGAGGACGAAGCCCTGATTGACGTACTCTCGGAGTCGCTTGCGATAGCGTTCGTAGGTGCCCCACGAGCCGTCGGCGTTCTGCGAGTCGAGCAGGTACCGAACGAGAACGAGGTAGATGGGCGCGTCTTGCATCCTCAGGTAGTGGAGGCACTCAACGATCTCGGCGGCCAGGTCGGGGTCGCCCTTGTCGATGTATCGTTGGCCCAGCACGTCGAGCGCGTGCCAGAGATAGATCGTCGACTCGGCGTCGAACGGATCGATATCGAGTCGATCGCCGTACTCGAAGAGGGCGTAGACCTCGTGCGTGATCGAATAGACGTCGTCGTTGGTCATCCCGGATGGATCGACTTGCCGTGCAATCACGCCGTCGTTGAGAGAATCGGCCAGGGGAAAGGGCTCCGTGAGGCCGAAGGTCTGGTAGTACCAATGGAAAACCTGCCGCTGGTAGGGGCCACGAGTCTTCATGTGGGCGTTCAATCGGCCGTGGATTTTCCGGATTTCGTCGCGATACCTCGTCGTGTCCAGCCCGAGCCGTTCCATCAGCACGGCCCCGCGCAGGTAGGACGTGGCATCCTGCTTGAACCACCGGTCGCTGATCGACGCCATGTCGTGGTATCGGTCTTCGTACGTGATCGCCACGATCTCGCGAATCCGATCGAGGATCCGGTTCCGTTCGGCCGGAGACGCGACCTGCCACAGCCTGTAGTAGGAGTCCAGGTGCTCGACGAGCTTTTTCTTTCCCTTGATGCCCGCACGCCTGAGCTCGAAGGGGTCGACGTGCAGGTCGTCCAGCCACCGGCGCGCTCGTGACATCGAGTCCTGGTACCGTAGGCGGAGACCCTCCAACGGCTCCGCCTCGATGGCGACGGGGTCGGGACGGTCTGCGAGCGCCGAACAACGCGCGCACCCGAACGCCGCCGCCACGAGGCAACAAGCCAACGGTCCGAGGGCAGCGACCAGGTTTCCGGCGAAGGTCCGTCGCACGTGGCTTCCTCAAGCAACCGCGTACCGTGCCGGGGAACAGCAAGAACTGCTCCACTAGCGAATGGCTTGCGTGGCCGACATGCACCGACGTGCGGCACAACCGGCGGTGTTGCACGGACGCCCCAGTACAGGTACATTTCCGCCACAGGAGGTGGCGCGTGCAGATCACGACGCGGCTGACCGTGGCCATGAGCGCGACGGCGCTCTTGCTGTTCGGGGTGTACTCCATCGACCTGGTCCGGGACGAGGAGCGCGACCTGCGCAGCACCATGGAGAGTGAGCTTCGCCTCCTGGGACGCGCCCTGCAAGTAGCGACCGAGAACGCGCTGCGTGACGAGCAGGCGCTCGACATCGCCGAGATGCTCGACCGCATGGAGAAGACCGAGAAGGACGTCGAGGTGGCGGTCTACGATGAGAAGGCGGTCGTGGTCACGCAGTCGCTGGGGCGTCGCGGCGGCACGAACATGGAGGACGAATCGGTCCGCCGGGCGCTCACAACGGGCAAGGCCGAGATCGCCTACGACGATCCCGATGCTCCCGCCAGGGTCACGCTGGCGGTCCGCCTGACCGACGATGATGGGCGACTGCTCGGAGCCCTGGCGGTGTCCAAGCCCCTGGACAATCTTCAGGCCGATCTGTCGGCCACGCGTCGCAACGCGCTTTTGTCCGTGCTCGGTTTCGTCGGTCTCGTCGCCTTCATCGGAACGATCCTGGGGAGAGTCTACATCCGCAAGCCCCTCGCCGGCGTCGCGGCGGCACTGCAGAGGGTGGCCTCGGACTCCCGCACGACGCTCGACTTCAAGCGCGACGACGAGATTCGTCCCGTGGTCGATGCCTTCAACGTCATGAAGAACGATCTCGATGAGGCGCGAGGCTCGCTCGTTGCGTCCCAAGAAGCCCGCTACTTCCTCGAACGTGCGATGGAGCGCGCGGATCGGTTGGCGGCCATCGGGCAACTGGCCGCCACCGTTGCCCACGAGATCGGCTCTCCGCTGCACGTCCTGATCGGCAGGGCTCGCGTTCTGGTCGAGCGCGAATGCGACCAGGAGCGCGTCCGTCACAACGCCGAGATCATCTCGTCCCAGGGGGAGCGCATCTCGAGGATCGTCGATTCGCTGCTGGCCTACGCCCGGCAGCGTCCCCCGACGAGTGCCACCGTCGTGCTGCCCCGGGCGGTGCGGGAGATCCTCGATCTTCTGGGCGTCGAGGCACGCGCCCGGCGCGTGGAGCTTACCCTGGACGCCGATCGGGACCTTCCGGCCTTGATGTGCGACGGGGATCGGCTGCAGCAAGTGGTGTTCAACCTCGTGCGCAACGGGATCCAGGTCTCTCCAGAGGGTTCGGCGGTCGAGGTCGTGCTCTCGCTGCATGACGCCGACAGATCCGTTTGCCTGGCGGTCGTGGACCACGGCCCGGGGATTCCCGTCGAGCAGCGGGAGCGTGTCTTCGAGCCCTTCTTCACCACGCACGCGAGCACCGGGGGGACCGGGCTGGGCCTGACGGTCGTGAAGTCCATCACCGAGGCCTGCGGGTGGAGGCTGTCCGTCGAGTCCTCGACCGACCACGGCACGCGCTTCGAGGTGCTGTTGCCGTTTGCACCGGAAAGAGAGGCCACATGAAGCGTGCAGGCCCGAACCAACCCCGCATCCTGTTGGTCGATGACGAGCCCGACGTGGTCGCCTACCTGCACGAGATGCTGGTCGACGACGGCTTCGTCGTCACGACCTGCACGAACGCCAAGGACACCCTCGCTCGCGTGGCGACCCAGGACTTCGATGTGGTCGTGTCGGACGTACGCATGCCCGACATGACGGGCACGGACCTGATGGCGGCCATCCACGAGCGCCGCCCCGAGCAACTCGTCCTGTTGATGACGGCCTACGGGAGCGTCGATCTGGCGGTCAAGGCGTTGCAGATGGGGGCCTGCGACTTCATCACCAAGCCGTTTCCGATCGAAGTGCTGTTGCAGGCGATTCGGCGCTCACTTCGCGAGCGCGAGATGCGGCGTGAGATCGTCCACCTGAGGACGACGCGAGAGCTGGACTACGATCCCGGGCTCGTCACGCGCAGCCCCGCCATGAAGCGCGTTCGCGAACTTGCCACGCGCGTCGCGCGGTCTGGTTTTCCGGTGTTCCTGTCGGGCGAGAGCGGCGTTGGCAAGGGCGTCGTCGCGCGTTTCATCCATGACCACAGCCTGCGGTCGGCGGGGCCGTTCGTGCAGGTGAACTGCGCCGCCTTGCCGACCTCAATCGCCGAGAGCGAGCTGTTCGGGGCCCGCCGGGGCGCGTACACCGATGCCCGCGCCGACCGTGACGGCCTGTTCCGCCAGGCGAGTCACGGCACGCTGTTCCTGGACGAGGTGGGCGACATGGCGCCCGAAGTCCAGTCGAAGGTGCTGCAGGCGCTCGAGAGCGGCCGCGTTCGCCCGTTGGGCGCCGCCAGCGAGGTCGAGACTGACGTCCGGGTCGTCACCGCGACGAACCAGCCCATCGAAGACCTCGTGCGGGCCCAGACCTTCCGTGCCGACCTGTACTACCGCTTGGCCGGAATCCGGATCCACATTCCTCCGCTCAGGCAGCGGCCCGAGGATGTCGTCCCGCTGGTCGATCACTTCCTGGAGCGGGCTTGCCATCGCGCGGGGAGCCGACTGCTCGGCATCTCGTCCGCGGCGTTGCGCTGGCTGCTGGCGCAACCCTGGCACGGAAACGTGCGCGAGCTTGCCAGCGCGGTCGAGCGGGCCGTGGTGCTGGCGGAGCACGACGTGCTGATGCCATGCGACTTCGACGTGCAGGCGGAGGTGACGACCTCGAAGGACACCATGGACGTCGCGGTGCAGGAACGCTGGCCCCTCGCGGAGGTCGAGAACGCGTACCTCCGTCGGGTGCTCGAGGCCGTTGGCGGCAACAAGACCGAGGCCGCCCGGGTCCTCTGCATCGACCGCCGCACGCTATACCGCCGCCTCGGCGAAACGGACACCGAAGAAGCAGAAGTTCCGGATAGTCGCCGAGAGTAGCGAGGCCAGGGGGGCCGGCGGCCGATGGGCTATTGGCCCGCGGACGGCGCCGCCGTGACCGCCCCGGTGGGCGGCGTCGCAGGTTGGGTGGCCGCGCGCGCGGGGGCCTGGGGCTCCTTGATGTCCGCGAGGCGCTCGATGGTCGCGGTCTTCTTGAGCTCGTCGGTGAGTTTGCGCTTTTCGGAATAGAAGTTGCGGTTGGCCAGGGTCTCGGCGATCTGGTTCTTGACCTCTTCGAAGGCCTTCATCCGCTCCGGCCTCTTCTCGACGAGCTTGACGACGTGGTAGCCGAGCTGGGTCCGGATGGGGGTCGAGACCTCGCCGGGCTTCAGCGCGAAGGCCGCGTCCTCGACCTCCTTCACGTACCGGCCTTGAACGATGGGCTCCATCTCGCCGCCCTTCTTCGCCGACGCGTCTTCCGAGTGCTCCCTGGCCACATCCTCGAAGGGCTTCGTGCTCAACGCGGCTTGGATGACCTTCACCTTCTCGTCGGCGGTCCTGGTCTGCGCCTCGTCAGCGGTCTTGGGCACACGAACCAGGATCTGCTTGATGACCGCCGAGGGGCGCTCCGTGTAGAAGCGCTGGTTCTTCTCGTAGAAGGCGCGCACATCCTCGTCCGAGACCGCCAGATCGGCCTTCTTCCGGAGCAGCGCCGTCAAGGCGGCCTTCTGCCGGACGGTGTCCTTGATCTGCTCTTCGCTGGTCTTGCCGTACTTCAAGAAATTCTGGTACTGCTCCTCGGTCTTGAAGCGTTCCTTGTACTTAGCGAACTCGGCGGCAAACTCGGCGTCGCTCACCACAACACCTTCGGCCTTCACGGCCTGAGCTACGAGCAGGTCGTCGATCATGCGCGAGAGCGCGTCCCACTCGATGCGCGAAAGACGGTCGGCGGGGAGCGCGGCGCCCGCCTTCGCGACCTTGGAGACCTCGGCGTTGAAGGCCTCGGCGGGGATGTCAACACCGTTGACCCGGGCGACGATGCCGGTGAATACCCTCGGCTCGCCGGCTCCGGGTGCGGCGTCGGCCGGCGCGGGCGCCGCGGGAGTGGTCTCGACGCTGGAGGGCGTTACGACGGGTTGTGCGGACGCCTGCTCGGAGGGCGGCGTCTCGCCGTTCTTGGTCGACTGGCAGGCCAACAACCCCAGCGCGAACAACACGGGCACCAGAAGCGTCCTCATCATCGTCCTCCAATGGTCCGGCGAGCCCGCTATGGCATGCAATCGATATGCCGCCTTCGACTCCAGGAACCGGAACGCCGCGTGCATGTGACGCCCCTCGTTGAACAGCTCGACGAGTACGACGATGCGATGGTACCCCCTGATGGCCGTCATTCTGGTACTTGGCGTCCTGGCTGGTTGCCGGCAGCCGAAGAAGCTGGTGCTCACCAACGAACAGAAGGAACGGGTGGAGGCAAACCTTCTCAAGGCCGCGCCGGAGCTCAAGAACCCCCTTGGCACCGAGCTCGGCGGCGCGATCCGCCTGCTCGGCGTCGATCTCGATGTCTCGTCGGCCAAGCCCGGCGACAAGCTCGAGATCACCTACACCTGGGAGGTCCTGAAGGAACTTCAGGGCGAGTGGAAGATCTTCGGGCACCTCGAGAAGGAACGCGTGAAGCGACAGATCCTCGACCATCACGCCATCGGAGAGTTGTACCGCGTCGACCATTGGAAGGCGGGGGACATCATTCGAGACGTGCAGCGCGTCACGATCGACCGCGACTTCCCGGCCGGAACGGCCGACCTGTGGGTGGGGCTCTTTGACGAGGCGGCCTGGCGTACCCAGCAGCAGAACAAGCGCTTGCCCATCACGACGCCCGGCAAGGCCCGCGCCGACAACGACAGCCGCGTGCTGGCGGCCACTCTTCTGGTCGAGAAGGGCGCGCCCCCGTCGAAGTGAACGAATCGAAGAAGAAGAAGACGGGAGGCGCCCCGCCCCCCGGGTGAACGCCCGCCGGGTAGGAGGAGGAGTCCGAGCGTTGCCACGGAGGACGGGTGCGCTCCCGACGTCTAACCCAAGCAATTCCCACGCCATGGTCACGCCGCACGGGGCCGCGACCTGCAGCGGTGGTTGTCGATGCCGTCGATGCCGCTGTGGCCCTACCCTGAGAACCATCGGCTCAAGCGGGTATTCCAGGGCGAACGACCCCGGGGGCGCTCGGCCCACGAAGCCGTGACCGTGGCAGAAATGTACCGACACCGAGGCGTCGTTGTATGCCGGGGTACGTGGCGACCGTTGCGATATCTGCCCGCGGCCCCCGAGGGTCTTCGAACGCCTGCCGGTGGCGCACTTCTTGCTACCTCGACCGCCGAGGCGACAACGCCTTGGGAGAACGGGGAGTCACGAATCGTGCGATTCGCGCCAGTTGGCAGAGACCATTCGAGCGTCGGCTGGCTGCTCTGCTGCCTATGGCTGACGTCGGCGGGGTGCTCCCGGTGGTCAGACTCCGGCTCCGAGTCGTCCCCCGAAGCATCCCTGCCAGCGCCACTGGTGGAGTTGGAGCCCCGCTACCGGACGGCGGTTTCGAATGCGAGGCGGTGGCTGGACGGCTTGGTGGTAGACCCCTTTGAGCTCAGAAAGGCCGGGATCAAGGGAAAGAAGAAGCTGGTCGAGTACCTGGGCGCGTACTATCGGCTGTGGCAGGTCGCGCCGGATGCCGACAAGCCACGACTCCTGCATCGGATCCGGGAGATCGTTGCGGTCACCTACACGGACCGATACCATGACATGGCTACGATCAGCGATCGATGGTTCAAGCAGGACGCCACGTCGTACCTGCGCGGCGCCGTGCTCATGGAGAGGCTGGGGCTCGACACGAGGAGATACCGCGAGGAGATCCGGAGCATCCACGGGCGACTGAACGACCACATGCCGACCCGGGGGCCCCACCAGCGCCGAACATTCCACTGGTACTACCAGACCTTCGGGCTGACGGAGCCTTTCCCCCTGGCAGACGCGCTCGACGCCGGCGTCATCGCGCGCAGAGTCAGTCCGGCGTCAATGACCAACGACGATGCCTATGCTCTGACGCACGAGATCTACGGGCTCTACGAGTACGGAGATCGCCTGGACATCGACCCCTTCAGTGACGCGTCGAAGGCGTACTTGCGCACGACGCTCGACGCGCTCGGTCAGCGGTATCTGGAGCAGGGGAACCCCGACCTCGCCGCCGAGATCCTGGAGTGCCTCCACTACTTGCGTCTGCGCGGGGAGCCGATCTACCTCGACCTCGTGCGCTACCTCCTGGATTCGCAGAACACCGACGGCTCCTGGGGCGTCTACGAGCGACGCCGCGTGAAGTACGGCGCCTTCGTGAAACAGGGCTTCCAACTGCACACGACCAAGGTCGCGATGGGAGCGCTGGTCTCGGTCTTCGAAAGAACGGGGAGGCAACCATGAACGACGTGCGTGACCCGGCTGCCCCGCGGCCCGTGGGTCGCCTTGCCGCCGGCGGAGTGCTGGTCACCGCGGTCTCTGGAATCGGACTTGCCGCGTACCTGGCCTGGCACAAACTGCAACTCCTGTACGAGCCGGGCTTCGTGTCGAGCTGCAACGTCAACGACGCCGTCAACTGCGATCGCGTGAACACCTCCGCGTGGTCCGAGCTGTTCGGCCTGCCCATCGCGCTCTACGCCATACCGCTGTACGCCGTGGTCGCGTGGACCGCGTTCCTCGCGCTTCGGGCATCGCGATCGCGCGACGAGAAACTGGAAGGGCTCGGCCTGCGGGCCATGGGCTTTTCGGTTGGCGCCGGGCTGATCGCGTGCCTTGCGTCGGTGACGCTGGCGGCGTATTCGTCCGTCGTCCTGCAGACGTGGTGCCTGCTCTGCATCGGCTTGTACGCGACGAGTCTCCTGGTCTTCGGCTTGTCGCTGGTGGCGGTTCGCACGGGCCCGGTTCGGGCGCTGGCCGGTCTCATCGGCACGCTCCGCCGGGTCGAGCGCCCGGTAGGTTCCGTCGTCGTCGTGGCCCTGGTGGCTGCAGGATTGGCCTGGCAGGACTACAGCATGGCCAAGGCGTCGTTCGTGGAAGGCACCACCGAACGAATCGAACAGCAGATTGCGTCCGGTGTCGGCGCCGCCGCCGTTGCATCTTCCGCGTCGTCCGTGGAGACGACCACAGCCAGCCCGTCGGTCGCGCCGGGTGTGCCGATGGGCTCGAAGTCCGAGGAGGGCTACGCGTTTTACCTGACGCCGCTCGATGATCAGGACCAGGTCTTCGGGAACCCGAACGCGACCGTGACGGTGGTGAAGTACGCCGATTTCGAGTGCGCGTTCTGTCGGTTCTTCGCCACCAGCATCAAGCCGGTCATGGACAAGTACAAGGACCGCGTCCGCTTCGTGATGAAGCAGTTCCCGATGAACCCGGCGTGCAACCCATACATGCAGGGGTACGACAAGCACCCCAACGCGTGTCACGCGGCCCTGGCGTCGGTATGTGCGGGAAAGCAGGGCAAGTACTGGGAGATGCACGACCGGCTCTACGAGAGCTCGCCTCGCGTCGACGCGGCCACGAACCGGCAGTCCGCCCAGGCGCTGGGGCTCGATCTTGCGGTCTACGACGCGTGCCTGGCCGACCCTGCCACCACGGCGCGGGTGCGCTCCGACATCCAGATCGCCATCAAGGCCGCCATCAACGGGACGCCCCGCACGTACGTGAACGGCCGGCTCATGACGGGCGCGAACTCGGCAGAGGCGCTGGAGTACTACCTCACGAAGGCGTTGGAGGATCCCGCGGCATTCGGCCCCCGGCTTCAAGCGAGCGTACCGCCGGTTGCGACCGCTGACGAGGGCGGCAGGCAACAGATGGTTCGGGCTCAGACGACGGGCGGTTCGTTCTTCATCGACCCGTACGAGTGCGTGGTCACGCGGGACGGGAAGGCCGTATCGATGCCCGGGGTAGAACCCGCCATGGTCGGCTACGACGAGGCGACCAGCGCCTGCGGTCGGTCGGGCAAGCGCCTCTGCACCGAAGAGGAGTGGGTCTCGGCTTGCGCCGGGCGAGCCGCCGAGGACGACAACCACAACAGCTGGTTCAACGATGACACCATTGAAGGCAACCTGTACCCGTACGGTCTGTTCTACGAAACCGGGTTCTGCCATGACGACGCCGACAAGGGCACGGCCTTCCCGGTGGTGACGGGTTCCCACCCGGACTGCAAGACGGCGTCGGGCATCTACGACCTGGCCGGTAACAGTGGCGAGTGGGTCGCGACCCGGCCGGGCAAGCCGGGGCTGATGGGCGGTACCGCGAGTGCTGGCGCTGGTGCGACGTGCAACCGCCGCGCGTCGACCTTTGGCGTCGGATATCGGAACCAGACCACGGGGTTCCGGTGCTGCGCCGATCGGAGCATCGAGATGGCGCCGGTTTCGGCGGAACAGGTAGCGCCCAAAGAGCTGGTCGCGGTCGGTTCACCGATGCCTCCGTTCGCGGTCGCGGACTCGAAAGGGCAGCCCGTCGACATCACGGCGCTGAAGGGCAAGGTCGTGCTCGTGACCTTCTTCGCGTCCTGGTGCGGGCCGTGCAAGAGAGAGTTCCCCGTGCTGGTCGACCTCTACAAGAAGTTCCGTGACCGTGGGTTCGAGGTGGTGGCGATCGGCGTGGACTCGACCGCCAGTTTGTCGTTGACCTTCGCGAATCAGTTTTCGCCGACGTTCCCCATCGTACCCGACGAGGCGTCAAATCTCATGGGGCGGTTCGGGGTGTACGGCATGCCGGCGACGTTCATCGCTGATCGCGACGGGATCATTCGCTTCAAGGGGGATGAGTTCGCGCCCGACGTGGCCATCTCGAAGCTGAACGCCACGATAGAAGGGCTAATGTGACGGAAGAACGAACGCATGCTGCGAATTGACGTGCGGTTGAACCCCGCTACGCTGCGGGGCGTTAGGTTCACTTCTTCAGGGGGAGGTGCGTGATGCGGTTGGCGTGTTTCCTGGTTGTGGTGTTGTCGGGGTTCCTGCTCGCGTGCGGAAGCAGCGGTGGAGGCTCGGAGGATGTGGCCGACACGTCTGGGCCGGATGCAGTGGAGGTCTCTCCTGACGTCGAAGAGGTCTCTCCCGACGTGAAGCCCGACGTCTGCGAGGCGCAGTGCGGCGGCAAGGAGTGTGGCGACGACGGTTGCGGCGGCCAATGCGGCACGTGCACCGCGCCCGCGACGTGTGACGCTAACGGCGCGTGCGTCGACGAGTGTGTTGCGCTGCCGTCGACGTGGCAGGCGGCGGGGGTCGTGGACACGTTCGCGACCGTCGACACAGACGCCGCGGTCGAGGAGCTCTGCCCCGACGTCTCGGGCGACGGCCTCGGCGACAACGCCCTGAAGGCGATCGCCGGTCTCGTCAACCCGGAGATGGCGGCCGTGCTGGCCGATGGCCTCCCCGCCATTGCGTTCGAGTTCGTCGATTTGGGAGACGGCGCCGACGACTCGGTCTTCGTCAACGGCTTCGTGGGGCAGTTGGACCTGGATTCCGGCGTCGTCCTCATCGACCCCGCGTCCTACGATCCCGGTCAGTGCACGCCCAAGGTCCATCTGCCGGCCACCGTCGACGCCTCCGGCGTGCTGTCCGCTGGCCCCGGCGACGTCCCACTCATCATCCCGTACGAGGGGTTGATCATCCAGGCGACCATCCAGCAGGCACGGTTGACGGGCCACCTGGTCTCGACGGCGAACGGCGTCACGCTCTCGGGTGGAATCCTCGCCGGAGTTTTGGCCAAGGCCGAGGTCGACGCCCAACTGGCCTCGCTCGAGACGCAGTGCGGCGGGGCCGAGCCCGTCTCGTTCTGCGAGTACCTGCCCGTGCTGAAGGACCTGCTGCCGACCTTGCTGTACGACCTCGACCTCGACGACGACGGAGAGAACGACGCCGGCTCGGCCTGCATGCAGTTCACGCTGAAGCCCGCGACCATCGGCGGCTACCTCGTACCCTGCGAGCCCCAGTGCAACGGCCGCGAATGCGGCGACGACGGCTGCAGCGGGGTCTGCGGCGCCTGCGCGGCTCCCGAGTCGTGCGACGCGGCCGGGCAGTGCGTCGAAGACTGCGCCGACCTGCCCACGGCCTGGGCCCCGGCCGGCGCAGTCGACGTGTTCGCCGCGGTCGCCGAGGCGGCCACGGTCGAGGCCGTCTGCCCCGACGTATCGGGCGATGGCGTCGGAGACAGCGCGCTCGCGGCGCTGGCCGGCGTCGTGAACCCCCAGATCGAGGCCGCCCTGGCCGATGGTAGCCCGTCACTGCTGTTCGAGCTTACCGATTACGAGTCCGGCGCCGACGACTCGGTGGCGTTGAACGGCTACCTGGGCGAGCTGAACCTCGTGAGCGGAGACGCTCTCCTGTACCCGGATTCCTACGATCCGGGCATGTGCACGCCCAAGGTCAACCTGCCGGCGACGGTCGACGCGAACGGCGTCGTAACCGCCGGACCGGGCGACGTCGCCATCGTCCTGCCGTACGAAGACCTGGTCCTGAACGTGACGGTCCACGACGCGCGGATCACGGGCCAGTTGGCCTCGACGGCCGGAGGCCTCGCGCTCACCGACGGCGTGCTGGCCGGGGTGCTGACGAAGGCCGACATCGACGCGCAGCTCGCGAACCTGGCAGTCGCGTGCGGCGTGACCGAACCCCCGTCGTTCTGCGAGTACCTGCCGATGCTGACCGACCTGCTGCCGGCCGTCCTGTACGACCTCGACCTCGACGACGACGGAGAATACGACGCCGGCTCGGCTTGTATGCAGTTCACGCTGAAGCCCGCGACCATTACCGGCTACGTTCCATCCCTCTGACCTGGGGCTTGCTCTCGCGCGGGTCGTTGTCCACTGATGAAAGGACGGCCGTGGACCTCCTGGCTTTGTCGATCGGACTCGCTGCACTGCTGGCGTTGAACGCCTTCTTCGTGCTAGCGGAGTTCGCCATCGTGAAGGTACGAACGTCCCGCGTGGCGCAGTTGGTGGCCGCCGGGGATCCCCGTGCCGTCCTGCTCACGAGCATCCAGGCGCACCTCGACGAGTATTTGAGCGTGTGCCAGGTTGGGATCACGCTGGCCAGCGTTGCGCTCGGCATGGTGGGCGAGGCGATCGCCAGCGCAATCCTCGGGGGTGACGGCGGTGGCCCCGTCAGGTATGCCATCGCCATCGTGGTCTCGTACCTGTTGATTTCGGGCTCGCACATCCTGCTCGGTGAGCTCGTGCCGAAATCCATCGCCATCCGCGTCGCGGATACCTCTGCGTTGTGGTGTGCACGTCCGCTGCGACTCTTCCACCGGCTCTTCTTCCCGGCGCTCTGGGTGTTGACGCGGCTCTCGAACGGGATCCTGCGGCTCTTCGGGCTGGGCTCGTCGGCCGTCGAGGAGCCTCACAGCGAAGCGGAGCTGCGCATCATCCTGGACCAGTCCCAGGCGAGCGGCTTGATGTCGTTCCGGCGTCTGCTGTTCATGGAGAACGTGTTCGATCTCGGTGAGTTGACCGTTCGTGACGCCATGCGACCACGGATCCGCGTGCGCACCCTGGACGCGCGTCTTCCCTGGGCCGAGAACCTGCGCGCGATTCGTGGGTCGCGCTATTCGCGGTACCCGTTGATCGTCGACGACGAGGGACCCCCGACAGGCTTTGTGCATCTCAAGGATCTGTTCATCCGCGGTGGTGTCGGAGACCCGGACCTCGCGGCTCTCTCGCGGCCACTCCTTTCGACGAAAGAGACGGCTCCACTGGAGGGACTGCTGGCCACCATGCAGCGCCGTCGCCTCCACGCCGCGCTGGTGACCGACGATTGGGGACGCTGGACGGGGTTCGTGACCCTCGAGGACGTCATCGAAGAGTTGGTCGGTACAATCCGGGATGAGTTCCAGGACGAAGAGCCGGTGCGACTGGCCGACGCCCTGGCCCTTGATCGCGTTCACTTCGACCTGAACGCCGGCACGCCCGTGGCGGCGGTCCGCGCGGCCCTGGCGCGCATGTCGGCAGACTCCCTCTTTGTTCCCAGGACGGACGGGACGGTGCAGTTCGCACCGCTGCCGTCGCCCACCGATGGCGACATCGTCGGCCTCACCGAGAAGCTTGCCCGGCGCCTGGGGGCGATCGCGCGGCGGC
>Ga0172370_10004439_pt1 | contig 18779 bp, 12 predicted proteins | sample LakKiv5m_FD_114538 | JGI IMG/M metagenome (GOLD analysis project Ga0172370, IMG submission 114538) | Freshwater microbial communities from Kabuno Bay, South-Kivu, Congo - kab_022012_11.5m | ecosystem: Environmental > Aquatic > Freshwater > Lake | place: Democratic Republic of the Congo...
CGCAGGATCGAGCGTTGCGTATCGCGGCCCGTGTGGAGAGGGGGTCGGGGGGTGAGGGCCGCGGCCGCCCTCGGGCAGTCGGATCTGGCAGGAGTTGCACCCATGTGAATCGTTGCGAAAGAGTCTGCAGCGGCGCCACAAGGAAGCCGGGCACGTCAGTGCCCGGGTGGCGAACAGCCGTCGCAGCGGACCCGGGCACTGACGTGCCCGGCTACTCGGCCGCGGCGGATGCGGGTGCTTCTGCAACGACTGACAATCGCCGGGGGAGGTCGACCTGCGCAGCAGGACGTGAAGGTGTGCTCTCGGCGCTTCTCCTGCCTCCGAGGGTTGTTGCGCGAGAACCGCCGTCGGTGCAGAAAAAGCGGAGCATTCCCGCAGGAATGCGGCGTCCGCGGCGCGCGACGGCGCGGACTCCGGCCGGACGATCACGGGCGCAGCAGCTCGCGCACGCTCAGCTTCGCCGCCGCGGGAAGCTGCGGCAGCGCGGGCGGCGGCGCGGTGCAGCGGGTCGGCTCGCTGTCCTGGACGCGCTGCTGGCCCGGCAGGCAGATCGTGGTCCTCTTGCACCGGCCCGAACCGCCCGGACCGGGCACCTCGAGTTGGCACTGGTTGCGCCACCGGTCCACTTAGTCCAGGCTCCCGAGCGGACCGAACGACGCCGGCACCGTCGCGATGTTCCCGTCGAATCGCACCGCGTCCGCGGGAAAGGCCGCTGCGGCCAGCTCCGAGCAGGCGGCGTTGCACAACGACGGCACGGCCACGGGCGCAGGCGCCGGCAGCCTCGGGAGCGGCACCGAGACGAATCCGTCCGCGTCGACCGACAGGCTTCCCGGGTCCGAGCCGGCCGACACGCCGGCATCGGGGGCGCGCAGCTCGAAGCGCCCGGGCGCCAGCGCGGCCGAGGCCGAGGCCGGGGCACCGCGGACCGAGACGGACAGCGCGGGTGCGGTGACGCGGTACTCGGCGCGCCCCGCGCCCGGCAGCGTCTTCCAGCCCGTCGCCGACCCGCGCCACGTGCCCGAGCCCGCGAAGCGCCGCGTCGGGTCGGAGGTCCATGCGACTTCGACCTCCCGCCCCCATGCCTGGAGCGTCGCGGTGCCCCGCGCGGAGGTCGGGTTGCGGCGGTTCTCGCCGCTCACGTTCTTCCAGCAGAGCCGCGCCGCGGCGTCGCACGTGCCTCCGCCCACCACGCCCACCGCGGACAGGCAGAAGCAGCAGGGGCTCTGCGCCTCGCCGCACTTCGAGCGGAAGCTCGCGGCGGACGACTGCGTCTGCGCCGCGGTGCGGGCCGGGAGCGCGACCGAAGCCAGCGCTGCGGCCAGCGGAAGGAAGCGGGAGCGGGTGCGCTGCAGAAGCAGCGGACCTGTGCGGATCTGCATGACCTTCCTCCGGTCGTCACCAGATGTTGCCGGCGCCGGGCGTGTACGAATCGGCCACGACGCTCGGGGTGATCACGGCGCGTGCGCGCAGATTGCCGCTGACTTCGGCCGTCGCCGCGTCGACGTGGACCTCGGAGGCGGAGACCGTCAGCTTCGAGCGCGACGCGTCGAAGCGGAGCACGCGCTCCAGGGCGGACAGCCGCGCGTCGATCTGGCTGATCCGGTCGCGATCGGACATCGCGGCTCGCACCTCCGTCTGCGCCCTCGCGAAGCGCGGCACGACGAGCCCGAGGCCGGCCGCCGCGACCGCGCCCAGGGCGACTCCTGCGACGAACGACGCAAGACGCATGACGACTCCTTCCGGGGCCGGACGGCGGCATGCCGTCGCGGCGTCCTCGACGCCCGCATTGTACGGCATCTGCGTGCGCGCCGGCGACGGCTGTCCGCGGAGTCTTCACTGCGGCGACGCCCGCGCGCCGCGGGGCGGACGCGCGCGGCGGCAGATGGAAGGCCTCGGACTCGTGCCCGCGGGCGGCAGGCCGGACACGGCGGTTGACAGCGGCCCCGGGTGCTGCCAGACAAGGGGCTGGGCAGGTGGTGGCGGGGTGCGCGTGTCGCCGGTTCGCGTCTACATCGTCGAGGACGAGCCAGCCGTCGTGTACTCGCTGGCGCGCCACCTGGAATCCGGCGATTTCGCGCCGGCCGGCTCCGCCCCGACCGCGGAGCGGACCCTGGAGCAGCTCGAACACTGCCAGGTGGACGTCCTGCTCGTCGACCTGCGCCTGCCGGGGATGACCGGCGTCGAACTCATCCTGCTCGTGAGGGCGCCGGCGTCCGTGTCCGCGACCTTGCGCAGCAGGCCCCCGTCGATGTGCCCGCAGCCCTGCAGGTCCAGCCGCACCGACGTGAAGGGCAGCGGGATGACCGCGCTGCCGTCGCGCCGGCTCAGGCGCACCTCGTGCGTGGCGACGTCGCCCACCGCGGAGCGCGCCGGGAGCCCCTGCACGTCGACGACGAGCTGGCAGGCGTACTGGTTCCGGAGCTGCCGGAGATCGGCCGCAAGCCCTCCCGTGCCCAGTCGACGCCGCCATCGGTCGCGGGCAGGCCGCCCTGCTCCCGTCCGGTCCCCTGCCACGCACGTCCGGCGCCGCGCCGGGGGTGGCCGGAAGGTGCGCCGGGGCCCGACTGGCGCGGGCGCGCGAGCATCACCCTATCCATGGAACGTCTTGCCGGCGGCAACACGTTGCACGGTTAGAGTATCGCGGCCTGCGCGGGCGGGCGGGCCTCACCTCTATCTGTGGAATGTGTTGCCTGAGGTGACACGTTATGCGGTTAGAGTAGCGCGGCGTGCGCGCACGGGCGACATAACTCCTATCCGCAGAAGGTGTTGCCGGTGGCAACACGTCGTGCGGTTAGAGTAATCGCGGCGTGCGCGAGTGGGCGGGCATGCGCTGTTCCGCCAGCTTCGCCTCGCCGGCACGCCCATCCCGACCAACGACATCTGGGTCGCCGCCCTAGTCGTGCAGCACGGGCTTGCGCTCTGCGCGCGCGACGCGCACTTTGACCGCCTGCCGCAGCTTGTCCGCGCATGTCGACAGGAAGTGAAGTCGGGCCGGTTTGACGCTCCGCGGCGCGGACGCCTATCTTCGTGCGCCCGGCCTTGCGCCGGCGCGCGGACCATGCCGACCCCCCTGCTCATCGCGCCCCGCGACCTTCTGCACCTGCGCGGGGTCGAATCCGAGCGGGTCGAGTTCAAGGCCCGCTGGAGCGAGACCGGCCCGCGTTCGCCGGCCGAGCAGATTCTGCACTCGATCTGCGCCTTCGCCAACGACCTGCACGAACTCAACGGGGGGTACGTCGTCGTCGGCGTGGACGCCGCGGACGGCGTGGCGCAACTGCCGCCTCGCGGGCTGGCACCCTCGTCCGTCGAGGAAATCCAGAAGCGGATCCGCGTGCTGTGCCGCACGAAGCTCGAGCCGGAGTACCAGCCGCGCTGCTCGCCCGCGACCGTGGACGGCCGGGAAGTCCTCGTCATCTGGGCGCCCGCCAGCGACAACCGGCCGCACCGAGCCGCGCGGCGCCTCGACCAGGAGGGCCGCGCCGGCGCCTTCTGGGTTCGTCTGGGTGCGGAGACGGTCGAGGCGCGGGGCGAGCTGGAGCGCGAGCTCCTGGCGCTCACCGCGAAGATTCCGTTCGACGACCGGCGTGCGCCCGACCACGACGTCTCGGAAATCCGGGCCTCTCTCGTGCGCGAGTTCCTGCGCGACACCGGCAGCGATCTCGCGCGCGAAGCCGACGACCTGGAGGTGTTCCGCCAGCTCGGCCTGTGCAGGCGCGCGAACAGCCACGAGCTCCCGCGCAACGTCGCGCTGCTCTTCTTCACCGAGGACCCGGGTCGCGCTTTCCCGGGAGCGCGCGTCGAGGTGGTGGAACTGCCCGACGGGCCGGCGGGCGACCGCATCGACGAGGTGACGCTGCGCGGGCCGCTTCCCAAGCAGATCCGCGACTGCGTGGACCACGTGCGTCGCCACGGGCTGCGCCACATCCGCAAGACGGCGGATCGTCCCGAGGCGGCCACGTGGGAGCGCTATCCGCTGGCGGCGGTGGAGGAGGCGGTCGTCAACGCCGTCTACCACCGCAGCTACGAGGGCACGCCCGAGCCGACCAAGGTCGAAATCCTGCCGGATCGGCTGGAGATCACGAGCTATCCCGGCCCGGTGCCGTCGCTGCGTCCGGAGGATCTGCAGCCCGGGCGTCGTCCGCCGCCGGTGCCGGCGCGAAACCGCCGGATCGGCGAGTTCCTGAAGGCGCTGCGGCTCGCCGAGCAGCACCGCACCGGAATCCCGCGCATCTACCGGGCGATGGAGCTCAACGGCTCGCCGCCGCCGCGGTTCGACTTCGACGAGGCGCGCACGTGGTTCCGCGTGACGCTGCCGGCGGCGCCGGGGTAGACGCGGCCGGCGTACCGGCCCTGCCGGACAATCGGGCATGGCGCCTCCTCGCCCCCCTCGGGCGTACCGACCGGTCACGCACCGAACGGACCCGGGATGCAGCAAAGAATGACGAGGTGTGCGGGCGCCACGTGCTGCCGCAGGGGCACGGCAGGCGGGGCAGGGCGGGAGCCCCGCGGAGGATCGACGCCGTCGGTTCCGGACAAATCCAGTCGAATCGGGTACTTGCAGGGGCAGTGCTTTTCGTTGGACACCGACGGTCCCGTTTCGTAGCTTCGCGCCCCTTGGAGGCTGCATGAGCGATTCCGCTTCCCCCGGTGCCGAGTCCGTGGAACTCCGCGTGAGCCGGCCGGACCTCGTGGCGTGGCTGGACAGCCTCCCGGCCGGCGAGCGCAACGTGCGCGCGGAGCAGGCTCTGGCTGTGGGCTATCAGGCCCTCACCTTCATCCAAGCAAGCGCGTCGGAAGAGTCGATGCAGCGCATGTTCCGGCCCGTCGTGGACGACATGGAGAAGCTGCGCGGGCTGCTGGAGCGCATGGTCGAGGGGACGCAGAAGTCGCAGCGGCTGGGCGACATCGGCGAGCGCACCGTCGCGAGCCAGCTTCAGGCGGCGTTCCCGTCGGACCGATTCGAGATCATCTCGGACGAGGGGCACCAAGCGGACGTTCGTGCGACGTTCGACCTGGGCGACGGCGTGGAGCGCAGCGCGCTCGTCGAGGTGAAGCTCTACACGAACGACGTGAACAAGGGCGAGCTCGAGAAGTTCCGCTACGACCTGCGTGCACAGCGGCAGCGCTATGGGCTCATGGTGTCGCTGACGAGTCGCCTGGCGGGAATGAGCGGACCGTTCGTCGTCGAGACCGACGCGGACTACGTCGCGGTGTTCGTGCCCAGCGCCGGGCTCGACGGCGTGCGGCTCTACTGGGCCGCGGCGTTCGTGAAGGCGCTGATGACGTACGAGCACCGTGCTGGGCAGCGGCTGCGCGGCGACGCCGTCGCGGAGGCGTGGGCGCGTCTGCAGGGCGAGTTCGGCGAGCTGGAGGCATGCGCGCTTGAGATCGGCAAGTTCCGCGAGGGGCTGCGCCGTGCGAGGGAGAACGTGGACGAGGCGCTCGACTCGATCGCGGATCAGGCGTCCGCAGCCGACGTGCGGATGCGCCACCTCATCCAGCGGTTGCAGCTCCGGATGCACGAGGAGCTCGCCGCGCTGCCGCAGGCACCGCGCGCGGAGCTGCCGTCGGCGAGCGCACCCGATCGCGTCGCGGAGTTCCTCGTCGCGCTCGACGACGCCAAGGACAAGCGCGCGCCGGCGTTCCGGGCGCTCGCGGAGGTCGCGGCGGCCAATGCGGTCGAGATCGCGATCGACCCGAAGGACGGGACTTGGGCGCTGCTTCCCGACGGCAAGCTCCTGGCCGAGACGTGCGGCACGAGGACCGAGCTGCGCGTGAGCTGGTGCTGCGCGGGGGAGAAGAGCGTCACGATCGACACGGCGTGCGAGACGTACAAGGAGAAGGAGGGGCGGATAGAGATTCGCGGGAAGGAAGCGGCGGTAGTGGCACGACGCGTGGCCGAGAGAATCGGCTTTCGGTTCGCGGCGTGAAGCGCCTGTTGTTTGCCCCGCGTGGGGCGAGGAGCAAGCCATGGCAGCGGTGAGTGGTGAGCGGATTTTGCAGGAAGCAATCGAGATCATCGGGCGATACCCGACGGGAATCAAGTACTCGCAGCTCACGGCGGCAGTTGCGGCAGCGCTTCCAGATGCGAACAAGAGCTACATTCAGGGTTGCATCTGGAATTTGCAGGTGACTCATCCGGATCGCGTCGAAAAGCCGAGCAGAGGACTCTTCGTTCCCGTGCCGTCCGGCATCGCGCCAACCACCCTCACTGACGCCCAGGAAGCCGTGGCGCCAGTGCCACCCGAACCGGCCAAGAACGACGGCAAGCCGCGTGGTGAGGAGCGCCTTTACGAACCCTTTGCAAATTGGCTGAAGGAGGACGAAGAGGTGGTAAATCATGTTGGTGTTCTTGGCGGAAACTTCGGGAAGGGCACCAAGTGGCAGGCCCCTGACGTCGTCGGAGTCAATCGCCCAAGTGCGTCCGACATCGTCAAGTTCCCCATCGAGATCGTGACGGCGGAGATCAAGGACGATGGCGGAGACGAGGTGACGGCCTTCGGACAGGCCATGTCCTACCGGCTCTTCTCCCACAAGGTCTACGTCGTTGTTTCGAAATCGACGCGCGAACTGGAGCGGCTGGAAGCGCTCTGCATCGTTCACGGAATTGGCCTCGCGACCTTCGACAGCAGCCTCAAGTTCGAGCGGGTCACCGTTCCACAACCCGGCACGCCCGATGTCTACTACATGAACGAGTTCGTCGGTAAGGTCAAGGACAAGGACAAAGGCGAGGACAAGGTTGGCAGCCTTTTCAGTGACCTATTCGGTTGACTCGGCAAGACGAGGACAGGAGCCGCCCGTCCAAATCGGCGCCTCGGAAGCGGGCTTGCCCGGAAGGGCAAGTGGCGCAGCATCGGGGTCGAAGTCGGCTCGGAAGTAGACGGCCATCGTTTGCTCCATCGTAGGGCGGCATCAGGATAGATTGGCCGCGGCGCCGCGCCGGGGAATCTGCAGCGGCGGATTCCCCGCGGATTTCACGCCCTTTCGCACCCCGGGATCATTCTCCCCCTCCGTCGGAGTTGTACGGCCGGACCCTCGCGGAGGAGACCGCCATGTCCGACCCGATCGCAACGCGCCCGCCGACCCCGTACGAGAACGACGCCGAATACCTGGAACACGAGCTCGCCTGGCTGCACGAGCGCGCCGCGCGCATCGCCGCGGAGAAACAGGCCGAAATCGCAGGACGCACCGCCTGCGACACCGCCCCGTCGTCCCGCGCGGGCCGCGACTCCGCCCGCGAGTCCCGCTGCCGCGCCGTCGAGCTGCGCGAGAGCGAGCAGCGGCTCCGCGCCGACATCGACGCCCGCCTCGCCTTCCACCGCACCCATGCCGTACGGCCGTGGCTCGGCCTCGACGCGCTCTGCGACTCGGCGGAGCTGTCCCCCGACGAGCGCCTCGTCCTGCTGGCCGCCGCCGTTCCCGCCATCGGCCAACGCATCGCCGACGACGTTCTCGGCGACGTCGGCACCTTCTACGGCGCGCTCTCCGTGTCCGACCTCGTCGTCCTCCTAGCCCCGTCCGGTCCGGCCGGCTGGCTGCGCGCCCGCCGCATCTTCCGCCCCGACGCACCCCTGCGCCGCCACGGATACCTCGTCGTCGGCGACCCGAGAGGCGTCGCCGGACCCGACACGCTCCTCGGCTGCGAAGTCCGGCTCTCGATGAGCGCCTTCGGCACGCTCGTGGGGCAGCCGGATCTCGCCGGCGAGCTCTCGGGAGAGCAGCCATGAGAATCACGCTCCGGCACCCGACCGACGCGAAAGCCACCGCGGCCATCGGGCACGACCACATGCTGGGATGGTTCGCCGAGGTCCGAGTGGGCAGGCGTGTCGAGACCTACGACGCGCTCACGCACGGCGAGACGACCCTCGTCGGCGCTCTCGAAACGGCCTCGAAGCACGGCTTCTTCGACATGGTCGACCTGCTGACGGCGCACCGCCTGCTGGCCAACGAGACCCCGGAGGAGATGGAGGACGCCTCCGTGCGACGTTGCGCCGAACTGCTTCTCCAGCTCAAGCGCGGGGCTGCGGAGTAGCCATGACCGAGACTCCAGCCGGCACGCGCGTGACCGTCGGCGTCCACCGGCGCGACGACGCGCCCGGATTCGTCGTGCGTCTCGTCGTCGTCGACGGCCCCGGGGCGAGGACGGTGCGCTTTCCCGTCGATGACCAAGACGAGGCGGTCGCGCTCGCGGAGTCCATCCGCCGCTACGTCGAGACCGGAGCGCCGCTCGACGCGCTGCTCGGCGGCGCCTGACGCGGCGCCGCTGCCAAAACTCCAGGAAAGACGGCCGGTTGCACAGGCCGGGCCGTCCGCCCCGGCCGGAATGTCAGACCCCCTCGCTACACTGCGTCGAAGGAGGTAAGGAAGCCATGATCCGCCGCCGCCCGCCCGCCCTGAAACTCGCCGCACGCGGCGATCCGCTCGCGGGGCTCCTCGCGGACTACACCCACAACCTGCTGGCCGGAACCGAGCTGCGCAGGTTCGGCCGCGCAGCCATGCGGCGCATCGACGGCCTGGACCTCGTCGCGGACCTCGTCGACGGGCACGCGGGGAAGGCGACCGACGACTTCTGCGGAAGCGAGCGCGTTGCCGCCGCCCTGCGCACGTATTTCCGCAAGGAAGGCCGCGTGCCGCGTGCGCCGTCCGTGCCGCGCTGCGTCGTCGTCGACAACGTGGAGGTCGTCGCGCGCCTGCTGGACCTGGACGAAACCGAACGGGATCTGCTGCTCTTCCTGCTCGTCGTCGGCGTGAGCCGCGAGCTGTGCGACCTGGTCGACTCCTTCGGGGAGGTCTCGCTCGGGCGCGCCGCCGAGCTCGCCGCCGCGGCGGTCCAGCGCCGCGCCGAGGACGTGCGCCGCGCGCTGGACCCGGGCGGCAGGCTGCTGCGCAGCGGCCTGCTCAAGGTCGACACCAGGTCCCAGTTCAACTTCTCGGCGAAGGTCGAGCCGAAGAGGGGCCTGCACGACCTCGTCACGAAGCCCGGCCTGGATCGCGACCGGCTCGTGGCCGAGTACCTTCCCGAGTCCCGCCCCGCGGCGCTTGCGGCCGACGACTTCTCGCACCTGGGCGAGGCCGTGCGGCTGACGCGCGAACTGCTCGCGGCGGCGCTGCGCGGGCGCCGGGCCGGCGTCAACGTCCTGTTCCACGGACCCACCGGGGCGGGCAAGACCGAGCTGGCGCGCCTCGTGGCGCGCGAGCTGGGCGTGCGGCTCTATGTGGCCGGAGCCGCGGACGAGGGCGGCGAGCCGGCGACGCCCCACGAGCGCCTGTCGTCGCTGCTGCTGGCACAGAGGCTTCTGTCGCGTGCGGACGCCCTGCTGCTGTTCGACGAGGTCGAGGATCTGTTCGACTGGGGCCCCGGCGCCCTCATCGGCCTTCCCTCGCGGGGCAAGGCGCTCATGAGCAAGCAGTGGTTCAACGACGTCCTCGAGACCAACCCCGTGCCTACGGTGTGGATCACCAACCGCGTCGCCGGCGTCGATCCCGCGTTCCTGCGTCGATTCGCCTACGCCGTGGAGTTCCGCAAGCTGGGCGCGGCGCAGCGCGGTCGGGTGCTCGCGCGGCACCTGCGCCCCGCGGAGCTGGAGCCGGCGGACGTGGACTCCATCGCACAGCGCTTCGAGGTCTCGCCGGGCCAGCTCGGGACCGCCGTGGCCGCGGCCCGCATGGTCTCGCCGGACGGACGCCTGGAGCCCGCGGTGCTGGAGCAGATGCTCGCGCCCGTGCAGAAGCTCGTCGCCGGCCGGTCCGCGACGCGGCACCCCGCGTTCGAGGCACGCCGCTACCGGCTCGACTTCCTCAACTGCGGCGAGGACCTGGCGGGCATCGCGGAGCGGCTGTCGCAGTGGCGCGAGGACGGCGGCGCGGGGGTCTCGCTGTGCCTGTACGGCCCGCCGGGCACCGGCAAGTCCGAGTACGCGAGGTATCTGGCGTGGCGCATGGGCCGGCGGGTCGTGTGCCGGCGCGGCTCGGACCTCATGAGCATGTGGGTGGGGCAGACCGAGCACAACATCGCCGACGCATTCGCCGAAGCGGAGGCGGAGAACGCGCTGCTGCTCTTCGACGAGGTGGACACGTTCCTCCAGGACCGGCGCACCGCGGGGCCGCACTGGGAGGTCACGCAGGTCAACGAGTTCCTGCAGCAGCTCGAGGCCTTCCGGGGCGTGGTCGCGTGTACCACAAACCAGCGCGAGGGCCTCGACGAGGCGTCGCTGCGCCGGTTCGTCTTCAAGCTGGAGTTCCGCTGGCTCGAGACGCGCCAGGCGCTGGCGATGTTCCGGGAGATGCTCGCGGCACCGCTCGCGCAAGACGACGCCGCCCGCGTCGAGGCCGGGCTCGCGCGCATCCCGAATCTCGCGCCCGGCGACTTCGCCGCGGTGGGCCGGCGCGCCCGCGCGCTGCGCGCCCACCTGTCGTCCGACGAGCTGCTGGACCGGCTGCGGCGCGAGTGCGAGGTGAAGCACGGGGCGGCGCGGCGACTCGGCTTCTAGGGCGCACCGCGTCGGCCGTTCGCCCGCGTCGTCCGCGGCGCGTGTGCGCCGGAGCCTCGGCGTGCGCGCGGGCATCACCCTATTCATGGAACGTGTTGCCACCGGCAACACGTTACGCGGTTAGAGTATGGCGGCCGGCGCGGGCGCGCGGGGGCAGGCCACCGCCGCTTCCCGGTCGCGCAGCCAAGGTGGATGACGGTCCGGTGGACGCTCGCCCGCGCCCGACCGGGACCGGCTCCGGGCCGTGCGGCGCGGATGCCGGCCCGGGGCGCGGCCGGGCACGTTCCGTCGTCCCTTCGAACCAGGCCATGCGCGAGCCTCCCCCGTCGGGCCGCAGCTCCGGGAGAGGCGGACCTCGCCCCGACCGCCTCCGGCCTGCCGGCGCAGCGACGGCCGCGCCGTGCCGGTCTCCGGCACTCCCGGCTCCGCCCGCCCGAAGATGAGCCGGACCAGGCCTCTTGACTGAATTTAGCCGGCCTCCTAAATATCGGGCGGAGGCCGCCCATGCTGAAGTTCGCGAACCCCTACCGCCCCGGCGCCGGACACGCACCTCCGTACCTCGCAGGACGGCGGGACGAGCAGGCGACGTTCCGCCGCCTGCTCGCGCAGGAGTCCGTGCTCGAGAACATGGTCCTGACGGGGCTGCGCGGCGTCGGCAAGACCGTGCTGCTGGAGTCGCTGCGGCCGATTGCCCGCGCCGACCACTGGCTCTGGGTGGGTACCGATCTGTCCGAGTCGGCGAGCCTCACGGAGGAGACTGCGGCGCAGCGCCTCGTCACGGACCTCGCGGTCGCCACGGCGCCGATTCCCATCGCCACCGTGTCCGCGCAGCCGATCGGCTTCGGCAGGGCCGCCGTGAAGCGTCCGGTATCGCTCGACTACGCGGCGCTCGTGCGCACCTACTGCGCGGCTCCCGGACTGGTGGTCGACAAGCTGAAGACCGTGCTGGAGCTCGTGTGGGCATCGCTGCCCGAGAAGGACCACGGTGGGGTGGTGTTCGCCTACGACGAGGCCCAGAACCTGGCCGACCACCCCCAGAAGGGTCAGTATCCGCTCTCGATGCTCCTGGACGTGTTCCAGTCGGTGCAGCGCAAGGGCATGCGTTTCCTGCTGCTGCTGACCGGGCTCCCGACGCTGTTCCCCAGGCTCGTCGAGGCGCGCACGTACACCGAGCGCATGTTCCGGGTCGTGACCATCGGCCGGCTCGGCGCGGGGGAGTGCCGGGACGCAATCCTCAAGCCGATCGAGAAGGCACCGCTGAAGTTCAGCGACAGGTCCGTCGACACCATCGTCGCGAGTTCGGGCGGCTACCCCTTCTTCATCCAGTTCATCTGCCGCGAGGCCTTCGACTCCTTCACCCAGCAGCAGGAACTGCGCCTCGTGCCGTCGGTCCCCGTCGAGGAGATCATCCGCAAGCTCGACACGAGCTTCTTCGCCGGACGCTGGGCACGGACCACCGAGCGCCAGCGCGAGCTGCTCGAGGTCGCGGCGGGCGCCGGGGGCGGGGATCGGGAGTTCACCGTGCAGGAACTGGTCGCCGGCTCGGCGAAGCGCGCGAAGCCGTTCAGCGCCAGCCATGTCAGCCAGATGCTGTCCGCGCTTGCGAACGCGGGGCTCGTCTACAAGACGCGGCATGGGCGGTACTGCTTCGCCGTGCCGCTCTTCGGGCAGTTCATCCGGAGGCAGACCGGACCCGCCGGGACGGCATTCTGACGCCCCCGCGACCGCTGACCCGGACAGTTCGAGGCTCACCGAGTCCAGTGGCTGATTTCAGCCATTGGGCTCATTTTGCCCCGCGGGCCCCCGGCATCCGCGGACCCGTCCCGCCCGAAGCGGGCTTCGCCCCCACGCCGACAGGGATTCCCACCCACGGTACACCTCCGGAACGCGGCGCGCGGCCGCTGCAGACGCCCGACCGGAACGCCGTGGTTCCGCAACGAGCCTCGAAGCCTCGCCCCTCCCCCCCACGCGTCCGCGTGCGATGCAGGGAAACGGGAGCGAGCCGACCGCGACTCCACGTTCAGGACCGACGACGACCGGGAGGCGCGCAGACGCCTCCGCACTGCCGGCTCCCCGTGCGCCGTTGCGCCGACGACTTGCAGAACGGAATCGCGGACGCCGGTGCGGGCGGTGTCGCACCGGGAGAAGCCCGCACTGCAGCGGCAGCGCTACAGGGCCGGCGCGCGACGGACGGGCGGCGTGGTACAGGGCAATGGAAGGGAGAATGACCATGCCTCGACGGTCCGGTTTCGCGCCTGCGCGCTCGGCACCGGCGGGACGCGCGGTCGTGCCGTACGTCTGCGCTGTCGCCTGGCTCGCCGCGTGTACGCCGGACCTGGCCGTCCCCGCGACCGCGCACGTCGGCTGCCGCAGCGACGCCGACTGCCCGTCGGGGTTCCTGTGCGCGACCTCGCTCGGGCGCTGCGTGCAGCTCGTCGGCCGCGACACCGTGCCGCCCGCGCTGGACGGCGACGCCGCGGTCGATCCGCCGCGAGGCAGGGCCGGAACCGCCTTCCGGGTGCGATTCATGGTTTCGGAACCGCTGTCGGAACCCCCGGAGGTCGTCGCGCGCACCGGCGACGGCGCCGCGTCGCGCACGGCCGCGTTCGCGCAGGAGAGCGGCGACGGCACGTCGTTCGCGTACGCGTGGACCGCAAAGGACACGGACCCGGAGGGGACCTGGACCGCGGGCATCGCGATGCTCGACGCGGGCGGAAACCGCGCCGCCGCGCCGGGCGGCACGTTCGTGCTGGATCGCACGCCGCCCGGGATCGTGCCGGGGTCCGGCCGCGCCGAGCCGCAGGTCGCCGCCGCCGGCGCGCACGTCGCGGTCGAGTTCGCGGTGGCCGACGCGGACACGACACCCGTCGAGGTGCGCGTCGGCGCGAATTCCGCGGCGTTCCTCTCGCAGGAAGGCGCGCGCTGCTCGTACGAGTATGTGGTCGCACAGGACGATCCGGACGGCACCGCGACGGCGACGGCGCACCTGAAGGACTCGGCCGGGAACGAGGCGGACGTGGACGTGGCCTCGTTCGAGGTCGACCGCACCGCCCCCACCGTCGCGCAGGCGCCGACGCTGCCGGCGCGGCCGCTGCACGCGGGCGAGGCCGTCGCGCTCGTCATCGGCTTCTCGGAGGCGGTGGGCGACGCGCCCGCGCCGGCCGCGCCCCTCGCGGTGCGCATGGAGAGCGGCTCCGCTTCCGTGACCCTCGCGCGCACTTCGCTCGGGTCGGGGCAGTGGTCGGCTCAGTGGTCGTTCCTGCACGTCGTGGAGGAGGCCGACCGCGGTCGCTGGACGCTGTGGCTGCGCAACGCCGCCGACCGGGCCGGAAACGCAATCGCCGCGCAGAGACTGGGCGAGCTGGACGTGGACACTGTCCCGCCCGGCATGAGCGCCGGACCCGTGTTGCAGCGCTCCGGATGGTTCGCGGCCGGCGACACGGTGCGCGTGATGTTCACTCCCGACGAGGAGGCGCAGGCCTGGGTGTCGCTGTCCGTGGCGGGCATCTCGGTGGAGATGACACCCGAGGAGGGCGCGGACGGGTACGCGCGCGTCTACTCGCACGCGGTGGCGGCGGACGATCCGCAGGGCGAGGCCGAGGTGGTGGTGCGCCTGTCGGACCGCGCGCTGAACGCCGGCGGTCCGTGGCGCGTCGCCGGGCTCGCGCTGGACACCGTCGCTCCGACGGTCGGCGACGTGCAGGTGGCTCCGGCGATCATGGTCGCGGCGCGCACGAACCTCGTCGTCACCGCGTTCGCGGACGACGTCCTCGCCTCGGCGCGCGTCGAGTCGCAGCCCGCGCTGTCGTTTCCCGCGCCGGTCCTTTCGGGCCGGCAGGCGCTCTGGAACTATCTGGTTTCGCCGGCGGACGAGAGCCGCGACTACCTGCTGACGGTGCGCGTCGTGGACCGCGCGGGCAACGAGAGCGGGCCTGCCGACGCGATCGTCCGCTTCGACACCCGGCCGCCGCAGGCTCTCCACGTTGCGATGGAAGGCTCGCCCGCGCGCGACGGGACGCTGTTGCGCGTGCGGTTCGAGGCGAGCGAGAACCTCCTCGGGACTCCGGAGGTGACGATGGGCGACGCGCCGATGGACCTCGACTCGGCGACCGACCGGCGCTACGCGTTCTCGCACCGCGCGGCCGAGGCCGAAGGATCGGGCGTCAGGGACGTTGCGGTGCGGATGCGCGATCCGGCCGGAAACGAAACGGAAACGCTGCTGGGACGCGCGACGTACGACTTCGACAGGCCGGTCGTCGCACCTGCGGACGTACACGTCGCGCCCGCCTCGCCCGTGGGAATCGGCGCCGTCCTGTCGATTGCCGCCACCGCGGACGAGGCACTGGACTCGGCCCGCGTCGAGGCCACTCCCTCTTTGGACCCCGGCGACGCAATCATCTCGGGCCGCACCGCGCGCTGGGCCCGGTCGGTTTCCGGAGCCGATGCCCCGGGAAAAAGGACGTTCACCATCCGTGTGTCGGATCTGGCCGGAAACGAGAGCGATTCGATCACCGCGGAAGCGGTGCTCGACACGGTCCCGCCGGCGATCTCCGGGGGCGTGGTGTCCGGTTCGCCTGCGCGCGCGGGGACGACGGTGCGCGTGGAATTCGACGTCTCCGAGGACGTCGCGGCCCCGCGCGCGATCCTCGGCAGCGCTCCCATGCAGCCGGATGCCGCGGCGACCTCCGGCAGGCACTTCGCCTTCGTACGCGTCGCCGCGCCGGAAGACGGCGACGGGACCCGCGATGCGACGGTGGAAGTCGCGGATGCGGCCGGAAACGCGGGGCGCGCGCGGCTCGGAAGCGTCGTGTTCGACTTCACGCCGCCGCGCCTGCGCGCCTCGGACGTCGCGGTGTGGCCCGCCAATCCGGTCGGCCTGGGTGCGTCGCTGTCCGTTTCGGTCGGCTCGGACGAACCGCTCTCGAGAGCCGGCCTCGCTGCAATGCCCGTGCTCGACTTCGGCGCCCCGATAGTCTCGCTGGACGGCGCGAGCTGGAGTCATTCCGTGGCCGCGTCCGACGCGAGCGGCTCGTACGAGCTGCACGTCGCGATCAAGGACCTCGCCGGCAACGAGTCGTCGCTGACTCTTGCGACGCCCATCGTGCTCGACACCGTGCGCCCGCAGGTGACGGGCGCGGTCGTGCGCGGGTCGCCGGCCCGCGCAGGGAGCCTGATTTCAGTGGAATTCGACGTTTCCGAGGACCTGCCTTCGCCGCCCTCCGTCACGGTCGGCGCGACGGCGATGACCCTGGATTCGGCGCACTCGACGGCGCGTCACTACGTGTTCGCGCACACGGCTGCGGCCAGCGAAGTGTCCGGAGTCAAGCCGGTCCAGATCTCGGTCGCCGACGCCGCAGGCAACGTCACCGTCGCGGCGCCCGGCCAGGTCGTCTGCGACTTCGAGGCTCCGATCATGTCGGCAGTCGCGGTGACACCGGATTCGCCCGTCGGCCTCGGCGCGAACCTCGTGATCACCGCGACGACGGACGAAGCCCTCGGACCCGAAGCCGCACTCGAGACGACTCCGTCGCTGCCGTTCGGGGCTGCCGTGATTTCCGGCCGATCCGCGATCTGGAGTCATGTGCTCGCGGGCTCGGACCTCTCCGGCACGCTGAGCGTCGACCGCCTTGTCGTACACGACCTCGCGGGCAACGAGACGACGATCGCGCGTCCATCGGCGGCGGTGCTGGATACCGCGGCGCCCGCCCTGCTGCAGGGCTATTCGGTCGAAGGGTCGCCCGCGCGCGACGGCTCTCCGATCCGCGCGACGTTCGACGTCTCGGAGGCTCCCGCCGGAGTTCCGTCGGTCCGCATCGGGACGGTCCCGATGACCCCGAACACGGAGTTGTCGACGGAGACCCATTTCGTCTTCGATCAGACGGCGGCGGCGGCAGAGGGCGACGGAATCAAGGAAGTGCGTGCAAGCCTGGTCGACGCCGCCGGCAACGGCCTTTCCACGATGCTCGGCACCGTCGTGTACGACTTCACACCGCCCGGCGAATCGCCGGCAGGGAACGGCATCCGCGCTTCGACGACGCTGGCAGGCATCGGGACCCTCCTGCGCATCACGGCGGACTTCGACGAGCCGATTCAGACGGCGACGCTCGACGCGGGCGAGGGTCCGTCGTTCGGCGCAGCGATTGTGGCCGGGAGGCAGGTCGTTTGGACCAGGCTTGTCGCCGCGGGAGACCCGCAAGGCCCGTTCGGCGCCACCGTGCGAGTGACCGACGCCGCGGACAATGCGTACGAGCGCACGGTCGCAACCCTTGCAGCCGTCGACAGCGCGCCGCCCGTGTTCGTTCCCGGCGCGACGGTGACGCCCGACCTGCCCGCGGCACGCGGCACCCCGATTGCGGCCCGGTTCTCGACCGGGGAGGCCTTGCCCGTGCCGCCCGCGGTCCGCGTCGGCGGCACCGCGATGACGCTTTCGTCCGAGTCCACCTCGACCTCGTTCGTGTACACGCATACGCCCGGGGATTCCGACGACGATGCCTCCAATCCGCGCCAGGTGGTCGCCACGATTGCCGACGCGGCAGGCAACTCGGCGACGACGGTGCTCGGCCAGGTCTCGTACGACTTCACTCCGCCCGCAGAATCGCCTGCGGAATCGGGCATTTCCGCGTCGCCGGAGGTTGCCGGCATCGGCTTGGCTCTGGTGGTTTCCGCCGCCTTCGACGAGGCCGTCGGCACGGCGGCTCTCGGCGGGTGCAACGGCATGGTCTTCGACGGTCCCACGATTTCGGGCTCGCGCGTGGTTTGGAGCCATGTCGTCGCGCCCGGCGATCCGGAAGGACCCTTCGACGCAACGGTGACCGCGACGGACCTGGCGGGAAACGAATACTCGCGCACGGCCGTGTCCGTCGCGAGCGTCGACAGCGCCCCGCCGGAGACGCCGCAAGTGCTCGAATTCCCCTTCGTTCCGCTCAAACGGAGCACGACCTTCTGGGTCTCCGTCGGCGCGGCGGAGCAGCTTGCCTCCCATCCGACGGTCACGGTGGGCGGCGTCGCCATGACTCTCGTTTCGGGCCCGACGCTGCTGAACGGAGGTCCCGGCGAGAGCCGCCGATACTCGTACACGACGCAGCCGGCGGATTCCGAAGGGGTCCGGCAGGTCATCGCGGTGCTTCGCGACGCGGCCGGCAACGCGACGACGAGCGTGCTGGGGCAGGTGACGTACGACTTCACGCCCCCGGACATCAAGGTCTCGGTCACGCCGGCGCGCACGGGCAAGGGGAGAACGCTGACGGTGCTCGTGAGCGCTGTCGAACTGCTCGCGCCCGCGACCGGGACGCTTTCGATCGTGTCGCCCTCGGGATTGAGCGCGTCCTCGTTCGTCGGGCCCGTCGTCGCGGGCAACACCGCGAGCTGGTCGCACGCCGTGACCGACTCCGACCCCGCGGGTTCCAACCTCCTGCGGGTCACCGCATCGGTCTCGGATCAGGCAGGCAACTTCGCGAGCGCGTCCAACGAGCTCGACGCCTGGATCGACCCGACGCTGCCCGCGGTGACCGCCTCGACGCTCGTGCAGGGACCCCTCATGCGCGGGGCGACGGCGAGCGCCACCTTCAGCTCGAGCGAGAGTCTTTCCTCGGCGCCTGCGTTCACCATCGGAGGCTTCTCCGGGACCGCGACGGGAAGCGGCACGAACTGGTCGCTGAGTCATGTCGTCTCGACTACCGACACCGAGGGGGCTTGGGCCGTGCAGGTGACCTTGGCGGATCCCGCGGCGAACACGAACGTGGTCACGCTGGGCGTCGCGACGTACGACTTCACGCCACCGGCCGTCTCTTCGGCGACCGTGGCCTACGTGCCTGCCTCGGACAACCCGCTTGCCGTCGTGGCGCAGGCCAGACGGGGCACGCAGATCGTCATCACGACGATGGCGAACGAAACGCTCGGAACGAGCCTCGTCCCTGCACTGACGCTCCAGTGCGGATCGGCGAAGATCGCCGACAACCTGGCGGCCGCCTCCGTCGCGGCGGGCGCGGCGACCTTCCAGGTCACCGTGCCAACGAGCCTCTCGTACGACGGCGCATGCACTTCCACCGTGAAATGGAAGGACGTCGCAGGCAACCAAGCCGACGCCGCGGCCTTCTCGTCGCCGGCAGTCAAGGTGAAGACGTCCACGCCCGCGCTCTCCGTCGACCACTCGACCGTGGCGTTCCTGCGGTCGCCCTGGGGCGCGCCCTGGGTGGAGAATCTCGGCACCGCTTTCCAGGTGCCGGCCGGCCCGTATTTCGCGCTCTCCCCGCCCGATCCCCTTGCGGTCCAGGCCACCCTCCCGGCCAG